>Ga0326597_10002783_pt1 | contig 25894 bp, 24 predicted proteins | sample RVTome_12_FD_203789 | JGI IMG/M metagenome (GOLD analysis project Ga0326597, IMG submission 203789) | Soil microbial communities from uranium-contaminated site in the Upper Colorado River Basin, Wyoming, United States - RVT100D185 | ecosystem: Environmental > Terrestrial > Soil > Contaminated >... | reverse complement strand
CCGGTGGGCACCACCAAGTACCGGCCACCGTACACGCCCACCGGTTTCGGCGCGCTTGCCGGGCGGGACGTCGGCCCGCTGTTCGATCCGGTCCGCCAGACCGCGCTCCACCAATGGCACGAGCAGACCGGCGCGCGGTTCGAGACCGTGGGCCAGTGGCTCCGTCCGTGGTACTACCCGCACGCGGGGGAGGGGCTGCACGAGGCGGTGCGCCGCGAGTGCCTCGCGGCGCGCAAGAGCGTCGGCCTCCTCGACGCCTCGACCTTGGGCAAGATCGACGTGCAGGGTCCGGACGCGGCCGAGTTTCTCGACCGGATCTACACCAGCGATCGCCGGAACCTCGCCGTCGGCCGCTGTCGCTACGGGCTGATGCTGGGCGAGGACGGCATGGTGATGGACGACGGCGTCACCGCTCGTCTGGGCCGGAACCACTTCCTGCTCACCACCACCACCGGCGGGGCGGCGCGGGTGATGGGATGGCTGGAGCGGTGGTTCCAGACCGAATGGCCCGGGCTCCGGGTCTACCTGACCTCGGTCACCGACCATTGGGCCACCATTTCCATCGCCGGGCCAGACAGCCGCCGGCTGCTCCGCGCGCTCTGTCCCGACGTGGACTTCACCCATCGCGGGTTCCCGTTCATGGCGCTGCGCGAGGGGACGGTGGCGGGGGTCGCGGCGCGCATCTTTCGCATCAGCTTCAGCGGCGAGCTGGCCTACGAAGTGAACCTGCCCGCCGACTACGGCCGGGCGGTGTGGGAAGCGCTCATGGACGCGGGCCGGAAGTACGACATCACTCCCTACGGCACAGAGACGATGCACGTCCTGCGCGCCGAGAAGGGGTACATCATCGTCGGCCAGGAGACCGACGGCTCCATGGCGCCGGGCGACCTCGGGCTCGACTGGCTGGTTGCCCGGGACAAAGACTTCCTCGGCAAGCGCTCGCTAACCCGACCCGCGCTGGTGCAGGAGGGCCGGAAGCAGTTGGTCGGCCTCAGCGCCCGGGATCCCGGCGTGGTGCTCCCCGAGGGCGGGCAGATCGTGACCGACCCCGCGGCGCCGATCCCGACGCCGATGGTGGGCCACGTCACGTCCAGCTACCACAGTCCCACCCTGGGGCGCTCCATCGCCCTGGCGGTAGTGCGGAGCGGGCGGCAGCGACGAGGCGAGACGGTGTACGTGTCGTCGCTGGACGGCCCCATGATCCCGGCCGTCATCGCCGACCCGGTGTTCTACGATCCTGAGGGGGCCCGGCAGCACCCACGGGACGACGACGCGGGTCCCGAAGCCGTGGCGCCGGCGTTGGGGTGGGGCACAGCTCGCCGGGAGTCGCCCCTGGTCGGTGTCGAGCGGGGCGGAGCGATCTGGTCGGACGCTCCGGGAGCATCTGTCCAGCTGCGGGAGCGCCCTTTCCTCGGCCACCTGAATCTGCGGGCCGACCCGGCGGACCGCGCCGTTCCGGTCGCCGTCGAGCGCGTGCTGGGATGCGCGCTGCCGGTGCGGCCCAACACGGTGGCCGAAGGACCGGCCGGTGCCATCCTGTGGCTGGGACCCACCGAGTGGTTGCTGGTGGTACCGACGGGACAGGAGGGTGAGGTGGCGCGGTCGCTGCGGGAGGCGCTGGGCGACGCGCACGCGGCGATTACCGACCTGAGCAGCGGCCAGACGATTATCAGCCTGAGCGGCGCGGGCGCTCGCGACCTGCTGGCGCAGGGCTGTCCGCTGGATCTGCATCCGCGGGTGTTCGGCGTCGGCCGCTGCGCCCAGACCCACGTGGCCAAGGCCGCCGTGGCGATCTGGCTGAGGGATGACCGGCCGACCTTCGATCTCATCGTGCGGCGGAGCTTCGCCGGCTACCTGGCGCTCTGGCTGGAGGACGCGGCGCGGTAGACCCGCGAGCCGACGATGTCGGCTGGAACCGCCGGTTCGTACGGTATCACGGTTTTCGAAGAGCTATCACGACGAGGACTGCGATCACGCAAGCCGCTGCTGCCAGGGATCGGATCAGGTTCTGACCCCCGCGGTTAGCGGCCGGATTAGCAGCCGCGATGGTGTCCCGCAACGATCCCCCCTGGTCACCCGCCGGCATTGGGCGTATCCTCAAGTCGCTCCAGCGGCCCTCCTTGCGGAGGCCACGTGCCCGAGTGGCTGTACGTGACGCTCAGGTTCCCCCACCCCGGCGGCTGGCTCGTCGCCTTCCTCGCCGCCCCCGTCGCCTTGCTCTCCGGCAAGGGCAGTCGCAGGCACCTGCTCGCAGGACGGGGCTCCGCCCTCGGCCCGCTGGTGGGTGGAGCATCGCACCAGCTTCCTCGGGGCCTACCTCATCCTGTGGTGGTTCGTCTTCTGGCTGTATATCCGGACACTCCCCAGGGTGGCGCAGACGCTGATACCCGGAGCAGCCGGCAGGCTGCCGTCCTTCACAGAGGGGAGGATCTATGCGTACACGTCAATGGATCTCGGCTCGGTTGTATCAGGGGATCGGTCTGGCTCTGGTGCTGGCTTTCTCGGGTGCGTGGATCGCTCGGACACAGGCCAAGATCGAAGCCACTATCTTTGCCTATGACGGCAAGGACTTCGTTCGCACGACGACCACATTGATGACGGAAAAAGGGGAATCCGCCGTCAATACGAAGCTCGAGCATGACACCCCGGCGTATAAGGCCCTGATCAAGAAGCACTCCTACGTCGGGGACGTCACCGTGTTCGGCCGGAAGTATCAAGCCAATTACGCACCGCTGACCGCTGACGACGGCCGATTGACCGGCGCCCTGTTCGTGGCTGTCGCCGAGTAGGTGGAAGCCGTCGTCAGCTCCTGCGGACGGCACCGGTGACAGTGAACGTTCTGCAGTCGGCAAGTGACAGCACGTCCATCGGGCCGGGCACCGTGCTGGGCCGGTACCGACTCGTCGAACGCATCGGTGAGGGCGGGATGGGCGAGGTGTGGAAGGCACACTTGTCGAGATGCACCTCGGCCCGCAGATAATTGGGGGGTCGTTGGGGGCCCGCGTCCGGGGCTTCCAACGGTGCCGCGCTCAGGAGTGCAGCTGCTTCCTCGCGGCCGGAGAGCTCACCGACCGACCGGTCCGCTCCGGAGGGCACGATGTGGACCCAGGGCTCGGCCACCGAGGCGTCGGGGACCGGGTCGAGTAGCGGGGCGAGGTCGGCGGCGATGGCGAAGAAGGCGAACGGTTCCTCATGGATGCTGCGCCGGTGGGCCAGATCGGGGTGGTTCCCGGCGGGCCCGGCGGTCGACGGCGAACTCCAAGCCGCGTCCCGCCTGCCGTGCGCGCTCGTACACGAGAGCGGCCGCCGCAACATCCTGGAGCGCCGTTCCGGTCGAGTCGAATACGAAGACCTGTTCGTCCGCCGTCCTTCCCGGCTTGCGTCCGGCGACGACCTCCCCAAGCTCGGCATGCACGGACTCGCGTGTCAGCGCTCCGGCGGCCAGCGCGTGATGCAGGTCGCCCATAGCCGCACACTGCTCCAGGATATCCACCACCAGTCGGCTGCCCGCCAAGAGTTCCGGAGCGAGCTCACGCTTTTCCGGGCTGTCGGCGCCCACGCCCGCCACGAAGGATCCCGGTTGCACGTCGTTCGGCCCGAGAAGATACTGGCTGGACGGGGTACAGGTAACACAGACGTCGCTGCCACGCGCGCTCGCCGTGAGCTCGCGCACCGCGACGATGCTGACCCGCAGGAAACCGGCCATTTCCTCCGCGAGGCGCTCCGCGGCCGCAAGGTCGGCATCGTAAGCGAAGATCTGCTTGATGGGAAGCACATGGCAGAGCGCTTCGAGCTGTGCCCGCCCCTGCACGCCACACCCACACAGGGTGAGCCTGCTCGCATCGGGACGGGCCAGGTGCCTGGCGGCCACCGCCGTGGCCGCAGCCGTCCGCCGCACGGTGATTTCCCCGGAGTCCATGACGGCCAGCGGAGCTCCGCAGGCCGCGTCGAAGAGGAGGACGATGCCCTGGATCGTAGGCAGCCCATGGCGCTCCGGATTGCCGGGGAAGTTCGCGTTGGTCTTGGCGGCGAAGTACCGCCGGGAGGTGTGCAGGACCGCCGCCTTCACGTGAAAACCACCCTCCTCGAGGTGAACTCCGCACACGGTCGGGGGCTCCGTCTCGCGTCGGCCGTAACGACGAAACGCTTCCTCGACCGCGTCGATGCAGCTCGGATAATCGAGAAGGTGAGCCACATCCTGCGAGTCGAGCAGTAGCGGGGGGCGGAAGTTCATGGGTGTCCGTCTTGCGGCCTGTTGCGATGTGAGATACAGTTGTATCTATGTATGATACATCCATATCATCTGCGCAAGGGGCGCACTCCGGTCGCGCCGGCCCAGACGGCACGGGATCCTGGCTGCTCCTGATCCACCAGTTGCCCACGGAGCCGGCGTATTTGCGGGTCAAGATCCTGCGACGGCTCAAGGGCCTGGGCGCGGTGGCGCTCAAGAACTCCGTCTACCTGCTACCGGAGACTGAGGCGGCCCGCGAAGACTTTCACTGGCTCAGGCGAGAGATCGTCGGTGGCGGCGGTGAAGCATCGCTGTCCAGCGCGCGCTTTCTGGAAGGGGCCTCGGATCGGGAGCTGGAAGACGTGTTTTCGGCGGAGCGGGACGAGGAGTACAAGGAGCTCACGGTGTCGATACGCACGGCGGCGCACCAGTTGACGCAGGCGGATGTGGAGCGCCTGCGCCGGCGGCTCGACACGATCCGCGAGCGGGATTACTTCGGTGCGACTGGCCGCTTCGCTGCAGTGCAGGCACTGGAGGAGGTCGCACGGCAAGCGCGGGGTGGCGCCGGCGAGGAGCAACGACCGCTGACAGAGAGGCCGAAGGCCGCCACGTGGGTGACCCGTGCCGGTGCACGGATCGACCGCATGGCGAGCGCCTGGCTGATTCGCCGGCTCATCGACCCGGACGCGCGGTTCAAGTTCGTGGACCCCGAGCGCTACCGGGCCCAGAAGGGTGAGCTTCGCTTCGACATGTTCGAGGGCGAGTTCACCCACGAGGGAGATTGCTGCACCTTCGAGACGCTCCTGGCGCGCTTCGGTCTGAACGATCCCGGGCTCATCCCGATCGCGGAAATCGTGCATGACATCGACTGCAAGGACGAGAAACACGGGCGGCCGGAGACGCCCGGCGTTGCGAGCGTGGTCAGTGGCATCGCCGCCGCCCACCCACGGGATGAGGATCGGATCGCGGCGGCGGCGGCCCTTTTCGACGCCCTGTTTGCCCGCTTTCGTCCCGGACAAGCGGCGCCGTGACCAGCGCATCGGTTCAGCTGCCCTCTCGTGCCGTGCCCTTCGGCCAGGCCTGGAGGGCTTGGGCACGGGTCGCAGCCCAGAGCTTCGGGGGCCCCGCGGGTCAGATCGCGGTGATCCACCGTATCGCCGTCGAGGAGAAGCGGTGGCTGGATGAGCGCACCTTCTTGCGGGCGCTCGGATACTGCATGCTGCTTCCCGGACCCGAGGCCCAGCAGCTGGCCACCTACATCGGCTGGAAGCTGCATGGTGTGCGCGGCGGCCTGGTGGCCGGGGGCCTTTTCGTCCTTCCCGGCTTCCTGGCGATCCTGGCCCTGAGCGTCGTATATGTGGTTTTCGGAAGCACGCCTATGCTGGGAGCCGTGTTCTACGGCCTCAAGCCCGCCGTTCTCGCGATCGTGCTGCAGGCGGTCGCGCGGCTGCGCAAGCGCGCGCTCGGTGACCCGCTGTCAATCACGCTGGCCGCCGGCGCCCTGGTGGCAATGTTCGCGTTCGGCGTCCCCTTCCCCCTGGTCGTCTTGACCGCCGCCATGATCGGCGCCTGGGCCGGCCAAGCCAGTCGGGGGCGCGGAGCCGAGGCCGAGCTCCACACGCCCGAGGCAGCCCCCGACAAGCGCGCTCCAGTCTGGCACGCCTTACGAGCGGCGGCCGCATGGCTGGCGATCTGGCTCCTGCCGGTCGCGGGCCTCCTGGTGTTTCTCACGCCGCATCATGTGTTTTCGCGCGAGGCCGTCTTCTTCAGTAAGACGGCCGTCGTGACGTTCGGCGGAGCCTACGCGGTGCTTGCGTACGTCGCCCAGCAGGCGGTGGAGGTCTACCACTGGCTCGCGCCTGCGGAGATGCTGGACGGCCTCGGCCTTGCGGAGACGACGCCGGGGCCGCTGATCCAGGTGGTGCAGTTCGTCGGCTTTCTTGGGGCCTACCGCAACCCGGGCGGCCTCGATCCGCTCGTGGCCGGAATCTTCGGCTCGGTCGTCACCACCTGGATGACGTTCGCGCCCTGCTTCCTATTCATCTTCGCGGGCGCACCGTTTCTTGAAGTGCTGTCTCAGCGGTCGTGGCTGCAGGCCGCGTTGGCGGCGATCACCGCCGCCGTGGTGGGCGTGATTCTGAACCTGGCGGTCTGGTTTTCGCTTCACACCCTCTTCGCCGAGACGCGCACCGCGGTCGCCGGGCCGGTCCACCTCAACCTCCCCGTGTGGTCCACGCTGGATATCGGCTCGGCGCTCATTGCCACGACCGCCGTGGTGCTGGCTTTCCGCTACCGGGCCGGGATCTTCACCTTGCTCGGCTTCGGCACGGGTGCCGGTATCCTGCTCAGCAGCTGGCCCTAAGGAGAAGCCAAGGACTCACGATGAATCCCAAACATCGCTACCTCGTGCTGCGCGTCGTCAGTACCGTCGCCCCGTGTCGCTCGTGCTCCATGTTCCGGGTTGAGGGCACGCCGCTTATGAGGCAGCCGGTTGCTGCCCCAGGTACCGCAGCGAGCCAGGGGTCGTCAGCAGCTCGCCGGTCTCCAGCAGCGTCTTCAGGCCGGACAGGACCATCGGCCAACCCCCGTAGAGCTGGGCGTTGGCGCCGTCGCGTAGCTGGTCGTGGGTGATGGTGAGGCGACACGAATCGCCGACCGGCTCGATCTCCCAGGTAACCCTCGAGGTCCCTTCGCCCTTCACGTCGTCGCTCCACAAGGCCCTGAAGCTCTGCACCAGCCGGCGCGGCGGGTCGACCTCCAGGTTCTCACCTTCGGCGATCGGCATGTTCGGAGCGATCGTCACTCCCGTGGCGCGACTCAAGTAGGAGGATCCGGGCTTCCAGTCCGAGTAGATGCCGACGCCGAAGGTGTACTTGGCCCGCATCTCCGGGTCGACGATCGCCTGCCACAGCCGCTCCGGGGTCGTCTTGATGTAGATCTCGAATACCTTCTCCATGAGTTCCCCCTCGAGTTCTTGCTGGAGTCCGCTGAGCATCGCGGCCCAGGGCCCCGTGTACTTGTCGATCCATCGATCGTGGATCAACCGGATCGGCACGGGGTTGAGGAAGTGCAGCTTCTCCCGACCGCGCCGTTTGGTGATCACCAGTCCCGCTTCCTCGAGCACCCGGAGGTGCTTCATGACGCCGAATCGCGTCATCGGCAGCCGCCGGCCCAGCGCGCCGAGGGTCTGCCCGTCCCGCTTGAACAGTTGGTCGAGCAGGCCTCGTCGGGTCGGATCGGCCAGCGCCCTGAACACCACGTCCATGAGCAGTATATTATGTGACTATTTAGTCACCTGTCAAGCCCGCGACCCGAGTATTCTGACGCGCCGAGCTTCTGACTCGGTGCCTTCAAGGTTGGTCAGGAGCGAAGGACCGAGCCAAATCACTCGCGCCGGATGCCCAACCCGCGCTGACGGCACTTCGCGCCGCAGCTGATGCTGCGCGTTAGCCTGCCCATCCCATTGGGTGCGCAGGTGTTCGAACCGTGTCGTTCGTGCTGAGAACCTGCAGGAGACGCTATACTTGCCTGGTCGCAACAATGCCTGACGAACCTTGGCCACCATCCTTTACGCTCGACCAGGAGACGATTCTCAACCTCCTGACCAGCGATCGCTTCTACTCCAATCCCAGTGCAGCTCTGAGAGAAGCTGTGCTCAACGCAATCGATGCCGTGCAAAGGCGTCGCACAACGGCCTTCGACCCCCTGCCGGACATCACGGTCACCTTCAACCGCGACGACCTAACCATGGGGTGACGAGTACCTCGTCGAAGCCGGTGACTGAGGTACGCTACGCAGCCGCCCACATAGGAAGAAAGGCGTCATCACAGGCAAGCGGCACGACAGGCCGCGACTTGATTCTGGCTTGACCCCTCCCGGCGACCGTGGAGCCACCATAGTGGTCCACTCTACTTGCCGGGAGGTGTTCTATGTTGAGCGCTCGCGGTGCGATGGTTCTCGGTCTATGCGGCGTGACGGTGCTGCTCACGGCCTGTGCCACGATCATGCAAGGGAAGCGGCAGGACTTGTCGATCGCCAGCACGCCCCCGGGGGCACGGGTCTTGGTCGATGGCAGCGAAATCGGTACCACCCCGTTCGTGACGGCCCTACGGCGCAAAGACAAGCACGTGGTGCGGGTTGAACTGGCGGGATACCAGTCGTTTGAGCTGGCCCTCACCCGGATGACGAGCGGGTGGGTTTGGGGGAATCTGCTCTTTGGTGGAATCCCCGGCCTGGCCATCGATGCCATCAGTGGCGGGATGTACAAGCTCAAGCCCGAGCAGGTGCAGGCCACCCTGACGCAGTCCACGGCGGCGATCGACAACCAGCACGACCTACTCCTCGTGACCGTGGTCTTGCGCCCGGACCCGGGATGGGAGCGAATCGGCGCCCTGACACGTGGGAGCCCCGACCAATGACGCCGAACCACCGCTTGCGCTTGCGGCTTCTGTGAAGCGGCGCTTTGGGCCCGCGCGTTGGTCAGAATGCAGAGCTGACTCTCGCGCTGGTGAAGATCGAGTCCGATATTGTCCATGACTGGCCTCCCGGTGCTGGTGCGGCGTCGACCGCGTGTATCCCTGTGGGGCGAAGGTTGCCACCACGTCGCCGTGGCGGCCAGCCGTTTCATTCCAACTCATGCGGGGTCGTTCCGCGGACTGCAGGCCGCTACCCAGACACGGAGGAGCTCACGCCGATGCGGCGCCCCGTAATTGGTGTGATGGGTGCGGGTGAAGCCGAGCCTCTCACGCTCGAGGCCGCGCGTCACCTCGGCCGACTGGTGGCGGAAGCCGGCTGGGCGCTGCTCACCGGGGGACGCCCGGTCGGGGTGATGGAGGCCGCGTGCGCCGGCGCCAAGTCGGTACCCGGTAGCCTCACCATCGGGATTCTGCCCACCGGCCCGGACAGCCCAGTGAGCGCACATGTCGATGTGGCGGTGTTCACCGGGCTAGGCGACGCACGGAATGCCATCAACATTCTGAGTAGCGACGTGGTAGTCGCCTGTGGAGTCGAAGGGCCTGGGACCGCCTCCGAGGTGGCACTCTCGCTGAAGGCTGGGCGACCCACCATCTTGCTGGCGCCGGCGCCGACCGCGGCGGCGTTCTTCCACACGCTGGCCGGCGGGAGCGCACACGAGCTCGCAACGCCCGAAGCGGTCATCGCGCTGATCGAGCAGCAGCTCGGCATCCCGCGCTGGCGCGCGGTCTGACTCGGGAGCGCACCCGGCAGGCAGCGACCGGCGCCGATCCTGGGCAAGGTTCTGGCCCTGGACCCGAGGCGCCCCCTCCCCCGATGGGACCGGCGCCGGGAGACGCGGTGCAGTACAGCGCATGACTGCGCTGGCGGATTTCCCCACTCAGGAGTCGCACCGTGCGTCATCCCCTGATGCTGATTGCCGGCCTGCTCGTGTCCGTGGTCTGCGGGGGCCTGGCCGACCTGCACGCGCAGGCGGCGCCTCCACCTTTTCCGACCTGGCACGCCGGGTCGCCGACGGCCGGGGCCGCCGGGCATCAGCACGGCGCTTGGGGCACCGCATCCCTCGTCCCCCGCGCGGAGAAGCCAGCCACCCGAACGCACACGTGGACCGGCCTCCTCATCGGCGGGCTGGTTGGGGGGGCTGCCACTGCGGTCTTTCTGACCGGGTTCTGTGGGGATGCTGATACGGAGTGCGGAGCCGACGAGGTGGGTCGGGCTGTGGCGCTCATCGCGGTGCCGGCGGCGGCAGCGGGAGCGCTGATCGGCTCCCTGATTCGGACCGAGCGCTGAGGGTGTGGCAGGTAGGCGAGCGGAAACGCACCTTCAGGACCCTACTCGGCACGCCCCCGCCCGCGACTCTCTGGCTCTTACGACTCCACTACTTCTTTTTCCGCGGCTTCGGCGGACCCGGCGGGCGTGACGGCCTGGTGGACTTCTTCGGCTTCGGCGGACCAGGCGGACGTGACGGCCTGGCGGACTTCTTCTTCGGTTTCGGGGCCTGCGGCGGGCGGGACGGTGTGAACCAAGCCATTGGAGCTCCTCCGGGTAGAAGTGCGAGTATCACCGGCTCTGATGCCGGCCGGTGGTGAGCGAAGCCAGACGCCCCTCTATCTCCGCGGCGAGCCGTGCGTCACCCATGGCGCGCGCCGCGCGCGCGCGCAGCGCCAGGCTCGCCGGGAGGTAGATCACGTAACTCACGCTCCCGGGCGCATCGAAGAACGACGCGACCCGAAACGCATCGGGGTACTCGGCGCGGGCGAGGTGCAGCGCGGCCGTGGTGATGCGTTCCGCGCCCAACGCTTCCCAGGGATCCGCTTTTTCACCGCCCGCCGGCACCAGGGCGCGGAAGCGTGACAGGGCCTGCGCCGTGTCGCGGCGCGCGAGCGCCGCCCATGCCGCCAGTGAGCGTGCCAAGACGGTATCCCGGCGGATGGCACCCGGTTGGGTGGCCGCCGCCGCGGCGCGGTCCGCCATCGCTTGCACCGCTGGAGCGTTCCCCCGATACCCCTCCCATACCGCGAGGGACCAGAGGGCCGCAGCCGGCCAGCTTCCGGACGCCCCCGCCCGAGCCAGCGAATCCGCGGCCGCAGACGCCTCCGGTTCGCCGGGCGCGCCCGCGATGACGCCCAGGATCTGAAGCGGCCACACCCGTGCGAGCGGCAGCCGGGTCTCGTCGGCCAGGAGGCGCCGGGCCTCCTCGTGGCGGCGCTCCGCGACCAGTAGGGCGTGCAGCCCCTGCAGCGCCCCGTAACGCCGCGAGAGCCCGGCCTCCGTAGTGCTCGAGTCGTGTGCCAGTACGGCGTCCCAGGCGGCCTCAGCGCAGCGTGGCTGGTGCAAGCCCGCCGCCGCCAGGGCACTCCCCACGTCCGCGACGTCCAACGGGTGGCGGTGGACCTCCTCCTGCCAGTCGATCGCCGCGGGGGAGTCCCGGACGCACCGCAACATCAGCGCGAGCGCGATCCGATCGGTCGAGTCGACCCTGGCCGCCACCATCGTCGCCATGAAGTGCCCGGCCTCGGCCAGCGCTCCCCGTCGCAGCGAGATCTCCACGAGATGGTAGAGCGCAGGCACGAACTCGGGATCGAGGCGGTAGGCGTGCTGGAACGCGTCGCGCTGGAGCGAGTCGGCGGCGGGCTCGCTGGGCAGCCAGTGCGAGAACACCTCGCCAAGCTCCGCCCACGCCTCCGGCCACTTCGGATCGAGCGCCAACGCCGCCCGAAGCTCCGCCACCGCCGAGTCGGCCAGCCCCGCCCACGAGGCCCACAGGCCGCGCAGGTAGTGCGCGTACCGTGGTCCCAGGGCCGCTTGCCGATCCAGGGCGACGCGCAGCAGCTCCTTCGCCTGGTTCGGGAGCCGTCCCCAACCGGCGGCCTGCGCGCCCATGACTGCCGCGATCGCAAAGGAGGAGTCGCTCTCCACGGCGCGTTGCAAGTACGCCGACGCCTCCCGGAAGTGCCCCCGGCGGTAGGCCCGTTCACCCAGCAGGTAGGCCGCGGTCCCGGCCGCGTTGGGCGACCCCAACGCGGCCAGATCGACCGGCTCGCCGCCGCCGAGGAGGAGGGGGAGGAGATCCCGGGCGATAGCCACCCCGATGGTCCACGCATCGGCCGACGGCAGGAAGGTGAGCGTGCGCAGGGCGGACGAGCCCCCGCGCAGGCCGTGCAGCTCGACGACCACGCGGACGGAATCGCCCCGGATGATGCGGCCCACCACATAGAAGCCCGCGCCGTATTCCTGGGCGAGCCCGCGGGCGGCGCGGAGCGACGGACCCTGCCCCGCCCGTTGCTGGTCGGTCAGCAGCTGCCAGCCGTGGAGGCCCTTGAGGATCTGCGTGCTGTTCAGCGCCGCCACCACGGCGGTGGTGGCATCTTCGCCGATGAGGGCGCCGTCCGTGCCGAGCCCGCCCACCGTGAGCGGGTACACCACGATGCGCTGCGTGTCCAGCGCCTCGGCGGGCGTCAGGACGAATCGCCAGAGAGCGCCCGCCCCAGCGAGGACCAGGCCGACCGCGATCAGCGCCGCCCACCGGCGGCGGGGACGCCGGAACGGACCGGCCCGTGCGGCGGGCTCGCGGTCATCACCCAGCGCGGCGCTGAACTCCTCCGCCGTCAGGTAGCGATCGGCCGGCACCTTGGCGAGCGCCCGGACGATCGCCCGCTCCACCTCCTCGGGAACGCTCGGGCGCACCGTCCGAAGCGGCGGGACGGGATCGACCTGGTGCCGGGCCAGGACGGCCTGGGGCGTGCCGCCTATGAAGGGCGGCGTGCCCGCGAGCATCTCGTACAGCACGCAGCCAAGACTGTAGATGTCGCTGCGCCCGTCGAGCGTGCCGGGATCTCCGGCGCCCTGCTCGGGACTCATGTAGGCGGGCGTGCCGAGCACCATCCCCGCGCTGGTGAGCACGGGGCCCTGGGCCGCGCTCATCGCCCGCGCGATGCCGAAGTCCGCTACGATGGCGTGCCCGGCCGAGAGGAGAATATTGGCGGGCTTGATGTCGCGGTGCACAATGCCGCGCGCGTGCGCGTAGGCCAGCGCGTCCGCCACCTCGCGGGCGATCCGGACCGCCTCCGCGACCGGGAGCTGGTTCTCCCGCTGCAGCCGTTCCCGCAGCGATTCGTCGGCGACGAACGGCATGACGTAGAACAGCGAACCGGCGGCTTCACCCGAGTCGTGTACCGGCAGGATGTGGGGGTGACTGAGCCGCGCCGCGATCTCGATCTCCTGAAGGAACCGAGGGCCGAGCGCGGCCGCCAGCTCGGGACGGACCACCTTGATCGCGACCGCACGACGGTGCCGCAGGTCCTGCGCGAGGTAAACAGTCGCCATACCGCCCGTGCGCACCTCGCGCTCGAGCTCATAGCGCCCGGCCAGGTCGGCCCGCAGCCGCAGGAAGAGATCCCCCTCGCGTTTTGTCATAGTGGTGGCGGGCGTAAGTATAGCGTCGGCTCGACATCGGCGGCTAGCTGGCGGGTCGGGCGGGAAGGCCGTAGCTTGTCTGCCTCAGGAGCCCCCACGCCATGAAGCGACGCCCGAAGCCGAAGCCGCCCCGCAGGCCACCGGCCGCCGCCGAGGCGGCGTCGCCCGCGCCCACGCTGACGGCGTTCCGGCTCTTTCCCACCACCTTCGCTATCCACCCGGCCCCCCGACACCGCGCCTGGATGGACGGTACCAGTGCGCGCTTCGCCTACCGCTGCCTGCCACTGGTGATGGCGAACCAGGCCGGCTGGATCCTCACCAGCGGCCGGACCGTGATCGCGCGATGGAGCGGCGGCGGCGACCCCGATGACCTCACGATCCAGTCGCCCGATGGGGAGGACCCGCCGGCCTCGAGCCAGTTCGGCCACGGCATCCTGAGCTGGGAAATACCCTTCCTGTTCCGCACCTCGCCCGGCTACAACCTGCTGGTGCGCGGGCCGGCCAACTGGTGGAAGGACGGCGCGGTCGCCCTCGAGGGCCTGGTGGAGACCGACTGGGCGGTGGCCACGTTTACCATGAACTGGAGGCTGACGCGCCCCCGGGTGCCGGTCCGCTTCGAGCCGGGCGACCCCGTCTGCATGCTGGTGCCACAGCGGCGCGCGGAGCTCGAGTCCTTCCAGCCACACCTGGGGAGTCTGCGGTCCGATCCCGAGTTGCGGCGTCAGTTCCACGCCTGGGAGAAGTCGCGCGACCGGGCGATCGCGGCGCTCGAGTGTCCGGCGCGCCCGGCCGGCGCGCCGGCGGAATGGCAGCTGCACTACCTGCGCGGCACGTCGCCCGGCGGCGCGGGCGCCCGGGAGCACCAGACCAAGCTGCAACTGCGCGATTTTCTGCCGAGTGCCGGGCGACCGTCGCGTGGGCGCTAGCGTCCGCGTCGTCATCTCGGCGGAAGCCAGCGCCTACATGGCCTGGCAGACCAAGCTCGCGCACTACTCCTGCCTCAGCCGGCTCGGCCAGGCACCGCTCGCCGTGGTCCACGAGCGGGATCCAGAAGATCTCCAGGACCTGTGCGACATCACCCGCACCGGCGGCGCCGTGCTCCATGCACCAAGCTACCGCACGACGAGCCGCGGCTTTCGCTACGCCGCCCGCAACACCGCCGGCACCCTCCTCGAGGCGGTCCGCGTGTTGGATCCGGACGTCGAGACGCTGGTGCTGTGCGACGCCGACGTCGTCTTCGCTCGGCGGCCCCGCTTCGGCCGAACGCTCGCGGGCGCGCAGTGCGCCTACCTGGACTATACCGAGCCACCGGTGCGCGCCGCGATGCGCCGGCTGGGGATCGCTCCACGGGATATCGCGCCGTTCGGCAACGGCCTCGACTGCGGCATCCCCTATGTGATCCCGCGCGCGTGCGCCGAGCCGCTGGCCCACGCGTGGCTCCAGGCGATTGACGCCTTCGTTATGCCACGGTGGGAAGACGTCATGTACGCCTTCGGTCTCGCCGCGGTGACACTGGGATTGCGGCCGAGACGCACGCGGGTGGCCGAAACCAATTACGACCCCGAGGCGCCGGTCCGCGCTCCCGTCGTGCATTACTGCTATGACAACGAGGGCTGGAGCAAGCGCCGCTTCGCCTCCCGGCGCGCCGCGCGACAGGTGTGGTGCCCGCCGGGAGGCGCCAAGCCCGGCACGCTGCTGGCAGAAGTGTTTCGCCAGCTCCGTGAGGCGGACCGTTTCTTCGCTCGCCCAGGGGGGGCTCGTGATGATCCCGGAATTCTTCGAAGAACCCAAAAAAAGACACTCCGTCCGCACGGAGTGTCATGAATAAGTTGCATACCGAAGGAACCCCCAAAAGGGGGTTGCCTAGGGCTGGAATGTGAGCTTACCGGCAACGCTCATGTACGAGTGCTCGATCTGGGCGTTGTCGAACACCGCAACGCCGAAGCTGTACTCTCTGGTAAGATCGTCGAACTGCACATCGTTAGGATCCCCGGTCACCAGCTTGCGACGGATCTCCAGCACCCATTGGCTGGTAACGGCGTTATAGACGGCCTTGCCGTCAACGTCAGCCCGGGCACCTGTCGGCCCCGAGGTGATCATGTTGGCGATCTCGGTTCCGGGAGCAAACGCCATTGCTTCCTGATCCGTCAGCGCAACCTTCTGGTTGTCGAAGATATAGTACGGAGGTACGGCTCCGGGACCGCGATACGTCGGATAACCACCCGGGCCGGCAGGATTGCTCCCGTAACCGGATGCACCCTCGTCGCTGGCGCGGCCGCCTTCGGCTTCCCCGCCGCTGCCGGGCACCCAGTATTGCACATACTGATCGTCCATCTTGGCATGCTGGTTCATGCGAACCAGCTTCCAGTGCCAGAGATCGGCGATCTCATGCGAGGCATTGGTGTACTTTTTCGAAGCCTGGTTCTCGTCACCGTAGAAGTAGGTCGTGCCGGGCAGTCCGCCGTTTCCTGGATCGTGACAGGTTACCGAGCAGCCGCTCTGGTCGAAGCCGGCCACCGTGCTCGACCCATAGGTGTTCCACATGATGGCGAACTTGTCTTCGTAGTTGAAGCGGGAAGCGTCCTCCTCCTTCAAACGAGAACCCATGTAGTCGGACCACTGGATGCCGTCCTGAGGCTTGGGAGTCTTTGCCGCCAGCACCTTCCAGGTGCCGTCGGGTTGTTTGACCCACGGCTGCCGCCGTACACTCGCCTTGTCATCGCCCCAAACCACCATCAGGTACAGGTAGGTATCGTCATAGGCCGCTTCCAGCTTGACTGCCTCGGCGTCGGCCCACCCACCACCGATCAGATATCGGGTCGGCACGGTGGAATACCATGCTGCATCGCGGGACCCGTCGACCGACGGAGTGGGATTGCCGGTGCCGGCGCCCACCTTTACCGCCGTAAGCACCCGACCGGATGATGCAGGAACCAACGCGACCCAGCTTTCGACCAGCTGTCGATCCTCTGCTGTAAAGCCGCTGATCAGACCGCCGCCGTGAGGTACGCCAAGGGTCGGCTTGAGTATGATGAGGCTCTGCTCCGGATTGGTGGGATCCACCACTCCCGTCTGCGCAAGCTGCGCCGAATCCAGACCCAGATTGAAGACGTGACTGGACCCGGCCTCATGGCAACCCTGACAGTCGATGCCAAGTACTTCCCTCACCTGCGAGAAAGTGGCGGCCCCGGGCGGCTCATTGGGACCGCCGTCGCCGCAGGCCGCGATCGCCGCTGTTGCGACGATCATCAAGAAACATCGCCCCTTCGGCCCCGCTGAAGCACGCAGACTCACCATGTGTTCCTCCAACTTAGCGTCGTGAACGGCTTGGCTACGGTTCGCCACCGGCGCCAACCTACCTCCCGTGGCGTGGGATTCCGGTGAAGTGTCCGTGAGATCGTCTTTATCTGGGGCGTCCACCGCCCAGAGGTTCGGCGTTACCCGGATATATGATCGATGGTATAGGCGTTGTACGCGAGGGGGGAGCCCGCTATCTTAGGGGCGGTTCCCCGTGAGGAGTGTCCCATGCCCGCCGTTACCCTGTCCCCGAAATACCAGGTCGTCATTCCGCCCGCCATTCGGCAGGCCTTTAAGCTCAAGCCCGGCCAAAAGATCGAGGTCGTGGTTCACGGGGGTCGCATCACGCTGGTGCCCATAGGTCCCCTGAAGGCCTTGCGCGGCCTCACGCCCGGGATCGATACGCGCGTCCCTCGCGACGATGACCGGGTCTAGACCGAAGGCCGGGGCCAACGTGGTCGATTCGTCGGCGTGGCTGGAGTACCTCGCCAACGGCCCAAACGCTGGAGAGTTCGCCCCCGCCATCGAAACGCTCGAGCGACTCGTGGTGCCGGCGCTGGTGATCACGGAGGTGCTTCGCAGACTGGACGCGCAAGGGCGACAGGAGGTGGTCCCGGAAGTGCTGGCCCACATGCGGCAAGGGCGGATCATCGTTTTTGATGATTGCCTCGCCGCAGAGGCCGCCGTCGTGGGGCGGCGCCACGGACTGGCCTTGGCCGATAGCGTCGTCTATGCGACCGCCTTGGCTGTCGAAGGGGTGGTCTGGACGCAAGCTGAGGATTTTCAGCCGCTGCCCCATGTGGAGTACCGAACGCGCGCCAAGAAGAAGCCTTGATTTGGCAGAGGAACTCGTTGATGAAAGGAGCGACCCGTGAAGCGGACCATCGTCAGCGCCATCGTCGGGTACGCGGCTCTGATCATTCCCGCGGCCGTGGTGGGCGGACGGCTCCGGGGGCGAGCGCGCGAGCGGCCGTCGAGGTCAGCGGCGGATGAAGCCGGCGATCGCCGGATCGGCGCACAGCGCCGCCAGCGCCGCCGCGTCCGGGCGCTCGGGGACGTCGCGCTCGCAATCCACCATGCAGAGGAAGCCGAACGGCGCGCCGGCGCCGGCGCGGAACTGGTGCCAGGTGAGCGGTGGCACCCGTACCAGATCGTGAGTCGCGAGCTCCACGATCCGGTCGCCGACCAGGGCCCGGCCCGCGCCACGGATGACCATGATGGCGTGCGTGTGGCGGTGCCGCTCGAGGGACGAGAACCCCTCGGGCTCGATCTCGAAGTAGCGGAGCTGGCAGCCGAGTCCTTCGCCGCCGTCGAAGAGAAGCTGGCGGGTGACCCCCGCAAAGTGGCCGCCCCCGAGCTTGTAGGCGGAGACGGGGACGCCGTCCCAGCGGAACGGATCGGTCTGTCGGATATGATGGCTCATGCCGCCGCCGGTCCCTCGGACGCCGCCCGGGCCACCTGCTCCACCAGCGCACGGGTCCGATCGAAGAGTGTGTCGCCCGCCTCATAGAGGCTGCCGCCGACGAGCAGAATGCAGTCCAGGCCGTACAACGCAACCAGTTCGGACACCCGCTCCACCCGGATCCCACCCGCGGGCACCGGGAACGCGGGACGGATCCCCGGGTGCGCCCGCCGGAGCGCCGCCGCCAGGTCGCGGCAGGTCTCCCGGCTATAGCTGAACCGGCCGCCGGCGTGAGGAAAGATGACGGCGTCGGCGCCGAACCACCGAAACAGCTTCCCGAACAGGACGGTTTCCGAGGCGCGGAGCACGCCGCCCAGGGCGGGGTGGGCCAGGATCGGCAGCCCCTCCGCCGCGGAGGCCAGCTGGTGGAGCAACGGGAGCCCCACGATCATGGGCGAGAGCATGACCGCCCGCGCCCCCGCCCCGCGCGCGAAGCTGAGCTGCCGGACCACCCGGTCCGGCGTCCCGATGAGGTTCGGCGCATAGAGCGTCCGGCGGCCGGTGTCGCGGGCCGCCTCCTCGGTGGCGCGCAGGCAGGCCTCCACCCGCGCCTCGAAGGGGCAGAAGGGGTGATCGGCCAGCCCGTGGTCGTCCTTCACCAGGTCGAGCCCGGCCAACGCGAAGGTCCGACAGAGCGCCGCCAGACGCGCGGGGCCCAGACCCATCGGCTTGAGCGCCGTGGCGAGGAGCGGCCGGCCGGTCACCCCAGTGAGCTCGCGCAGTCCCGGGATGCCGGCTCGCGGTCCCGGGAGCCAGCCCAATCCGCCGTCCGGCCACTCGATGTCGGCGAGGACGACGTCGGGCTGGAGCGACGAGTTGCCGAAGATGACGTTGAGGAGCTGCGCCGGATCGAGCGCGGTGGTCGCCAGCGGATGGGCGATCTCCACCCGGTAAAGGTCGCCTGCCTCGGGCTCAATTCGCTCCACCCGTCCCAGGATGTGCGCCGCGACCCAGGGGTCCCGCACCGCCCCCCGCGAGAGCTCCACCGCCTGCTCCAGCATCAGCGCCTCGGCGCGCCCCTCGATCTCCGGCGCGGCGGCCCGCACGAGGTAGCTCACCCGCAGCGCCGCGTCGGTCATCGCTCAGCGGCTGAGCAGCCCGGCATCGAGCACGAACTGCGCTCCGGTCACGTAGCGCGCCCGGTCCGATGCCAGGAAGAGAACGGCCGCCGCCACGTCCTCCGGCTCGACCCACGGCACCGGGAGGAGGTTGCCGGCGGAGCGCTCCGCGATCTCGGCCGGGGTGAGTCCCTCCAGCGCCGCGAGGCCGTCGTTCATCGGCGTGTTGACCCCGGTCGGGTGGATCGAGTTCACCCGGATCCCATAGGGCGCGAGCTCGATCGCCCACGACTTGGTGAGCCCGGTGAGGCCCCACTTGGAGGCCGCGTAGTGGCTGAGCCGTCCCATGCCGCGCAGTCCCGCGATCGAGGAGTTGTTGAGGATGACCCCGGCGCGCTGCCGGATCATGACCGGGATCACCCGCCGGGCCACCAGCCAGCTGCCCTTGAGGTTGATGTCGAGCATCGCGTCCCACGCCGCTTCGGTCAGCTCGTGGGCCAGGCCGTAGGCGCAGATGCCGGCGTTGTTGAAGAGGATGTCGATCCGCCCGAAGGCGGCGACCGTCGCCTCCACCGCGGCGGTCACCGCCGTATCATCCCGCACGTCGGCCGGGAAGGTCCGGCACTCGGTGCCGAGCTCGCGGCAGGCGGCGGCGAGCGAATCGAGGTCATCGGCCGAGCCCATGCCGTAGCCCGGGTAGGCGAGCGGCCGCGCCACGTCCAGGGCGGCGATGCGCGCCCCCTCGCGAGCCAGGGCGAGGGCGGTCGCCCGGCCCTGTCCGTGCGCCGCGCCGGTGATGAGCGCGACCCGCTCCGCGAACTCCGCCATCAGCCGCGGTCCATCGGGGCGGCCGCCCCCGCCCCGCGCCGGAACGGCTCCAGGTACCCGTCCAGGTCCACCCGGAGCGCGTTGTTGAAGACGTTGGTGGCGATCATGATCGCGCCGAAGGTGGTGAGCGCCACGATCTGCTCCGGCGTGAAGTGCCGCGCCAGGTCGGCGTAGAGCGCATCCGAGACCTGGTGCGCGTCGGCGGCCAGCTGCCGGCCGTAGGCCACCACCACCGACTCGCGCTGGTCCAGGGCCAGGCGGTCGGGATCCTCGCCCGATTCGATCAGGATACGGCGGAAGAACGTCGAACAGATGAGGCAATCCGTCTCGGCCGAGATCGCGTGCGCGTAGAGGTGGGTCAGGCGGTCGCCGAGGAAGGGGCGAACCGCGTCGCGGAGCGGGTACCACTCCATCAGGGCGCGGAAGGCCGGCACCGACTGGAGCAGGGTGCGCTTCATGTTGGTGATGCGACCCTGCTCCCGCAGGTGCGCGTCGTGTGCCGCGCGGGCCTCGGGCGGTGCAGCCTCGTAGCTGAGAGGCTCGATGCGTGCCATGGGAACGATCCTCCTCGACTCTACCCTACTCGGGCCCCGAGCCGGTCTGCGGCGCTCCCAGCGAACCGGGCGCCGGCCCAACCTGGTTCCGTCTTCGTCTCGCTCCCTACTCCCTCCACCAGCCCCGCGCCCGGGCTCCGCCGAGCAGGCTGGTGGCCGGGTCAATGCGGAACAGCGCCAGCGCGTTGTCGCTCATGATCTTCTTCCGGTCATTCTGGGGAATCGCCAGCTGCTCCATGAACCCCAGATAGCTCTCCATCGAGGCGATCGGCCAGTCAGTGCCGAAGAGCACATTCTCCGGCTCCACCCCGTACAGCAACATCTCCTGCACCTGCCGGCGCATATAGGTCTCGAAGCGGTCGGTGAAGTCGCCCAAGACGAAGCCCGACAGGTCGGCATAGACGTTGGCATTCTTGTAGACGACCTCCATGCAGTCGCGGACCCAAGGATTGCCCAGATGGCAGATCACGAAGTTCACATCCGCATGATCCACTGCGGCTTCGTCGATGTGAATCGGGTGGGAGTACTTGATCTTGCCGCGCGGGTCGTAGGTATCCCCTGAATGGATCATGACCGGGATCCGGTGCCGGGCGGCGAATTGATATGCCGGCTCCCACTTCGGGTCGCTCGGATAGAACGACTGGTAGCCGGGATAGAGCTTGAGGCCCTTCAGCTTTCCCGCCGCCACATGCGGCTCGAGCTCGTCCAGCTCTCCGGGTTCGAAGCGCTCGTGGCTGAGGCCGGCAACGACGTACAGATGCGGTTGGTCCTGGACCGCCTCGAGGACCTTGAGCGTCGAGGGCCGGCCCGGCGTGGTCTTGTAGGAGGTGAGGATGACGGCGATGTCCACCCGATTGAGCCGCATCACCCGGTTGAGCTCGCCCAGGCGGAGCGACAGGCTCTCGACTGTGTCCTCGTGATAGTTGTTCAGATGGACGTGGCAGTCAACGATCATCGCGCCTTCCAGGTTCGGTGCAGGATGCTCGCCGCCCACTCCCGGCCCCCCAACCCGAAGGCCAGGGCGAGCGCCAGGCAGAGGCCTCCGAAGGCGAGCTGGAAGGCCGAGAGCAGGATGTCGCCGCCGAGCCGGAGCTGCCGCAGGGCGAGCGTCAGCACGAAGGCGAGAAGCGCCGCCTGGGCCAAGAATCCGATCCCCTGAGCGCCCTTGACCCCGATGTTGTTCAGGTAGGTTTCCACCGTCGCGCCCAGGAAGCGCGCCAGCATGGTGCCAAAGACCACCATCACCAGCGCGACCACAATGTTGGGCAGGTACCCCGCAACCTGGTCGAGGAGGGTGGAAGTAACCGGTAGCCCCAGCACGTTGAACACCGCCAGCGCCATCACCAGCATCAGCAGCCAGTACACCACATTGCCGATCAGGGTGACCGTCGTGAACCGCACGCCCCCCCGCATCAGAAAACTTTCGATCCCGGCGCGCTCCGCCACCGATTCCAGCCGGATCAGCCGGAGGAGCTTGATCAGCGCTTTGCGCACCACCCGAGCGACCAGCCAGCCAAAGATGAGCAGCAGCGTCGCGCTCAGCAGCCGCGGGGAAAGGAATTGGAGCTGCGACCACGTGAGGCGGAGGGCGTCCAGAATCGGGTCAACGACCGTGGCCATGGGGTGGCTCCCGTCGAAGGTAATCGGTAGAATAGTAACCGCGGGGAGTGCCGCAATCACGCGCTGCATTGTCCCGGCTCGGGGCGTGGAGACGGAGCCAATGGCGTGAACCTGCCCCCCTGCCCGACTGAGGACCCCGATGAGCGAAGCTGCGTCCCTGGTGGAGGTACGCCCGATGCGCGCCACCGATTTCGCGGGCGTCAAGGCGTTGTGCGCGGCGGTCTATCCTTCGACCCCGTCCTGGAACGAGCAGCAGCTCGCCAGCCACCTCCGGGTCTTTCCGGAGGGGCAGTTGGTCGCGGTCCGCCGGGATACCGGCGAAATCGTCGGGATGGCGGCGAGTCTCATCGTCGTGTGGGTCGAATACGATCTCGCAACCAGCTGGCGGGATTTCACTGACGGCGGGATGTTCACCAACCACGATCCGGTCCGGGGCCGGACCCTCTACGGCGCGGAGGTCATGGTGCATCCCGCAATGCAGGGACAGGGGGTGGGGAAGCAGCTCTACGCGGCTCGCCGAGACCTGGCGCGCCGGCTCGGCCTTCTCCGGATTCGAGCGGGTGCCCGGCTGCGGGATTATCACCGACACGCCGGCCGGCTCACTCCCGAGCAGTACGTCGCCGCCGTCGTCCGGGGCGAGCTGAGCGATCGGACGCTCAGCTTTCAGTTGAGCCAGGGATTCCGCGTCATCGGCGTGGCCTCGGACTACCTCCGTCACGATCCCGAGAGTCTGGGCCACGCTGCGGTTATCGAATGGGTCAACGAAGCCGTCGCCGGCCGGGAGGGATACCAGCCCCCCGCCTTGCCGCTTGACGGCGACCCCGCGGCGCGCAGCGGATCCTGAACCGCGGCCCCTCACGCTCAACCCTTCTCGCTCCAGCCCGCCAATCGGCAGCCATCGCCGCCTGAGCTCGGAGGTCATCCCTCGGCATTGCCGGATTGCTCGCGAGCGCCGCGCGGGCCCCCCTACGACACCGGTATCCGCTTTCCTGGGTCGACGAACGGCAGGGGGACAACCGTGGCGGTGCGTCGGCCCCCCTCGCTGGCGACGTCCACCGTGGTGCCGACCGCGGCGAGTTGGGTCGGGAGCCAGCAGTAGCCGATGTTCTTCTTGAGCCTCGGCGAGTAGATCGCGGAGGTCACCTTGCCGACCCGCTGGCCCCCGGCGTGCACCGGCCACTTGGTGAAATTGAGCCCCGGGAGCGGGTCGCCGTCCAGCTCGATGCCCGCGATCCGACGCTGCACGCCTCGATCGCGGATCCGCCGGAGCGCCTCCATCGCCAGACATTCGCCGGCCATCTGGAAGTCCACCAGGCGTTCCAGTCCCAGTTCGAAGGGGTTGTCCCCGTAGGTCATGTCGGCGCCCCAGTTGAAGATCCCACCCTCGATCCGGCGGATGTCGCTGGGGCCGGTGGGACGTATCTCGTACGGCGCACCGGCTTGCAGAATCCTGTTCCACAGCTCGGTCCCGCGCGACGAGTCGAGCAGATATACCTCGTAGCCGATCTCAGAGGTCCAGCCGGTCCGGGTCACGATGACCGGGATGCCGTCCACCTGGGTCTCGCGGAAGAAGTAGTACTTGAGGTCGAGAATCTCTTCGCCGAAGAGCGCGGCCACCACGTCCCGGGACCGGGGCCCCTGGATCTGTAGGGGGTAGGCCTCCGCCTCCCGGACGGCGGCATCGAGCCCGGTCGCGGCCACCAGCCCTTTGGCGTAGAACAGGACGTCGCTCGACGCCAGCGCGAACCAGAACCGGTTCTGATCCATCCGGGTCATCACGGGATCGTTCAGGATGCCGCCGTCGGCCGCGCAGATGAGCACGTACTTCGCCTGCCCGACCGCGCAGGCGGACAGGTCCCGCGGGGTCATCAGTTGGGCCAGCCGCAGCGCGTCCCTCCCGGATACCTCCAGGCACCGCTCCACCGCCACATCCCACAGCGTCACGTGGTTCAGGAGGTGCCAGTACTCGGCCTCGAAGTCATCGTAATTGGTGGGGAACAGCATGTGGTTGTACACGGTGTATCCCCGGGGGCCGTGCCGTTGCTCCGCCTCGTAGAACGGCGAGCGGCGCAGGCGAGCACCCCGCTGGACCAAACCCATGTCGAACGGCGGCATCGGGAATCTCCTTCAGCGCGTGGGTCGCCGCATCATCCCGAGCCCGCCTTCGGTCCCGGGGCCGCCAGGTACAGCTCCCCGCCCCGCTCCCGGAATTCCGCCGCCTTCCGGTCCATCTCCGCCGCGTAGGCACGCACGTCCTGGGTGAGCTGCATCGAGCAGAACTTGGGGCCGCACATGGAGCAGAAGTGCGCCAGCTTGGCGCCCTCGGCGGGCAGGGTTTCGTCGTGGTAGGCGCGCGCGGTGACCGGGTCCAGCGCCAGGTTGAATTGGTCCTCCCAGCGGAACTCGAAGCGCGCCTTGCTCAGGGCGTCGTCCCACGCCCGGGCGCGAGGGTGCCCCTTGGCCAGATCGGCGGCATGGGCGGCGATCTTGTAGGCGATGACTCCCGCCTTGACGTCGTCCCGGTCGGGGAGGCCGAGGTGCTCCTTGGGCGTCACGTAGCAGAGCATCGCGGTGCCGTACCAGCCGATCATAGCCGCGCCGATGGCGCTGGTGATGTGATCGTAGCCGGGCGCGATGTCGGTGGTGAGAGGTCCCAGGGTATAGAAGGGCGCCTCCTGGCACCACTCGAGCTGCTTATCCATGTTCTCCTGGATCAGGTGCATGGGGATGTGGCCCGGCCCTTCGTTCATCACCTGTACGCCGTGCTCCCAGGCGATCCGGTTGAGCTCACCCTGGGTCCGGAGCTCGGCGAACTGGGCTTCGTCGTTGGCGTCGGCGATGCTGCCGGGCCGGAGCCCGTCGCCCAGCGAAAACGAGACATCGTACGCCGCCATGATCTCGCAGATCTCGGGGAAGCGGGTGTAGAGGAAGCTCTCCCGGTGGTGGGCGAGGCACCACTTGGCCATGATCGAGCCGCCGCGGGAGACGATCCCGGTGACCCGGTTGGCGGTGAGCGGCACATAGCGGAGCAGCACGCCGGCGTGGACGGTGAAGTAGTCGACCCCTTGCTCCGCCTGCTCGACCAGGGTGTCCCGGTAGACCTCCCAGGTGAGATCCTCCGCCACCCCGCCCACCTGCTCGAGCGCCTGGTAGATCGGTACCGTGCCGATGGGTACCGACGAGTTGCGGACGATCCACTCACGGGTCTCGTGGATGTTCTTGCCGGTCGAGAGATCCATCACCGTGTCGGCGCCCCACAGCGTGGCCCAGCGAAGCTTCTCCACCTCGTCCTCGATGGAGGAGCGGATGGCCGAGTTCCCGATGTTGGCGTTGATCTTCACCAGAAACCGGCGGCCGATGATCATCGGCTCCAGCTCGGGGTGATTGATGTTGGCGGGGATGATCGCGCGGCCCCGGGCCACCTCACCGCGCACCAGCTTCGGATCCATCCCCTCGCGGAGGGCGACGAACTCCATCTCCTCCGTGAGGGCTCCCCGCCGGGCATACTGCAGCTGCGTGATGGGGCCGCGGGCGCGGAGCACCGGGCGGCGGAGCCCCTCCGGCACCAGGTCGGGATTCCCGGCGGTGCGGCGGCCGGTGTCCTCGACCTCGCGCGCCAGGATCCAGCTCCGCCGCGGCGAGGGCAGGCCGTCCCGCACGTCCACCCCTTGGGGGCCGCTCGCGTCATACACCCGGAGCGGGGGCTCGCCACCCGAGAGCGCGATCTCCCGCATCGGTACCCGGACACCGCGGGGGCCTTCCAGGTACACCTTGCTCGATCGGGGAAACACCTCGGGGAAGCTCGCCCCCGCCGGTGGTGACGGGGTCGCGGCTGCCGGGGTAGGGTGAGCCTTCGGCCCGCGGACCGGCCGGGAAGGGGTGGTGCGGGTGGCCATCGCTGTCGCTCCTCTGGTCGGGCGGAGCGGAAGGCACAGCGCTGGCGCGAGGACTCGCG
>Ga0326597_10002782_pt1 | contig 25899 bp, 22 predicted proteins | sample RVTome_12_FD_203789 | JGI IMG/M metagenome (GOLD analysis project Ga0326597, IMG submission 203789) | Soil microbial communities from uranium-contaminated site in the Upper Colorado River Basin, Wyoming, United States - RVT100D185 | ecosystem: Environmental > Terrestrial > Soil > Contaminated >... | reverse complement strand
GGGCGCAGCGGCAGGCTCGGGCTGCCCCGCAGCCTCGGGCGCAGCGGCAGGCTCGGGCTGCCCCGCAGCCTCGGGCGAGCTGGCGGGCTCGGCTCCGACAGCAGGCTCTGGTTGGACAGCAGGCTCTGGTTGGACGGCAGGCTCGGGTTGGACGGCAGGCTGGGGTTGGACGGCAGGCTGGGGTTGCGGGATCGCGGCTGGTTCGACGACGGCTGGTTGGAGCAGGTCATCGGGGTGGTCGGACGCTTGCACGACGTCCAGAGCCACGTCCAGCGAGGGAGCCGAGTGCGTGATGGCGCCCACCGCGAGACGCCCGCCCGGTCCGAGCGCCTCGGCATAGGCACGCACGGTCACAGATGTCAGGTTGCCGCTGGCCTCCAGTCGGGCGCGGCCTTCTGCGACCTCGGCCGCCGTGACGACGTCGTCAACGCTGAAGTTGTCCAACAGGATGTCCTCGGCGCCAGCCTCCAGCGCCACATCCAGCTCAGCCAGGGACATGACCTCCACCTGGACGTGGCGGCCGCCGGCCCGCCGACGCGCCTCGAGCACGGCCTTGCGCAGCGAGCCGGCCGCTGCGATGTGGTTGTCCTTGACCAGCACCGCATCGAACAGCCCGATCCGGTGGTTGCGTCCCCCGCCACAGGCAACCGCATGCTTTTCCAGCAGGCGCAGGCCCGGCGTCGTCTTGCGTGTGTCGCGAACGAACACGCCCGTCCCGTCCAGCAGTCGAACGACGGCGTTGGTCGCCGTCGCAACGCCAGACAGTCGGCCAAGGAAGTTCAACGCCGTTCGCTCGCCGGCCAGGACCGACCGCACGGGCCCGACGACCACAGCGATCACCTCGTCCGCGACCACGTCGACACCATCCGGAGCAAAGACGTCGACTTGGACCCGCGAGTCGACCTGGGCGAACGTCTCACGAAGCGCCTCGACACCGGCCACGACACCGGCCTGGCGCGCGACGACCTCGGCCTCGACCCAACGCAGGGCCGACAGCGTCGCCAGTCCGGTCACGTCCCCGTCAATGTCCAGATCCTCGGCAAGCGCGCGCGTCACGGCACGCCGGGTGGCCCGCGTCAGCTCCGAGGGGTCGACCACCCCCGTGTCGATGACGCGATCGCGCCCATTCACCGCAACACCAGCATCGATCGAATGGTCACGCACCAACTCCCGCAGCAATGGTGGGGCCAGACTAGGTGGCCCGGACTCGAGGACGTGTGGCCGGGCGGCGCCACGGCCTCCGGGCCGGCGCCGCGGTCGTGAGACGAGGCGTCAGGCGACGACGCCGTGGATCTCGGGACCGAGGTGGACCGGGCGGTTGCGCTCGTCGACGAAGACGACGGTCGGGTCGTGTTCGCGTGCCTCAGCGTCCTCCATCTCCGCGTAGGAGATGATGATGATCCGGTCGCCGGGGTAGACCAGTCGTGCGGCCGCGCCGTTGAGGCCAACGACACCGGACCCTCGCGGTCCCTCGATGACGTAGGTCTCGAGGCGATTGCCGTTGTCGTTGTCCACGATCTGGACCTTCTCGTTGGCGAGGAGGTCCGCAGCGTCCATCAGATCGCGGTCGATGGTGATCGAACCGACGTACTCCAGGTTGGCCTGGGTGACGGTCGCTCGGTGGATCTTGGACTTCATCATCATGCGACGCATGGGTGTCCTTTGCCGTGTCGTTCCGGATGCTCCGGTTCCAACCGGGTGGAGGTCAGGGGTTTCCGTCCTCCGGTGTCGCCGTTGCGGCGAGCAGTGCGTCCTCGTCCTGCAGGTCACCGATCACCACGTTGTCGATCAAGCGGGCCGGCCCGACGTGGGCCGCAACCGCCACAAGCAAGCGAGTCGTGCCGCGCACTTCTGGTGATGCCTCCCCGCTGCCGTCTCCTGCTGGAAACGGACCGTCGAGGGGCGCCAGGTCGTCTGCGTCGATGGCTTCGACGTAGTCGACGCGCACGCGTGACTCGTCGCCCAGTGTACGGCGGGCTGCGGTCGCGATCGATGCCGGATCAATGGCACCGTTCGATCGCCCCTCACGGCCGGCGACGACGGCCGCGCGCAACGCTCGCGAGAGAGCGCGCGCCGCCCGTCGGTCCGCGGCCTCCAGATACCGATTGCGACTGGACATGGCGACGCCGTCGTCCTCACGCACGATTGGCGCGCCCACCACCTCCACGGCCAGGTCCAGGTCGGCCGCCATGCGTCGCAGGATCGTCAGTTGCTGGAAGTCCTTGCGTCCGAAGATCGCGACGTCGGGCTGGGCCATCCCGAACAGCTTCGCGACAACGGTGGTGACGCCGTCGAAATGCGTCGGGCGCGAACGTCCACACAGCCGGTCCCCCAGCTCCCCGACATGCACCGTCGTCAACTGCGGCCTGGGATAGACCTCCGCGACGGACGGCACGAACACCACGTCCGGCGCAGCGTCACCCAGCGCGACCAGCGCGGCCTGGTCACCCGCGAGGTCGCGCGGGTAGGCGGCCAGGTCCTCGTTCGGGCCGAACTGCGCCGGGTTGACGAAGATGCTGGTGACCACCCAGTCAACATGGTCACGAAGCCCTCGGACCAAGGAAAGGTGACCTGCGTGCAGAGCCCCCATCGTGGGCACCAACCCGATGCGATTGCCGTGGCGACGCGCGGTGCCGACCTCGGCCCGGAGTTCGGCAATCGTCGTCACCGTCTTCACGTCACGTCCCCTTCGGGTCATGGCTCAGCTCAGATGGCATGTCGTCCGCCAGGGCGCGGAGCAGCTGGTCCGCGACCCCGGGCCGCAGGCTTGGCCGGACCTGGGCCAGGACCGCGCGGCCCAGGTGGCGGTAGGCGTCCGCCAGCGGGGGGGCGTCCAGGTCGAGGGTGGCAAGGTGGGCAGCGACGGTCGCCACGTCGCCGCGCGCGATCGGCCCCGTGATTGCCGCGGCCCCGCCGGCCAGGACGTTGTCGATGCTGCGGTGCCCCAGGCCCTGCAGGAATCGGGTGGGTTGGTCGATGCCCGCCGCGAGCAACAGCTGCCGCGCGACGCTGGTGGCCGCCGCCACGGCGTTCGACCCCACGGTGAGTGCTGCGTGATAATGGACACGGCGATCGTCCGCGACATCGTGGGGGTCACCGCCCAGGTCGATCACCAGGTCATGCGCCCAGCCGAGGTCACCCGGCGCAGCCGTGACGGCCCAGGCGGCACCGATGAGGCTGGCCGCGTCGGCCCCGCGTGGGATCGTCTGGGCAGGGTGGACGGCGGCGATCCGGGCACCGGCACGGGCAACCCGCTCCAGCGCACCCAGGCCGAGCGACCCGGCAAGATGGATGACGTGATGGTCGGGCCCCAGTGCGCCAGCAGCAGCCAACTCGGTGGCGATGTCGGCGATGGCACGGTCGGGCGTGGCGATGACGATCAGGTTCGCCTCCTGGGCCGCGTCCGCAGGCGACGTGACGGCGCGCAGCCCCGCGATCATCTTGCCGAGCGAGACCTGGGCGGAGGGGCTCCCGCCGGCAACAGCGACCACGCGGTGTCGAGCCCGCTGCAGCCCCAGGGCCACGGCGGTCCCCGCGCGGCCGGGGCCGATCAGCGCCACCCGCCACGGCGCATCCGTCATGGGGTATCCGCCCGGTGCTCCACATGCCACTCGTCAGCTGGGATGGCCGCCGGTGCCCTCGGCCCGGCTGGCCGCGCAATCCCGCCGACGCCTGGCCCGTCGGTCAGCCGCAGCACCAGGTCGATGCCCGCAAGCCCCGTCCCGTCCTGCCCGGCGAGGTCCATTGCCGCGCGAGTCAGCCGTGTCCCGTCAGGCAGAGTGCCGCCGGGCCACACCTCCATCAGGGGGACCAGCACGAACGCCCGCTCGCGCAACCTGGGGTGGGGCACGACCAGGTCATCGGTGACCAGCACCTGGTTGCCATACGTCAGCAGGTCGAGGTCGAGCGTGCGCGGACCCCAACGCTGTTCGGCGTCACGATCACGCCCGTGGACCACCTCGATCAGCTGCAGTTCCGCCAGGAGTTCGTCCGCCGTCAGGTCGGCATCGACGGCGACCACGGCGTTGTAGAACGGATCCTGCTCGACCCCGCCCCAAGGTGGCGTCTCGTAGATCCCAGACGCCAGGACGACGACAACGTCCTCGATCGCGTCGATTGCGGCGATGGCGCTGCGCAGGATCGCGAGCCGATCACCGACGTTGCTGCCCAGCCCGACGTGGGCCCGCACGCTCATGATGCACCACGCTCGCGATGGATCTCGACGCGGACGTGGTCAGCCACGACCGGCAGCGGTGCCCGCGGCTTGCGCACGACCACGTCGACGGCCAGCACCGCCGCATCCTCCAAGGACGCGTTGGCCACCCGCTCGGCGACGGCCTCGATCAGGTCGAAGGGACCGGACGCCGCCGCGTGGGCCACGCGTTGCGCCACCAGCCCGTAGTCGACGGTGTCCGCCAACCGGTCGCTGCGACCGGCCGCACGCAGGTCGACATGCAGCGTCAGATCGATCTCGAATGGCTGGCCCAGCTCGCGTTCGCTGGCCAAGACACCGTGGTGGGCAAAGACCCGAATCCCCTGGATCGCGATGCGGTCGACCACGACGTGCCCTCCTGGATCAGCTGCCCGCCACGGGTCCGTGGCCCGCCACGATGGCGGCCGCGACGCGCGTTGCCCGGATCGTTTCCGCGACATCGTGGACCCGAATGATCGAGGCCCGGCTGAGCGTGGCCGCCACCGCGCTGGCCAACGACCCCTCCATCCGGTCGTTTGGGTCCTTCTCGTGCAGCACGTCGCCGATGAACGACTTGCGTGACGCGCCCACCAACACCGGGAACCCGAACGACCGGAACTGGCGCAGGTCCCGGATCAGACGCAGGTTGTGGTCGGTCGTCTTGGCGAACCCGACCCCCGGATCGACCAAGAGCCGCGATGCCGCGATGCCCGCGACCAGCGCCCGCCGAATGATGACGGCCACCTCGTCGAACACCTCAGCCGTCACGTCGACGTAGTGCGCCTCGTCCTGCATGGTCATCGGCGTGCCGCGCCGATGCATGGCGACGTACGGCACGTCGAGGGAGGCGACCGTCGTCAACATCGCGTGATCGAGTGACCCGCCGGAGACGTCGTTGACCATCGCCGCACCGGCCGCGACGCAGCGCTTGGCCACCTCCGCCTTGGTCGTGTCGATCGACACGACCAGACCGGCGGCTGCGAGGGCGTCGACGACCGGCACGACCCGATCGAGTTCTTCGTCAAGCGGGACGGGTGAGGCACCCGGACGCGTCGACTCGCCGCCCACGTCGAGAATGGACGCGCCCTCCGCCGCCAGCGCCATGCCGTGTTCGATCGCAGCCGCCGTGCTGGCGTGGGCGCCGCCGTCGGAAAACGAATCCGGCGTCACGTTGACGATCCCCATCACCGCGGGCTCAGGCCCGAGGGCGAGCGGGCCGATCCTGGCCGTCGATGGCCCATCGAGCCAGCCGGCCACTGCGACGTCGACCACCGCGCGCAGCGGCTCGGCCAGTTCGGCCCCACCGACCCTGCCAACCGCGTCGATCAGCCGTGAGGGCAGCGTGACCACGCGCAGTCGGCCGCCGATGAGCTCGGCCACTCCACCGCCCTTGGCCACCGCATCGGCCACTTCCGGCGAGCGGGCAAGCCCCGAGACGACGATGGCAACCACACCACCGTCCTCCACCAGGGTCGCGTCGACGACGCGCACGAGGGGGGTCAGGCGGACCGGCGACTCCGGCTGCATGAGGTCCTCCGAGGGGACACCCGTCAGCGACGAGTGCGGCGCCGACGCTAGTCGTGCGGCTTCCTCGTCGACGCCGGTGGCGCCCCGGGGCGCCTCAGCGACGGCCCGTGATCAGCGCCATCGCCTCGGCCCGGGTGCGGGGGTCGTCGCGGAAGATGCCACGCACGGTGGACGTCAGGGTCTGCGCCCCCGGCTTGCGGATTCCCCGCATCTCCATGCACAGGTGGCGTGCCTCGATGACGACGATGACGCCGCGCGGATCCAGCGCCTTGTCCAGCGCGTCTGCGACCATCGTCGTCATCCGTTCCTGAACCCCGGGGCGTTTGGCGCAGACGTCGACCAGTCGTGCCAGCTTGGACAGGCCCGTGATGCAGCCGTCGGCGCTTGGCATGTACCCGACATGGGCGTGTCCGAACCATGGGACCAGGTGGTGCTCACAGACGCTGTGGAACGGGATGTCGCGCACGAGCACGAGTTCGTCGTGGCCCTCGTCGAACTGGGCTGACACCACGTCGACGGGATTGACCAGGAGTCCGGCGTAGATCTCGTCGAACATCCGCGCAACCCTGGCAGGCGTGTCGCGGATCCCTTCGCGGTCCGGGTCCTCGCCGATCGCCTCGAACAGGAGCCTGACGGCATGTTCGATCTTGGCGTGATCGAAGACCCGGTCCGGGGCCACCCCGGTCACATGACGGACCCGCTGCGAGGACTCCGAGGAGACGCTGGGGGCGGCAGCGTCGCCGGGGGCCTGATGTTCGGTCACTTGCCGGTCACCGACTTCTTCGCCGTTGCCTTGCGCACCGTCGGCTTGCGAGCGGTCGTCGCCTTGCGTGCGGGCGTCTTGGCCGCTCCATTGCTGCCGTTGACACGAGCGGGGTCGATGCGCCGCAGGGCCGCAAGGACCTGGGCGTCGCGCAGTCCGACGGGGGCCGCCACGGCGCGGCTTGGCCGAGGCTCGATGCCCGCGAAGGCTTCGGCGAGCGCGGCGCCGTCGAGCGTTTCCACGTCGAGCAATGTCTCGGCGACGTGCTCAAGGACGTCGTTGTTCTCGACCAGGATCTCGAGGGCCTCATCGTGCGCCTCGTCGATGAGATGGCGAACTTCGTCGTCGATCATCGCCGCCACTTGGCCCGAGTAGTCGGCCTGGTGGCCGAAGTCGCGGCCGAGGAACGGCTGCGATTCCTTCTGTCCGAGCGTCATCGGGCCCAGCTTCGCGGACATCCCGTACTGGGTGACCATCTCCTTCGCCGTGGCCGTGGCGCGTTGGATGTCGTCGCCAGCACCGGTGGTGACGTCACCGATCTTGATCTCCTCGGCCACCCGGCCACCGAGCATCACGGCGAGGCGGTCGATCAGTTCCCCACGTGCGATGAGGTACTTGTCCTCGGTCGGCAGCTGCATCGTGAAGCCCAGGGAGCGACCTCTTGGGATGATCGAGATCTTGTGGACCGGGTCGGCCTGGGGAAGGGCGTGACCCACGATGGCATGGCCTGCCTCGTGGTACGCGACGATCTTCTTCTCCTTCTCCGACATGAGCCGCGTCTTGCGCTCCGGGCCGGCGATGACCCGCTCGATCGCCTCCTCGAGCTCGTGCTGGGTGATCTCCGTCTTGCCGAACCGCGCGGCCAGAAGGGCTGCCTCGTTGATCGTGTTGGCGAGGTCCGCACCCGTGAAGCCCGGCGTGGACCGTGCCAAGGTCTTCAGGTCGATGTCGTCGGCCAGGGGCTTGCCGCGCGTGTGGACCTTGAGGATCGCCTCACGGCCGATCAGGTCTGGACGGTCGACCACGATCTGGCGGTCGAACCGTCCGGGTCGCAGCAGAGCAGGGTCCAGGATGTCGGGCCGGTTCGTCGCCGCGATCAGGATGACGGCGGTGCGCTGGTCGAAACCATCCATCTCCACGAGGAGCTGGTTCAGGGTCTGCTCACGCTCGTCGTGGCCGCCCCCCAGCCCAGCACCGCGGTGGCGACCCACGGCGTCAATCTCGTCCATGAAGATGATGGCGGGCGCGTTGGCCTTGGCCTGCTCGAACAGGTCGCGGACACGCGAGGCGCCCACACCGACGAACATCTCGACGAAGTCCGACCCAGCGATGGAGAAGAACGGCACGCCCGCTTCGCCTGCCACTGCACGGGCCAGCAGCGTCTTGCCGGTTCCGGGAGGGCCGAACAGCAACACGCCCTTGGGGATCTTGGCCCCCATGGCCTGGAACTTGGCCGGGTTCTCCAGGAACTCCTTGATCTCGCGGATCTCCTCGACGGCCTCGTCCGCGCCCGCAACGTCTCCGAACGTGACCTTGGGCGCATCCTTGGACACGACCTTGGCCTTGGACTTGCCGAACTGCATGACCCGGCCGCCGCCGCCCTGCATCTGTTGCATGAGGAAGAAGAACAGCACGAACACCAGGGCGAACGGCAGCAGGTTCAGGATGAAACTGAGCATGGCACCCGTCTGCTCGCCATCGACATCGACTTCCTCGATGCCCTCACTGGCGATCAGGGACGCGACTTGTTCGCTGTTGACGTCGGGCGAGAACGACGTCCGATAGGGGACGCGCTGGCCGCCGCTGTCCATCCGCTCGCCGATGAGCAGGTTGGACCGATCGAGGATGTCGACCGTGCGGATGCGTCCGTCCGTCGCCGCGTCAACCCACTCCGAGTAGGTGAGCTGGGTGGGGGCGGTGGCGCGCTGGAAGACGCTGACCGTGGCGAACAGCGCCACGATGAGCACCATGAACCACAGCACGGGACCACGAAAGAATCGGTTGTTCTTCACCGGAGCCTCTGACCCGTCGAAGGTGGCGCGGGCCGCGCAGTGAAGACACGGCCCCGGGCTGACGACAACGCGCGCTTGGCGTGCCGGTGTTCCCGGAAGTGGGCGCCGTGTGCGCCCCCTCACTCGCGGTTCGAAGGTAGCACCGCGACGGAGGGGTCAGACGACGCCGTGAGCCGCCCGTCGCCCTCAGCGCGCGGCGCGCGCCGCGGCCTGCGCCTTGTCCGTCAACACACCGATGAATGGCAGGTTGCGGTAACGCTCGGCCAGGTCCAGGCCGTATCCGACGACGAACCGGTCGTCGATCGCGAAGCCCTCGTACCGGATCGGGACGTCGATCTTGCGCGCAGCCGGCTTGGTGAGCAGCGCCAGCACCTCAAGACTCGCTGGCCGGCGCGAACGCAGGTTGCGCAGCAACCAGTCAAGCGTCAGACCCGAATCGACGATGTCCTCGACGATCAGCACGTGGCGACCCTCGATGTCAGTGTCGAGGTCCTTCAAGATGCGCACGACACCGCTGGAGCGCGTCGACGAGCCATACGACGACACCGCCATGAAGTCCACGCTGACCTCGGAGTCCAGGCGCCGCGCGAAGTCCGCCATGACGACGAAAGCACCCTTGAGCACGCCGACCAGCAGGAGGTCACGCCCGTCATAGTCGGCCGCAACGCGCTTGCCGAGCTCGTCCAGCTTCGCCTGGAGTTCGGCCGAGCTGATCAGCACCTCGCCGATCTCACCCTCGAGGTGGCTCGGCACGGCCTGTTGGTGATCCATCAAGGTGGGGGGAGGCGTCGGTGGTGGCTCCGGTCCGGAGGCTACAGAGGCGCCGCCCCCTCCGTTTCCCCCGCGCGGCACAGGGACACCCGCAGCGCTGGACCTGACAGACCGCGCGCGATGAACTCCACGTCTCCGTCCACGCCAGCGACCCAGACGATCCGACCGCCCAGTTCCAGCAGCGGCACGTGGTCACGCAGCACTCGCGGCACCCCGTGGTCGGCCAGGACGGCTGCAACGGTGCGCGTGCCCGCGGCCGTGTGGACGCGGTCCCCCGAGCGACGCGGGCGCACGGTCAACTCCCCCAGCCCGGCCGGCAGGAGCACGGTGGCACGATCGGCGCGCCCACCGGGCGGTGGCGCCAGGGCCGCCGCGGGCAGGCTCGGCGGGTCCACGAGGCCCAGATCCAACCGGGACGGATCAGTTCGCGATCCCGCAGAACCGCCGGGGGGCTGGGTGACCACAACGACCAGGCCTTGGCCCCAGGACACGTCACGATCCATCGGCAGCGGTGCTGCTGCCGGCGCGGCAATGCCAGCGGGGACCATCGCCAGCCAGCGCCGGTCACGGCTTGCCCGCAGCCCGGCGGCATGCCGTTCACGGCCCGAGTCCAGTTCCAGGATTGAGGTCAGCAGTGCCGCGTCGATCGCCGTTGCCCCGACGGCCTCCACCATCCGAAGCACGACCCGACGCGCCACGCCCGGCAGGTCGTCCACAACGCTGGCATCGACCGCCCAACCGGGTCCCCAGCGGTTGCCCCAGGCTTCGAGGGCGCGTCGCGCAATTTCGTCGAGCGTGTCGTCGTCCAGGCGTGCCAGGTCGGCCAACCGAACCAGGGCTGCGGCCGCATCGCCGCTGACCGTGTCCATGGCCGGCAGGACGACCTGGCGAACCAGGTTGCGCCGGATCGTCGGATCGTCGTTGCTCGGATCGGCGACGCTCGGCAGGCCATCCCCCGTGACGAGGTCGTGGACATCAGCACGCCGAACCCGCAACAGCGGGCGGCCAATCGCCATCCCGACTTCGTCATGGCGCCACGCAGCCATCGCAGACAACCCGCGTAGGCCGGCGCCGCGTGCGGCCTGCAGGAGCACGGTCTCCGCCTGGTCGTCCGCTGTGTGGCCCAACAGCACTGCGTCTGCACCGAGGTCGCGCGCGACCGCGGCGACAGCGTTCCACCGAGCCGCACGCGCGGCTGCCTCGGGCCCGCCCTCGGACTGGACCTCGACCCTGCGGATGACAGGCAGGATCCCCAGCCACTGCCCCGCCAAGCGCACTGCAGCCACGTCCGCGGCATCGTCGCGCAACCCGTGGCGAACGTGTACCGGGACCACTTGCAGGTCCGGCCGGGCCTCGGCAACCAGGAAGAGGAGCGCGGTCGAGTCAGGACCCCCGGAATGCGCGACAACGACCGTGGCGTCTCGCTCGAGCGGGCCGAGTTGGCGGGCCACTTCCGCGACGATCTCGCCCCGACCAAGACCTATCGCGAGCGCTCCGGGCGCAGCCTGCCGCACGTGCTCGGGCGAACTGCCGATCGCGTCAGCCAAGGCCGACGCGCTGCGTCCAGGCGTTCGGATGCTCGATCTCGGCGTGCGTCGGCAGCCGATCGGGACTGTCGAAAGCCCGATTGAGCCCGGCAGTGCCGTGCGCGTCCACGACCTCCTGGACAAACGCTTCGCCGATTCGGTATTGGCGCTTCTTCATCTCCAGCCCGGCCACGGCGGTCAGGACCTTTGAGGCCACATCTGGCGGTCGGCTGGAAAGCGCCGCTCGGACGCCGTCCGGGTCGTGGACGACGCCGACCGTCGCTGAGTACATGGCAGCGGTTCCATGGCCCTCGAGCAGGGACATCAATCCTTGGGCCTGGTCCAGCACCGCACGCTGGGCGGGCGTGAGGATCATCTCCACCAACGGCAGAAGCGACGCCTCGTCGCGAACCCGGGCGACCACTGACGGAAGCTCGTCAAGGGCGCCCGCCAACCGCGACACGTCCACGCGGGCGTCCTCCAGGTACGCCGCGACGAGGGAGCGCAGGTGCGCCCCAAGCCAGTCCACCCCGTCGAACTGCAGCCGGTGCGTGACTTCGTGAAGCAGGATGGTCCGGCGGATGTCGGCCGCCAGTTCACCGTGTTGGTCGGCCAGGACGAGCAGGTTGGGACCGACGACGACGAGGTGGCCACCGCCAATGGCGCTCAGCGGCAGGACGAATTGGCCCAACACCTTGGTCGAAAGCAGGCCCAGAACGGCACCCAACTGCATCCCCAGGACGCGCGGCAGCAGCCGACGCCGGCGTCCCCGGAGTTGATCGGCCAGAGGATCGAAGGTCCCACGGAGTGCGGCAAGGTTGCTGCGAACCCAGCCACTGCGCGAGACGACGCGACATTGTGTTGGCTCGAGGTCGCGACCCAGTCCCGACCATGCCCGCGCAGCGGCATCGACTGCCGGAAGGTCTGCCGCGACATCGGCCCGCAACGACCTGACGCGCTGGGGATCAGCGCGGCCGGATCGAGCGATCAGCCCGGCCACCCGCAGCGCTATGCGCTCGTCGAGCAGCGGCGATGCTGGCACGGCCGGTCAGCTGTGTGACGACTCGGCCTTTTCGGGGCGAAGCACCATGAGCCAGTACAGCAGGCCCAGAAACGCGAAGCCACCAGCCATCAGCACACCGAGGCCCACCGACGCCCCCCAGAGGAAGTTCGGTTCCGCGTGCTCGGGATCGAACGGGTTCAGGTCGTTGCCGGCGTCGTCGACTGCACCGGCGGGCTTGGGGTCAAGTCCCGGCGGTGGCGCATCGGGGTCAGCCTCGGTGGCAAGGACGATGCGATCAGCGGTCGACAGGTCGGCGGCAGCAACGCCGGACAGGGTGCCCAGCAGCAGCATCGCGACCAGCACGGGACCCGCCACGAACCGACGGATGCGGGCACGAATCGTCGGACGCATCGGTGAGATCCTTGAGTCGAAGACAGCGGCGGCAGAGTAGCCGACGCTGTCTTCCTCACCGCAGCGCAGCGCCTACACCCGACTGGACGGCCGCGCTCAGCGCGCTGGTGCCACCCAGCAGGGCAACGCGGCTGATGCTGTCACGGTGGTCCGCCAGCCACGTCGCGACGGCGCCCGACAGCGACCCGGAATCCGTCAGAACCACCGGGGCCCCGAGGTGTCCCGCGGCGCCACCGCCAGCCAGTGCGTCGGGGAACGAGAACGCGGTGGCGATCAGGACCGTGTCCACGGACATGCCGTTGGCGAGACCGAGCTCGGCAATGGCCAGGCCCGTGTCGATCCTGGAACTGCCCGCCGTGCGCTGAACCGTTTGGACGAGGCGGTCGATGGCGCTGGCCACGGAGGCAGAGACGGCGTTCACGCCACCGACAATGTGCACAGTCGAGATCCCGAGCTCCTCGAGGGCCCCAGCCGTGAAGCCGTCGAGCGTGTTGGTCGGCGTGAACATGATCGGCCAGCCGGTGTGAGCCGACACCGCCGATGCGGCCAACGCGTCGGGGTAGTTGTCCGAACGAGCCACGAAGGCCTGGCGCGGGTTGCCCGGCAGGGCTCGCGCGACGGCGACGGCGACGGCCTCGTGGGTGGCGCCGGTGTACTGGGTCACCTGGTACCCCAAGGCCCGCAGTGACGCGACGACGTTGCCGCCGAAGTTGCCGATGACGTGGACGGTCTTGCCGGAGTTGGCACCCAGGGCGTGAGTCAGGGCGTCTGCGGCATCGTTGTCCAGCTGCCCGGTCGACGACAGCACGATCGGACCGTCGATCGAGCCGGCCAGGGCCGCTCCGACGAGGGCGCCGTGGAAGTCGAAGGCATCCGCCAACACGGCCCCGCCCGCGCTACCAGCGGGGAAGGCGAACTTCACGATCGCCTCGCCGGTGGCGACGCGGCCAGCGCCCGACAGGCGCGTCACGTTGGACGCCACCTCGGTGGTCGTACGCTCCGCGGAGCTGCTGGTGTCGCCCGATGCGTCGGGCGGGACGGCTTCGCCGTCCCGAAGCTTCAGGAAGTTCTCCGTCATGAACAGCCGGCGATCGCCGGCGATCACGCCGATCCCCATGGTTTGCCAACGCGTGTCCAGGATGTTGGCGCGGTGGCCCTCGGAGTCCATGAACGCCTGGTGCGTGATCGGGATGTCCGGCCCAACCCCGACGTTCTCGCCAATGGAGGCCCACTCCGGGAAGACGGCCTGCACCTCGTCCCGCAGGGTCGTCGAGTGGAAGATCCGGTCCTCCATCATCATGCGCTGGGCGTGTCGGCGCGCAATGGTGCGCAGGGCGTCGGACGTGGGCAGGTGCGTCAGGCCGCGCGAGGTGCGTTCCTGGTTGAGCAGGTTGGTCAACTCCGCTTCCTGGGCAGCCAGGAACTCGGTGGCGATCGCCCCCGACAGCTCCGCGCCCGCGATGAGTCCGAACACCAACACCATGGTGGTGAAGGGTCGGATGATGCGGCGGATCCTGCCTGCACGCCCCAGGGGGCGGCGGCCAGCACGGGCCTTGGGTGAACGGCTCATGATGACGACTCCTCAGCCAAGGTGTCCCTGGCCAGCAGGGCCCGGACGCGGTTCAGCTCTGTCTCAAGACGTACTTCGTCGCCCGGCAGGGTCAAGACCTCCCCGACCAGGGAAACCGTGCCATTCAGGGGCACTCCGAGCTCGCGGAGTTGCTCTGTCGCACGCGGCACCGCTCGATCCGTGAAGATGCGAGCGCCCTCGGCCCCCGTCTCCGGCATGATGATCAGGGCCACGTCCTCGTCATCGAGCGCGACCCGGGCCACCTTGTCGGTGGTGCGGACCGCCTGGTTGACGGCGTCATAGAACTTGCGCAGGGCACGCTCCGCCTGCCGCACCGACATCTTGTCCAGCGGTTCCCGGGGGATGCGCAGCAGCGTGATCGAGAAGATCGTCTGGTAGCGGCGCGACCGGGCGGCCTCGGTGTCGGCCATCGACAGCAGCGCCCGGGCGTTGCCCACTCCGGTCAGGTCGTCAACCTCGTCGTACAGCTCAAGCTTCTTCAGCGACGCCTCGAGCTGGGTGTTCGCCATCCCGCCCAGCACGCCGAACGCGATGTACAGGCCGATCCGGGTCACGATGTGCCAGGTGAACTCACCCGTGTCCAGCTCGCCGAGTGTGCTCAGCCTGATGATCGTGTACGCCACGCCGGCGATCGTGCCGGCGATGGCTCCGCCGATCACGTCCCACGTGACAAGCGCCACCAGGACCGGGACGAACAGCAGGATGGCGACGACTTCGACCAGGTCCGCTCCCAGCTGGAAGGTCGCGACCGCGACGACGACCAACACGACAGTGCCCAGCGCGAGGACGAGCCACCGCGCCTGCTGGTAGGTGATCGACTGCATGTGAGCCTCGCTGCGATACGCCGATGGTGTCCCAGCCGGTGCACGATCGTCCACGCTGCGTGGTCGGCCTGCCGACCCGGGGGGTCGAATTGGCTCGGATTCACCAGGTTTGGTGGTTCAACAGGGCCAGGAGCGGACAGTTGGACGTGGTCCGTCGGGAGCAGTCACATCGCGCGCTCAACGGCCTGACACCTCGTTCTGTCGCGCGCGTTGGGTGACTGATACCGCGTTCCCCTCCAACTGCTCGTACCGAGCACGACAAGTATGGCCGACGCGCGGGCTCGCTGACGAGCAGAGCGTGCCACGTCGGTCAGACCGGGAGCCCGGGCCCCTCGTCGTCCGGCGCCTTGGCGCTGTCGTCGTCGGGGCGTTGCTGGTCTTGCGGTTCGGCGTCGGTGTCCTCGTCGGACGTCGAGTCATCATCGTCACCGAACCCGTCGAAGACCCCGTCGCCATCACCGTCGCCGTCGGCCGGCTCCTCGGACGCCGGATCGTCCGCAGGAGCGTCGGCGGGCGCGTCCGCCGGGACAGGTTCGTCGCCAGTCTGGTCAGCGGGTGCAGGTTCACGGTCTCCGCTGGGCGCCACGTGCTCTGCACCGTCGCCGGGAACCTGCGCCGCTTCGAAGTCGTCCAGCCACAGCAACAGATCCTGGGAGACGCCCACGCCGGCGAGCAGGTCCGTGATCGCCTCGAGCTCTGAGAGCAGCGCTTCGCCTGGTTGCGATGAACGGACCAACTGGTCAAGCAGGGCGCGCCGGCGCGTCAGCAGGGCGCCCACAACCGGGTCGTCGGCGTCGATCTCGGCCAGGACCTCAGCTTCGCTGCTGTACCCCCAGGGAAGCGCTGTCGCCGTCGCTCGGGGCGCGGTCGACCCCGCAGCAGGTGTCACCGGTGAGCCCTGCGCGACCAGGTCGCCCTGGGTGGTCATCGTCGGCGTCGGGGCGCGGCCGGGGGCACGAAGCGTGGCAAGGCCAAGGCCGAGCACAAGCACCGAGGCCGCCGCAGCGGACAGCGTGGCGGGGATCCGGCCGGCACGAGCGCGCGACCGTCGGACGTGATCGAGCTCGAACACCGCAGCCTGCCCGTGGTCATCGACCCCGCCAGCCCGCAGGGCGGCCGGATCGTTGAGGACGTCGGTCAGATCGATCAGGTGGACCTGTTCCCCGGCCGCATCCATGATCCACTCGGCCTCGCGTTCGACCGCGGCCGCGGCCAGCGACTGCTCGATGCGGGCCTGGTAGGTGCGCAACAGCCCCCGCGACTCGTCCAGAGCGTCCATGGCGGCGGCGTCGCGCCCCAGCCTATGGAGTGCCTCAGAGCGCAGGTGGGCCTCCTCGAACCGAATGGACAGCTCACCGAGTTCGATGCGCAGTGAGTCGCGCAGACGATCCGTCGCCTTGGGTGAAGGCTGACGGGGCTCGCGACGGCGGGAGCGGGGCACGGGACGGACCTTGCACGGTGGGTGATGGACATCTTCGCCGACTTCGGGGCAACTTCCTTCCCTGTTGGGTGGCCAGTTGGACAGCTGGCAACGAAGCGGTCGCCGGTGGCGCTCATGGACCGTCGTCGAGGGGCTCGGAGACTCGCGACACCCGTCCGACGGCTGGGATCAGGCGCTCGTTGGCCGGATCTCCCGTCACGTGCAGGCGCCAACCGCGTCGATCCCAGCGGTACCACCCAAGCTGGCGGTGAATTCGGGCATGAACCACAACCAGCGCGTCCGGGACATCCAGCAGCGCGAGGCTGGGCTCGACCCAGCGCTCATGGCCGCGGGGCGCCCGACCCAATGCGGGCCGCAGGTCGATCTCCTCGACGCCGCGTTGACGCAGGGCGACCCGCAGCCTGGCGAGGTTTGCGAGGTTGACGGCGTCCGAGGCAGGCACGCCCAACGGGTTCGCCGCAGTCAGCACGTCGACCCGGCGCGCCCGCAGCAGGCTGAGCGGACCCATACCGAGGTCCACCTCGCGCCCGGCTCCCTCGGGCGGCAGGGTCGCAGGGGTGATGGTGAGCACCTTGCCGTCGAGCAGCCGGATCCTGACCACGGCACGCAGGTACGCCTGGAGCAACTCGGGCGTCAGCGTCCCGTCGACCACCGATGCTTCCCCTTGCCAGGGCGGGCCCGTCAGGGGCGGCGTCGGCCCCGCGCACCGCGACGCAGCATCGCTGCCACGCCGGACAGGCCGACCAGGCCGACCAGACCGGCACCTCCGAGTCCGCCACCCGTGGCCGGAAGGTCCACGCCGGTCGGCGCGACCGCAGGTGTGGACGCCGACGTGACGAGTTCCTCGGTCAGGTTGGGGTCGGCCAGCACATCGGACTCGCAGTAGTGGAAGTCGTTCCATCGCTTGTCGGAGAACATGAGCGTCTGGTCCTTGAACCAGGGCGAGGTGATGTCCTCGGATTGCGAATACGTGACGATGGCGTTGGTGATCGGACAATCCGTGTCGGTGAACTGCACCGACATCACAAAGCTCGACCCGTGGGGCACGTCGCTCCACGCCCCGTCGGCATCGGACCAGGTCGTCTTGATGGCGTTGAAGACCCCAAGCGTGCCGGGACCGCCGTGGACGGGGATCTGGACACCGTCCCCCCGGTCCTCCCAGGCAAGGCCGCGCAGCTGGGCGTCCAGCGCGATGCCGTGGCTGCTCAGATCCGTGATCGCCTGACCGAGCGACAGCGCCACCCTCGGATCGGCGACGTTGATCGTGGCCGGCGTGTGAACCGGGTCGGTTGGGTCGAACGAGTCCGCCCAAGGCAGGCCGCCGACGTCCTGCCCGGGCGTGTCGGCCACGACTGGCGACGTCAGTCCGGTGAGGTTCTCCATGAAGCGGCGCCACAGTGGCGCGCCCGGAGCGTCGAGGTCGTCGCGCAGGTTCCAGTTGGCCAGCGCGTCGCACGCACCTCCGGGTGCAACGGGTGGACCGCTGGTCGTGGGCAGGGCCGGGGCGTTGCGACAGAGGGTCACGACGTCGTCGCGGAAGAGCTCAGCGGAGAGGTTGCGATTGTTGAAGACCAGGTCGGCCACGATGCCCTGGGTGAACTGGGTCGGGTTGACGCCGACGAACTCGTCGTTGCCCGCCAGGCGGTCCTCGATCATCTGCAGACCCAGGCGTGTGCGCAGGCTCCGCGGCTTGGCCTCGTCACCGATGATCCGCGCATAGCCCGTGAGCGGTTGGTTGGGGTTGGAGAGCCAATAGCTGTCGTTGCCGTTGTGGACGTAATCGCGGCGCTGCAGGTGCGGCAGGTTGGCGGGTCCGAAGATCCCCGGCGCGATCGCGTCGGCGTCGGAGTCCCAGTTGCAGTCGGAACGTGAACCGTCGAGCACCGGCAGGCCGAGCGCCTCGAACGCTGCCGCGCCGACGGCCGTGTTGCACGTCAACGCCTTTGGATCCGGCACGTTGGGCACGACCGAGATGTCGCTGTAGAGCACGTCGCCGAAGTGGTCGGCGGCAATCGTGTTGACCCACGGCACACCCTGGTTGCGCTGGATGACCTCCAGCAGTTCGCCGACGGTCTGGGCGTGGTTCGTCTCGAAGAAGTGGTTGAGGTAGCGCAGGTGGTCGTTGGCGTCAGCGATCGCGAAGGCCTTCTCCGGCGTCCAGGGGAAGATCGGCAGTCCGAGAAGGCTGGTCAGCACAGGGCCGTACACCGTCGAGTAGAGCGTGCGGGTTTCCGCGCCGATCGTGCCGTCGTCGTTGCGCACCTCGATCGTGAGGTCAATCGACGACATCGGCGTGGGGACACCGTCGACGAGGTAGGTGGTCGGCGAGCCGGGCACCAACGTCAGCTCGAACGGCGTGAACCGGTAGGCGGTCGACACCGTGTGCGACCAGGCCAAGCCGTCCGTGTGCCCGATCAGGACCAGCGGGACGCCGTACAGCGCCGCGCCCGATGCCTCTGCCACGCCCGGGACCTCGTAATGGAACTGGTAGAGGCGCTCGCCGCCGTGCCACGGGAAGTGCGGGTTGCCCAGCACGATCCCACGGCCATTGTCCGTCACGTCGGCGCCCAACGCGATCGCGTTGGAACCGATCCCCAGGGCCTCGGAGAACGGCTGCGGGAAGTCGTTGACCAGTGCGTCGATCGTCGCGGCGTCCAGCGCCGCCTGGTCCGCCTCACCGAACGGCACGATGGAGGGTGTCGGCGGCTGGGCGCCGCCGATGCCGTTGATGGCAACGCCGCGACTGGCCAGTGACGCCAGTTGGTAGAAGCGCCGGTAGGCGTCCATCTCCGTGATGGGTCGCACCCAGGCCGCGCCCTTGCAGCGTGGGTCGGACAGGCCGTCGGGGCCGCCCACCTCAGCAAGCCAGGCGTTGTAGCCGGCGACGTAGCCCGCAACGCCTTGGCGAACGCCCGGCAGCGGTCCGTGGGGCGCTGGCTGCACCAGCAGTTCCTCGATGCGGCCCGAAGCGTTCACAGAGGCGTAGAAGAAGTCGGACTCACGGTTGGTGTTCGTGGTGCCGTTGCCGTTGAAGCCCCAGGTCGCGTCCGGGCCGAACCACTTGGAACGCTCCGCGTTCACGGTCACATAGAAGTCGGCGGCCGTGCAGATGTTGTCCTGCGCGAACGCGTACCCGACGCCGTACATCACGTCGGCGTAGCTGGCCCCCACGACGTGCGGGATCCCGTTGCTGGTCCGCCGGATCGTCGCCTCGTAGACGGGCTGCAGGTCGTTCGGGGCGGGCGCGGCAGCCGCCAGGGTCGTCGTCGCGAGCATGGCGACAAGGCCAGCGGTGGCCAGGTGGCGCAGGCGCATCGGCGCTCTCCTTTGTGCGGTGGGATCAGGCGGACGTCGGTAGGCACACGACGGTGCGTGGCGACCAAGCGTGCCTCGCGGGAGTCAGGTTGGCACGGCCGCCCATGCCACAGCTGCCTGATCGCGATGGGTCGGCACTGGCCAGGGGTGGCGGACGGGCGGTGGGCGACGCCGTCGCGCAGCGGCACCCTCGCGGTCACCGTCACCAAGGAACAGCGCCTCATGGCTGCATCGATCCGCCGCATCCTGGCCGCAGGAACCCTGCTCGCCCTTGGAGCGGGGCCGTTGGCCTTCCAGACGCGATCGGACGGACCTGACCCGACGTCGCGCGCCTACACCACCAGCAGGTTCCTGACGCTGCACGGCGTGCGCACCCACGTCCAGGTCTGGGAACCCGCTGACGCAGAAGCCTCGGCGACGATCATTGCGCTGCACCACTTCTACGGGTCAGCACAGACTTACGACGCCGTCGGACGCGAACTGGCCGACCGCGGTGTCCGGCTGGTCGCGTTCGACCGGTTGGGCTTCGGACTGTCGGACCGTCCCGACCCACAGGGTCGCTGGACCGGCCCGGACGCGCCGTACACGCGCGCTTTCGCTGGCCAGCAGGTGCTGGACCTGCTGGACGAGTTGGGAGTCGACCGTGCCGTCGTGACGGGTACCTCGATGGGCGGGACGGCGACGCTGGAGTTGGCCCTGACGGCCCCTGAGCGGCTGGCCGCGATCGTCCCGGTCGCGTCCCCGTTGACGGCGGACGCGTCGCTGCCGCCGCTGTTGCGGCCGTTGCTGCGCACGCGCTGGGTCAGCGGTGTCGGCGCGCTGATCGTGCGCAGGCAGTCGCAGGGCATCGGTGCCGACCGCGTGGGTGGCGCTTGGCTCGACCCTTCCCGCGTCACGCCCGCGGACATCGAAGCCCACACGAACTTTCTGGGCCTGGAGGGCTACGACGCGGGTCTGTGGTGGAAGATCAACTCCGACGTGCCACCGCGCCTGCGCGACGCGATGGGTCCGATCCGAGACGCCGGCGTGCCGGTCGTGGCCGTCGTGGGCGACAGCGACCCGCTCATCAGCGTCGATGTCATGCGCCACGTGGCCGAGCAGACCGGCGGCGGACTGCGGGTGGTGCATTGCGGCCACATTGTGCACCAGGAATGCCCACTGGCCTTTGCCGAACTCCTCGCCGAGGTGGCTGCTGCCCATGGCTGAGCCTCCCCACCGCGCCGCCAACCGTTGTGGGTCGCTCCACCCCACGCATGCCGGTGCGCTGCCACCCGCAAGGTGACAGGAAACAGGCGTTGGCTGCCGGCCCCGACGTGTGCAAAGCTGATCGGCCGAGCTTCGGGCGACTTCGGGAGGGGCAGTCATGAACCATGCCAAGAAGGTGCAGGCTGTTGACGGACTCGAGCCGGGCGAGCAGGTGCTCAGCGCCCTGTTCGTCCGACCATCCGGTGGCACGGCCCAGGTTGTGGGCGGTGCTGCTGGCGGACTCGTGGGGGCTGGCATCGCCGGCCTGATGGGTCGTCGCAAGCGCCAGGCCGCTGGAGACGAGAACGCCGCAGCAACCGTGGAGGGCAACGCAACCAAGCTGCGGGTCACCGCTCCCGGCTACGTCGCGCTGACCGACCGGCGTTGGCTCGTCCTGAACCAGGCGCCGATGAGCGGCAAGCCCAAGGAGATCGTGGCCACCTTGGCCCATCAGGACGTCTCAGCCATCGCCTTCGAAAAGGGCGCGTTGGTCGGCAGCGCTTCCGTGCGGTGCGCCGACGGATCAGTCGAGCCGCTGGAACTGCCGAGGGGAAACCCTGTCGAGGAGTTCGCCAGTGCAGCGAACTCCGTCGGTTGCACGGCCACCGTCGCGTAGCGCCCGGCCAGCGTCACCATGCAGGCTCTGGCCACCGGTGACGAAGCGTTGGTGTGGACGGTCGCCGTGCATTGTCACGGCGGCACGGCAGACTGCCGGGCATGACACTTCAACGCCACACGCCGCTTCGACGCACCGCCCTGAATCCGAGCAGCGCGCCGGGTCGAGGGGGAGGCGGGGCTTCGTCCCGCGCCGGGGAAGCTGATGCGCCTTCCTCGGGACCATCATCCGGCGCGGCCGCGACGATTGTCGACCCCGCCCGCCCCCTGGATGGACTGGAACTGCGGGACTGGCAGGTCCACGCCTTTGCGGCCTGGGCGAACGCCGGGTGCCAAGGTGTCGTCGAGGCAGTGACCGGCGCCGGGAAGACGCGACTTGCCATCGCCTCGGTGCGTGCCTGCCTCGCGCGTGACGGGCGGGCCCTGGTGCTGGCCCCGACCCTGGACCTCGTCGAGCAGTGGCGGCGCGAGGTGCACCGCCTGGTCCCCGACGCACGCGTGGGCGTGCTGGGCGGGGGGCGCGATGACGACCTGCACGACCACCATGTCGTCATCGCGACGCCCCACACCGCTGCAACGGTCCCGGTCACACCGCCCGAGCGGGGCATCGGGCTGCTGGTCGCCGACGAGGCGCATCGCTACGGCGCGCCAACGTGGGGCGCCGCGTTGCGCCCGGCGTTCCAGATGCGCCTGGCCCTGACGGCCACGTACGAACGCAACGACGACGGGATCGCCGACGTGCTCGGCCCGTACTTCGGCAGGGTGGTGCACAGCTACGACTTTGCCGCCGCGGCCCGCGACGAGGTCATTGCACCCTTCCGGATCGCGTTCGCAGCGACGGCGCTGGAACCGTCCGAGCGCGAGCAGTACGACGCTGCCGACCGGCGCGCACGCGACCTGCTCCGGACCCTGCAGTCGGTCCATGGGCTGTCGCGTGACCCGCGCCGCGCCATCCAGCAGGCGGCGGAGCTGGTCGCGCACGGCCGTGACGGGGGCGGCGGTGGCGGTGGGTCCGCAGGAGCTGCCTCGGCGTGGCTGTCGGCGGTCCGCGTGCGCCGCGACGTCGCCGCACAGTGCGCCGGCAAGCTGGAGGTCGTCCGTCAGGCGGCCCCCGGCCTGCACGGCCGGCGGACGCTGGTGTTCACCGACACGGTCGAGCAGGCGGAGCAGGCGGCGCACCTGCTGACCGCCCAAGGGCTCAAGGCCGAGGAGATCCACGGTGACCTCCCCCGCGACCGACGCCGGATCCGCCTGGCCCAGTTCGCCAACGGCAACCTCGACGTGGTGACGGCACCCCGCGTCCTCGACGAGGGAGTCGACGTCCCCGACGCCGACGTGGCCATCGTGTTGGCCGCCTTCCGGACGCGCCGCCAGATGATCCAGCGGCTTGGTCGGGTGCTGCGCCGCAAGGACGACGGGCGGCACGCACGACTGGTGATCGCACACGCGATCGGCACGCGTGAGGACCCCAGCCTCGGTGGCCACGACGGATTCCTGGCCGAGGTGGTCGACGTGGCCCTTGCGGTCGACCACCTGGACACGGATGCCGCGCCAGCCGCCCTGGCCGACTGGCTGGGCGCGTCATGATCGGTCGGAACACCAACACGCTGGCGCCGTTGTGAACCTCGCACGCCTCGTCGGCCTGCTGGGGGTGTCGTGGGCCGTCTGATGCGTTGGGTTGGCGCAGCCGCGGCTGGCGTCCTGCTCATGAATGCGGGGCTGATCCTGCTGTGGTCAGGACCCGACCCTTCAACGGTTCAACCCGCAGCCCAGGATGACCTGGGTGGGCAAGGCGGGACAGGTGCCGGGACCGGGGCCAGCGCGCAGCGCGAACCGGGCCACGACTCGACCGACGCGGCCGGGCCGACCGGCAACGACGCGACGAGCGTCACGTCGGCTGGCGGCGGCGCGCCGACGCTGGCGGAGTTGTACGCATCGCATGGCCTGCAGGTGCCCGGTGGCCCGGCGCAACGGGCGGGCTGTCCGCCCCCGCCCGCCACGGGCGGCAACGGGGGTGGCGGCGGGGGCTGGACGCCGCCCGTGACGGTGCCCGAGGCCGATCTGCCGGCACCCGCGCCCGCCTCGACCTGGTCGCCGGCGTCGGACCCGTCGGCTGGCAAGGGGATGTGGATCTGGCAGTACGGCAAGACCGAATCGAGTGACTACGACGCCATCGTCGCGCAGGCCGTCGCTGCGGAGCTGGACCACGTCTGGCTCCGGGTGGGTGACTCGCGCGACGGGTTCTACGCGCAGCGCCACCTCGACGTCCTGGTGCCAGCCTTCCACGCCGCGGGCATCGATGTCATCGGCTGGGGCTTCCCGTTCCTGCACGATCCCATGGGCGACGTGGCCTGGTCGCTTGCGGCCGTGGAATGGCGCAGCCCCGAGGGCGACGGGCTGGACGGCTTCTCTCCCGACATCGAGACCTCCACCGAGGGCGTCAAGCTCACCGCCGACCGCGTCGAGGTCTACCTGTCCCATCTGCGGGCAGCGGTCGGCGAGCTGCCGATCCTTGCCACCGTCTATCCCCCGGTCGACTGGGTCTGGGAGTCCGACTACCCCTACGAACGCATGGTCGACCACATCGACACGTTCGTGCCCATGGACTACTGGTCGTGCGGAGAGCCCGGCTACATGGTGCGCCAGTCACTCCAGCGCCTGTCCGACCTGAGGCCCGTGCACGTGATCGGCCAGGCGTTCGCGAACTGCTGCGCCGGTCGACGCGAGGATCCTTCGGCGGAGGAGACGTTGCGGTTCTTCGACGTGGCCGTCCGCGAAGGCGCTGTCGGGGCCTCGCTGTGGGTCTGGCAGGACATCACGTCACAGGCCTGGGACGCCATGGCCCGCTACCCCTGGCACGCGGCGACGCGCAGCCACGCGGCCTGGCCGACGACCCCCGACTACGCCGCCGACTGACGGCTGCACCGTCTGACGCTGCACAAGCGTGTCATGTTGACCCGTTTGGGGACTCCAGCGCACAAACTCGGCAAGATGCAGGGTTTGTGGTGTGGAGTGCACGAACTCGGCAAGTTGCAGAGTTTGTGCGGTGCCTGGGGCTTCGTGCGTGGGCCGGGGGCCTTGGCCTGGGGCGGGTCAGCGTCCGTGGCGTGACTGTCCACAGATCGCGCGGTGGGGCGGTTTGGAGGGGGTGGTCGTTCGTACCATGACCGTCCGGTCGCCAAGCGTGGCCGCCAGACCGCACCGCGCGGTCGCGCCGCCTGTGTGGCCGGCGTCGTTGGGGGTACCGCATGACCATTCGAGGGAGTCGCCTGCGCGCGCTCGCCGCGACCAGCCTGATCGCCGTGGCGTGCTCGTCCGCGCCGGGTGACGTGGGCCCGGTCGCCCAGGTAGGCGGCCCGGTCGCCACGGCCTCGGCGACCCCATCGGCTGATCCTGTCGAGGTGGCGGCCGCCGAACGAACCGAGCCAACCCCCCAGGACTGGACGGTCCCCGCCCCCATCACGGTCGAATACGTCACCCGCGTCCTGACCGAGATCGAGCGATACCGCGGGAACTTCGACCGGTGGCTCATCGATTCCGACCCGTTCGAACAGGCGCCCGAGGCGATCGAGGCGGACTTCCTCCGGATCTTCCACCTGCTGATCGGTCGCAACCTGATGCAGAAGGTCTTGGACGATTACGCGGACTCCGGTGGTGATAGCCGATTCGCTCGACGACCGTTCGGGCAGGATCGTCCCGTGGCGGTCGAGTTGCTACTGGCAGACTCCGACTGCGTCCTCATGTCCGTTGACTGGGATACATCCGAGACGCTTCTCCCCGAGGGGCATGAGCGAGTCCGCGAGTTTGTCGCCCTCGTCGACAGTCCGGCGTCGCAGGTCCACCTCAATCCAACCGGTTGGGTGATCGCGTATCAAGGACCACTGGAGGACTTGGACCCCGGCGACGTGGACATCGAGGTCCGCAGGGAGGGACAGTTGTGCGCAAGCTGACTGCTGTCGTCGCCGTCGCTTGGGGCCTCCTCGCGGCGTCCGCGGCCTTGGCCGCGGGTGAAGGGATCACGCTGGGCGGAGATCTCGAGTCGCCCTCGGAAGGCCGGGGGCAACGACCCGGGTACACCGGGTCGGTGACGGTGGAAACCGGGTCGACGACGGGGCCGGAGGTGGGTGCTGGGGGTGGCACCGGGGTTGTTGTGCAGTGGGTGTCTTGGAAGGGGTTGTCGGCGGGGCCGTCGGGGGGGGACTGCACGTTGACGCGGTGGGCGACTCGGACGGACCTGCTGGTCAACGGCAACGCCGGGCGGCTGTATGACGAGACCGTCGCCGCGTGGAACGCCTACCTGAACTCGCTGCGCAACGCGGCTGCCGCTGCCGCTCAGCGGGCATACGACGACGTGATTGCTGCGTCGGCGGACCCGACCAGCCCGGCGACCCTGGCGGACGCGGCCGCGGCTGCAGCCGCAGCCCAGGCGAGCAGCGCCTACGCACCGCCGCCCCCGTGCGCCCGCGAGGTCGTGCTGGACTCGTCCATCGCCGAGGTCGCCGCGCGCGCCTTCGCCGGCTCGCTCACCCCGCCGGCGCCGCACATCGCGCCGGACGGGACCGCGCTGACGGGGATGCCCGCCTACCTCGAAACACGACGGCCAGTCGTCCAGACCCGCGTGCACGACCTGGCGTTGCCCACCGGCACGGTCCGCGCCGACGTG
>Ga0326597_10002781_pt1 | contig 25900 bp, 26 predicted proteins | sample RVTome_12_FD_203789 | JGI IMG/M metagenome (GOLD analysis project Ga0326597, IMG submission 203789) | Soil microbial communities from uranium-contaminated site in the Upper Colorado River Basin, Wyoming, United States - RVT100D185 | ecosystem: Environmental > Terrestrial > Soil > Contaminated >... | reverse complement strand
AACCCCCGCAACGCGGGCGAGCTGCCGCCGCCGGCGGTGACGGTCGAGGTCACGAACCCCGCGTGCGGGGACATCCTGCGTCTTTCCGTGCTGGTCGAGGAAGGGCGGCTCCGGGAGGTCCGGTTCAAGACAAGCGGCTGCGTCGCATCGATTGCCTGCAGCTCGCTGCTCACGGAGCTGATCCACGGGAAGACACTCGATGAAGCGAAGCGCACCTCCGCATTCCAGATCGCCAAGGGACTTGGCGGGCTGCCTCCAGAAAGCGGACATGCCAGCATCCTGGCGGAAGACGCCTTGAAGGCGGCCCTCAAGGCTGCCCGCCGCTAGCCTCTCTGCCATCTCCCCCCAGGAACTTCCACCGTTCCCGCAAGAGCTCATAGTCGTCCGGGCGGTCTACGTCCAGCAGGATTCCTTCCTCGCCGGTTTCGACGAGTTCCACAGCGGCGGCGTGGCGCCGAACCACAATCCGTGCTCCCTGATCCAGCGGAGCGTCGAGCAGCTCCGGAAACAATTTCGCCGAGAAAAAAACGGGATGCCCGCGGCGGCCGCGGCAGGTCGGAATGATGATCTCCGGCTGCCGCGTGCGAAAGCGTTCGAGAACCGCACGGACAACGGCGGTGGTAATGGCCGGGTGATCCACGAGGCAGACGAGCGCGCCGGCGACGGACTGGCCCTGCAAACTGCGCAGGGCGGCCTGCAGCGAGCTGAGCTGCCCGAGCTTGTAATCGGGGTTTCGAACAATTTGGAAATCATCGGGGCGGGCGGGGCCGGCGGGGCGGGAAATCCGGGCGGCGATCTCTTCCGCGTGGTGGCCCAGGACAACGAGCAGCGGGCTGACCTCGCCGCGCAGAATTTCGATCAAACGCTCCAGGAACGTCTCGCGGCCGAGCGGGAGCAGAGCTTTGTCGCGCCCCATGCGGCTCGATTCCCCGGCGGCCAGAATGATGCCTGCGATCATGATTGCCGAGTAAGAAACCGCTGAGCGAAACGACATATAGATGTCGTTTCGGAGGCCAGGAAAAAAATTATAGAAGGAAAACCACGGCTACCTGACTGGCGAATCGGGCTTTCGCGTGTTCTGAACAAGAATTTCTCTGTGTTCTCTGTGTCTCCGTGGCGAAATCAGGAGACGGCAAGGATGGACTTGGGATGGGGTTTGGCGTCCTGCAAGGACCCGCGCCGGACGGCGATCATCTCGGCGACGATGCTGACGGCGATCTCCTCCGGAGCAATTGCGCCAATGTCGAGACCGATCGGGGCATGGACTCGGGCAAGCTGCGCGGGCGCGATGCCGTCTTTTTCCTCAAGGTGTTTCACGATTTCTATGACCTTGCGCTTGCTGCCGATCATGCCGATGTAGCGGGCCGCCGTCCCGGCCGCCCAGCGCAGCACGCGCATATCGTCCCGGTGGCCGCGCGTGACGGCGATGAGAAACGACGAGCTGTTCGGAAGCAGGCGCTCGAAGACCTTCTCATACTCGTCGGCATAGACTTCGACCGCCTCGGGAAATCGCTCGCGGTTGGCGTAGGTGTCGCGGTCGTCAATGATGATGGTGCTGAAACCGGCGAGCGTGGCCACCTTCGAGAGCGCCATCGAGACGTGTCCCGCGCCGAAGATGTAGAGATACGGAGTGGGAAGGATCGGTTCCACAAAAATATCGAGCGTCCCGCCGCAGAGCAGGCCGGTGTCGTAGGAGGGATCGTTGTTCAGGTTGAAGGTAAGCTGGCGGGGCTTTTCCTCCTCAATGACTTTGCGGGCCGCGGCCCAGACCTCGCCTTCTACGCAGCCGCCCCCGACCGTTCCCACGATGGAGCCGTCCTCGCGCACCAGCAGCTTGGCCGACTCGTAGCTCGGGATCGAGCCCCGCACGTTGACAATGGTAGCAAGCGCCGCCTTGATGCCCGCCCGGCGAAGACGCGTGATCTCCTCGTAAATGTCCATCCGCAAATATCATAACGCAGCAGGGAAACGGCAATCAACCGCAGAGGACCGAGCGGGTCTTCCCGAAACCTGAACTTTCTCTATGGCGATCCTCTGCGGCTGAATATCCGGTTACGCCCCTGGAACGCGGTCGATGGTGACTTTCTGCAGCACCGGAGCTTTTGCGGGCTTCGATCCCTCCGGGTTACTCGGACCTTTTGGGAGTTTCGGCACGCGGGCGAGTTTCCGGACCACGTCCATGCCCTCGACGACCTGCCCGAAGATCGTGTAGTCCTGCTCGGAAAGTCCAACGGGGACATCGGTAATGAAGAACTGGCTTCCGTTGGTGTTTTTGCCGGCGTTGGCCATCGCCAGGCGGCCCGCTTTGTCAAACTTCACGCTGGACGACGCCTCATTCTGGAACCGATAACCGGGCCCGCCGCTGCCGGTGCCCGTCGGATCGCCTCCCTGGATCATGAAATCGGGGATGAGGCGGTGGAAAATGGTGCCGTCATAGTAGCGGCCCTTCTTTGTCTCGCCGGTCCTCGGATCTTTGTATTCCTTGTTCCCCTCGGCCAAGTCGACGAAGTTTTTCACCGTGATGGGCGCGGTCTTGTCCAACAGCTCGCAGACGAACGTTCCCTGGTCCGTCTCGAAGATCGCGTACGTACCCGGCTTGCGGTTGCTCTGCGCCATCGCGGAGGGAGAGAAACCCGCCATGCCGAGCACAACGACAAGGCATCCCAGCAACGAAATCTTCCAGTCCATGAATCCTCCTGCCTGTCACGCCCCGCCACCGGAGCGAACGGCTTGTTTGTTTGAAGCTCGGTTCCACTCCGTCACGGCGGCAGGCGAAGCGACGCCGCCCAGCCCACGATTCGGAGCAAAATCCGCTTGCTGCCGACGAGAGGCAGCACATGGAGATTATCCCGGTCGGCAAAAAGGCGTGTCAACATCAATTTTCCTTGCATCATCGAAATAATTTTCTTATCATCCGCAATCAATAGCCGCAATATGGGAGATGCGCAACCCGTGCGGTGCAGGAGAGAATGAGCGGAGCGGCACAATCGGTCGGGGAAGGCTATAGCCGGAAACAGGTCCTGCGGATGCTGGGGCTGAGCAACCGGCAACTGGCGGCCTGGGAGCGCCAGGGGCTCGTTTCGCCGCAGACGGGCGCCTCGGAGGTATCCTCTCCGGAAAAACCGCGGATCACCGGCGGGGAGCCCACCGAAGGCGTCTACACGTTTTCCGACCTCGTCTCCTTGCGAACCCTGCTCCAGTTGCGGAAGGAGGGCGTCCCCCCGGCCCGCATCCGGTCGCTGCATGCCGCCTTGAAGGAAAGACTGGGGGACGTAGAGCGCCCTTGGAGCGAGCTGCAGGTCCGGAAGCGCGGGAAGCGCTTGCTGGTGCACTTCCAGGGCACTCCGCTCGAGCCGATGACCGGCCAGTTGCTCCTCGAATACTCGCCCAAGGACAGCGCCGCGGCGGTTCGCAAATTGGAAAGGCCTGTACGCCCCGGAGGGTCAGGCGAGGCGGACGACAAAGTCATCGCCGACCGGTTTTTCCGGGCCGGACTGCGGTACGAGGAGCGCAAGGACACCCTTCCGAAGGCCATCCGTGCCTACCTGAAAGCGATCGAGCTCGATGCGCGCGCCGCCGGGGCGTGGATCAACCTGGGGACCGTGTATTACAACCTCGGCAAGCTCAACGAGGCGGAGCGCTGCTACCGCGCCGTGCTGGCGTTCGACGCTGAGCACGCGCTGGCCCACTTCAATCTGGCGAACGTTTTCGACGAGCGGCAGCAGTGGGACAAGGCCCGGCGGCAGTACGAGGAAGCCATCCGCCTCAGCCCGAACTCTCCCGATCCGCATTACAATCTCGCCCTGGTGTACGACAAATTGGGGCTGCACGGCCGGGCTCGCCGGCAGTGGCTTGAGTATTTGAAGCACGATCCGAACAGTCAGTGGGCTGTTTTCGCCCGCCAGCAACTGGAAAAAACGGCGTGGCAACTTGTACCCCGGCCGGAGTCCTCTCCCAGGACGGGAGAATAAGGATGCTCGCCGGCTTGGGTCCCCCCGGACTCCCCGCCGAGCCGTCTGCTCAAGCTTCGCGAAACAGTGGTCCTTCCGCCTTCGCGCAAACTGCTTCCGGCACTGCTACACTGGTATCCGGAGGTCAAGGAATCCAGCGTGCCGCCGGTGGTTGAATTGGTGCAGGCCAGCAAGGCGTATCCCGCCGATGGAAGCGAGGTGTATGCCGTGCGGGAAGCGGATCTGGCTCTCGAGCCGGGAACCTTTACGGCGATCGTGGGCCGGAGCGGCTGCGGCAAGAGCACGCTGCTCCATCTCGCGGGTGCGGTGGACCTTCCCACAAGCGGGGAAGTCTGGATCGGGGAACAATCGACGCTCCGAATGACCGACACCGAGATGAGCCGCCTGCGGCGCACGCGCATCGGCTTCGTGTTCCAGTTTTTCAATTTGCTTCCGACACTGACCGTCGCCGAAAACGTAGCCGTGCCGCTGTGGCTCGGCCGGAAGGGCGGAGAAATTGAGCAGCGCACGGCGGAGATGCTCGACATGGTCGGCCTGGGACATAAATCCTCGGTCTTTCCGCACCAGCTCTCGGGCGGCGAGATGCAGCGCGTGGCCATCGCGCGCGCTCTGGTTCATCAGCCGGCTGTGCTGATTGCGGATGAGCCGACCGGAAACCTCGACAGCGGAAATGCGGAGGTGGTGCTCCAGCTGCTCGACCGGGTCAGCCGCGAGATGGGCCGCACCGTGCTGATGGCCACCCACAGCCGCGAGGCCGCGGAATTTGCTTCCCGCCGGTTGACCATGCGGGACGGCCGGCTGATGAATCCCTAGCGTTCCATGCGGAGACTCAACCAAGTCCTCTATGCGCCGAATCAGCTCACGCTGCTGCGCCTGATTTTCATCCCCTTCGTCATTGTGTCGATTGTCGTGGAAGAATACGGGACGGCGTTCGCGCTGGTTCTGATCGCCGGAATCAGCGACGGGCTGGACGGCTTGCTGGCGCGCCGGCTGGGGCAGCAGACCGACCTCGGAAAGTACCTGGACCCGATCGCCGACAAACTGCTCCTCACCTCTTCGTTCGTTGCCCTGGGTCTGGAGCACCGGATTCCTTTGTGGCTCGTCATTCTCGTGGTAAGCCGCGATGTCATTATGCTTGTCACGGCGCTGGTGATGGTGCTTGCCACCTCGGTGCGGAGCTTTCCGCCGAGCCTCTACGGGAAAATCAATACGATCGGCCAGGTGGCCACGGTCCTTGCGACCCTTTTATCGTTGATCTATTCGTACGAGGCGTTGCGATGGCTCCAGAAAGCGGCCGTCTACACGACGGGCGTATTCACCGTCGTATCGGGGCTCCACTATGCGTTCCGGACGGCCGACCGGCTGCGGCGACTGGAACGAGTGCCGTGATTCCCGGAAGGATCTGCACCTATTTTTTGAACGCGCCCGGTCGCATTTTGCCGATATATGAACCGGAGGGAAAGCGTAGGATAAGGAAGTCCGCGGAACCGAACGGGGAATTTGCAGATCAGGATCTGAAGGCATGGCTGACAAAGACGAGCTTGGCGTCTTGATCGTGGACGACCAGGAGATGGTCCGGGGAATCTGCCGGCAGGTCGTGGAATCGCTCGGTTACCGGCCGTTCCTGGCGGAATCGGGCCGCGAGGCTTTGTCGGTTGTCGAACAGCAGCCGGTGGACGTGGTGATCGCCGATATCCGCATGCCCGGTATGAGCGGAATCGAATTGCTGGAGAAGGTCAAAGCCGGCAATCCCCGGATCGAAGTGATCATTATGACCGGCTACGCCAGCGTGCCATCGGCGGTGCAGGCCATGAAACTGGGCGCGGCGGACTACATCGTCAAGCCGTTCAGCTACGAGGAAATGAAGCTTCTGATCGCGCGGCTCGCCGAGACGCTCGATTTGAAGGACGAAAACCGGTATCTCAAGGAGCGGCTCCGGTCGCGCCACGGCCTGGGCCGCCTGGTGGGCCAGGCCCAGCAGATGCAGCAGGTGTTCAAGCTGATTCAGCGGGTGGCGCCCAGCCGCGCGCCGGTCCTGATTCGGGGCGAAAGCGGGACGGGGAAAGAGCTGGTCGCCCGCTCGATCCACGAAAACGGGCCCTGGAGGGAAAAGCCGTTTGTTCCGGTGGATTGCGGCGCGCTGGCCCCCACTCTGATTGAAAGCGAGTTGTTCGGCTACGTGCGCGGCGCCTTCACCGGCGCGGTCCGCGCCAAGGAGGGACTGTTGCAGACGGCCCACGGCGGCACGCTGTTTCTCGACGAAGTGGGCGAGCTGCCGGTGGAGCTGCAAACGCGGCTCTTGCGCGCCATTCAGGAAAAGGAGTACCGGCCCCTGGGCAGCACCAAACGCGTGCCGCTCGACGCCCGGATTCTGGCGGCCACGAACCGGGACCTCGAAGAGGCGATCCGGGAGGGCGGCTTCCGCAAGGAGCTTTACTTCCGCTTGAACGTTGTGACCATCCTGCTGGCGCCCCTGCGGGAGAGAAAAGTGGACATCCCCCTGCTGGCGGAGCACATCCTGCAAAAGCTGGCGCAATCGCAGCGGGACGGCTCGGGCCGTACGCGCTGGACGCTGACGTCGGAGGCGCTCGACCGCCTGCTTGCGTATGACTGGCCGGGAAACGTCCGGGAGCTCGAGAATTGCCTGGAGCGGGCCGTCACGCTCGGTTCCGGGCCGCTGATTCGTCCCGCCGACCTTCCCTCGAACATCCAGTCGCCGTCCGCGCCGCGCCCTTCGGGCTCTCCCGAGAGCGTCATCCCGCTCGAAGAAATGGAGCGGCAGGCGATTCTGCGGGCTCTGTCCAGCTCCGGGGGCGACAAGCTGCTCGCGGCACGGCTGCTCGGAATCGGCAAGACAACCCTCTATCGCAAGTTGCAAAAATACCAACAAGAAGAGTAAAGGGAGGGAGTCACAGTGAAGCTACTGATCAGCGGCAGAAAGGGAAAGCTTTACAATGCTGCTGCGGAGGCGTTCTCGGCCCGGGAGGGATACAGCACTGACATGGTTCCGGCGGGTCCCCAGCTTTTGGAAATGGCCCGGTTCGGCTCATATGCCGCAGTGCTTTACGTCCTGGGGAACGAGCGCGATTTGGAACCGGTGCGCTGGTTGTTACAGGACAATCCTGCTTTGCGCTTGGTAGCCGTCATTCAGGGAGGGAATCCCAAGCTGCGCAAAGAGCTTCAGGCAGAGGGCGTTTCTCAAGTCATCGAGGTTGGAGATGTTTCTGCCGCTGCGATTCGGCGGCGAGTCCATGAACAGGTGGAAGCGTTTCTGGGGAAGCCGACAGAGACTCTTACAGATGACATCCACATTACTACGGACCTCCATGGCATCCGGTCCGCACTCACGGCGATCCAGGCGTTTGCTGAGCAGGCTTTGACAAAGGTTCGCGGACCAGACTCCAAAAAGCGTCTGCAGGGAATCGTAAGGGAGGTCACGGAGGTCGAAGGACGGCTGCGCCGCATCGAGCGGAAAGTGAACCCCCGCGGCCCGCTCCCACCGAAATGACGATCGCGCTCGACGCTACCGAGGCAGCCTATCCGGAGCCGACCGGGACGGGCATCTATTCGCAACAGCTGATCCGCGCTCTTGCGGCTTCCCGTCCGGCCGGGATGTCTGCGGAGGACTTCCGATTCGCCCTTTGCCTGCGGATCGGCCCGTATTGGAGATGGGGGAGACGAAAGTCCTGGCCGGCCGGCTGCTCTGTCTCCCCGGTTTGGGAACCCTGGCTGCCGCCCCGCCCGGCGGCCCTGTTTCACGGCCTGAACCAGCGCCTGCCGCGCCGCTCTTATCCCGTCTCCGTCGTAACCATCCATGATCTGTTTCCGCTGACTTCCACGGAGTATTCCACCCCATCGTTCCAAAAGCGCTTTACGGAGATTCTGCAGGACGCCGTTGCGCGGGCCGACCGGATCATCGCCGTCTCGAATGCAACCCGGGAGCAGTTGCTCCAGCACACCAGCGCGTCCGCCGGACGCATCCGCGTGATCCATCACGGCGTGGACCCCATTCCGCCGGCCAGCATCGAGGAGCAGCAGGCGTTCCGCAAGCAAGTTCTCGGCCTTGACGCGGAGGAAAGGTTCTTCCTGAACGTCGGCGTGATTCAGACGCGCAAGAATATCGCCAACATCGTCCTGGCGGCTGCGCGGCTTCCATCGTACCGCTTGGTCCTCGCGGGAGGTGACGGGTACGGGGCCGAGGCGATTCACGCCTTAATCGGCCGCGAAGGCATGCGCGGGCGCGTCATCCGCCTGGGACATGCCGCCCCGGAGACGCTCCGTCTCCTCTACTCGACCGCCACTGCGCTGGTTTTCCCTTCCTTCGAAGAAGGATTCGGTATGCCGGTGCTCGAAGCCATGAGCTGCGGCCTGCCGGTCATTACGTCCAATTGCTCCGCGATGCCGGAGGTGGCGGGAGATGCCGCCGTTCAGGTCGATCCTCGCAACGGGGCGCAGATCGCAGCGGCAATGCGGCACGTGGCGGAGGATGCTTCGCTCGCAGCCGGCCTCCGCGAGCGCGGCCGCAAGCGCGCCGCAACGTTTAGCTGGGAAAAGTGCGCCCGGCAAACGTGGCAGGTGTATGCAGAGGTCCTGCGGGCGGAAAATTAGGCTGGCGCTTGCGTCGCCGGGGATTTCAGTGGAAGTACATCACTTCCGCAATGTTTTCCATCTGGTAGGTTGACCGCGCCGCCAGCACCTCTCGCGGGATCACCTCAGGGTCATCCGGGCGATGGTAGATGCAGATCGCCATGCGAGGGTTAAAGCGGGCAATGGACTCACGCCCCCCGCGCAGAGCGTGGCGTTCCGATCCTTCGATATCCATCTTGATGAAGTCGACGCGGTCCAGGTGCAATCGGGCAACCGTTTCGTCTATGGTAGTGGCTGTAACGAGCTGCGCGTCCGCGCTTCCCTCGGCAGGGTGAACCTGCCCCGCCCCGCTGTGCAGTCCCGTGGTGAAATCAAGCGTCCCGGGCGCTTCCCAGACGGCCGCTTCCACCAGGATCACTTTGCCATCCTCTATTTCCTGCTCGAACGTCCGTTTGTAGCAGACGTTGTTGACCGGGTTCGGGTCAAACGCGACAACCAGGCCGGCGCCGTGCTGCAGCGCGAACCGCGTGAACGCACCCAAGTGGGAGCCGGTGTCGAACACCACGTCTCCGGGATGGATCGCCACGGCCCCTTTCTCGTAGATTTTTCGGACGTACTGCTCTTCGATCACGATATTGAGCGGATAGATGTCGTCTTCCTGCCCCCAAAAATCGCCCATCGGGGTTTCCCACAACACGGGGCACGGCTTATCGCCGATCATTTTCTCCGTCACGATCGGGTCGGTGACATTCCATTTCAGCCGCAGCCGTTCCTGCGGGCTGGCGCGCAGGAGCAGGTCCGTCCAGAGGTCGTCCGGGCGCAGACCCCGGGCCTTCAGCGAGATCAATTGCGCGCGCCATTGAAAGCCGGGAGTGGAAACCGTCCACCCGGCGATAAGCAGCACCAGGCAACTCCCCAGAAGCTTCAGCCGATGCCGTTCGAGCCATGTCCCTTGCACCACGGGTCACCTCCTCCAAGCTGCGCGCCTGCCTCGAATCTACGGAAGCCGTCCGCCTGCGTCAAGCGGCATTCCGCAATGTGTGACTTCGAGGATAACACGGAGATTTCCTCCGATCTCGTCACTGCAGCGCTCCGGCGCGCAGTCCCACCATAATGAAGCCGAACAGCACCACCAGGACCGCCGCTGTACGGAGAAGCTTCCACATCTGAATGCCTGTCTGGTTCAGCTCGGGAAGGTCCGGAACCAGCACGCCAAACGCGATTCCCGACACCAGGCCCCCGATGTGCGCGGCGTTGTCGATCCCCGGCATGATGAGGCCGAACATGAGCATGTAAACCGCCCAGCGGACGAACATGTTCCGCACCGCGTCGCCCGCCCCGCGCCGGTTCCGGTAGCCGTAGGCGATCATGACCCCGATCAATCCGAAAATCGCGCCGGACGCTCCCACGCTCGGGACGTTTGGACTCCAAAGGAAGCTGGCGACGAAACTGGCCGCCCCCGTCGTGATGTAGAGCACCAGGAACTTTTGCGGGCCGTAGAGCCCTTCGACCGCCGGGCCCAGGTCGTACAGCACCCAGGAGTTGAATCCGATGTGGATCAGGCTGGCGTGGAGAAAGACGGGTGTGATGAACCGCCACCACTCCCCATCGGCGATCAGAAATCCGTACTTCGCCCCGAACCGCACGAGCGTCAGAACGTCGATCGAGCCGAACAGGAGGTTCCCGCTGAATTCCCCTCCCCGGACGCGGATCGTCGCGAGCAGCATGAGTCCGAACAGGAACAGATTCACGCTCAGCAGCATCGTCGTGTAGCGCGCCTGCTGCGGGAGGATCGAATCGAGCGCCCGTCCGAGCCCGGCCTGCGAGACCTCCGAAACGCGCTCCCCGCACAGCGGGCAGGCCTTTTCCTTGCGGTCGATCAATGCCCTGCACGCCGGGCACATGCGCTGCTTGTTCACGACTGTCTGAAAGAAACCGCGCGCCCGCTCCATCCGCTCCTCGAGTTGCATCTTGTAGCGGTTGAGCTTCCATTTCATGCGTGGAGAAAGAATCATGGCGGCTATTCCGGGAAAAGCGATCCCTAGTGACTCATTATATACCCAGGGCGAAACCGCGTCTTTGTTGATCCCTGGTTCCGCCTCCGTTTCTATAATCAATTGAGATGTACACTCGGAGGATTTTCGTCTTTTTGCTCCTCGCGATCCTGGCCGGCTCAGCCTGCGGACGGCGGCAGACCGTCTCCCGGCCTCCCTCCGCCGGGCGCGTTCCAGCTCCCACGGCAGGAGGCGGAACCTCGGAAGCGCCGCAGCCGGGTTACGCCGAGACCGGCTATGCAAGCTGGTACGGCGACCCCTATCACGGCCGCCGCGCGGCGAACGGAGAAATCTACGACAAGAATCAGCTCACTGCCGCGCACCTGACGATGCCGTTCGAAACCCAGGTAAAAGTGACCAACCTTGAGAATCGCCGTTCGGTCACAGTGCGCATCACCGATCGCGGCCCGTTCGTGAAGGGCCGGATCATCGACCTGTCGCAGGAGGCGGCGCGGCAAATCCGCATGATTGGCGCGGGAACGGCACTGGTGCGCCTGGAAGTATTGTCCTCGCAAGGCACGTCCTCGCAAGCCCCTTCCACCGCAGGCTCCTACGCCGTGCAGGTCGGATCGTTTCGTGACCGTGCCGCCGCCGAGCAGCTCCAGCGCAGCCTCCAGGCCCGCTACGGTGGCGCCTTTGTTGAGCCGTTCGAAGGGAACGGCGGTTTGTTTTACCGCGTCCGCGTCGGCCCGAAACCGTCGGCTCGGGAAGCCCAAAGTCTTGCCGCGCAATTGGGGAGTGAAGACCTGCCCGGGTTTGTCGTGCGTCTGAATAACTAGACCTGCCCGGCACAACCAGCAACTTACAACTCACAACTCACAACTCACAACTTACAACTCAGACAATGACCCACTGCATTTTTTGCAAAATCATGGCGAAGGAGGTTCCGGCCCGGATCCTGCACGAGGATGAAACCTCGATTGCCTTCCATGACATCAACCCGCAGGCCCCTGTGCACGTCCTGGTAATTCCCCGAAAGCATTTCGCTTCGGCCGAGGAAGCCGGGGAAGCTGATGAGCCGGTGCTCGGCCATTTGCACCGGGTTGCCGCCAAACTGGCTCGCGAGCTGAAGCTTACCGGCGGATACCGGACCGTCGTGAATACCGGAGCGGAAGCCGGGCAATCCGTTTTTCATCTGCACCTTCACTTGCTGGGCGGCCGCCCGATGCGCTGGCCCCCCGGCTAACCCTGTTCTCCCTATCGTGAAAAGATGGGTGGTCTTTTCCTTTGCCTCTTCTACTTCCTCTGCTTCCTTTGCCTCCTTTGCCTCCTCTGCCTCTTATTTCTTCCCTGGTTCCATCCTTTAGGCTTTTCGTGTCATCTTATAGAAAGGCGGCGCCGCCGTTTCAGGGAGAGATACGCCATGAACCGGGTCTCGCGCACAATTGAAGCTGTTGTCCTCGGCTGCGTCCTGGCTGTCTCGGCCGGAGCGCAGATCCCCGCGGTGTCGTCCGACCAGGTTCGGCGACTCTCCGCGAGCGGCTTCGATCATTTCTACAGCCTCGAATACGACGACGCAGTCCGGATCTTCGAGCGCCTCCGGGATGCCGACCCTGCGAACCCGTACGCGCACCATCGCGTGGCTCTGGCGTATTTTTACAAGCAATTGCACGTTGCCGGCGTTCTCGAAGGCGACCTGTTCGGGGCGTCGAACAAGTTCTTTCGAACACGGAAGATTTCAGTCGACCCGGTCCTGGACCGCAATTTCCACCAGTCCAGCCAGACTGCAATCCGGTTGTGTGAAGGGCGCCTCAAGCGCAACAAGGCAGACCAGCCGGCTCTCTACGCCTGCGGCGCCGCCTACGCAACCAAGGCCGCCTATCAGGGCCTCATCGCGCGCGCGCTGCTCGATTCCATGGGCAGCGCCAGAAAGGCCAACGATTTCCACACCCGCCTGATTCGCCTCAATGCCAAGTACTACGACGCCTACATGGTGCCGGGCCTGTTCGATTTCGCGCTGGGCAGTCTGCCGGGGCCTCTGAAGGTTGTGCTCTACCTCGTCGGGATGTCCGGGGAAAAAGAGCGCGGCATGGGGCTGGTCGAAAGCGTGGCGCGGTGGGGCAACGGGGCGCGCTACGACGCCCAGATCCTGCTCACCGTCATGTACCGCCGCGAAAAGCGGTTTGCCGATGCCCGCGAAACGCTGGAGACGCTCGCCTCCGCCTTTCCCCGCAACTATGTTTTCCCGCTCGAAATCGCTTCGATCCATCGCGCGGCTGACGAAACCGAAGATGCCATCGCCGGATATGAGGCCGTGCTCGCGCGAGTGCGGCAGAGCACGCCCGGCTATCAGGACGTCCCCCTGGCCCGCGTTCATTTTGAGCTGGGGGATTTGTACCGCAAGCAGGGCGATCTCGATTCGGCCCGGCGTCATCTGGCGCAGGTGGCTGGCTCGCGCAGCGCCACCCCCGACCTCGAAAAAGAAAGTCTGCTGCTGCTCGAGCAGATCGATGAGGCGATCCGTCTGCGGCAGAGCGTCGAGGCCGCTGCCGAGCTGGGCCGCTGACCGCTGTTTCCTCTGCCTCCTTTACCTCCCCTGCTTCCTTTGCTTCCTTTGCTTCCTTTAATTCCTATACCTCCTCTGCTTCCTTTATATCCTCAACGCGCGCCGCAAGCCGGCCTCGCGCCAGACGCAGCGTGATCTCGTCGCCCGCCGCGGCGTTCGCCGCATCCTTAAGCACTTTTCCGGCCGCATCAAACGCGATGGCATATCCCCGGTCCAGGATCGCTGTCGGGCTGAGCTGCTCCAGTTCCGCCTGCAGCGATTCCATTCGTCCCCGCTTTTTTGCCAGCAGCAGCCGGATCGGATGGACGAGCGCCGCGCTCACGCGATGCAGCCGCAGCCGCTCGCGCTCCTGCCGCGCCCGCAAGTCAAAGTGCGTGAGAAACCCATGCGGCTGCTCCCACCGCCGCCGCTCCCGGCGCAGGTTTTCCCGCGCCGCTTCGTGCAGCCGGTCCGCCAGCTCGTCGCTGCGCTGCGCGGCCTCGCCCAGCAGGATGCGAAGCGTCTCGAACCCGCGATGCGCCACGAGTTCGGTGAGCTCCTGGCGGCGGCGCAGCAGGCTATAGCGAATCACTTTTCGCAGATCGTTTTCGAGCGCGCCAATCTGTTCGGCGAGGCGCTCCTGCGTTTCAATCACTAGTTCCGCCGCGGCCGAAGGCGTCGGCGCGCGCAGGTCGGCAACGAAGTCGGCGATGGTGAAGTCGGTCTCGTGCCCCACGGCCGAAATGACGGGAATCGAAGAACCGGCGATGGCGCGCGCGAGCCGCTCCTCGTTGAACGCCCAGAGGTCCTCCATCGAGCCCCCGCCGCGCCCAATGAGGATCACGTCCACGGGCAGGTTCTGCGGCGGACGGCGGTTGAAGAACGCGAGCGCCTCGGCCATCTCCTCGGCCGCGCCGTCGCCCTGCACGCGGACGGGATAGATCAGCAGGTGCAGATTCTCGTGCCGGCGCCGCAGAATCCGGATCACGTCCTGAATCGCCGCCCCACGCGGCGAAGTGATGATCCCGATGCGCCGCGGCAGCCGCGGCAGCGGCTTCTTTCTCGCGCCGTCAAACAGGCCTTCGGAAGCCAGCCTTCGCTTCAGTTGGTCGAAGGCCAGTTGCAGCGCCCCCAGCCCGCGCGGCTCCAGGAACTCCACCGCAAGCTGATATTCGCCCCGCGCCTCGTAGACGCTGATCCGCCCGCGCGCCGTCACCAGCAGCCCGTCCTCGGGACGGAACTTCAAATACCGCGCGTACTGCCGAAAACAGACGCACCGCAGCTGTGCCGTCTCGTCCTTGAGCGTGAAATACAGGTGCCCCGATGAGGCCGGCCGGAAGTTCGAGACCTCCCCTTCCACCCACGCTTCCGGAAATTCCGCCTCCAGTTTCTCGCGGATCAGGCGGCTGAGCTCACTCACCCGGTAGATGCGCCGCTCGGGGGCGAAGTTCAGTTGAATCTGCGACACGGCGATCCTCTACCGCCTCCCGAACACATAGAACAGCAGCGTCAAGATCAGGCTGATCACAATCGAGGTGACGATGGGAAAATAAAACGTAAAGTTCCCCCGCCGGCAGATTACATCTCCCGGCAGCCGCCCGATGCGGAGAAACGAGAACCGGTCGGAGAACAGGAGAAGGGTTCCCACAACCACAAAAACAACCCCGATGGTGATGAGGACTTTCCCAAACTGAGGCAGCATTTTGTTGCCTGCCCTGACGAAAATGCGAGCGGCTAACCCGAAATTTCCATCTCGCTGAAGAAGTAGCGGATCTCGAACGCGGCCGTTTCCCGGGCGTCGGATCCGTGGATGACGTTATGCTCGATGGAGGTGGCAAAGCGCTTCCGGATTGTTCCCTCGGCGGCATTGGCGGGGTTGGTCGCGCCCATGACGGTTCGCAGACGGTTGATGACGTCTTCGCCTTCGAGCACCATCACGACGATCCGCCCCGAGCTCATGAACGTCGTCAGGCTGTCGAAAAAAGGCCGTTCGCGATGGACGGCGTAAAATCCTTCGGCCTCCTGCTTCGTGATCCGAAGCATCTTCATGGCGACAACCTTGAATTGGTTCTCTTCAAAAGCGCGGAGCACATCGCCGATGTTGTTCTGCGCGACTCCGTCGGGCTTGATGATCGTGAAGGTTCGTTGCACAGCCAATCTGTTTCTCCGATGTCCTCTAGCTGAATCGTATGAGTTTACGGCGTTGTTGGAAAACTACTCTGAGCGGTCATTCTGAGCGAAGCGAAGAACCTGCTCTTCATGCCGCCCCGAACCCCAATCTCTACATCCCCGAAGTCCAGATCGCGTCGGGCTTCACTTCCGCGCCATGCGCCAGGCGCTCCGCGACCGCGCCGCCGATTTCCGCGGGGCTTTCGACCACCGTAATCCCCGCGCTGCGCATCGCCGCCATTTTCTCCGCGGCCGTTCCCTTCCCGCCGCTGATGATCGCCCCGGCGTGACCCATGCGCCGCCCCGGAGGCGCCGTCTGGCCCGCGATAAAGCCGATCACCGGTTTCAGCACGTGCTCCTGAATGTACGCCGCCGCCTCTTCCTCCGCCGTTCCGCCGATTTCGCCGATCATGACGACCGCGTCGGTTTTCGGGTCGGCGTTGAAGAGCTCAATGGCGTCGCGGAAACTCGTCCCGATGATCGGGTCGCCGCCGATCCCGATGCAGGTGGACTGCCCGATCCCCAGCGCGCTCAGTTGCCCTACGGCCTCGTAGGTAAGCGTCCCGCTTCGTGAGACCACTCCGACCGAGCCGGGCGTATGGATGTGTCCCGGCATGATCCCGATCTTGCACTTCCCCGGGGAAATGATCCCCGGACAGTTCGGCCCGATCAGGCGTGTGCGGGTCCCCTTCAAATATTCATGCACCCGGACCATGTCCAGCGTCGGAATGCCTTCCGTGATGCACACCACCAGCGCAATGCCGGCGTCGGCGGCTTCCAGGATCGCGTCCGCCGCTCCCGAAGCGGGTACAAAGATCACCGTGGCGCGCGGGTTCACTTCCTGCCTGGCCTGCACCACCGAATCAAACAGCGGAATCCCGTCCTGCGTCGTGCCGCCCTTGCCGGGTTTCACCGCCCCGACAATCTTGGTTCCGTAGGCGATGCACTGCGCCGCGTGGAAAGCTCCTTCGCGCCCCAGCCCCTGCACCAGAACCTTTGTTCTTTCATCGACCAGAATGCTCATAGAACCCTCGAAGCAGAGGAAGTAGAAGTATGCGAAGTAGTAGCTGTTTCCTTTGTTTCCACTGCTTCCTCTGCCTCCTTTGCTTCCTCTAGCTACTTCGCCAGCGCGACCACTTTCTCGGCCGCGTCCTTCATCCCGTTCGCGACCGTAAAGTTCAATCCCGACTCTTTCAGGATTTGTTGCCCTTGCTCGACATTGGTTCCTTCGAGCCGCACCACCACGGGAACCTTCACGCCCAGCGTCCGCGCCGCCTCGACCACGCCCGTCGCCACGATGTCGCAGCGCATGATCCCGCCGAAGATGTTGATCAGCACCGCCCGGACGTTCTTGTCCGAGAGAAGAATCTCAAAGGCGTGCCGCACCTGCTCGGCGCTCGCGCCGCCGCCCACGTCGAGGAAGTTCGCGGGGCTCCCGCCGGCATACTTGATGATGTCCATCGTGCCCATGGCCAGCCCCGCCCCGTTCACCATGCAGCCCACGGTGCCGTCGAGCTTGATGTAGTTGAGCGAGTACTTGCTCGCCTCCACTTCGAGCGGCTCTTCCTCGTCGAGGTCGCGCAGCTTGCGGATGTCTTCGTGCCGGTAGAGCGCATTGTCGTCGAAATTCATCTTGGCGTCGAGCGCCAGCAGCCGCGCGTCTTTCGTCAGGACGAACGGATTGATCTCGACCAGCGACGCGTCGGCCGATTCAAACGCCCGGTAGAGCGCCGTCATGAACTGGGCCGCTTGCTGGATGCTAGCGGCGGGCAGACCCAGCCCGAACGCCAGCTTGCGCGCCTGAAACGGCTGCAGCCCGAATCCCGGCCGGATCGTCTCGCGCAGGATCAGCTCCGGCGTCTCCTCCGCGACTTTCTCGATCTCCACGCCGCCGGCCTCGCTCGCCATAAACACCGGCGCGGCGCTCGCGCGATCCAGCACGATGCCCAGGTAGAGCTCGCGCTCGATCGGCAGCGTCTCCTCGACCAGGACGCGCCGCACGAGCTGTCCCTCCGGCCCGGTCTGGATCGTCACCAGCTTCTTGCCCAAAATCCCCGCCGCGACCGCGCTCGCCTCGTCGGGCGTCTTGGCGATCTTCACCCCGCCGGCCTTGCCCCGTCCTCCGGCATGAATCTGGGCCTTCACGACGACTTCCCGGCCCATCTGCCCGGCAATCGCCCGCGCTCCGTCCGCGCTGTCCGCGACCGAGCCACCGGGGACGGCCACGCCAAAGCCCTTCAGAATTTGTTTCGCTTGAAATTCGTGAATCTTCATCGAACCATCCGTCAGCAGAAACAGTACTATATAGAAAGGCTGGAGCAAAAGCAACAAAGGCACTGGTAACGCATGAGCGATCAAATCACGGAACGCCGGGGGTTGCAAGCAGCCAATCACGATGCTTTGACGCTGGCGATCCGCCAGATCGTCGCCCGGCGAAGTCTCGCCCGCGATGAGGCCCGCGCCGTGATGGAGGAAATTCTCTCCGGCGCCGCCCCGGTCCACCGCATCGGCATGTTTCTCGCGGCGCTGGCCGCCAAGGGCGAATCCGTTGAGGAGCTAATCGGCTTCGCCCAGGCCATGCGCGCGAAAGCCTCCGCCGTCCGCCTTGGCCGTCCCGCCGAGGAGGACCTGTCCGGCACCGAGCGCGACTCGCTGGTCGACACGGCCGGCACGGGCGGCGACGTAAGCGGCACCTTCAACATCTCCACTGCGACCGCGTTGGTTGTAGCCGGCTGCGGCGTCCGCGTCGCCAAGCACGGCAACCGCTCCATTTCGAGCCGCTGCGGAAGCGCCGACGTAATCGAAGGCCTCGGCGTCAATCTCAATCTGTCGCCCGAGCAGGTGGGCCGGTCGATCGACGAGGTCGGCATCGGGTTCCTGTTTGCCCCGGCCTTCCACAGCGCCATGAAGCACGCCATGCCCGCGCGCCGCGAGCTGCGTGTCCGCACCGTCTTCAATCTTCTGGGGCCGTTGTGCAATCCCGCCGGCGCCAATGCGCAGATCGTCGGCGTCGCCGATGGCAAGCTGGCTCCGCTCGTGGCGCAGGCGCTTGCCGAGCTGGGTCTTCGCCGCGGCTTTGTCGTTCACGGGGCTGACGGCCTGGACGAAATCACCAACACCGGCGAGACCTATGTCGCCGAGGTCGCGGGCGGCCGCGTCACCGAGCGCACGCTGCGGCCCGAGGACCTGGGTTTCTCGCGCTGCACTCTGGCCGATCTGCTCGGAGGCGACGTCGCCGAAAACGTCCAGATCATTCACGAAATCCTGAGCGGGAAACGCGGCCCCAAGCGCGACATCGTTCTCATGAACGCCGCTGCTGCGCTCGTAGCTGCCGATCATGCCGCGGACTTCCAGGAAGGCGTTCGCCTCGCCGCCGAGTCCATCGACTCCGCCGCCGCCCGCCGGAAGCTTCTCGCGTTGGCCGAGTTCACGAACCAGTGGCAATGATGACTCCTTTCCTCAAAACGCTCCGGCTAGACCGTTTTCATGGACGGGGAATAGCGTTTTCGATCTGGCCGCTTTCAGCCCCGGCAGGGGCGCCAGCATGTGGCCCACGGCGCCAGCCGTGGGGAATTAAGGAGAAGGTCGCCGCAAGCCCCGGAGGGGCGACATCCATCCATCCGCTGCCGTCCCTATACGCCAGCCGGAGAAATGCTCTAGCCGCGTTGCTCCTGTCGCTGCTCCTTTCCCTGATCTCGGCGGCGGGAATGACCGAACGTGCTATTGCGGGCCTCCAGCAGCAAGCCCCATCAGTCCAGATCGAAGACCTTGCCAACCGGCTCGGGCCCTTTGAGATCAGCGGCCAGCAGTTCACCGTTCTCCTGCGCAGGAAGCGCCTTTCCGGCCCGGGATCGGTCGTCGACCCGGACTTCCAGGAGACGCTCGACAGCCTCGAGATTCTTGGCCCGGACGGCGCAATCCACCACGAGCAGGCGTTCCCTCTTCCCGAAGTCTCCGGCGGCAGTTTTGTCGAAACCACCCATGCCTCCGCGCAGCTTCTGCAAGGCTCGCAGGGCAGCGGGCTGCTGCTGACTTACGGAATGGTTCCTTCCACTCCGCTCGGCGGACTTTCCTGGCAGGTCTTCGGAGTCCGGGGCCGCAGGCTCCTGCCCCTCAGCAAGCCGCTCTTTCTCGAAGGAGACCTGGTCAATACCGGCGACGGCGCGCAGGTGCCCCGGACCTCCGAGGAGCCGAACCTGCAAGGCGACATGCTTCACTTCCGTGTCTGGACCGGCAATTTCTTTGTCGTTGTCCCGCTCAAGCTGGACTGGCTGCAGGGCAAGCTCGCCCCCGCCTGGCAATGTCGGAAGATGACGGCCCGCGGCCCCCGGCCCATCTGCCAGGTCCGCGTCCAGGCGCAGCGTACCCCCGCAGAAGAAGACATGACCTTCGTGCGTTTGCATCAGGAAGCAGAGGAAGGCTTCGGCACGCCGGCTCATGTCGTCGTGCGCAAAGACTCGGAGATTGAGTTTCTGGCCGCCGAAACGGAAGTAATCTGGGCGGAAGACGAGAACGGCGTCGCCTTGACCGTGTCCGACGACGTGTGGCTCAAAGTGCGGATCGACGGCAAAGAGGGCTGGATTCACTCCCAGGATGACTTCCAGGCCATTGGCCTGCCCCAGGCCGGGTAGTCAGAGCCGCGCGCGGCAGCAAGCGGGCAGCATAAGCAAACGGGCAGCGTTATGGCGTTTTCACTTCTTGTGTACCCCGTCAGGGCATGGCTTCAGCCATGCCGAAAACGCAGCAAGGCCTGGGGGCTTTAGCCCCTGGGGTTCGTCTTCCATTCACACGGCGGGTTACACCATTTGTGAAAACGCTCTAGCAAGCAGATAAGGGTCAGTCCCCGTTCGTGTCATCCCGCCTGTCCCGAGGCTTTGCGAGAGAAGAAGCGAAGTGACGAGGGACCTGCACTTCCCTTTTTCATCGGTGAAATCTGCGGAATCTGCGGATGGATCTTCTACTTCCGCGCCGCCACCAGCTCCAGGAAGTTTTTCAGCAGTTGCGGACCCACGGCCGTCAGGATGGACTCCGGGTGAAACTGCACGCCCTCGACCGGCCACTGCCGGTGCCGCAAGCCCATCACCACGCCGTCCTCGGTCGTCGCGGAGACTTCCAGCACGTCCGGGATGGTGCGCCAGTCCACCACCAGGGAGTGATAGCGCGCCGCCGGGAACGAGTGCGGCAAGCCGTGAAAGATCGTCTTGCCGTCGTGCGCCACTTCCGCCGTTTTCCCGTGCACCAGGGTCGGAGCCTCCACCACGGCCCCCCCAAACGCCTCGCCGATTCCCTGATGGCCGAGGCAGACTCCCAGAATCGGAATCTTGCCCGCAAAGTGCCGGATCGTCTCCATCAGGATGCCGGCGGCGGCGGGCCGCCCCGGCCCGGGCGACAGAACCAATGCTTCAGGCTTCTTCGCCTCAATTTCCTGCACCGTCACCCGGTCGTTGCGCCGCACTTCCAGTTCCGCGCCCAGTTCCCCCAGCATCTGAACCAGGTTGTACGTAAACGAATCGTAGCTATCGAGTACGAAGATCATACGGGATCACTTCTAGACCGTTCTTATGGATGATGTACAGGGTTTCGGTATGACCGCTTTCAGCCCCGGCAGGGGGCGCAAGAATGTGGCCCACGGCGCAAGCCGTGGGGAACCAAGGAGAAAAGGGTCGCAAGCCCCGTAGGGGCGACAGAACATTTCTGCTCTCATCATGGCTCGACCAGCCGGTTGTACTTCTTCATAACCTCTCGGAGGCGTTCGTGCGGGATGGCGATCACTCTGTGGCTATCCACTCCAGTCATGGTTTCCGCCGCGACGAGCGCGTTGAAGATGGCTTCTTCCGTGGCTTGTACAGTGGCTTCGAAAAGAGGAGTGATCTGGTCGTTTGGAAGCATCGTCAATTGTGCCAGTCCTCCCGGTCTCGCAACCCCAGGATTTGCGGTCGAGAAGGCGATGAAAATATCTCCCGATCCGTTCCCCGCGATGCCGCCAGTCCGTGCCACGCCCAGACCGGCGCGCCTCGCCAGGCGCTTGAGTTGGTGAGACAACAGCGGCGCATCCGTCGCGATGACGATGATGATGGAGCCTGCATCTCCAGATCGAAAATCAGTTTCCAACGAAGCGATAGGGATGTCCTCGGTGATCTCTACGCCTACGGGAACTCCCGCGACTCGGAGTTGTCTCCTTAGCCCAAAGTTCGCTTGAACCAGCACGCCGACTGTATAGTCTCCACTCTTTCTGGAAGACGTCCCGATGCCGCCTTTGAATTGATAGCAGATCATCCCCGTTCCGCCGCCGACATTTCCTTCCGCCACTGGCCCCGATCGAGCACTTTCCAGCGCCTGCACTGCGTGCTCCGGCTTCACGTGGAAGCCGTTGGCGTCATTCAGGAACCCATCCCAGGTCTCCGCCACGACAGGCAGAGACCACGGCTGGAATCCCTTGTTGTTCCTCACCTGCCACGCGATCACAGCGTCTCTGACCGTTCCGACACTGTGCGTGTTGGTGATCATGACTGGGCCTTCCAGGAATCCGGACTCTTCGATCCATGTGGTTCCAGTCATCTCTCCGTTGCCGTTCAGCGCGAACCAGCCGGCAAAGGCTGGATCGCTGGACTGCCTGCCGCGCGGGAAGACGGCCGTGACTCCGCTTCGAATTGGACCGACCCCGACTTGCAACGCGCCATCCCCTGAGATCAGAGTCGTGTGGCCGACCTCAACTGCGGCAACGTCCGTGATTGCGTTGAATGGCCCCGTGGTGCCGTCGAGTGGAATACCGAGATCGCGCGCCCGCGGCTTTGTTTGACCCATGGCGACAGTTGCTCCGCCCAACACTAGCAGGAGAGCAACCATTATTTCAGCCCGCAAGCAATCGAGCAATACTTGCCGATTCATAGCCATTCGCCCTGCCTTTCTGAGGTTCTCCGCTCCTCGTTTCAACCGCCTCACCTGCTTCGCATCTTATCTTGTCTTTCTTCTGACTCCTGACTTCTGACTCCTGACTCCTGCTTTCCCTCCGTTCTCTTCGTGCGCCATCTCAATCGCCCGCAGCATGGCCTTGCCTTTGTTCATGGTCTCTTCGTACTCGCGCTCGGGAACGGAGTCGGCCACGATGCCCGCGCCCACCTGCACGTAGGCTTTCTGGTCGTTCACGACCACGGTGCGGATCGTGATGCAGGAATTCAGGTTCCCGGCGAAGTCCAGATACAGCACCGCTCCGGCGTACATGCCGCGCCGCGCCGGCTCCAGCTCGGAGATGATCTGCATGGCGCGCACCTTCGGAGCGCCCGTCACGGTGCCCGCAGGGAAGCAGGCCCAGAACGTGTCCCAGGCGTCGAGGCGCGGACGCAGCTTTCCCCGGACGCTCGATACCAGATGCATCACGTGCGAGTACCGTTCCACGAACATCAGCCCCGGCACCTTCACCGTCCCGTAGCGCGACACGCGCCCCACGTCGTTGCGGCCCAGGTCAACCAGCATCACGTGCTCGGCCCGCTCCTTTTCGTCCGCGAGCAATTCCTGCTCCATTTGCTGATCTTCCGCCATGTCCCTGCCCCGCGGGCGCGTTCCCGCGATCGGACGGTATTCCACGTCCTCCCCCGTGACCTTCACCAGCATCTCCGGCGACGAGCCCAGCACGCAGTCCTTGCCCATCTGCAGAAAGAACAGGTACGGCGCCGGATTCACCCGCCGCAGCGCCCGGTAGATTTCGAAGGCGTCGGCGCGGATCTTCGTCTCCAGGCGCTGCGACAGCACCACCTGGAAAACGTCCCCGGCTCGAATGTGCTCCTTGGCTCGGAGAACCTGGAGCATGAAATCCTCGCGGCTGACGTTGGAGCGAAACGACGGCGCCCCGGCCCGCCGCTTTGCCGCCGGACGAGGCTGCTCCGGAATCGGAAGCGGCGACTGCAAATCGCGCTCGATCTTCCGGATGTCCTGCTCCGCCCGATGGTACGCCTCGGTCAGCGCTTTTTTCGACCGGTTTTCGCAATGCACGTTACGCAGGATGATGATCTGATGTTTCACGTGGTCAAACGCCAGCACGGTCGTCGAGAACATCAGCACTGCGTCCGGCAAGCCCTCTTTGGAGTCCTTTGCCCGGCCGGCTTGCGGCAGCGGAACCGGCTCCCGCAGAGACACCATGTCGTACCCGATGCACCCGACCGCCCCGGCGGCAAACGGCGGCAGTCCTTCGATCCGCACCGGCTTGAAGGAGGCCAGCAGCTCCCGCGTCGCTCCCATCATGTCCCCTTCCAGCCGTTCGGTCCGGCCGTTTCGGGTGAGTTCGGTTATGCCGGAGGCCGTCCCCCGATCCCCCATCCGGAACCGCAGGATCAGGAAGGGATCGGTGCCCAGATACGTGTAGCGCGCGATCGTCTCGCCTCCCTCCACGCTCTCGAGCAGAAACGAATAATTCGGCTTCGCGCCGGGCTTCTTGCTCCGTCGCCGGGTCAGTTTCAGGTAGGCCGACACCGGCGTCAGTAAATCCGCCGGCACCGACGTCCAGACCGGAATCAGGTTCCCTTTCTGCGAGAGACTCAGAAACTCCTGTAAATCGGGGAAGATCATAGGTCTCCTCTGCTCGGATCTCCTCTGCCGGGGGCTCCTCTGCCGGCTGCGCCTGCCGCCGAAAATCGGCCCAGTTCTTCCAGCGCGATCCGCCTCATCAAGCCTACCGGAGGTTCCAGTCCGGTCCAATATCTAAATTGCTCCGCGGCCTGCTCCAGGAACATTTCGAGTCCCGAAATCGTCCGGCACCCGCGGGACCGCGCCAGCTCCAGCAGCCGCGTCACCGGCGGATTGTAGATGAGATCGAACACCGTGCGGGCGGTGATTTGCTCCGGCCGCAGCGGCGATTCCCCTATATGCGGCCACATCCCCACCGGCGTGGTCTGCACCAGCAGATCGAACTCCTCCCGCTCCAGTTGCTCCATCCGAATCGCCTGTATCCCAAGCTCCCTGGCAAACCGATTTACTTTCAGCGGATTGCGGCCAGTCACCAGGATCATACCAATGCGCATGGAACGCAGCGCCACAACCGCCCCCCGCGCCGCCCCTCCATTTCCCAGAATCACGGCGCGAAAGCCTGCTGGCAGAGGTTCGTCCGCGCTGCGGCGGAAGGCGCGCCGCAAGGGCGCCGCGATGCCTTTGATGTCGGTATTTGTTGCTTCCCAGCGATGGCTGCGATTGATGCGCACGGTGTTGGCTGCGCCGGCGGCGTGTGCCAGACGGTCGGGCGAATCGGCGGCGCGGAGGACTGCCTGTTTGTGGGGGATGGTGACGCTGAAGCCGGCGAGGGGATAGTTTGCGGCAGCCTTGCGAAAGTCTTGTAAGTTATTGACTAGAAATGGGATGTATACCGCGTCCAGGCGGAGGGAGTGAAGCGCGGCGTTGTGGATGGCCGCCCCGATGGACTGTCCGACGGGGGAGCCGACGAGGCCATACATCGCGGAGCCGGGGGTAAGTTTTTCCGCTAAGTAGCTGTTGCGTAATGAGTTCCAGTCGAGCTGGCCGGGAGCCGCGGACTCGTTCGGTTCTCTCGGTTCTTTCGGTTCCTTCGGTTCCTGCGGTTCTCTCGGTTGAGCGGTTTCGGGAGGGAGAGCGGCGTAAACGAAGCGGCTGCCGCGCGCGAGAGCCAGAATCCGACTGGGGACGCCGGCCTCGCCCATGCAGAAGGCGATCCATCTGTCCTGGTTGCTACCCTGGTCGCTACCCTGGTGGCCACGGGCCTGGTCGGATCGGGTGGAAGGCTTAGAAGTACTAGTTACAGATTGCAGAAAATCGAGCACGGTGCAGTTGTCGGACTGGCGGGTGGCGGCGCCGACGAGCTTGTAGAAGTCTGAGGGAAATTTTTGCAGACGACGGGCGACCGGCTGCGGGCGAGGCATCTTCTGGAAATCGTGGAAAGAGAGAACGATTGCAGCTCGTTGGCGGAGGGCGGCGACGCGGGGCTGGCCGAGAGCCTCGGCGGATTCGATTTCGAGGTCGATCAACTGGCAGCCGGCGGCGGCGGCGGCTTCCAAAATCGCGAGTTGCGCGGCGAGGGTTCCACGGAACTCGCCGCCGTTCGGCTTGCGGCGGCAGGTGGCGATGAAGATGGGGCGCTTGCGGGCAGAGTCAAGGAACAACTCCGGGAGGGCGCGCACAACTTCCTGGGGGTTCGGGAGCCAGTCAAGGCGCAATTCGACGAAGCGGGTGTAGAGAAGCGCGCGGCGGGCGGCGGCGAGCAGGGCGGCGGGGGTGCGGCCCGTGGCGGTGATCGCGATACGAGGGAGCGAAGGAAGTTTCCGCATGATGCAAATCTGTATGATACCGCAGGGACGAACGGAAAACGTATAGCCACAGAGGCACAGAGGGCACGGAGAACAGAACAGACGATCCGCAGATGACGCGGAATTCAGAAGGGAAAGAATCTCGCTCCGCGTTGCTGCGCGAGGGCCCCTCGACTACGCTCGGGACAGGCGGCTCGGATTCGGAATAAGCCCATTGCTTACGCGCGCGGCTCGGACTACAGCTGCAGAACCACCGCTTGCTTACGCGCGCGGCTCTGACTAGAGCTTGCAGAACCACCGCTTGCTTACGCGCGCGGCTCGGAGCCTTCGGCATCGCTCGGGACAGGCGGGGCAGGCCGATGACAGCAA
>Ga0326597_10002780_pt1 | contig 25901 bp, 24 predicted proteins | sample RVTome_12_FD_203789 | JGI IMG/M metagenome (GOLD analysis project Ga0326597, IMG submission 203789) | Soil microbial communities from uranium-contaminated site in the Upper Colorado River Basin, Wyoming, United States - RVT100D185 | ecosystem: Environmental > Terrestrial > Soil > Contaminated >... | reverse complement strand
CCGCCGCGACGTAGAAAGAGCAGCCGTCTTCAGTGAGCAGCATGATCGAAACCTCGTCGGCCTCGAATTGCTGGAGCGCGGCGTCCGCGATCTTGTCGAGCAGGACGTTCGGGTCGAGCGTGTAAGCAATGGCCTGGGTGAGCTCGTGGATCGCCACGGTATTTCTCAGCTCCAGGTTCTCCAGCCGCAGCCGCCGCACGGTCAGCGCACGCGCGAGCACCGGCAGAATCGCACTCACCTTGAAGGGCTTCAGGATGTAATCCAGCACCCCCGCCTGCATTGCCTGCACCGCGGTTTCGATGGTGCCCCTGCCGGTCATGAGGATGCCGACCATCTGCGGATCGATCTTCAGGGCCGCGGTCAGCAGCGCGACGCCATCCATGCCCGGCATCATCAGATCGGTGAGCAGCAGATCGAACGGCTTCTCCTGCAACGCGGCCAGCGCCTCTTCGCCCGTGGTGTAGCCTGCGGTCTCGTAACCCTGATCGCGCAGCGTGTCGCACAGCGCGCGCATCAGCGCCGCTTCGTCGTCGACGATCAGAATCCGGGCCAGGGGAGCGGCGTTCATGCGATCGTCTCAGTCGCAGCGGGCCGGCAGAGTTGGGCCAGCGCTTCGCGCAGCTTGGGCGGTTTGGCCAGCACGGCGATCGACGCCGGAAAGACGAGCGCCCGGACCGCCACGGCCACGTCAAAGTCGGACAGCGAAAGGCGTAGTTGAGGCTGCAAGAACTGGATGATGGGTATTGATCGGGGCGGCGAAGGCGCTAATTGGGTGGGAAGCGGGGTTTAGTGGCGCCTCAAGGCAGTCAATGGGGAGCGTAGTCAGCGGCGGGCATGCCGGTGCCACGCCTGTGGAGTTGGCGGCCGAGTATGAGCGCTGGGAAGGTAAGCTTAGAGCTTGAGCATGGTGAGGATTTTTTCAGGTTGGGCGGCCAAGGCGCGCAATGCTGCGGTGACATTGGGGTAGCCGTGCAGGCGTAACAGGCCGATGGCGAAATTGCGCAAGCAAGCCAGCGCCTGGGGAGTGGCGCCTTTGCGGGCGCGACAGCGGTCTTCGTCATAGGCCATGTCGCGCACGTAGTGCAGACGATTCTCGATGCACCAATGACCGCGGTTCAAGGCGAGCAGCTGTGGCGCTTTGGCCTGTTGCGTGCTCAGGTCGGTGATCAGATAGACGCGCTCGGTGCGGGTAGTGGCGGTGGCGATGGTGAAGACTTCGCGTTCGAGGCAAGCGACTTGCTGGACGTAGGGGAACTGCAGGTAGGAGTTCAGAGCGGTACTGGTCCAAATGCGGCGGGTCTCGAGACGGCCGTGGCCTTTATCGATCGTGGTGTGCTCAGGGGGGAATAGCGTTGAGGTGCAGCTGTTCGATATCTTGTTTTAGGCCAAGCTGATTGTCTTTAACGGTGAACACGTAGTGGGCCTGTTTGTCTTCGATCAGATAGCGTGCGGTTTCGACTTGGGTATGCAATGCATCCCCAGTGACGACTTTGCCCTCCAGCGGCACCGGATCGAGCAGTGGCTTGACCGCCGGAATCTCGTTGCTTTTGTCGGCCACCTTGACCTGGTTGAGCACACTGCCACTTTCGTGGCCGATGGCCGAAACCAGATGCACGCAGTGTTGCTGCTGTCGGCTGCCGCGCAAGGCTTTGCCATCGATGGCTACCGCTTCGGTGGGAGCAGCGCTATTGTGCGCTTGCAGCCAATCGGCGAGCACCCGCTCGAGTTCGCCCACTTGCAGCGCGGCCAATACCCGGCGAATGGTCGGCTCGCTCGGTGCGATATACCCTCCCCGTACGCTGGGCGAGCGCCGACAGCGCAAGCGGCGCAGCAGCGCGGCATCGGCGCGTGCTGCCCATTCGGCAATGGCGCAGCTGCCGCGGGCGCCACTGATGACCGCACAGGTGGCCACCGCCAACACCGAGCGGTGGGTATGGCGCTGGCCTTGGCGCGAGCGCGTATCGGTGAGCGTGGCCAGTCGGCTCAACAGGTCTGCCGCTTCAATGTCAGTCAGTTGCATGGACTTGACCTCCCTGGGGGTGGGCAAATGCCGATGGGGCAACGCGCTGGCGAGAATAGCGCGCGCCTCGCGGTGCAGCGGATAGACCAGGATGCGTTTGCTCTGGCCGTGTTCGGTATAGGTCGTATTGGATTTGGCAAAGCCACGGGTGGCGCCCAGATCAATCCAATTGGCCGCCCGATAACAGGTTCCGGCAAAGCGCGCCGGGTCCACGAAAGTCTCTGCCAACAGCACGCGCTGACCATGGATGGCCTGCCAATCGGTCGACAAGCAGGCCAGATTCGCCCCCAGCAGCTTCGAGGCCAGATTGGGCACGCGTGGCCCCGGCAACACCAAGAACCGGTTGTTATTGACCAGCAAACCAATGCGCTGCCATTGCAGCGCTGGCGACCAACCAATCCAGGCATCGCGTGCCGCACATTTCAACGCCGCCGAGGCCCACCCCAGCAACGCCACCCATTGGCCTTCGAGTTCCCCCACATAGCGCAGACTCTTGCCCACCATCGCGGTGAGCCCGAGGTAGTGATGCGCGCGCATCAACGCCTCCCAGCGTGCCCGCTCTCCGGGTTCGATCAAGCGCACCCGCACTGCGGAAAGATTCCATGGCGCTGTTTGGCCGGGGGCAAGCTCCATGCCCTCATTTATAGCCGGTCCGGCCGGAAAAAGCCAGTCCTAAATTATCAATGAGTCCCGCCAACCACTTAGTTGAAGAACGACTTAGCCCTGCCCGGACCGCCCTTATGGTTGACAGGCCATATGGCGTCATGCTAGATTGCCGCCGTGAAAGCCATTTTGCGTCTGCGCTCGCGCGTGGTGCTGCCGGGCGGAGCGATCGTGGAGATGGTGCTCTGGGAACTGCCGGGCAAGAGCGCGGATCGTCCGCACGGGCTGAAATATCGGCTCTACTGCGGGCGGGGCGGCAAATGCCTGGTGCGCTACGACAATGAAACGGGCAAAGGCGACCACGTGCACTACGGCGAGACCGAGCGGCCGTACCGGTTTGAGGGATGGGAGAAGCTGCTCGAGGATTTCCTCGCCGACGTGGACCGGCTGACCGGAGGAAGCCATGGCAAAACTTGAAATCGGCGTTCGCGGCCTCAAGCAGGCCGCCGCGGAGTTCGTGAAGACCGCGCGCGCGCTCGGCAAGGGCGCACCGGTCCGCCCGCGCGAGCAGCTCTACTTCGCGGACATGCCGACGCTGCTGAAGACGCTCACCGCCGAGCGCTGGCGCCTGATGGAACACATCCGGGCGCATGGGCCGATGAGCGTCAACGCGGCTGCCCGGGGCGTGCAGCGAAATTACAAGAACGTCCACGGCGACATCGGAAAGCTGATCGAGCTGGGCCTGGTCGAAAGACTCGACGACGGACGCCTCCGGGTCCCGTACAGCTCGATTGTGGCCGAGTTGAGAATGGCGGCGTAGCTCCGGCTCCGGCGGCGCGCGCATTTGCGCCGCTTCGTCATTGACGATGAGGATGCGGGCCAAGGGGGTGGGGTTCATGTCGTCGCCTCCGGAGTTTGCGGCCGGCACAGTTGCGCAAGCGCTTCGCGCACTTCGCGCAGCTTGGGCGGTTTGGCGAGCACGCGATCCACGTGCAGCGGGATATCGTTGTCCGCCACCAGCAGCTGGCCCCAGCCGGTGAGCAGGATCACCGGAGTCTCGCGCGAAGCCGCCTTCACAGCGGCGGCGACCTGGCGCCCGTCGACGTACGGCATGCCCAGATCGGTGATCACCGCGGCGAAGGTTTCGCCGCGGCCGAGCGCGGCGCGGAACGCGGCAATGCCCGCCTCGCCGCCGTTTGCCGTAACGATGACGTGACCGTCGGTTTCCAGCGCGTCTTGCAAAGCCTTCAGCAGCATCGGGGCATCGTCAATCAGGAGCAGCCGCAGCCGCGAGGGGGCTTGGAGCGCCCGCGCGGGCTGTCCGGGCTCCGTCTGGACCGCAGTGGGAACGGCAAACACGAGCCGCATGGTGGTGCCGGCGCCGAGTGCGCTATCGATTTCGACCTCGGCGCTGTGCCGCTGCACCATGCCGAACACCATCGCCAAGCCCAGGCCCGTGCCGCGCTCGCCCTTGGTGGTGAAGAACGGCTCGAGGCAGCGCCGGCGCGTGTCCTCATCCATGCCTACGCCAGTGTCGGCGACCTCGACGGCGACGGCAGGGTGTTGCGGGTCAGCGTGAGTGACCCGGGTGCGCAGCGTCAGCGTGCCGCCTTCGGGCATCGCATCCACGGCGTTGAAGACGAGATTGGTGAGCGCCTCGCGGATTTCGCTCTCGATCCCCATGATCTCAGGCAGATCCGGCGCCAGTTCCGTCAGCGCCCGGATCACGATGCCGCGGCTCTGCGGCATGTCGCGCCAGCGCGCGCGCGTGAGATCAATGACCTGCTGCACCATGCTGTTCATCTGCACCGGCGTGAGTTCGATCTGTTGCTCGCGCTTGCGGTAGAACGCGCGCATGCGGGCCACCGTCTGCGCCACGTCCTCGACCGCGCGCTGAATGGTCTCGAGATACCCTCGGGCGCGCGCGCTCAGGTCGCGCTCGGTTTCCAGCATCGACTCCACATACAGCGACACCGGCGAGAGCGCGTTGTTGATGTCGTGCGCGATCCCGCTCGCCATCTGGCCGAGCGCGCGCAGGCGCTCCTCCTGCATCACTACCTGTTGGGTCTGGCGCAGGTCATCGTAGGCCTGCTGCAGCGAGCCGTAGAGCTGCGCCTGGTGCGCGGCGAGCGCGACGTGCTCGCTCAGTTGCCGCAGGAACTCGCACTCGGGGCTGCTGAAGGCGTGCGTTTCCCGCCGCGCGATGATCAGCACGCCGAAGACGCGGCTCTCGGATCTGAGCGGCGCCAGCACGAGCGAACCCAGGCCGCCGCGGGCAAGGCGCGCGGGGAACGGAAACCGCACCTGACCGACATCCGGCTCGTAGACCAGGTGCCCCTGGATGCAGCGCGACAAGCCGTTCTCGTCGATGTCGATCGCAGCCTGCTTGTCGAGCGTGAGCTCGTGCGCGAGCGCTTCGCTCTTCGTGCCGACGCACGTCACCCGCAGGGTATTCGCAGCCTGGTCATAAAGGCAGACGCAGCCGAAATCGACCGGCAGGCTGTCTTCGAGCCGGATGAGCACGATCTGGAAGATGCTTTTGAGGTCCAGACGCTCGCCGGTCGAACGCGTGATCTGATCGAGCAGGCTCAGATGCCCGAGCTGCGCCCGGACCTTCTGTTCCGCCTGCTTGCGCTCGGTGATTTCGCCGCGCAGCCTCTTATTTGGACTGTGTCACCTTAGAGGGAGTTTAGACGCCTGAATTCTTTGTCCGTCAGAGGGGGAAAACCATTTTTGTAACACAGCACAATTATTGGCAGCCTCCAATTCCGTCGTCCTGGTGCGAACGCGCTGTTCCAGCGGGTCGTAAAAGCGCCGCACCGCCAGCCAGACAAACGCTGCAACCAGGAGACCGAGCAACAGCGTGACTCCCACGATCCGGTGCTGGGTCGCCACGATCGGCGCGTACGCCTCTTCGATCGGCAACGTCGCGACCAGCACCCACGGCACCGCTTTGAGCTGGGTGTAGCTGAAGATCGCACGCAGGCCGCGGCTGGTGACGGCTTCTTCCGAGCCCTCCAACCCGGAGCTCGCGCGGTCAAAAACGGGCGATACGCCCGGCGCCGGCCCCTGCGTCAGTATGCGGCTCTTGTCGCGTGAGATGACGATAGTGCGATCTCGCGTGAACACCGCGAACGATCCGGTCTTGCCGACCTTCGCTTCGGCCAGATTACCGAGGATGTTCGGTTGCAACAGATCGAGCGACCCGGTCAAGACCAGGGCAACGGCGCCGTCCTTATCGAAAACCGGCGCCGCGAAGGTGACGACCGGCCGCTTTGTAATTTTACCGATGAAGGGCGTCGATATGTACGGCTTGCGGGTCTCGACAGTGGTTCGGAAGTACTCCCGGTCGGACGCATCGCTTCCGTGACGGCCCTCCGGCAGCGTGTCTGCCAGCACGACGCCCTTCGCCGAAATAACATATATGTCGGTAAAAATCGAAAGCAGCCCTTGCCGCTGTTCTGCCCACTTCTGCAGCCTGCCGGCATCTTCGATAATTTCAGGGGGTATGGTTCTTGTCCCCGCCTCGAGAAAATTGCGGTTCACCAATAGCTTCTGATCGAATTCGCCGGCGATCCGGGCAACGAAAGCGTGCTGCTGATCGGCAAGCACTTCCTTCATCTCCGCCTTGACGTAGTACAGCTGAATGGCGGAGACCAAAACCAGCGACAGGAGAAACAGCAGAGTCGCAACCAGCGTAACTTTTGCCTTCACACTGAAACGCTCGATTGCCGCGGGCCCAGCCCGGATGTCCGCGGTCGCTACGCGGAAAAAACGCTTCACCTTGCCGAAAATGGTGTTCATCGCGGCCGTCCACCCATGTCCGTCGCCGGCTGAATGCCGATGGCCGCCGCCACCGCCGGGACAAGCTCGGTGGCAATGTGGTCCTTGCAGACATAGGCGCGCGCACCGGCGGCGAGCGCGTACTCGCCATAGACTTCACCGCTCTTGTTCGAAACCACGATTACCCGGATCCCAGGATACAGGGTTCTCAAGCGGGCAGTCAGCTTTATTCCGTTGGCGTCGGGCAAGCCAATATCCATCAGTACCAACTGCGGCCGATCCGCATCGCAGGCCTCGAGCGCGCCCGCGCCGTCTGTCGCCTCGCGAAAACTGCAGTCCGGAAACGCACTCTGCAGGAACTCGCGCATGACTCGGCGCAGCAGTGCATGATCCTCAACGATCAGCACGGTTTTCTGTTCCCCGATATCGGCCCTGCTCGTCATCGAGGATGTTGTAACAGGAACCGGCGCCGAGCAGCCGTCCGTCGGTCTTGTCGAGCTTCAGGAATGCCCTTGCGCTTGGCGACCGCCTGCGCGTCGTTTCCGATTACCTGGGCGAAGGCGGTGACCGCCTCATCCGAAAGCTTCATGGCCCGCTTCCCGGACCCGTCTATGAAGCCGCGGCTGAGGCGGTAGAGGTCAGGCTTGCTTGCTTGCTTGCTTGCTTGCTTGCGCAAGAGTTTTTCCATATGAGGTTCCACCCCTTTACGCGTTCTTATTCATTCTTTTGCGTCGGACTTCGGTGCAACCCTCCACAAACTGCTCTCTTTCTCACGGGCTCATGCGATTGCAGAGCGGCGGCGTGCCGAAGGTTTCGCAAAACACCCGGTACAGCTCCCGCTCCACCCAGCGCCATCCTTCGCTGATCAGGCGAAACCGCACCCGCGCGGCGCCGCCAGTGATATGGCGATAAAGCAACGCGTTGTCACTGCAGCCGCGCAGGTGATCGCCCAAGCGCTTGCGTAGATCTCCCGCGGAGCCGATGTAGACCACACCGTGCGGCTCCGGCGGTAGAACTTCTCTTTCAGAAGAGTTGTTTTCTCCTCCAAGGCCGGGAGCAGAGCCCGCCCGGATCTCGTACACCCCCGGATGGGCGGGAACCACGGCGCGTAGCGCTTGAGGCGTCAGCGGCACCAGCGCCGAAAACCCTTCGGTCGCCGTCAGATAATTCATACCGCGACCGCGCCTCCGGCAATTGGGAATCGCCAAGGCGTGCCGGATGTTGGCCACCGTACGCCTTGACACACGGATGCCGTATTCACGCTCGAGGATTTCCGCAATGCCCTCATCCGGTAGCGGCCTCTTCAGTACCCCTTCTGCAAGCCGAGCTTGTTCGCTTTTTACCACGCAATCAATGAAATAGCAATGAATCTGTCGCGGTCTGGGAAAGAGTTCAACCAGTGGAATCGTTTTTCCGTTCGCCAGCGCGATCGACAGCCCGCGCACCAGACGAGAGATGCGGCCCGCATCCGCCACCACGGAAAGCCCCGGCTGCGCTCTCAGCCGCGCGGACATTTGTGCCTGGGTCAGGGGAAGAAGCGACAAGGTCTCCCCGGAACGCAAATACTCCGACTGCGAGACGAGCATCGTCTGCACCAGCGCATCGGTGAGCCGGCTCCTGCTATTGATGAGGCGCAACCGGTGCAGGGTTCCCGCCCGCTCCTTCGGAAAGTCCTGGCAAGACCTCAAGCGGCGCAACTCCGCCTCGTCAAACAAGTATTCCCGCGCGTAGCTTGCACGGTGGTAAAGGAACATCAGGCCCCCGCCCGCCTCGCGAACTTCCCCCAGGATCGAGGACGCGTGCTTTTGGGGGATGTCGACCGCGTTCCTCACCACCTGTGCACCTTCCAATCGAGCCGCAGTCGCCCATGGCGCCAGAGCGGGAAACCCGCTGGAGGATTCGACCCGCGCCACAAAACGGTCGAAAGCCCGCAGCGGCATTTCCAGGAAGCGGGCGAACACGATTTTGCCGAGGAGGGCGGCATCAATTTTGTTGTTGCGGCTGGGCTGCAAATCTACGTCAACATGCCTTTTTGTTCTTAACCTGTTCTTCTTGAGGGATACGCTTCTGGCAGGCGTTCGAGCCGTTTCGGTGAAACATTCCCCCGAAACACGATGATCCCGTCGCTGGTTGAAACGCGTTGACAGCTGCGGACGTTGCAACGCCCCACGACGGGCGCACGCCTCGCCGAAGCTTTCGCCCTGGCATCGCTTGTTGGGCTAGGCGCGCCCATCACGCCGATTCGAGCACCGCCTGCGCGGTAGCGGGGGACCTGGTGAGCGCCTCCGGCTTGGCGATGAAATAGCCTTGTGCGTAATCAACCTTGAGCACGCGCAGGCGCTCCAGCGTCGTCTCGTCCTCGACAAATTCGGCGACAGTCTTCAGGCCGAGAATGTGCGCGATGCGGTTGATGGCCTCGACGATGGCATGGTCCATCGGGTCGACCGCCATGTCGCGGATGAACACCCCGTCAATCTTGATGTAATCGACCGGCAGATACTTGAGATAAGCGAAGGAGGACATGCCGATGCCGAAATCATCGAGCGCGAAGCGGCAGCCCATCGCTTTGAGTTCATGCATCAGTTGCGCCGCCTTGGTGAGATTCGAAATCGCCGTGGTCTCGGTCACCTCGAAGCACAGCAGGCCGCGCGGCAGGTTGAAGCGCGTCAGCAGCTTTCTCACGAAATCGGTAAAGCTGTTGTCATTGATGCTGACGCCCGACAGATTGACGGCGTAGAACGCATTGGTGTACGCCGTTTTTTCGCGCGGTATCGCACCGCTCGCATGTTGCTGGTGCAGAAATTCGACCAGCGAACTGATCACCCAGCGCTCAATCGAGGACAGCAGGTTGTAGCGTTCGGCCGATGCCATGAAACCGCTCGGCGGGATCAGATTGCCGGCCTGGTCGAGCATGCGCACCAACACTTCGTAATGCGGCGCATCGCCGTTGTCCGCCCCGAGCGCGATGATTTTCTGGCGGTAGAGCCGGAAATTGCCGAGTTCGAAAGCGTAATTGATCTGCGACACCATCTGCAGTTCGGCGCTCTGGTCGCCGGTCGGGTGATCCTTGGGACGGTAGACTTGCACGCGGTCGCGCCCTTTGCTTTTCGCCTCGTAACAGGTCGCATCGGCCGTGGCCAGCGCGCTGCTGACGCTCACGTTCACGCCATCGATCGTGACGAGCCCAATGCTGACGCCGACGCCGAAGGTCTTGTCCCGCCAGACGAAACGAAAATCGCGCACCGCTTCGCGCAAACCGTTGGCAATCCGCACCGCCTGGTCGAGCGGGCACGATTCGAGCAACCCGCCGAACTCATCTCCGCCGATCCGCGCCAGCGCGTCGCTGCCGCGCATCCGGGCCTGCATTACGGTAGTGAGCTGGCGCAGCAGTTCGTCGCCCGCCGCGTGGCCGCAGGTATCGTTGACGGTCTTGAAATTATCGAGGTCCATGTACATCAGCGCGTGCTGCTTGTTCTCCTTGCGCACCGAATCGATCAGATCGGCCAGCTGGCGCTCGAACTCGCCGCGGTTGAGCAGCCCGGTCAACGCATCGTGAGTCGCCTGCCAAGTCAGCTGCTGCGCCATTTCCTCGATCTGGCTCACGTCGTGGAACACCACCACCCAGCCGACAAGTTTGCCGTTGCTATCGTGGATCGGCGCATACGACTCGCGGATCGCGCACGCGTTGCCGCTGCGCCCCAGCAGCCTGACCGTGACGCCTCGCGGCGTGCCGTACACCCCGGTCTCGTCGTTGCCGGGAGGCGCAACCGGCTTGCCGGTTTGCTCGTGGACTACGCGATAGACCGCGTGCAACCGCTGGCCTTTGGCATCCGTCCCGCTCCAGCCAGTGTACTGTTCCGCTACCGGATTGAGGTAGTCGATGCACCCCTCGGCGTCGATGGTAATCACGCCCTCGCCGATCGAATGCAGCGTCACTTCGGCCAGTTCTTTTTCACGATACAGCGCGTCTTCGCCGCGCACGATTTGACGGCTCACCAGGGACGCCACCGTGGTGCCAAGGATCAGCATCAGCGCGCCAACGAGCGCGACCGGCAACAGCGCTTCACTGCGCTGGTCGACGGAGTAGATGCCAGACATGCCGGCCAGCGTGACGACGATGATCGCTACGAGCAGCGTGCCGAACCCGACGGTCAACACCTGTTTCGATTTGAGGAAAGCAAGCTGTTTCAGCACGGCAGGTCGGAAAATGACTGGAAGTTATTTCAAAAACAAAAAACACAATTAACAGTGGATCTACCCGAACTCGCGACGATGAAACCTGGAGTCGACCCGCTTAAGCTTAACCGATTGTACGCCGGAATCACATCGTTCCGCGTGCCGCGGGGTCCTGCCGGTAAAACAGCCTGAGCTGATCATAGACCCGCGGGTAGAGATCAATAACCGCGCGCGGGTTTTCGAAGAATGTCTCGCTCAACACGGCGAAGAACTCGCCCGGGCTCTCGGCTGCGTAGGGGTCAATCGCATCCTCCTGGCCGGCCTCGATACGGCGGCAGAAATCGGCATACGCCGAACCGAACGCGTGCGACCATGCCTCGCGGTTCATGCCGCCATGCAGCGGCGGAAAGCCGTTGGCGTCCCCATTCAGCATATCGAGCTTGTGCGCAAACTCATGCACCACCACGTTGACACCGTCAGCGGACGGAGCAACGTCGGCCCACGACAGAATCACGGGGCCCTGCAGCCACGCCTCGCCAACATGCGGCATGCGCTCCGTGTGGACTACGCCGGCTTCGTCGGAATACTGGATCCGCGGCACGAACTCGTCGGGATAGACGATGACTTCGACCCAGCCGCGATAGTAATCGATGTCGAGATTGAGTATCGGAAGACAGGCCTGCGCCGCGATCAGCAATTGCATTTCGGAGTCGAGCTCGAGCCCGCCTGCACCGTGGATGGATTTATGGTGCAGGAACAGGATCACCGACCGGCGCAGCCGTTCGCGCTCGGCCTCCGATAATCCGCGCAGAAACGGCAGACGCTCAAGCGTGCGCCGCCACTGCGCGGAATCGAGCTGTGCGCGGGCGATGAGTCGGGCGCGCCACCAGCGCTTGAGAAAACCGAACATTGAGCAACCGCGGGCCTACCCGCTCGTCGAAAATCGACTCGTCACCCCGGCGCAAGCCGGGGTCCAGATAATGCGCCTCGAGCGAATTAACGCCGCACTGGATGCCGGCCTGCGCCGGCATGACGGAATCTTGACCGTTGCGGTGACTCGTAACGAACCAGCCGTCATTTCGCGTCGCCGGGCTCCGCCGTGCGCACCGGCGGCGGCTCAAGCGCGTCGAGATCGACCCGCTCGATGCTCTGGAAGCGCTGCGTGATTTTGCGGCTGGAAGTCTCGACTTCCAGCGCGTCATCGTGTGCCTGGCGGATGTGGGCCGCGAGCCGCTTCATCCGCTCGTCGAACCGCCCGAAATCGCGGCCGAGCTTGCCGAGCTCGTCTTTGATGATGTAAACCTGCTTGCGTGTTTCGACATCCTTGATCACCGCGCGCACGGTATTGAGCACCGCCATCAGCGTGGTGGGAGACACGATCCAGACGCGCCGCTGCATCGCGGAATCCACCAGGTCGGGATGGTAGGCATGAATCTCCGCAAACACCGCTTCCGCCGGCACGAACATTACCGCGCCCTCTGAAGTCGTGCCGGGAACGATGTATTTGGCTGCGATATCATCGATGTGCTTTCTGACGTCGGCCTTGAATTGGCGCTGCGCCTGCGCGCGCTCGGCGTCGGACAGCGCATTGTCCAGCATGCGATGATAATTTTCGAGCGGAAACTTGGAATCGACCGCGACGTTGCCGGTCGGCTCCGGCAGCGTGAGCAGACAATCGACGCGGCTGCCGTTCGGCAGCGTCGCCTGCATCGCATAGGCCTGCGGCGGGAGCATGTTGCGCACCAGCGCCTCGAGCTGCACTTCACCGAACGCGCCGCGCGAGCGCTTGTCGCCGAGCAGTTCCTGCAGGCTGACGACGCTGCCGGTCAGAGTCTCGATCTTCTTCTGCGCCTCGTCGATGGTGGCAAGGCGCATCATCACGTTGGTAAAGGTCTCGTTGGTTTTCTTGAAGCCCTCGTCGAGGCGCTCGCTGACGCGGCCGGAGATCTGCTCCAGGCGCTCCTCGATCTTGCTCGACAGCGCTTGCGTGGCCGCGGCTAATTTTTCCGACATCGCCTCGCGGCTTAGTCCAAGGCTTTCGGACAGGGTAAGCCGCAGCGCGTGCAGGATGTCGCGAGTTTGCTGCAACTCCTCCGCCACCACGGCACGCAGCCGCTCACTCGTTTCGGTGAGATGTCTCCCGAGGCGGTCGCCCTGCTGTGCGAGCCCCGCATGCAGGTCGCCGAGCATGGCCCGGTGCTGCTGCTCCAGCGCCGCCGGCAGTTCGTCGAAACGGCGTTGCAAAGCACCTATGCGAAACGCGAGCCACGCGATGAGCGCGATAAGCGCGACGGCAATCAGGACCAAAATGAGTGCGGCGTCAGACATGCGGCGAAGAAAGTCAGGCAGCGCTATTCTACCCTGCTGTGGGCGGACTCACACTTCGCGCAAGGCGATCAGCGGCGGCTGATTGAGCGCAGCGCGCGCGCCGGCAACTATGTTCACCGCCACACAGGCGACGCCGAGCAGCGGCCCCGCCAGCCAGATCCAGTGGTTGACCTGGGGCGCGAAATCGAACACCTGCCAGGCGATGAGAAAGCCGATCGCAGTGGCGCCGGCCGCCGCCAGCAATCCCGCGAGCAAGCCCAGCGCGACGAACTCTGCGCGCTGCGCCGCAAGCACCTGCGAGCGTGTTGCCCCAAGCGCGCGCATCACCGCGGCCTCCTGCACCCGCTCGTCCCGGGTCGCGAGCAGCGCCGAGTACAGCACCAGGATGCCGGCCCCGACCGCGAACAGAAACACGAGTTGCACCGCGCGGATCACCTGCTCCAGCACGCTTTGCGCCTGGCGCAGGATCGCGCTCATGTCGACCATCGTCATGTTGGGGAAGCGCTGCGACAGGCGGTTGGCGAACAGTGCCTGCGCCTGCGGCAGATGGAAGCTCGTGATGTAGCTGGTGGCTGCGGCCCCGAGCAATCCCGGGGTTGCAATAACGAAAAAATTCACCCGCATCGAATCCCAGTCGAGCTTGCGGACGTTCACGATCGGCGCGCTGAAGGTCTGGCCCGCCACCTGCCAGGACAAATGGTCGCCGAGCTTCCAGCCGAGCGAATGGGCGATACCCTCCTCGACCGACAATGCGCCCCGCGCAAGGTCGTTCTGCGAAAACTCGCGGCCCGCAGTGATCCGGTTGTGGCCGGGTATTGCATCCATGTAAGAAAGATTGAATTCGCGCTCGACGAGCCTGCGCTCGCGTTCCACGTAATGGTTGACATCGACCGCCACGCCGTTAACCGCCACCCACCGCCCGCGCACCATGGGATAGGTCTGCGGCAGCGCGATGCCGTGGTCGCGGAAGAACTCCAACAGCAGAGCGCGCTGCTCCGGCTGGATGTTGACGATGAAGCGGTTCGGCGCATCCGTGGGAATCCTGGCCTTCCAGGTGGCGAGCAAATCGCCGCGGGTAAAGCTCAGCAGCAGGATCGCCGTGAGGCCCAACGCAAGCGCAAGGACCTGCACGGTGTTGGTCGCGGCGCGGCGCCGCAGGTTGGCGAGACCATAGCGCCAGGTCAGTCCCGCCACGTGGGTCGCGCCCCCCAGCGCATGCAGCGCGCCGAAAGCGATGCCGCCGAACGCGACAAACGCAGCGCCGAAACCGCCGAGCACGATCAGCCCGAGCCTGATCTCGCCCGCCTGCCACACGAGCAGCGCCGCGATGACCGTCAGACCCGCGCCATAGGCTGCAAGCGCGCGCTCGCGCGGCGGACCGAGGTCGCGCCGGATCACCCGCAGCGCCGGCACATGCTTGAGTTGAAGCAGCGGCGGCAGCGCGAATCCAAGCAGCAATGCAAGACCGATCAGGAAACCCTGCAGTGCCGGCAGCAGCGTCGGCTGTGGCAGCGGTATTGCGACGAGCTCTGCCACCAGCCACGCAATCGCGAACTGGGCGAGGTAGCCCGCAATGCAACCGGCGACACCGGCAAGCGCGCCGAGCGCCGCGAACTCGCCGGCGAACAACCCGAGCAACTGGCGTTGCGAGGCACCCGCGCAGCGCATCACCGCGCAGCCATCGAGATGCCGCTGCGTGTAGCGGCGCGTGCCGAGTGAGATCGCCACGGCCGCCAGCACCACTGCGAGCAACGAGGTCAGACCGATGAACTTTTGCGCCCGCTCCAGGGTGGCCCGGATTTCCGGGCGCGCATTGGCAAGGCTCTGCAGCGACTCCCCGCGTGCCAGCCTGGGCGTAACCCATCGCTCAAACGCCTCGACCCTTGCGCGCGGCCCGGCAGCGAGCAGCTGGTACCACACGCGGCTGCCGGTCTGCACCAGGCCCGTCGCCGGTACATCGGCCAGGTGCATCATCAACCGCGGCGCAAGGTTGAAGAACGATACGCCACGGTCCGGTTCGAGCGTCAGGATCGCTCCCACGCTAAGTTTCTTGGCGCCCAGCTCGAGCGTGTCGCCGATGGCCAGCGTAAGCGCCAGCGCGAGCCGCTCGTCGATCCATATCGTTCCCGGCTGCGGTACGGCGTCGGTCTCCGCATCGGGCAGGTTGAGCCCGGCCGCAACGCGCAGCTTGCCACGCAGCGGATAGCCGCCCGACACCGCTTTGACGGCGACGAGTCGCGCCTGTTCGCGCGCCCGCGCCATGCTGATAAAGCCGGTGCTCTCCGCCAGCCGCAAACCCTGTCGCGCGATCTCGTCGCGCACGGACTGGGGCCATGGGTGATCGGCGATCATCGCGAGGTCGGCACCGAGCAACTGATGCGCCTCGCGTGTCAGCGACTGGCGGACGCGGTCGGCGAAGAAACCCACGCTGGTCACGCTCGCCACGGCTACCACCAGCGCGAGTGTGAGGATACGCAGCTCCCCCGCGCGCCAGTCGCGCAGCAGCATTCTTATCGACAAGGGCATCATGATCGGCTAGCGGGTTGTCGAAAACCGACTCGTCACCCCGGCGAAAGCCGGGGTCCAGCGAACGCGCTTCAAGGAAATCAATGCTTTACTGGATGCCGGCTTTCTCCGGCATGACGGAATCACGGCAGTTGCGGAGAATCTCACATAAGAACTGCCAGCGCCTGGGCGGTGAACGAAGAGTGGTTTCATCCTTCGATCCTGCCCCCGGCAAGACGAATCAGCCGCGTGCAGCGGCGCGCGAGCATCTCGTCGTGAGTGACCAGTACCAGTGTCGTGCCGCGCTCGGCATTGAGTTCGAACATGAGATCGATGATCGCGGCACCCGTAGCGGGGTCGAGATTCCCCGTCGGCTCATCGGCGAGCAGGAGTTTGGGCCGGGTCACGAACGCGCGCGCCAGCGCGACGCGCTGTTGCTCGCCTCCCGAGAGGGTCTTCGGGTAGTGGCGCAGCCGCGCGCCAAGGCCGACGCGCTCGAGCAGCGCCACGGCGTGTTCGGCGGCATCCGCATCGCCCGCGAGTTCCAGCGGCAGCATTACGTTTTCCATCGCGTTGAGCGCCGGCAGCAGATGGAACGATTGAAACACGAAACCGAGCAGTTTCGAACGCAGCGCGGCGCGGCCGTCCTCATCAAGGCTGAACAGGTCACGTCCGTCGAGCGCCACGCTGCCCGCGCTGGGGTTATCCAGACCGCCGAGCAAACCCAGCAGCGTCGATTTTCCCGAGCCCGAGGCGCCGACTACGGCAACTGCTTCGCCAGGCATGACCTCCAGGTCGATATCCTGCAAAATAGCGAGCGTGTCCGCACCGTTAGCTACGATTTTTGACAGCCCGCTCGCCCTGACAATCGGAATTCTGGTGTCCATGAGGAAGGTATTATTAATTGTGCTCGCGCTGCTGGGTTGCGGAGTGGCGCATGCCAACCCGACGCTGCTCGTTTTCGGCGACAGCCTCTCGGCGGCGTATGGCATCGGCCAGCAAGCCGGCTGGGTCGCGTTGCTGCAGGAACGCTTGCGGCAGAAGCGGTTGGATTATACCGTGGTCAACACCAGCATCAGCGGCGAGACCACGAGCGGCGGCGCGGCGCGCATTGCCGCCGCGCTCGCCGCCCACAAGCCGGCCATCGTGGTCGTCGCACTGGGCGCCAACGACGGCCTGCGCGGCCTGCCGCTCGGGCAAATGCGGGATAACCTTGCGGTCATTGTGCGCGCCGCGCAAAAATCCGGCAGCCGGGTGCTGCTGGTCGGCATGAAGATGCCCCCCAATTACGGACCGCAGTATACGCAAGACTTCGAGCACGCTTACGTCGCGCTCGCACACCAATTCAAATGCGCGCTGGTGCCGTTTCTCCTCGACGGCGTGGCCGGCAAACGCGAATTATTTCTGGATGACAATCTGCATCCCAACGCGAAGGCGCAACCGATCATCCTCGAAAACGTCTGGAAGCAACTCGCGCCGATGCTGAAATAATTGTTACGCGCGGGAAGGATCGTCTACCGGCAAACCCGCGCTTTTCCATTCCGGGTAACCGTTTTCAAGACGGCGCGCCCTGATCCCCTTCTTACGCAAAACCTGGACCGCCTCGTACGCCAACAGGCAATAGGGGCCACGGCAGTAGGCGACCACTTCCTGGCCGGCGGAATACTGGTGCAGCCTTTTCTTCAGTTCCGCCACCGGCACGTTGATTGCGCCGCGGATGTGTCCCTGGGCGTATTCCTCGGGTGGACGCACGTCCAGGACCGTCACCAGTCCCTGCTTGACCCGCTGCCATAATTCCTTCGCCGGCACCGGCTCCAGGTTGTCCTTGCTGTCGAGAAAAAGCTTGACCAGCCGATCCACGTCAGCCACGTGTTCTTCTCCCACCGCACGCAGCGTAGCCAGCAGCCGGACGATGCCGTCTCCGGCGACCCGGTAGTAAACGAAAAGACCTTCCTTGCGCGCCGTCACCAGCCCCACTTGGCGCAGTTGTTGAAGATGTTGCGAGGTGTTGGCAACGGCAAGCCTTGTCATGCGCGCGAGCTGGTCGACACTGCGCTCGCCCTGCGCCAGAAACTCCAGCATTTCCAAGCGCTTCCCGCTGGATAACGCCTTGCCGATACGCGCGAACTGCTCGAACAACTCGCTCTTGAAGTTCTGTTCCGACATCGGGCCGCACTCCTTACGCTTGACTATTCAAGTAATCAATTGAATAATGCTATCATAGTATTGAGGTTAGTTTAACCCGCAACCGAAATCAGGAGATTCCTCGATGAAAACATTGTTCATTCTGAACGACGCGCCCTACGGCAGCGAGCGCAGCTACAACGCGCTGCGTCTCGCGCGCGCGCTGCTGAAAGCGGGCGGCGACGAGGTCAAGGTGTTTTTGATCGGCGATGCCGCCGCCTGCGCCAAGGCAGGGCAAAAAGTGCCGCAGGGCTATTACAACATCGGGGATATGCTGGGCATGACGCTGCGTGCCGGCGCCGAAGTCGGTGTCTGCGGGACCTGCATCGACGCGCGCGGCATCGCCGAAACCGATCTTGTGCAAAGTGCCCATCGCAGCACGATGGACGAGCTCACCACGTGGACGCAGTGGGCCGACAAAGTGTTGGTGTGCTAAGCCGTGGCTACCGGCAAAACAGTTCTGATTTTGGGGGGCGGCGTTGGAGGCATCATCGCCGCGACACGGCTGCGGCAGCGGCTTGCTCCCGAGCACCGGGTGGTGCTGGTTGAGAAGGAAGCCGATCATGTCTTCTCGCCATCGTTGCTCTGGTTGATGCTCGGCGAGCGCAGCCCCGGGCAGATCTCCCGCCCGCTAGCAGCGCTCACCAAGCGCGGGGTCGAGTTGATCCGTGGCTCAATCGAGCGCATCGACCCGGCTGCGCGCACGATCCGCGTGAACGGCGCGGACATGACGGGCGATTACATGGTCGTTGCGCTCGGCGCAGATCTCGCGCCGGAACTCATCCCCGGTCTTGCGGAGGCAGGGCATAACTTCTTCTCGCTCGCCGGGTCCCAATCGCTATGCTCGGCGCTGCCGAAATTGAGCAAAGGCCGCCTCATCGTTTTGGTCGCAGCCATGCCCTTCAAGTGTCCGGCTGCCCCCAACGAGGCGGCGATGCTGCTCGAATACGATTGCCGCCGGCGCGGCGTCCGCAAGGACGTCCAAGTAGACCTCTACACGCCTGAGCCTGGCCCCATGCCCGTCGCCGGGCCTGAGGTGTCCGCGGCGTTGCGGCAGATGGTCGAAGCCAAAGGCATCGGCTATCACCCCGGCCACGCGGTAACGAGCGTGGATCCCGCCAGGCGTCGGGTCGCTTTCGCTAACGGCGCCGAGGCTGATTTCGATTTACTCGCGTACGTGCCGCCGCATCGCGCCCCCAAGGTAATCCGCGAGGCAGGAATGTGCGGTGAAAGCGGCTGGATCTCCGTAGACCGGGGCACGCTCGAAACCACGTTCCCCGGCGTCCATGCAATCGGTGACGTGGCCGGGATCATGCTCGCCTCTATCGGTAAACCGCTGCCCAAGGCGGGTGTGCTCGCGCACAACGAAGCGGAGGTGGTCGCGCACAACATTGCCCAGGCGATCACGGGCAAGGGAGAGCGGCGGCAGTTTGCCGGCAACGGAGAGTGTTTTGTGGAAACCGGCGACGGCCGCGCCGCTTTTGGCAGCGGCAATTTCTACGCCGATCCGGCGCCGCAGATCCGCCTCAGGAAACCGAGCATCATTCTGCATCTGGGCAAAGTGCTCTACGAGAAGTTCTGGCTTTACAGCCGGTTTTGACTGCTGATGACCAAGAATTCACTGGTCGAGTTTTCCATCGCCCGTCCAAGACTTGTTTTCGGACTGGTATTGCTGATCACTCTGATTTTCGCCGCGCAACTGCCGAAAATCCAGCTCGACACCAACCCCAAGAACATGCTGCCGCCGACTTCCGACGTGCGCGTGTGGAACGACAGCGTGGATCGGACGTTCGCCCTCTACGAGGACACGGTCGTAGTCGGGATTGCGCACCCGCAGAGCGTTCTGAACCGCGCCACCCTGGGGAAGGTGCACGACATCACGGCCGAGATCCTGAGTATCAAAGGCGTGGCCGCGCGGGACGTTTCCAGCTTCACCACCATCGACAACGTCACGGCAGTGGCCGATGGGCTCAGAGTCGCACCACTGCTGACGAAGATCCCGGCGAGCGAAGCGGAAATGCAGGTGTTGCGCAAAACGCTGCTGGAAAACCCGCTCTTCATCGACCGCATCATTTCGCGCGACGAAAAGACCACGGCCATCTACGTTCCGCTGAACAAAGGCGCCAACGGCAAGGAGATCGCCGACCACATCCGCGAAATCCTTGCTGAACACCAGGGAGACGAGCAGTTTTACGTTGCTGGCGACCCGGTCGCGCGGGATACCTTCGGCGCCGAAATGTTCAAGCTGATGGGTATTTTCTCGCCCATTGCAGGCATGATCATGTTCATCGCCATCTACGCCATGTTCCGCAATCTGGCGCTGGCCATAACCATGATGGTGGTGGCCATGGTCGCAATCGTCTGGACCATGGGACTCGGCATCGGTCTCGGCTTCCCGGTCCACATCATGAGCTCGATGGCGCCGGTATTCCTGATGGCGATCGCCACCGACAGCATCCACATCTTCAACGAATTTTACTTTCGCTACCGGGAAGGCCGGGACAAGCGGGTCGCGATTGTCGAGACGATGGAGGCGGTGGGGCGCCCGGTGCGCTATACCGCGCTTGCCACCGCCGCGGCCTTCGCCGTGCTGCTCTTCATGCACATCGTGCCCGTCAAAGTGTTCGGCGGCCTGATCGTATTTGGGACGGTCGTCCTCCGACTTTTCAGCTTCAGCCTGATCCCGGCTGTTCTTGCCCTGGTGCCTGAAGCGAAAATCGGCCGCGCAGCAGGAGAAGACAGCGCGGCGGGCCGGACCTCGGGCATGTTGAAGCAGCTTGGAGCCTGGGGCACCGAGCGGCCAAAGGCCACTGCCGCGGCCGGATTAGCGCTCATTGCGATCGCGGTCCTCGGCGTGAGCCGCATCGCGGTCAACAACAATATGGTGGCGTGGTTCAAACCGGGCAGCGAAATCCGCGTCGCCGACGCGCAGATCAACCTTGCGCTCGGCGGCACCTCCCTGGGTTACCTGGTCGCCGCCGCCGGCCAGCCTGACACCATCAAGCAGCCGGAAACCCTGCGTTATATAGAAGGTCTGCAGCGGCACCTCGAAAAACTCCCGCTGGTCGGCAAGACGACCTCCGTGGTCGACTACGTCAAGCGCATCAACCGCGTGCTGCACGACGACAATCCCAAGTTCGACACGGTGCCCGATTCTGCGGAGACGGTTGCCCAATACCTGTTTCTGTTCGGCATGTCGGCCAAGCCCGCGGATCTGGATAACGTCGTGGACTATCCCTTTCAGCGCGCCAATATCTGGGTACAGCTCAAGACCTGGGATGCCGCGGCGATGGAAAGCGTGATCCGTGCCGCGCAGGATTACCAGCGGGCCAATCCCACCAGACTGGAGATAAAGCCCGCCGGTATCGCCTATTTCAACCTAGTGTGGAACAACGAGGTGTTGTGGGACATGGTGAAGGGGTTTCTCCTCGCGCTGGCCGTGGTCTTCGGCATCCTCGCGTTCGATTTCGGTTCATTCAAGTGGGCTCTCATCGGCTATGTGCCGCTGCTCTTTACGATTCTGATCATCTACGGAGTCGTGGGGTTTGCCGGCAAGGATTTCGACATGCCGATCTCGGTGCTGTCTACCCTTTCCCTGGGCATGGCAGTGGATTTTTCGATCCACTTCATCAGCCGGCTGAGGCAGCGGCTCGCCGAAAGCGGCGCTGCCGCCGGCCGTAACCTCTCCACGCTCAAGGAAGCGCTGCTGTGGACGGCAGCCCGTCCCGGCAAGGGCATCGTGCGCAACGCAGTACTGTTCGCAGCGGCGTTTTCCGTCATGCTGTTCGCGCCGCTCACGCCTTACATCACGGTGGGCGCCTTCATCGTCAGCATGATGCTCCTTTCGGCGCTGCTTACCATCCTCTATCTGCCCGCCTTGATTGTGCTGATGAGAGGCTGGTTGTTCAACACAGGAGAAACGAAATGAAACCGTTTTGGCTTGGCCTTTCCATCCTGACGGCGGCCGTTGCGGCGTTGGCCCCGGCGCGCGCGGCCGATCCCTCCGCCAACGAGATCGTGAAGCGTTCGCTGGAGGCTTTCTACTACGCCGGGAACGACATGCGCGCCAAGGTCACGATGAAGCTCATCAATCCCCAAGGCCAGGTACGGGAGCGGGAGATGACCATGCTGAGGATCAACCTTGGCACGTCGGGCGACCAGCGCTACTATATTTACTTCCACGGCCCGGCAGACGTGAAGGGCACCTCCTTTATGGTGTGGAAATATCCCGCCAAGGAGAGCGATCGCTGGATCTACATCCCGACGTTGAGGCTGGTGAAGCGCGTCGCGGCAGATGACAAGCGTTCTTCCTTCGTCGGCTCGGATTTCACCTACGAGGACGTGTCGGGAAGGGATTTGGAGGACGATGCCCACGCGTTGTTGCGCAAGGAGAAACTGGGTGGGCGTCCCACCTACGTGATTGAGAGCAAGCCCAAGGCGTCAGCGGACTACTCCCGGCGGCTATCCTGGATCGACTCGGAGCGCGGGCTGCCTCTCAAGGAAGAATACCTCGATGCGCGCAACGAGCCGCTGCGGGTGTTTACCGCCGACAAGGTGGAGCAAACGGGCAAGCAGTGGACGGTCACAGCACGCAGCATGAAGAATCTGCAGAGCGGCCACCGTACCGAAGTCGTCTACCAAGCGGTGGAGTACGACATCGGACTGAAGCCCGATATCTTCACGGAACGCTATTTGCGCGATGCGCCGGCACAATGGGTGCGGTAATGCAATAGCGTAAGGGCCAAGGAAATGACTGCCGGGACCGCAAGAGCGGTGCACTTTGCCGCGAGCATCGTCGTCGGCTCACTTGGGCTGGCGTGCTCCGTGGTTGCGGCCGGACAGGGCGTTTCGCTGGACGGCTTTGTGCAATCCCATGTGGCAGCGCGTACGAGCCGGGTTGACTGCCCTTCCGGAACCGCGTGTGACTTTCCGGCCGCCGAACTACGGGGACAGTTCAAAGCGGCGGGCAAGAATTCCCCCGGAGACGCAGCTTTCCTTGCGCGTTTCGACCTGCTGCGAGATGCCGCCGTTGACGACACGCGCCTTGTGACGCGGGAGCTGTTCGCGGATTTCACCTCGGCGAAGGCAAGCGCCCGCCTGGGGCGCCAGGTAATCACTTGGGGCGTGGCGGACCTGCTCTTCATCAACGACACCTTTCCCAAGGACTGGGTCGCGTTCTTCACCGGACAACCGATGCAGTATCTCAAGCTCGGCAGTGACGCGCTCAAGCTGAACGCCTTTCCCGGTCCGGCCAACTTTGAACTGGTCATCGCCGGCTTCCGCCCCGACAACACGCCGACGAGTCGCCGCTTCATGTTCGCCGATCCGCTGCCCGCCGGTCTGCCGCGGCGTGCGCTGGAGCCTGGCAACGAGTCAGGCGAGGTGGAGATCTCCGGCCGGGTTTCGGGATATCTCGCCAGCTGGGAACTCGCCGGCTACGTATCGCGCACTCATTACCGAAGCCCAGCCTGGCGTGTGACCGGCAGCGAGATCGTCGGTGACTACCCGCGCCTCAATACCGCCGGCGCCAGCCTCGCCGGTCCGATTGGCAAAGGGGTAGTCAGTCTCGAGGCAGGGTATTACGACTCGCCACAGGATCTAAGTGGCCGCGACCCTTCCGTCGCCAACAGCCAGTTTAGGGGGCTCGTTGGATACTCGCGGCAATTATGGGAGGATGCGACGCTCGGCTTGCAACTCTATGGCGAATGCATGCGCAACTATGCCGCCTACCGACAGACCCTGCCCGCCGGTTTGCCCGTGAAGGATCGCCTGCGCAAGGTGGCAACCGTTCGCTTCACCCAATTTTTCGCGCACCAGACGGTCACCTTTAATCTCTTCGCCTTCCTTGGCGTGAGCGAGGAAGACTGGTATATCATTCCCTCATTGCGCTATGCGTTCAGCGACAACCTGTGGGCAGAGGTCGGCGCGAATCTCTTTGGAGGCGACCGCACCGGTATGTTCGGGTCAATGCGCGACAACCGCAACGCCTATCTCACCGTTCGCTATGCGTTCTAGGAAACAGGCGATGGCAAAGACCCGGTTCTTTCTAAACAGCCATTCATGAAAGCGCGCGACAGCGGTATGCCCGAAGAACAGATGTGGGCGACTTTTTTCGACGCTCCCCGCATGCTTGCTGCGCTCGGCTTCGCCAACACAAGAAGTAATATCGCGGACTTCGGCTGCGGGTATGGCACTTTCACAGTCGCTGCCTCCAGCCTCACTATCCGTGGATGCTGTCACGTACGATGCCTGGTGTCACACGCCGCGCGGTCGCCCTATGCCCAGCGTGATTTTTGATCTGGCTTTCTCAGCACCAGCATCATGAACGCAAGCAGAGAAAATACGGCGCCGGCATAAAACGTCACTGCCGCACCGAACGTGTCCCACAGCAAACCCGCAAGCACGCTGGCGATCAGCATCGCGATGCCGCTGGCAAGGTTGAAAAAACCGAAAGCAGTTCCCCTCAGGTGCTCCGGCGCGGTACCAGCCACCATCGTTGCCAGCAAGCCCTGCGTCATGCCCATGTGCAAACCCCATAACGCCACGCCGATCGCCACCATCGCAAGTCCCTGTGCTTGCGCCAACACCAGGTCCGCGACGATCAGCACCACGAGCCCGGCCCCCAGCAAGGTTGAGTGACTCATGCGGTCGGCGAGTCTTCCCATCGGATAGGCTGCCAGTGCATAAACGATATTCATCGTCACCAGCACCAGCGGCGCATACGTATCCGGCAAGCCCTGCTGTTGAGCGCGCAATATGAGAAATGCTTCGCTGAAACGGGCCAACGTGAATACGCCACCGGCAGCAACCACCCACCAATAGGCGTCGCCGAGATCGCTCAGCGTTTGCCAGCGGATCGGCGAGGTTGCGTTGCGACGAACCGCGCCGGCGCCCGGTTCCTCGACACCGAATATCAATAGCAGCACGGCGATAACGGCGGGAATGACTGCAAACCAGAATACCGTCCGGAAGTCGCCTGCCCAAAGCAGCATCAATCCCACGCCGAGCAGAGGGCCGAGAAAAGCCCCGACGGTATCCAGCGCTTGGCGCAGACCGTAGGCGGCGCCTCTTATCTCCGGTGGGGTCAGGTCCGCAACCAGGGCGTCGCGGGGCGCGCCGCGGATACCCTTGCCGATGCGGTCCATGAAACGGGCGGCGAAAACCCAATGCACCGAGATTGCGAGCGCGAAAATGGGCTTTGAAATTGCGCCCAGTCCATAGCCGAACACGGCCAAGGCTTTGCGTTTGCCCAGATAGTCGCTGAGCGTTCCCGAAAATACTTTCACGATGAGGGCGGTCGCCTCCGCAACGCCTTCGACGAGCCCAACGACAAGAGCGGTTGCGCCGAGGCTGGACACCATGAAAACAGGCAGCAGGCTGTGAATCAGTTCGGACGAAACGTCCATGAACAAGCTCACGAAGCCGAGCATCCAGATACTGCGGGGAATGGCTGGAGAGGATTTCATCGGATACTCGGTTGCAGGCAGTCCAGTCCTCGAATAGCGTAACCGCGGTTACGTGTGCAAGCGATCAATATACAAGGCATGCCGGTCGGATGGGAACTCCGTTCTAAAGCATGGCAAGCGCGACGGCGCAACGCATCCCAATAGGGCAACGCGCCGACCGTGAGCAGGAATACGGGGAAAAAGATGGCAATGAGACACAGCATTCCACCCCAGACGCCATTCGAAGGAAAGTTCATAACCGTACCCAGATACGCCGAAAATGCAAAAAAGTGGCCCCCGCACGGCTTGCGCCGCGCCATAACCTGCGAGGAAGGCGTCATCCGTTATCCAGCCAGAGAGGCAAGCTCGTTACGCAGTAATCGAAGAACGACGTGCCCGCTACCAAATACGAGCGGCCCGGCGCGATAAAATCTGTCAAAAAGCGCCAGGGTGCGGTCTTCCGTCATTCTGACGGCAATGGGCAACAGGATTAATAGCCCAAAGAACAGAACCCTTGCTGCAATCGCAATGCGGCCGAAGGGCGCATCTTCGGCCTCGAGATAATCGAGGAGCTGCGCCGCCACGGCTACACGCTCAGTCCGGGCACGCTGTATCCGATTTTCACAGCATGCAAAAGGCCGGCTACCTGCGGTCCGCCGATGAGGTGGTCAACGGCAAGCTGCGGAAATATTACGCGGCCACGGCGAAAGGACGGCGGCTGCTCAAGCAGGTGAAGGGCAGGACCCGGGAATTGTTGGACGAAGTCATCGGGGATTAAACTGATTGGCATACATTTTGCGTCTCATTCGGGTATCTTTGGGGCAGTAGATTACGCGATGATGAGGCGTCGACCGGGG
>Ga0326597_10002778_pt1 | contig 25915 bp, 23 predicted proteins | sample RVTome_12_FD_203789 | JGI IMG/M metagenome (GOLD analysis project Ga0326597, IMG submission 203789) | Soil microbial communities from uranium-contaminated site in the Upper Colorado River Basin, Wyoming, United States - RVT100D185 | ecosystem: Environmental > Terrestrial > Soil > Contaminated >... | reverse complement strand
GTGATCGTGGACCCGGCCTCGAACTGGGACCTCTTCGCCGAGAAGGCCAAGCAGCTGCTGCTCCAGGACAAGGTCGCGGTCACCTTCGGCTGCTGGACCTCCGTCAGCCGCAAGTCGGTGCTGCCGGTGTTCGAGAACAACGACGGGCTGCTCTTCTACCCCGTGCAGTACGAGGGCGAGGAGTGCTCGAACGCCGTCTTCTACACGGGCGCCACGCCGAACCAGCAGCTGATCCCGGCGGCCGAGTACCTCATGTCGAAGGAGGGCGGCGGGTACAAGAAATTCTACCTGCTCGGCACCGACTACGTCTTCCCGCGCACGGCCAACAAGATCCTGCGCGCGTTCCTCCTCGCGAAGGGCGTCCCGGCGGACAGCATCGCCGAGGAATACACGCCGTTCAACCACCAGGACTACCAGACCATCGTCGGCAAGATCAAGCGCTTCGCCTCTGGCGGCAGCGCCGCGGTGCTCTCGACCATCAACGGCGACTCGAACGTTCCCTTCTACAAGGAATTCGCCAACCAGGGGCTGCGGTCGGAGAACGCGCCCATCATGGCCTTCAGCGTTGCCGAGGACGAGCTGCGCGGCATGGACACCTCGTCGCTGGTCGGCCACCTCGCGGCCTGGAACTACTACCAATCCGTCGACACGCCGCAGAACAAGAAGTTCGTCCAGGCGTTCAAGAACTACGCCGAGAAGAACAAGCTCCCCGGGGGCTCCAAGCGCGTGACCGACGACCCGATGGAGGCCGCCTACTTCGGCGTCTACATCTGGAAGCAGGCCGTCGAGAAGGCGAAGTCGTTCGACGTGGCGGCGGTCCGCAAGGCCGTCTACGGCCAGACCTTCCTGGCGCCTGGCGGGCAGATCAAGATGGACGAGGTCAACCACCACACCTACAAGCCGGTGCTGATCGGCGAGATCCGCAAGGACGGCCAGTTCAAGGTCGTCTCGCGCTCGAAGGGCCTGGTCAGGGCCGAGCCGTGGAGCAAGTACACGAGCCCCGACAAGGGCTGCGACTGGGTCAAGCAGAAGGGTACGTACCAGAAGAAGGCCTAGCCACTCCCGTGATCACGCGTCTGTTGTTGGCGCTCGCGCTGCTGCCGGGGCTGATCGCCCCGGCAGCAGCGCAGGGTGCGGCGCCGTCACCGGCGCCGGAGATCGTCAAGGCCATCGCCGCCGTCTCCTCGAGCGACGCCGCCGTCCAGGAGGCGGCGGCCGTCGCTCTTGGCAAGACCGGCGACCGCAAGGTCCTCCCGCTGCTGGAAGCCCTCCGCGAGGGCAGCGTGTACGTCCGCCAGCTGCCCGGTGGCAAGAAAGAGACGGTCATCGTCGGGGACAAGGTCAGCGAGGGCGACAAGACGCTGGTCCCGATCTTCAGCGCCTACGGCCGCGAGACCATCGCCGGGCCCGCCGGCAAGCCGCTCCTGGTCGAGCTCTCGAAGCTCGAGGAGGTGTCCACGGGGCGCAGCCTGCGGCTGGCGATACGGCCGCTGATCGACGCATTCTCGGGACAAAGCCAGCTGACCGACGCCGACTGGACCGTGCGCAGGAGCGCCGCGACCAAGATGGGCAATGCGGGCGACTCCGGCGCGCTGCCGGCGCTGACCGAGGCGCTCGCCAAGGAGCAGGACCGCTGGGTGCGCTACTCCATCGATGAGGCGATCGCCCTCATCCATCTCAAATCGGGCTCACCTGCCGAGCGCGTGATCGCCGCGACCAGACTCGGCGGCCTCGGGAGCAGCGATGCGCTCGACCGGCTCCGAGAAGTCGCCGATGGCGCCGACACCTCTGCCGCGCTCAAGCAGGCGGCCGCCGACGCCGCCAAGCGGATCGAGCGCTGGACGCTCCTGACCCAGAGCATCCAGGTCATGTTCCAGGGGTTGTCGCTGTCGTCCATCCTGCTCCTGATGGCGCTCGGCCTCGCCATCGTCTTCGGCCTCATGGGCGTCATCAACATGGCCCACGGCGAGCTGATGGCGCTCGGCGCCTACGCCACGTTCGTGACGCAGGGGTGGTTCCAGGTGCACGCCCCCGACTCGTTCGAGTACTATTTCCTCGCCGCGCTTCCGCTGTCGTTCCTCGTTGCGGGTGCAGCCGGCTTCGCCCTCGAGCGGGGCGTCATTCGCTTCCTCTACGGGCGGCCGCTCGAGACCCTCTTGCTGACCTGGGGCATCAGCCTCATGGTCCAGCAGGGGCTGCGTTTCTGGTTCGGGGCGGCGAACGTCGACGTAATGTCCCCGAAGTGGCTCTCCGGGGGCGTGCCCGTGATGGTCGGTGTGCAGCTGCCCTACAACCGGCTCTTCATCATCGGGCTGGCGGCGGTTGCCGTGGGCGGGATGTACCTGCTCCTCTTCAGGACCAACGCGGGCCTGCGGATCCGCGCGGTGACGCAGAACCGGGGGATGGCGGCCTGTCTCGGCGTTCGCTCCCGACGGGTGGATGCCTTCACGTTCGCGCTCGGCGCCGGGCTCGCGGGGCTCGCCGGCTGCGCGCTGACGCAGATCGGCAACGTCGGTCCCGAGATCGGCCAGAACTATATTGTGGACTCCTTCATGGTCGTGGTGACGGGCGGGGTGGGCAAGCTCCTCGGCACGATCCTGGCCGCGGTCGGGATCGGTGGACTCAACAAGATCATCGAGCCCGGTCTCGGCGCCGTGTTCGGGAAGGTCGTCATCCTCGTCTTCGTAATCCTGTTCATCCAGCGGCGGCCGTCCGGGCTCTTCGCGGCGAAGGGGCGCTATGCGGACTAGTGAGCGCTGGGCCTTTCTCGCGGCGGCCGTCCTGCTCGTCGTCGTCCTGCCGGCGTTGAACGCGCTGCCCGAGGGCTCAGCCCTTCGGGTATCGGACTTCACCCTCAACCTCTTCGGAAAGTTCCTGACGTACGCCATCCTCGCCCTCGGCATCGACCTGATCTGGGGGTACGCGGGCGTGCTCTCTCTCGGCCACGGCGTCTTCTTCGGTCTCGGCGCCTACGCCATGGGCATGCACCTCATGCTCGAGATCGGGGCCAAGGGCGTCTACCAGAACGCGCTTCCGGACTTCATGGTCTGGAACCGCGTGACAGAGCTGCCGCTGTTCTGGAAGCCGTTCTACAGCGCCCTGTTCACCCTGCTCGCCGTGGTGGCCGTCCCCGGCATCGTCGCCGCGGTCTTCGGCTTCCTGACCTTCAGGAGCCGGATCCGCGGTGTGTACTTCTCTATCATCACCCAGGCGCTGGCGCTCTGCGCGTGGCTCACGTTCAACCGCAACGCGATGAACCTCGGCGGGACCAACGGCCTCTCCGGCTTCAAGACGATGTTCGGGTTCCAGCTCAATGAGACGGGCACCCAGCGCGGGCTCTATGTCGTCACGGCCCTGTGCCTCTGCGGGGCATACCTGCTCTGCCGGTGGATCGTGCGCTCCCCGGCGGGGCGGGTCCTGGTCGCCATCCGCGACAGCGAGACGCGCGTGCTCTTCTGCGGGTATTCCCCGGCGGCGTTCAAGCTCTTCGTCTTTACCGTGTCGGCGGTGCTCGCAGGGGTGGCGGGGGCGCTGTACGTCGGGCAGGTGGGCATCATCACACCCGCCAGGATCGGCGTGCTCCCGTCCATCGAGATGATCATCTGGGTCGCGGTGGGCGGACGGGGAACGCTCATCGGGCCGGTTGTCGGGGCGTTCGGCGTCAACTGGCTCCAGAGCCTGCTGACGACGCACTACCCGGATCTCTGGATCCTCGTGCTGGGCGGGATGTTCGTGACCGTGGTCCTCTTCTTCCCGGACGGCGTCGTGGGGACAGCGCAGAAGCTCATGGCGCGCTTGGGCGCTGCCAAGACGCCCGAGCCCGAGGCGACCCGGAGCGAAGAGGCCAAGGCCGTAGAGGTTGCACCGCGATGACGGTAGGGGCTTCGCCGGGGGGCTCGATCATCTACCTGGAGGACGTCACCGTCGACTTCGACGGCTTCAAGGCGCTCAACGCGCTCAACTTTTTCATGGACTACAGGGAGCTGCGCGTCGTCATCGGGCCCAACGGCGCGGGCAAGACCACGCTGCTCGACGTCATCTCGGGCAAGGTCCAGCCGAGCGCGGGGCGCGTGATCTTCGGCCGCAACATCGACCTCGTCGGGCGGCGGGAGAACGAGATCGCGGGGCTCGGCATCGGCCGAAAGTTCCAGACGCCGTCCATCTTCACCAACCTCACCGTGAGGGAGAACCTCGAGCTCGCGCTCGCGCGCCCGAGCAAGGGCGTGTTCCCCACGCTCAGGGCGCGGCTGAACGGGGAGCAGCGGGAACGCATCCACGCCACGCTCGACAGCATCGGCCTTCTCCATCAGGCGGGGCACCGGGCCGGCGGGCTCTCTCACGGTGAGAAGCAGTGGCTGGAGATCGGCATGATCATCGTCCAGGATTCGGCGCTGCTGCTCGTGGACGAGCCGGTCGCGGGCATGACCGACGAGGAGACCGAGAAGACCGGGCGGCTGCTGCAGGGGGTCGCCGAGGAGCGCGCGGTCCTCGTCATCGAGCACGACATGGAGTTCGTCCGCAGCATTGCGCGAACCGTCACGGTGCTTCACGAGGGCGGTGTCCTGTGCGAGGGGCCGGTGGAGAAGATCCAGCAGGACGAGCGGGTGATGGAAGTCTATCTCGGCCGGAGCCGCGACGCCGATGCTTGAGGTCTCCCATGCTTGAGATTGCGGGCCTCGACGTCGCCTACGGCGAGAGCCAGGTGCTCTGGGATGTCTCGCTCCACGTGCCGGCGGGCGGGGTCATGTGCCTGATGGGCCCGAACGGCGTTGGCAAGACGACCCTGCTCAAGAGCATCATGGGGCTCCTGCCGGCCCGCTCCGGACGCATCGTCTTCGACGGGGCGGACCTCGGACGCCTCCGGCCGGAGGAGCGTGCGGCCCGCGGCATCGGCTACGTGCCGCAGGGACGCGAGATCTTCCCGAACCTCACCGTCGCGGAAAACCTGCGGGTCGGTTTCCTCGGGCGGCCCAAGTCGGCGGGGAACGGCCGGGTCGCGCAGGCCGACATCGAACAGGTGTTCGACCTCTTCCCGAAGCTCAAGCAGCTTCTCTCCCGCAAGGGCGGCGTGCTGTCGGGTGGGGAGCAGCAGCAGCTGGCGATCGCGCGCGTTCTCCTGGCGCGGCCGAAGCTCCTCCTCATGGACGAGCCGACCGAGGGTATCCAGCCGAACGTGATCCTCCAGATCGAGGATGCCGTCCAGCGCATCAAGGAGAGCGGTATCGCCGTCCTTCTGGTCGAGCAGTATCTCGAGTTCGCCTGGCGCCTGGCCGGCTCCTACGCCATCATGCGCAAGGGCGCCATCGTCGCGAGCGGTTCGACCTCCGAGCTGCGCCATGACGCGGTAAGACAGCACCTGACCGTTTGACGTAAGATCATCCCGCCATGCACCTGACACCCCGAGAGCAGGACAAGCTGCTGATCTTCACGGCCGCCGAGGTGGCGCGCAGGCGGCGGGGGCGCGGCCTCAAGCTCAACTATCCCGAGGCGCTGGCCCTCATCACCGCCGAGGTCCTCGAGGGCGTCCGCGACGGCCGGAGCGTCTCCGAGCTCATGGCCTTCGGCATCACCATCCTCAAGCGGGACGACGTCATGGACGGCGTGCCGGAGATGCTCGAGGAGGTGCAGGTCGAGGGCACCTTCCCCGACGGCACCAAGCTGGTCACGATTCACCACCCCATCCGATAGCGGGGGAGAGATGATCCCAGGCGAGTACATCCTCGGCGAAGGCGACATCGAGGCCAATGCGGGCCGGCGCACGGTCGAGCTGACGGTGGCGAACACGGGAGACCGGCCCATCCAGGTCGGCTCCCATTTTCACTTCTTCGAGGCGAACCGCGCGCTCCGTTTTGAACGGGGGAAGGCCTGGGGCATGAGGCTCAATGTTCCCGCCGGGACGGCCGTCCGGTTCGAGCCGGGCGATGAGAAGGCGGTGACGCTCGTGGAGCTGGCCGGGGCGCGGGAGGTCCATGGGCTCAACGCGCTCGCCGACGGCAGGGTGGACGCCGCGCGCCGGGATGCCGCGGTGAAGAAGGCCGCCCAGGCCGGCTTCCAGGGGGCGTGAGGCCGTGAGCCTCCGGCTGCCGCGGCGCCAGTATGCGGACCTCTACGGCCCAACCGTGGGCGACCGCGTCAGGCTCGCCGACACGGACATCCTCATCGAGGTCGAAAAGGACTTCACGGTCTACGGCGACGAGGTCAAGTTCGGCGGCGGCAAGGTCATCCGCGACGGCATGGGCCAATCGGCGCGCGCCACGGCCGTGGAGGGCGTGCTCGACCTCGTCATCACCAACGCCCTCGTCCTCGACCACTGGGGCGTCGTCAAAGGCGACATCGGCATCCGCGCGGGGCGCATCGTCGGCGTGGGCAAGGCCGGCAATCCCGACATTCAGGCCGGCGTCACGCCGGGCATGATCGTCGGCGCCTCGACGGAGGTCATCGCCGGCGAGGGGCGCATCGTCACGGCGGGCGGCATCGACAGCCACATCCACTTCATCTGCCCCCAACTCGTCGACGAGGCCCTGTCGGCCGGGCTCACGACGCTGATCGGCGGAGGCACGGGCCCCGCGACGGGCACCAATGCCACGACCTGCTCGGCGGGAGCGTGGAACATTCACCGGATGCTCGAGGCCTCCGACGGCCTGCCGATCAACCTGGGCTTTCTCGGGAAGGGGAACGCCTCCAGGCTCGACCCGCTGCGGGAGCAGGTGGCGGCTGGCGCCATCGGGCTCAAGCTGCACGAGGACTGGGGCACGACTCCGGCGGCTATCGACGCCTGTCTCTCCGTGGCCGAGGAGACGGACGTGCAGGTCGCGATACACACCGACACGCTGAACGAGGCGGGCTTCGTCGAGGATTCGATCAAGGCTTTCAAGGGCCGGACCATCCACACGTATCACACCGAAGGCGCGGGGGGCGGGCACGCGCCCGACATCATCAAGGTGTGCGGCGAGGCCAACTGTCTTCCGTCTTCGACGAACCCGACCATGCCGTTCACGGTCAACACGATGGACGAGCACCTCGACATGCTGATGGTGTGCCACCACCTCAACCCCAAGATCCCGGAGGACCTGGCCTTCGCGGAGTCCAGGATCCGCGCGGAGACGATCGCCGCGGAGGACGTGCTCCACGATCTGGGCGCGATCAGCATGCTCTCCTCGGACTCGCAGGCCATGGGACGCATCGCGGAAGTGATCACGCGCTCCTGGCAGACGGCGGACAAGATGAAGAAACAGCGTGGGGCGCTGCCGGGGGACGGCAGGAACGACAATGTCCGCGCCAGGCGCTACGTCGCCAAGTACACGATCAATCCGGCGATCTCGCATGGCATCTCGCACGAGGTCGGGTCCATCGAGGCGGGAAAGCTGGGCGATCTCGTCATCTGGAAGCCCGCCTTCTTCGGCGTCAAACCCGAGCTCGTCCTCAAGGGCGGGTTCATCGTGACGGCGGCCATGGGCGATCCCAACGCCTCGATCCCGACACCCCAGCCGGTGCGCTACCGCCCCATGTTCGCCTCCTACGGCGGCGCGGTGTTCTCGACGTCCATGACCTTCGTGTCCAAGGCGGCGCTCGAGGACGGCGTGCCGTCGCGGCTCGGCCTGCGGAAGATGGTCTCCGCGGTGCGCCACTGCCGCGGACTCAAGAAGGCCGACATGGTCAACAACGGCTACTGCCCGAAGATAGAAGTGGACGCGGAGACCTACGAGGTGCGCGCCGACGGCCGGCTGCTGACCTGCGAGCCCGCGCGCGTCCTGCCGATGGCCCAGCGGTACTACCTGTTCTAGTCATGGTGGTGATCACCGAGCCCCACCTTCACGTGGAGCCTTCGGCTCTCGCGGGCAAGGAGCGCGACACGCTCTGCCTCACCTGGGAGGAGCGGCGCTGGACCCGGAAGCGCGTCGTCACCACGCAGGGAAGGGAGGTGGCGCTGGCGCTGCCCACGGGCTCCCTGCTCCGGCCCGGCGCCGTCGTCATCGTGGAGGCCGACTGGTACCTGGAGGTCGAAGGCAAGCCCGAGCCCGTGCTGAACGTGACGCCCAGGGACAGAAACGAGGCGATCCGTGTCGCGTTCGACGTCGGCAACCGGCACTTCCCGCTGGCCATCTCGGGCGGCGATCTTCTCGTGCCCGACGACACGGCCATGGAGCAGCTCTTGACCCGGCTCGGTGTTGTCTGGAAGCGCCGCGCGGCGGTTTTCGCCCCGCTCGGCGGCGGCGATTCCCACCAGCACGGCACGAGCGCCCTGGACGGCCACACCCACGGAGGTCATCCGGATCTGGGGGGGAGCGGCGCCGCTCCTCCCCCAGGCCCCCCCACCGCACTGATCATCCGCGATGCGTCCAGCGCTCCTCCCCCAGGCCCCCCCACCGCACCGATCATCCGCGATGCGTCCAGCGCTCCTCCCCCAGGCCCCCCCACCGCACTGATCATCCGCGATGCGTCCAGCGCTCCTCCCCCAGGCCCCCCCCCACCGTACGACCTCGGCCATCATGACTAGGCGCCCGACCGGGTTGGGACTGCTCTCTCTTCTCCACTTCGCCGACAGCGCCTTCCCGACGGGCGGCTACGCCCATTCCTTCGGCCTCGAGACGTATTGTCAGGCGGGTCTCGTGCGAGGGCGCGAGGACCTCGAGCGCTTTCTCGTCGCGCAGATCGAGGGCTCCGCCGGGCCCTGCGACGCCACCGCGGCCGTGGGCGCGCTGAGGGCCGCGGCGCGGGACGACCTCCAGGCCTGCAGGGAGATCGACGCGACGCTCGAAGCGATGAAGCCGGTCAAGGAATTCCGGGAGGGCAGCCGGCAGATGGGACGCCAGACGATCCGGGTGGCGGCGGCGCTGACGGGCGAGGCGCGGCTTGTTCGCTACGCCGCCGACGTGGACAAGGGACTCGCCCCGGGGCACCACGCCGTCGCCTACGGTCTCGCCGCTTCGGCGCTGGGCTGGCATCCCGAGGAGGCGGCGACCGCGTATCTCTACTCGACCACGGCTCTGCTGGTAGGCGCCGCGCTCCGGCTCCTCTCCATTGGCCAGATGGAAGGGCAGCGCGTGCTGTGGGGCCTCCACACGGTCATCGAGCGCGCGGCGAGGGAAGCCGCGGCGCGGGACACGGGCGATCTCTGGAGCTTCGCGCCCGGGATCGAGATGGCAGGGATCCGTCACGCCTCGCTCGAGATGAGGCTCTTCCGCTCATGAGCGCCGACCCCAGGATCCCGCGCCCCTTGCGGATCGGCGTCGGCGGGCCTGTCGGCTCCGGCAAGACGGCCCTCGTCGAATCCCTCTGCGTGAGACTGCGAGACGGCTACGACCTGGCCGTGATCACCAACGATATCTACACACAGGAGGATGCCCAGTTCCTGATCCGACGCGGGGTCCTGCCGCAGGACCGGGTGCTGGGCGTCGAGACCGGCGGCTGCCCGCACACGGCGATCCGCGAGGACGCCTCGGTCAACCTCGAGGCGGTCCACCAGCTGCTGGGGAGCTTCCCGGGGCTCGAGATCCTCTTCGTCGAGAGCGGCGGCGACAACCTGGCGGCGACTTTCAGCCCAGAGCTGGTCGACGCGACGATCTACGTCATCGACGTCGCGGAGGGGGACAAGATCCCGCGGAAGGGCGGCCCCGGCATCACCCGCTCGGACCTGCTCGTCATCAACAAGATCGACCTGGCGCCCTACGTCGGCGCCGATCTCTCCGTGATGGAGCGGGACTCCAAGCGGATGAGGGGAGACCGGCCCTTTGTCTTTACCAACCTCCGGGACGGCACCGGCGCCGACCGCGTGGTGGACTGGATCCGGCGCGAGCTACTCTTCGAGTCCTGAGGCGCCGGCGCCCGGCCGCAGCGGGCGCGACGGCTTCCTCGGCCTCGTCTTCGAGCTTCGTTCGGGGCGCACGGTCCTCACCGGCCGCCGCTTCACGCTGCCGCTCCAGGCCCTCGAGCCCATGTACCTGGACGGCACGGGCGCCGCCACGCTGTTCCTCCTGAACCCAACCGGCGGCGTGCTGGGCGGCGACCGCCTCGAGACGCGCGTCGAGCTGGGCGCGGGCGGCCGCGTCTGCCTCTCGACGCCGAGCGCCACGCGCGTCTACCGGAGCGCCGGGTTGCCGGCAGTCCAGCGCATGATCTTTCGGATAGACGAGGGGGCCGCGCTCGAGTACGTGCCCGACCACGTGATTCCCTCTCCCGGCGCGCGCCTGATCCAGAGCGTCGAGGTGGACCTGGCCCCCGGGGCCTCCGCGATCCTCTGCGACGCCTGGGCGGCGGGGCGCGCGGCCCGCGGCGAGGCGTGGCGCTTCGACCTGCTCGACAGCGGTACCGTGGCCCGCGACCGCGAGGGACTGCTCTTCAAGGACCGCGTGACGCTCAGCGGCGCTCGAAGCTGGGGAGGGCTCGGGGCCGCCGAGGGCATGCCTTACGCGGCGACGATTGCGTGCCTCGCGTCCTCGCGTGCCGGCCTCGATGAGCTCGCCGCCGACCTGGCCTCTGCCCTCGCCGTCGGCGCGCCCGATGCGAACGCTGGCGTGACCACGCTGGCCCGAGGCGGAGTCATCGCCCGCATCCTCGCGCGCTCGGCGCCTGCCCTCCTGCGCGCCGTCGAGGCGTCGTGGACGGCGTGCCGCATGGGTCTCTGGAGGCTACCGCCGCAGGTCCTGCGCAAGATGTAGGCGCTCCTGCTCACTCGTTCGGCACCGACGGCCGAGGGGCATCCTCACGCCGATTCCAAGTGGCTGATTTCCATGCGATGCGTCGTTGGCCCCGGCCTTGCTCTCTCTCGTTGGGATCGTGAAAGGAGCGGGCATGGAGGGGCGAGCGGCGACGGAGGAGTTCGACCGGCTGCTGGATGTCGTTCTGCCGGCCGTCGTGCGTGATTCGGCGGCGTCGGAGGGCGGCCGGCTGTACCGGTCCGTCATGGGGCGCGTGGAGATGCCGCTGCTGCGCCTCGCGCTGGAGATCTCGGCGGGGAACCAGCTCAAGGCTGCCCGCCTGCTCGGGATCAACCGCAACACGCTCCGCAAGCGGCTGCGCCTCCTGGGGCTCCTGCCCGCGAGCCACGCGGGAGCGCACGGGGCGAAGACCGGGTAGCGCGCGCGGCGTCGCCGGGGCGGGGCTGGTAAGATAGCGCCGCCATGCCGAGCCGCGTCCTCATCGTGGAAGACGAGCCGGACATCCGCGCGCTCGTCGTCCATCACCTCAAGCGGGAAGGCTATCAGGTGTCCGCGGCCGCCAGCGGAGAGGAAGCGCTCCGACAGGTTCAGGCGGCGCAACCGGACCTGGTCCTGCTCGACCTCATGATGCCCGCGATGGACGGCCTCGAGGTATGCCGCCGTCTCCGCCAGGACCCTGCGACCGCCTCGCTGCCGATCGTGATGCTGACGGCCAAGGGGGACGAGGTCGACCGGGTGCTCGGTCTCGAGATCGGCGCCGACGACTACATCGTTAAGCCCTTCTCGCCAAAGGAGCTGCTGGCCCGGATTCGTGCCGTGCTGCGCCGGAGCGGGCCTGCTCCCGGCGCGGCCCCGGTGAAGCTCGGAGCGCTGGTGATGGATCTCGGAACCCACACGGTGTCCGTGGGCGGCGAGGCGCTGGCGCTCACGCCCAAGGAGTTCGACCTCCTGCGAGCGCTGGTCGACGCGCGCGGGCGAGTCCTTTCCCGCGAGTTCCTGCTCGACCGCGTCTGGGGCTACTCGCGCGCGAGCGAGATCGAGTCGCGAACAGTGGATGTCCACGTCCGCCGGCTGCGCGTCAAGCTGGGTCCCGAGGGGCGGCGGATCCTCACGGTCAAGAGCGTCGGCTACCGCCTGGACACCGCCGCCTGATGCTTCGCCGCGCCGTCCACCTGCTCCGAAGTCGCATCGCGCTCAAGCTCACGCTGACGCTCGTCGCCTTCGTGGCGGTCAGCACGCTTGGCGCCGGGCTTTACCTTTCCCGCGGCCTCGAGCACGTAGCCGTCGAGTCTGTGGAGGCGCGGCTCGGCACGGCGGTGCGGGTGCTGCACGACCAGGCCCGCGCGGCGCTGGGGGCGGGGGCGCAGGCGGGCGCTGCCCAGGCTTTCGCTGAGCGGGTGGCACGGCCGGCAGCGGCGCGCGTCACGCTGATCACCCCGGATGGCCATGTCGTCGCCGACTCCGAGCGGAACCCGGAAGGCGTGGCCTCCATGGAGAACCACGCGGGCCGGCCCGAGGTTCGCGCGGCGCTCGCGGGCGCTGTGGGCCACGACATCCGGCGCTCGGCCACGCTCGGGGCGCCTCTGATCTATGTCGCCGCCCCCGTGGCCAACGCGGGGCGAATCGTCGCCGTGCTCCGCCTTGCCGCGCCGGTCGAAGCCGCGACTCCCGCCTACGAGTCCCTGCGCGCCGTCATGCTGACTGGCGGTGCGATCGCGCTGGTGGTGGCACTCGCCATCGGGCTCTTCGTGGCGGGCCGCGTCACGCGGCCCGTGGTCGAGATGCAGGACGTGGCGCGGCAGATGAGCGAGGGCAACTTCGAAGTGCGCGCGTCCGTCCGCTCGCCCGACGAGATCGGGACGCTCGGCCGCTCGCTCAACGTCATGGCCGGACGCCTCAGGGAGAAGATCGGCGATCTGGAGCGCGAGCGGGCCAAGGCGACCGCGGTCCTCGACGCCATGGTCGAAGGCGTCATCGCCGCCGACGGCCACGACCACATCATCCTCATCAACGAGCGGGCCCGCGTTCTCTTCGGCCTGGGCCCGGGGCGCGCCGAGCGCCTGCCGCTCCTCGAAGTGATCAGAAACGTGGACCTCCACGACGTACTCGAGGAGAGCCGGCTGGCAGCGGACGGCGCGGTCGTGAGCCGGGAGATCAAGGTCGCCGAGCCTTCGGAGCGCGTGCTCCAGGTCCACGCGGTGCCGCTCCGCTTCACGGGCGAGGCGCGGGGCGTCGTGATGGTTCTCCACGACATCACCGAGCTCCGCCGCCTCGAGCAGGTCCGCACCGAATTCGTCGCCAACGTCTCTCACGAGCTCCGGACTCCGCTCACCGCCATCCACGGCTACCTGGAGACCTTGCTGGACGGCGCCCTCGAGGAGCCGGAGCACGCCAGGCGATTTCTCGAGATCGTGTTCCGGCACACCGAGCGGCTGGGGCGGCTGACGGACGATCTGACGGACCTGTCGAACATCGAGCTCGGCCGGATTTCGCTTCGCCTTGAGCCAACGTTGCTGACCGATGTCGCCGACTCGGTGCTCGCGATCATCGCGCCTCGGGCTGTGGCGGGACAGGTGGCGGTGGAAGCAAAGCTGCCGGCCGGCCTACCGGAGGTCGTGGCGGACCGCGACCGGCTGGCGCAGATCCTCATCAACCTCGTGGACAACGCCGTCAAGTACACGCCCAAGGGCGGGCGCGTGTGGCTGGAAGGGCGCGTGCGGGAGCCGGGCGTGGTCGAGGTGGCGGTGTGCGACACGGGCACCGGCATTCCGAAGGCGGACCTGCCGAGGCTGACGGAGCGCTTCTACCGGGTCGACAAGGCCCGCTCGCGCGAGCTTGGCGGGACGGGGCTGGGCCTGGCCATCGTCAAGCACCTGGTGCTGGCCCATGGGGGCGAGCTGAATATTGACAGCGAGCTCTGGAAGGGCACGACGGTCCGTTTCACCCTCCCGGCCGCTTCCCCGCCGACTTAAGCAACGCTGCCCCCGGGGGTGCGGGGGCAGCGTCGTGAAGGGACCTCCGGTTAGCCCGTGATCTCGCGGGATGCCAGCCGGTAGCGGACGGAATCAGGGTCGAGGCTGTCGCGGCGCTCATTGGCCGTCTCGACCTGCGGATACATGAAGAAGGCGATGGGGTCGCCCGGGGAATTTGGCAGCTTGACGTCCGCTGCGGTGTTGTACGCCAGCCAATTCATTTCCCAGGAGCCGAAGAGCTTGATCCGCGCCGTCTGCACCTTGGGGTCCGTCAAGGGCGTGCCGCCGTTCTCCTCAAGGACGAGCTTGCGCACGTCCGCGGGGTCCACCGGCACCCAGCCGTAGCCGGCCAGGTAGAACTCCGCCCGGCAGTGCTGGGCCTTGGTGATGTCGCCGCTCTTGCCCAGGCTCTTGTACTCGGCCGAGTCGGCCACGCGGACGCCGTACACGTCGCGGGCAGGGATCCCGACCGAGCGCGCCATGCCGACGAAGAGGGCATTGAGGTCGGCACACTTGCCGCCGAGATTTCGGGTTTCGAGCATCCCCTTGATGTCGCCGATACCGCAGCCGCGTGTCTTGGGATCCCGGAAGGTATTCTCGACGATCCACTCGTAGACGGCGCGGGCCTTCTCGACGTCGGTGCGGGCGCCCTTCGTGGCCTCCCGGGCCGTCTGCCGCACCACACCGTCCGTGACGATGTATTTGGTCGGCGCGAGCTCCAAAGCGAGCACCTTCTTGTCTTCGGGCGGAACAGTGCCGGGTTTGGAAAGATCCACGGCACGATCTCGCGTGGCGAATCGCGTCGTCACCTCGATGGTGGGCGCGCTCTCACCCGCCGGCCACTCTGCGTAGAAGATGCCGGCGCCGTATTTTTGGTCGCGATACACGCGCATGTTGGTCGCGTTGCCGGTCCAGCTCTGTCCCAGGCTCTTCTGGTACTCGGTGTCCGGCATGAGCGGCATGGGTACCCACGCGCGCGTGACGCCGGAGGGCTTGATGACCTCGACCTTGCTCGTGACCTCGAAGGTGCGCCACTTGGCTTGGCCCGAAGGCCGGGCGGCGATGGCGCCAAGAGGCCGAGCCGTGGCGGCTGCAGCTACGGCCGCGACCCCGCTCTTGAGAAATGTGCGTCTGTCCATGCTTCCCCCTTTTGTCGGATCGCCGTATCCCGGCTGACAGATTGAATGGTATCGGCGGCGGCTCAGGAGTCAAATCGGATGTTGCTATGGGCCGGGCTCAGCGCTATCGGACGGTTCAATAGCCTCACCTGGGACCGCGCCGCTTCGGCAGAAATTGACAGAAACGTAACACCCTCGTTATGCGGCTGAAACATCGACGCTGGAGGATGGAACCGAACCTACTGACAAAGGAGACGATATGAAAAAGCGGATGGTGGCGGCGGTGGCCGTGGCGGCCGCCGTGGTTGGATCGGGTATCGTCGTCGCCCAGGGGCAGGTGCAGCTGGATCCCGGCCTTCAGCGGTACAAGACCGTAAGCGGCGTCTCGGGCAATCTTTCGAGCGTCGGCTCGGACACCCTCAACAATCTCATGACCCACTGGGCGGAGACCTTCAGCCGCTTCTATCCGAACGCCAAGGTCCAGATCGAGGGCAAGGGCTCCTCGACGGCGCCGCCCGCCCTCATCGCCGGCACCGCCCAGTTCGGGCCCATGTCACGCGAGATGAAGGGAACGGAGATCGACCAGTTCGAGAAGAAGTTCGGCTACAAGCCGACCCCGATCCGTACGTCCGTAGACGCCCTCGCGGTGTTCGTCAACAAGGACAACCCGATCAAGTGCCTGAGCATGGGCCAGGTGGACGCGCTCTTCTCGAAGTCGCGCCGCGCCGGCGCCAAAGAGAACGTCACCACGTGGGGGCAGCTCGGACTCACGGGCGAGTGGACGAACAAGCCCATCAGCCTCTACGGTCGGAACTCGGCCTCGGGCACGTACGGCTTCTTCAAAGAGTACGTGATGAAGAACGGAGACTACAAGGACACCGTGAAGGAGCAGCCGGGCTCGGCCGCCGTCGTGCAGGGCGTGACCGTCGACCGCTACGCCGCCGGCTACAGCGGCATCGGCTACGCGACGGCGGGCGTGCGGGCGGTGCCGCTGTCGGAGAAGGACGGCGGTAAGTGCGTCGGGGCGGCGGCGGACAATGCCTATTCCGGCACTTACCCGATGGCGCGCTTCCTCTTCGTCTACATCAACAAGTCGCCGGGGAAGGCGCTCGATCCGCTGACCCGGGAGTTCGTGAAGGTGATCGTGTCCAGGGAAGGCCAGGAGGGCGTCATCAAGGACGGCTACTTCCCGATCCCGGCCTCAATCGCCAGGGAAGAGCTGTCGAAGATCCAGTAATGGCCATCAACACCGAGAGTCTCGGCGCAGGCGGGCCGGCGTCCCCGGCCCGCCTGCTCGCCGTCAACCGGGCCCGCGCCGGCCGGCGCATCCTGGCCGACCGCTGGGCCTCGCGGCTCGTCGTGGTGGGCGGCATCATCATCATCGCCTGCATCCTTGCCATCCTCTTCGTCATCGCCGTCGAAGTGTATCCACTCTTCAGGGCGCCGACCGCCACCTTCGTCGGGAGCTACGGAACTGCGGCTGCGGGTCGTGGGCCGGCACCGGGCGACTCGATCGGGGTCGACGAGTACCGGGAGATCGCCTACACCGTCACGTCCCGCGGCAGCCTCGAGTTCGCCTCACTCAAGGGAGGCCGGGACATCCCCGCCATCGCAGCGCCCGGCTTGGGCGGCGCGATGGTCACCTCCGTGGTCGCGCTCGGCAAGACCCGGCTCGTTCTCGGCAGCTCCGACGGCCGGATCATCCCGCTCGACGTGAGGTTCGACGTCACGTTCAAGGATAGCAAGCGTACCGTGGCGGCGGCGCCCACCTTCGGGGAGCCGACGGTGCTCGATCCGCAGAAGCGCCGCGCAGTCCGCCGGCTCGCCGCGGGCGGCGCGGACGCCGGCGGAGTGACGGTGGCGCAGGTCGGTCCTGCCGATCTCGTCATCCAGAGCGTCGTCGAGAAGAAGGCGTTGATCGGCGGCACGCGCCGCGAAGAGTCGCTCGCTTCGTTGGCCCCGGAGCTCTCGGGGGAGATCACGGCGCTCAAGCTCGACAGCCGTGGCGAGGATCTCATGATCGGCACATCGCAGGGCCAGGTGCTCCGCTACGACATGAAGGCCCCGGCATCGCCGCGGCTGGCCGAGGTCGTGGCCGCCACAAGCAAGCCCGGCGCTCCCGTCACGGTGCTGGGCTTCCTCATCGGCGATCGGACGCTCGTCGTCGGGGACCAGGCCGGCGGTGTCAGTACCTGGCAGTTGGTGCCCCCGCCGGGCGGCGGCGAGAAGCGGCTGACGCGGACCCACGAATTCACCGCCCACGTCGCACCGGTCGTAGCCATGACCGCTTCGAAGCGCGACAAGGGCTTCGCCACGGCCGACGCCTCGGGCGGCGTCCATGTCAGCTACGGCACCTCGGGCCAGACACTCCTGTCTTTCGAGGCCGAGCGCCCGGGCCTGGAGGCGCTCGTCTTCGCTCCGAAGACCGACGCTCTGCTGGCCGAGGACGGGCAGGGGGTCATCGCCCTGTGGCAGGTGGACAACCCACACCCCGAGATCACGCTCAAGACGCTCTTCGGCAAGGTCTGGTACGAGGGCTACTCCCAGCCGGCCTGGGTCTGGCAGTCCACGGGCGGCACCGACGATTTCGAGTCGAAGATGAGCCTGATCCCGCTGATCTTCGGCACGGTCAAGGGCACGCTCTACGCGCTGCTCTTCGCCGTGCCCATGGCGCTCCTGGCCGCGCTCTACGTGAGCGAGTTCATGCATCCGTCGGTGAAGGCGTACGTCAAGCCCGTGGTCGAGATCATGGCGGCGCTCCCGAGCGTGGTGCTGGGATTCCTGGCGGGGCTCTGGCTCGCCCCTGTCCTGGAGCCCATCGTACCCGGGCTCTTCCTCGTCCCGCTCGTCCTGCCGGTCGTGATCCTCGCGGCGTACGCTCTCTGGCGCATGGTGCCGCTCCGCATCCGGGGCGGATTCAAGACGGGGACGGAGGCGTTCCTGCTCGTCCCCGTGGTGCTGGCCGGCATCTGGCTCGCCCTCGGGCTGGGCGGCCTCGTCGAGAGCGTGCTGATGCAGGGCAGCTACCAGGGATGGGTCCTGTCGGCGCTGGGTCTCACGTATGACCAGCGGAACTCGCTCGTCGTCGGGGTCGCGATGGGCTTCGCGGTGATCCCGATCATCTTCACCATCGCCGAGGATTCGCTCGCCAACGTGCCCGGGCATCTCAGGGCGGGATCGCTGGCGCTGGGGGCGACCCGATGGCAGACGGCGATCAGGATCGTACTGCCTACGGGCAGCCCGGGCATCTTCTCGGCGATCATGATCGGCTTGGGCCGGGCGGTCGGCGAGACCATGATCGTCCTGATGGCGACGGGGAACACCCCCATCATGGACTGGAACATGTTCAGCGGCTTCCGGGCCATGTCGGCCAACATCGCCGTGGAGCTGCCCGAGGCGCCCGACGGTGGGACGCTCTACCGCGTGCTCTTCCTCTCGGCCCTGCTGCTCTTCTGCATGACCTTCGTGCTCAACACCGCGGCGGAGCTGATCCGGCTAAAGCTCCGCAGGAAGTACCAGTACCTATGAGCGTGCGACATAGAAGCTTTTGGAGCACGGGTGAGCCCTTCATCTGGCTGACGGGAGGGGCTCTGACCCTCGCCTTGCTGCTTGTCGTAGGGCTGGTCACCCTGATCGTGTGGAACGGCACAGGCTTGTTCTGGCCCAAGGATATCGCCCGGCTGACCCTCTCCGACGGCTCGATGATGACGGGTCAGATCGTGGACCGCGAACCCGTGCCCGGGAAGCGGAACGAGTACCGCATCAAGCTGAAGGTGGCGAACCGTGATCTCTACGGCGCCGACTTCCAGTGGGTGGACGAGTCCCGGATCACCAGTCGCGAGCGTCCCTCCGACGTTGCCGTGATCGAGAGGACCGAATGGGGGCTCCTGATCGGCAGACTCAAGGAAGTGCGGGACGGGGGCAAGGCGATCGCCGTGGGCGGGGCGGACTCCTGGGCCGAGGTCCAGAAACGCATGGAGGAGGCCGACCGGGTGCGGCGCCAGATCCGGGCCATCGAGAAGGTCGAGATCGGCGCCATCAACGCCGGGCAGGAAGCAGTGCGCCTCAAGCTCAAGGGGCTTGAGCTCAAGGGCATCACCTCGGGCCCAGAGGTGGAGACGCTCCAGAAGCAGCTGGCGCCGCTCCAGGAGAAGTACCAGGCGCAGACGGCGCGTCTGGCGGAGCTGCGGGAGGGCCAGACGCTCACGCTGGTGGTGGCGGCCGACGGCGGCAAGGAGAAGGACATCCCTCTCGCTCAGGTGCTTGACGTCCGGTTCCCGAACGAGATGGGATTCTTCGCCAAGTGCGCCTTCTACGTCGCCCACGCCTGGGAGTTCGTGACGGGCGAGCCTCGGGAGGCGAACACCGAAGGCGGTGTCTTCCCCGCGATCTTCGGCACCATCCTGATGGTGATCCTGATGAGCATCGTGGTGACGCCGCTCGGGGTGCTGGCGGCCTTCTACCTGCGCGAGTACGCGAGGCAGGGGCCTTTCGTGTCGGCTGTGCGCATCGCCGTCAACAACCTGGCGGGCGTGCCGTCCATCGTCTTCGGCGTCTTCGGCCTGGGCTTCTTCATCTACGGGGTCGGGGGCTCGATCGACCGGCTCTTCTTCGCCGAAGCGCTGCCGACGCCGACATTCGGCACCGGCGGCATCCTCTGGGCCTCGCTCACGCTGGCGCTCATGACTGTACCGGTCGTCATCGTGGCCACGGAAGAGGGGCTGGCCGCCATCCCTGGCGGGATGCGCGAGGCCTCGCTGGCGCTCTCCGCCACCAAGCTCGAGACCACGCTGCGGGTCGTGCTGCCCGCGGTCATGCCGTCCATCCTGACGGGGCTGATCCTGGCCATGGCCAGGGCGGCCGGGGAGGTCGCCCCGCTCATGATCACCGGCGTGGTGAAGCTCGCGCCGTCGCTGCCCATCGACGGGCAGTGGCCGTTCTTCCATCTCGAGCGGAAGTTCATGCACCTTGGCTTCCAGATCTACGACACCGGCTTCCAGTCACCCAACGTCGATGCGGCGCGCCCGATGGTGTTCGCGACGACGCTGCTGCTCCTGCTGATCGTCGTGTTCCTCAACCTGTTCGCGATCGCGACCCGCAACCGGCTGCGCCGCAAGTACGCGACGTCGGCGGTGTAGCATGGGACCAGAAGGAGGAGTCATGGCCGGACCTGTCAGCGTCACGGGAGGGCTTCACGCGCCGGTCTCGGAAGGGGTTATCATGGAGACCCCGATGGTCGAGATCGAGAGGCTCAACCTCTGGTACGGGCCGAAGCAGGCGCTCACGGACGTCACCATGTGCATGCCCAAGCACCGGATCACGGCCTACATCGGCCCGTCCGGCTGCGGGAAGTCCACCCTGCTCCGGTGCCTCAACCGGATGAACGACCTCGTGGACGGGGTCAGAATCACCGGCAGCATCCGGATCGGCGGCACGGACATCTACGATCCCGGCCAGGACGTGACGGAGCTGCGCAAGCGCGTGGGCATGGTCTTCCAGAAGTCGAACCCGTTCCCGAAGTCCATTTTCGAGAACGCTGCCTACGGGCCCCGGATCCTTGGGGTGACGAACCGGTCCGATCTCGAGGGGATCGTGGTGCGGAGCCTGCGGGCGGCGGCGCTGTGGGACGAGGTGCAGGATCGGCTCCAGGAGTCTGCGCTCGGCCTGTCCGGCGGACAGCAGCAGCGGCTCTGCATCGCGCGAGCCATCGCGGTCGAGCCGGACGTGCTCCTGATGGACGAGCCCTGCTCGGCCCTCGACCCCATCGCCACGGCCAGGATCGAGGAGCTGATGCTCGAGCTGAAGAACAGCTACACCATCGTGATCGTGACGCACAACATGCAGCAGGCGGCCCGCGTGAGCGACTACACGGGCTTCATGCTCTTGGGGGAGCTGGTGGAGTTCGGCGTCACGCGGGAGCTGTTCACCAACCCCCGCGACAAGAAGACGGAAGACTACATCACCGGCCGGTTCGGATAGGCTGGAGTTCGAGCTGAGACGGGCTCGACGAGCCGCAGGCGAGGAGCCCGACGAGGCGAGGGCTGAATAGGAGACCGCCATGCAACGGCATTTCCACGAAGAGCTCGAGGCCCTCAAGCAGAGGCTCTTGGCCATGGGCGGCCTGGTCGAGGACCAGATCCGCCGAGTGATGCGTGCGCTCGTCGAGCGGGACGACGCCCTGGCACGGGAGGTCATCGAGCGAGACCAGCAAGTCAACGCCTACGACGTCGAGGTGGACGAGACCTGCGTCGGCCTGCTGGCCCTGCACCAGCCGGCGGCTGGCGACCTGCGATTCATCACGACGGCGATGAAGATCGTCACCGATCTCGAGCGGATGGGCGACCAGGCCGTGAACATCGCCCAGCGGGTGCTGGAGCTGAACCGCGAGCCGCAGCTCAAGCCGTACATCGACCTGCCGCGGATGGCTTCGAGCGCCCAGCGGATGGTCAAGGAGAGCCTCGACGCCTTCGTCGCGCGGGACACGGAGCTGGCCCGCAAGGTCTGCGCCGGGGACGCGGAGGTGGACGCCCTCAAGGAGCAGATCTTCCGCGAGCTCTTGACCTTCATGATGGAGGACGCGCGGACGATCCCGAGGGCGATCCGGTTGATCCTGATCTCGCGCTTCATCGAGCGGGTGGCGGACCACGCGACCAACGTCGCCGAGATGGTGATCTACCTCGTGGACGCGAAGATGGTCCGACACACGCTCGCCTGATGCCCTGGGTGTATGCTGGCCACATGAGCGGAGAACGGCGCTACCAGCTCCAGGACGAAGAGGCCAACCGCCAGATCGACGCCCTCCTCGAGCGGCTGCGCGTGCCGGGGGGGACGTGGCGCTATCAGGCGGAGATGCTCACGACCGCGCTCAAGATGTTCGAGGATGGGGCGCAGGTCGCGGATCTCAAGATCGCGAACTCCGCGCTGAAGGAGCTCCGCTACGGCTTCAAGGTCTTCGCGCCGTACCGGAGCGTCCCGAAGGTGACCGTCTTCGGTTCGGCCCGCATGCCCGCCGACCACCCGGTGTCGGTGCAGGCGCGGAGCTTCGGGCGGCGGATGGCCGAGTCGGGATGGATGGTCATCACCGGGGCCGGGAGCGGGGTGATGGGCGCAGCCCAGGAGGGCGCGGGGCGCGAGCGGTCGTTCGGCATGAACATCCGCCTTCCCTTCGAGCAGGAAGCCAACCCGTGGATAGCGGACGACCCCAAGCTCATATCGTTTAAGTATTTCTTCACCCGCAAGCTCTTCCTGGTCCGGGAGGCCTGGGCCATGGCCTACCTCCCAGGGGGCTTCGGGACGTGCGACGAGGTGTTCGAGACCCTGACCCTGATCCAGACCGGCAAGGCCGAACTCGTTCCCGTGGTCCTCTTGGACGCTCCCGGCGGGAGCTTCTGGCGCCGGTGGGTGGAGTTCGTCCGGGAGCAGATGGTGGGGGCGGGGATGATCTCGAGCGAGGATCTGAGCCTCTTCCGCGTCGCAGACAGCGTGGAAGAGGCGGCGAGCGAGATCGAGGGGTTCTACAAGGTCTTTCACTCCCACCGCTACCTGGGCGAAAAGCTCGTCCTCCGCCTGCGCCGCGCGCTGCCGCCGGCGGCCGTGTCGGAGATCTCGCTGCGCTTCTCGGACATCCTGAAGGGTCCCGGCGAGCAGGTTCCGGAAGCCCTCGAAGGCGAGCGGGGAGAGTTCCAGGAGCTCCCGCGTCTCGTTCTGCCGTTCAACCGCAGCGGCTTCGCCCGTCTCCGCCAGCTCATTAACTTCGTGAACGCCAGCTAGTCGGGTTCGGGGCGCTCCTCGGTGATCTGGCACTGCGTGCACACCCAGGTTCGCACGGGTATCACGCGCTTGGGATCGCGACGGAGGGTCCACGGGATGAGCCCGATGGCGCCGCAGCGCGGACAGCGCTCCGCTCTCTGGCCCGGGTGCAGCTCGGACGGAAGCCATGGGATCTTGGAATTCATGGATGTGATTCTAGCGTAAACTTCCCGGGTGCCGATCGCGTACCTCGTCCTCCTCGCCGGCAACGCGATCTATGGAACGAGCTACGTGGCGACCCGCGTGGTCCTCCAGGACGTCGGGCCGGGGATGCTCGCGCTGGCCCGGCTCGCCGTCGGCGCCCTCATTCTGGTGCCGCTGGCCCTGCTTCGGCGTCCGGCCGGCGACCGGCTCTCGCGCGGCGATCACTGGAAGGTGTTCTGGATGGGCCTGCTCGGTTTCGCCGGGGCCTTCGCCTTCGGCAACTGGGGGATCGCGCATTCGACGGCCACCAATGCGGCGCTCCTGATCACGGTCGAGCCGGTGGCGCTCATCCTCCTGTCGCCGGTCTTCCTGGGCGAGCGGCTTTCACGACGCGAAAAGGTGGGTGCGCTGCTCACCCTCATCGGCGCCACGCTCGTGGTGGTCAACGGCGTCCCGGGGCTGAGCGTGGCGCTCCTGCCCCACTGGCGCGGCGACATCCTGCTCGTGCTCTCCGGGCTGTCCTACGCCGCCTATTCGCTGATCGGGCGCGGCGTGCTTGCCCGGCATAACGCCCTGCCCGTCACCGCGTGGTCGATCCTCTGGGGCCTCTGCGCCATGGTGCCGCTGGCCTGGCTCGAGTGGCTTGGCGGGGCGCGCCCGGCGTGGAGCGCGGCGGCGCTCTGGGGCACGGCCTATCTCGCCTTGGTGGTCACGGCGCTTGGCTACCTCGTCTGGAACTACGCGCTCGAGCGCGTCGAGGCGCCGCGCCTGGCGCTCTTCATCAATGTCCAGCCGGTGGTGGGCGCGCTGCTCGGCGTCTGGTGGCTTCGCGAGCCGCTGACCGTGTTCACGGTCGCGGGGGGCGTGCTGGTCCTGCTCGGCCTGCACATCGCGGTCCGGGCGGGGCGAATGGTTTAGAATACCGCCATGAGACGGGTGCGGGTGGGGCTGGCGCAGGTCAACCCGACGGTGGGCGCCATCGAGGCCAATGCGCGGCTCGTGGTGGACTGGATGGGGCGGGCGAGGGCTGCGGGCTGCGACGTCGTGGCCTTCCCCGAGCTGACGCTGACCGGCTACCCGCCGGAAGACCTCCTCTTCAAGCCCGCCTTCATCGAGGCCAACCTGCGGGCGCTGGCCGACGTGGCGAAGCAGAGCCGCGGGCTGACCGCGGTCCTCGGCTTCGTCGACAAGCGCGACGATATCTTCAACGCCGCGGCGGTGCTCCACGACGGCGCCCACGCGGGCACGTACCACAAGCAGTATCTGCCGAACTACGGCGTCTTCGACGAGAACCGTTATTTCCAGTCCGGCACCGAATCGCCGGTCTTTAAGTTTGGTGAGACGACGATTGCCGCCAACATCTGCGAGGACATCTGGTACCCGACGGGACCGACGACCCTGCAGGCGCTCGCGGGGGCCGAGCTGGTCGTCACGATCAACGCCTCGCCTTACCATGTGGGCAAGGCGCAGTTTCGCGAGAAGATGCTCGCCACCCGGGCCTCCGACGACATCGTCTGCCTCGCCTTCGTCAATACGGTCGGAGGCCAGGACGAGCTGATCTTCGACGGACACTCCTTCATCTTTAGCGAGAAGGGCGAGTGCGTGGCCCGGGGGCGCGCGTTCGAGGAAGATTTCGTGATCGCCGACATCGATCTCGACCAGGTCTTCCGCGCCCGCCTGCACGATTCGCGGCGCCGGAAGGAGAAGCTGCGGAGCGAAGCTGCCGGGAGGCGCATCTCGCTTCCGGGGCTGCCGCCGAGGGAGAAGCCCAAGCTGGCCGTGCACGAAGTCGAGGCCCTCGAGCCCATCGAGGAGATCTACCGCGCACTTGTGCTCGGCACGCGGGACTACGTCACCAAGAACGGCTTCAAGCACGTGGTGATCGGGCTCTCGGGCGGCATCGACTCCTCGATCGTCGCCGCCATCGCCGTGGACGCCCTCGGCGCGGCCAATGTCACCGGCGTGACCATGCCGTCGCCCTACTCCTCGGCGGGCACCCGGCGGGACGCGGCCCGGCTCGCCAGGAACCTCGGCATCGACCTCCTGCGCGTGCCCATCACGCGGGTTCTCAAGGCGTACAAGGGCGCGCTGGCGGGAGCTTTCAAGGGGCTCAAGGAGGACGTGACCGAGGAGAACATCCAGGCGCGGATCCGGGGCAACTACCTGATGGCGCTGTCCAACAAGTTCGGCTGGCTCGTGCTCAACACGGGCAACAAGAGCGAGATCTCCGTCGGCTACACGACCCTCTACGGCGACATGGCGGGCGGCTTCGCGGTCATCAAGGACTGTCCCAAGATGCTGGTCTACAAGCTCTCTGAGCACGCCAACGCCCGCGCCGGGCGGGACCTGATCCCGACGGCCGTCTTCACCCGGCCGCCATCGGCCGAGCTCCGCCTGGACCAGACCGACCAGGACACGCTGCCCCCGTACGCGGTGCTCGACGCCATCCTCGAATGCTACGTCGAGGGAGACCAGGGAGTGGCCGACATCGTGGCGCGGGGTTTCGACGCGCCCACGGTCAAGCGCGTCATCGCCATGGTGGACAGGAACGAGTACAAGCGCCGGCAGGGCGCCATCGGGATCAAGATCACGCCGCGCGCCTTCGGCAAAGACTGGCGCCTTCCGATCGTCAACAAGTTCCGCGAGTAACCCGCGCCTGTAGGTCTGCGGCCGGGGCCGGGGGGCGGTGCCCTCCGGCCCCGCCCTGCTCTCTACGTCGACATTCCCCACTCAGAGGCCGGGGTCTAGAGCAACCGCGAAGAATTGCGTGCTGCTAAGAACTTGGCTCCACGAGGTTCTGTTCTGCGTCGTGGTGCCTGTGATCCCGCCTACGCCTGATCGCCACGGTCCACGATCCCGCGGTCATCCGGAAGATCCTCGCGCACCTAGCCCTCTCCCACTCGGGGCAGAGCCCCGGCCCCGCCCCTCGCGAGTCCGGCGCTGGCGCGTCCTGATCGGATCGGCTCGGGGGCGCGGCGGACGCCGTCGTGCCTGCGCCGCGAGGCGTCATTCGTGCTGATTCGGCCGGTCCGCCGGCCGATTGCCGGCGGCGGTGTGTCTGGCATAGCATGCCGCTCACCCGGGCCGGCAGACAGGCCTCGGCCAACGCGCGGGCGTCCCGGCGGTCGGTCTGCACCTTGCGGGTGCGGGTGGCGTACATGGGGGCGAAGTTCGGGTCGGCCACTACGACTTCGTGGCCCAGCCCCTCCAGGCA
>Ga0326597_10002777_pt1 | contig 25916 bp, 23 predicted proteins | sample RVTome_12_FD_203789 | JGI IMG/M metagenome (GOLD analysis project Ga0326597, IMG submission 203789) | Soil microbial communities from uranium-contaminated site in the Upper Colorado River Basin, Wyoming, United States - RVT100D185 | ecosystem: Environmental > Terrestrial > Soil > Contaminated >... | reverse complement strand
GTCCGGGCCACCACGGCTTCCTCTCCGGGGTCGCTCGCTAGCGCGAGCCAGCCCATGAACGCCAATACGGACAGCGTCGTGACGATGGGTGCGGCACGGTCGGTCATATCCGTCATGGTGCCGCCGGGGCGTTCGCGCGGCAAGGTGGTTGCGGACCGCTGGCGCAAAGGATACGCTGAGCGAACCAGTGGTGGCGAGGCGTTGTGCCCCGTCCCGCGCCTTGAGGTGGCTCATGAGGCTTCCCCCGCACGACGGCGAGATCCGGTTACTCGGACCCGGAACAGCGAACGACCGCCTGAAGGCCGGTCGGCAGGTCACTTTGCACCGCTCCATTCTCGCCTCCGTGCTCATCCACCTCGCCATCATTCTGGGATGGCCCGAGAGCACCTTCCCCACGCTCGCCGCGGGCGCGCCCGCGGCATCAGGATACCTCCAGCTCATCAGTCTGGGAGCGCTAGCAGCGCCCGGTCCGGCCCGTGCCATGGCGCTCACCGCGGTCGAAGACGGTGAGGACGAGGAAGATCCGGAGGACGGACGTTCCGAGGAAGACGGAGAGACGCTCGCGGAGGGAGACGGAGCTCCCGAAGGATGGGAAGGCAGGAGCGCCGAGCTCTGGCGACTCGCCGCCCTCCGGCCCCGCCTCCAGGATCCGGTGAGCGAGCCGTCGCCCGAAGGCTCCCCGGATCTCCCGGAGACCGACGAGGATCCTTCGGACGGAGAAGACCAGGAGGGGCTCCGGATCCGCCGAGGATCGGAGGATCTTGCTTATCAGCGCCTGTCGGAGGAGGAGATGCTCAGCCTCGAGCGTTTGTCGGCGCTCCGCCCGGAGCTCGTGCTGGTATCCCCTTCGAGCTGGCTCATCGTGCGCAATCCGGGCGAGGTGGGCGCCTTTCTCCGGGACCGATTCGACTATCTGGGGCCCGAGGCCGGAGGGTCGCTCAGCGTCTCCCTGTGGGTAGACGAGCGCGGCTCGGTCGAGTGGGCGGAGATCAATCAATCCAGCGGCCATGAGCCCATCGATGCATCCGCCATCGAGCTGTTCCGTGACGTCGTCGCGTTTCGGCCGGCCAGAGAGGAGGGGATGCGCGTGCCAGTGGCGGCGATCTTCTGGCTGATGTGGTGAGCCGCGTCACCGCGGGAGCCCTCCTGGTCGCGATGGCCGGGTGCGCCGGTTCCGCGGCCGGTCCACGAGGACCCGTGGTATCGCCCACGGGCATCGTCTACGAGCCCGGAACCCCTCCGACCGAGACGCGCTACTCGCAGACCGCCGCACTCTACCTCCGCTCCGAGGAGCCCGATCGGGCCCGGGAGCGGGCCCTGGAAGGCATCGATGCCGACCCGGCCAACCCGATCCACTACTTCCTGGGCGGCGTCGCGAACGCGCGGCTGGGTCGGTACGCCGAAGCCGACGAGATGTTGGACGAAGCAGAGCGCATCTACCCCGCCTATCAACTGGACGTGGAGCCCGAACGGCTTTCCGCCTGGGCGGACGCGTTCAACCGCGGATCAGAGCAGTTCGCGGACGGGCTCGATGAAGAGGCCATCGAAGCGTGGCGCGGCGCGACCGTCATCTACCGGCTGCGGCCGGAGGCACATCGCAATCTCGCCATGCTCCTGTCTCAGGAGGGTCGACTCGATGAGGCCGCGGCCGTCTACCGCGATCTTCTCGCGGGACTCGGGGAGCTGCCCGCCACCCGCATCCTCGAGGCCGAGGAGCGAGCGCAGCGGGAGCAGGACCGCAGGGAGGCGGAGGAGCGCCTTGCCGACCTCCTCCTCATTACAGGCGATTTCGCCGAAGCGGAGCCGCTGCTCCGGGCCCGGCTCTCCCGTGATCCCACGGGCACCGAAGCGCGCCAGGATCTGGCGGCGGCTCTGGCCGGACAGAATCGATGGGAGGAAGCGCGTCTCATCTATGACGATCTCCTTTCGGAGCGTTCGTTGGCCGAGACGGAGCTCCATAGCCTCGGGGTGGCGCTCTTTCGCGCCGGCGTGCCCGAGCGTGCGGCGGAAGCCTTCCGCCGACTGGTAGACGCGCGTCCCGTTTCGCGGGACGCATGGTTCAACTACGCGAACGCGCTCCTGGCGGCGGAAGAGTGGAATACCCTTTCCGAGATCGGCGACCAGCTGCTCCAGCTCGATCCGCTGGGAGAGACGGCTGGGCTCCTGGTGGCCCGTGCACACCTGGAGGTCGGGGACGAGCAGAGCGCGCTCGAGCAGCTGGAGCGCGTGGACAGCGCGCCGGTCCACCTCGAAGGATTGACCCTGCAATCGGCCGGGAGCGAATCCACGCTCCAGGGACGCATCGTCGGCAACGTGGCGGAGCCCGGAAGCCGCCTCGCCATCCGCGTCACGTTCTACGCGGACGACGCCGAAGTGCAGGCGGACACGGCGTTGGCCGCGCCTCCCCCGGGTGAGGGCAGCCCCTTCGCGATCTCCGCGCGGGTACGCGCCGCCGCTTATCGGTACGAGGTCGTCGCCCCCGCGACCGGGGGGTGAAGCCGGAGGAGCGGATCGCCTTCCTCCAGGGGAACGCCACGCCCGTCGGTGTTGCTGGTGCTGAGCCATATCGCCGCATCGGGCGCCCTCTCGGACGCGCGCGCATTGAGCGAGCTGGTGGCGTCGCTCGAAAGACGCCCCAGGAGTTGCTGCTCGACCTCGATCCGGGGTCGTGCCTATTCCGGGTGCGACCCGGACCTCGAGCGTGGACAGCGGCCCTGTTGACGCTCAGGGCGCCGGTAGCACCCAGAGCCGCCCGATGGTCATGTCCGCATCGAGCTCCACCGTTCGCACGTGCTCGAGCGTGGCCGCGTCGTACACGTCGATCGTGTTGCCCGCCGCGTAGACGTACAGCAGCTCCCCGTTGGAACTGACCTCGAGCGACATGCGCGGCCGGCCGGGGAAGAGCACGTGGCGCGCGGTGCGGCTCTCGAGATCGATGCTCCACAGCTGATAGTTCCCGACCTCCTGATGCAGCGCGTAAGCCCGCGTCCGGTCGGGCGCCAACGCGAAGCTTCCGGACGGCCCGGTATCGGCGGGGCCGAGCACGAAGAACTCCACCGCGCGCTCGGTCGGATTCACGCGGGCCACGCCCGTCACGTTCCTGTCCTGGATCTCTTCATTGACCCTGAAGAAGCCGGCGTGCCACCCCTCTTCCTCCCGCGGCGTGGCCGAGAAGCCGAAGCGGAGATCCCCGAGTCCCTGGTCGAGCAGACCCCGGTAATCCCAGCGATCGATCTCCTCGTAGCTCTCCGTGTCGTAGATGTGGACCTCGTCCTTGAAGAAGAAGAGGTGCCGCCCGTCGGGTGAATACGAGAAGCTGGCCGTCTCCATCGGCTCGTCCTCGGGCCACGGCACGTTCCGCACCACCCGGTGCTCGTCCATGTCGTAGAGCACGAGCTCCATGTCGCCGATCTCCCAACGGTCCCGAAGCTTCTCGTAACGACGGGTCATGAGCACGGCGTGCCGCCCGTCGGGATGCACCGCCATCGACCGGATGCGCACACGCGCGTTCCGCTCGCTCAGGGTGAACACGTCGATGCTCTCGCGACGCCGCAGATCGAAGGTCTCGATCCACTCGTAATCGATGGTCTGCGTGAACATCCGCGTGCCGTCCGCGCTTGGCGTGAGGCCGCCGGGAATGCCGGACGTGGTCGGGATCCGGGCCACGACCGAGAAGTCCTCCTCGCTCACGACATGGATCTCCGAGCCGTACGTAGCGAAGTACATGAGGTCGTCGCCGCCCGGACGGACCTGCGCCGACAGGGCCGGCGTGGAGGCGGCCAGGGTCGTCAGGCTCAGCAGGAAGGCGAGCCCGAAGCGCCGCGTGCGGGCCATGCTCACGGAAACACCAGATCGAGCTTGCGCCAGTCCTTCTGGGCCGCGGCGCACTTGCTGGTCCAGTCGCCGGCGTTGTTGAGCTGGTCGGGGACCTGAGCCGGCCAGAAGCATCCGAGATGACAGTCGAAGAGGTCGCGCTCGACAGGCTGGCACAGGCCGGCCGTGCCGCCGCCCGAATCGGTCTCCCACCCGGGCGAGAACATCAGGGTGCAGCCGAAGGGGATGCGCGGCCCGTCCGGGGCGCTGCTCTCGAGCCCGACCACGTCCAACTCCACGTCGGGCTCGTGCCCCACCTCCGCCGCGGCCTGGGCCGCGGTGGCGCGCTCGCCCTCGACGTACTGCTCGATGCGCGCGGCCTTCTGATTGATCGCCTTGATACGCCTCATGTCGGTCTCCGGTCGTCCATGTCCCGGCGGGAGCGCGCCGCGCCCCGCGTCCGTCCGTTGCTCAATGCTCGAAATGCTTCAGATAATCCGGGTTCCGCACGGCCAGCGCGGCATACACGCGCAGGCACGTGTCCGTCCACGACCGGATCCAGTCGCAGTAGTGCAGGTTCGGGGCGTTGGTCGTGCCGTAACGCGTGTGCGCCTCGTGGTAGCACCCACCCGCGCAGAGCGGCCGGGCCCAGCAGCTGTGACAATCCGGCTTGTACGCGACGTGGTGCTCCTCCATGAACTTCACCTGCTTCTCGCGATCCACCCCGTCCGTCACATTGCCGAAGCGATGCTCTTCGGATCCGGCGAACCGGTGGCAGAGCCCCAGGTTGCCGTCCGTCGACACGCCCATCATGCCCACCCCTGCCCCGCACGGGTGCGACTTGCTGAAACCCTTGTGGATCTCCTCGATGGTCTCGCCGACGTTGGAGAATCCGTGGTGCCGCCCCTGGACGGCGTGCTCCAGCCACTCCCAGGCGAGCTCCTCGAACTGGGCCAACATGTGCCAGTACGCGTCGCCCTCGATGGCGTAGTCACGTCCTTCGGCCGTCGTCACCGGCGCGAAGCCGACCTCGAAGAAGCCGATGTCCTCGGTGAGGTGACGGAACGTGCCGATGATGTCGAGGTTCGCCTTCGTGAGCGTCACGCGGGCCCCGACGGGCCGGGACGTATGACGCTTCAGCAACTCCCGGACCTTGGGCACGACCTCGTCGTAGCTTCCCTTCCCGTTGTTGAAAACGCGCAGCTTGTCCTGGACCTCGCGCGGTCCGTCGATGGAGATCGTGACGCCGACGTCGCTCGCCGCCAGCCACTCGATGATCTCCGGCTTCAGGAGCGTGCCGTTCGTGGTCAGGCTGAAGTCGACACGCTTACCCTCTTCGGCCGCGCGATCCTTCGCGTACGTAAGGGTGCTCTGGAGCAGCTTGAAGTTGAGCAGCGTCTCGCCGCCGAAGAACGTCAGGTGGCAACGCTCCCCGACACCCGCCTCGCCCAGCATGAAATCCACACTCTGGCGGGCCGTAGCCTCGTCCATGAACCTGGGCATGGTCCCGGCTTCCACGACCCTGTCATCCCCGTACTCGTAGCAGTACGTGCAACCCAGATTGCACTTGCTCGTGACGTTCAGGACCATCGTCTTGAGCGGAATCCCCTCCGGCGGCGCCTCCACCGGCATGGGCTCCGGTCCCGCGCCCTCGGGGCCGACCGCGCGCACTTCCATCAGATCGCTCAGCGCGGCCCGTACGTCGGTCGCGGCGAACCGCCCCGCGAGCGCGCCTTCCAGCCCATCGAGGGTATCCGGGCCGACCTGGAGTCGGTCGAGAACCGCAGACGCGGCGGCGTCGGCACAGAACACCGCCGCGCTGGGCACGAGATAGAGGAAGCGAAGTCCCTCCGCCTCGACCGCATGGTACTCGCGAGCCGCGAACCGGGTGCTCACGAGCCTCCCCCCTGCTGCACCGTGCTCAAGGTCTCTTCGTTCGGCTCCCATTCGATGTAGTTCGGGGGCGATACCAGGAGAAATCCGCGCGCCCGGAGCGGCGCCGAGGCACCCGCCGGCCGATGCTCCGCACGCACCCACACCTCGCCGATGTTGTTGCGCCGGCCACTCCTGTCCGGGTTCGGTCCGTCCACGTTGGGCGTGAACCGGCCGCGCGCGTCGATCGAACCGACGAACTCGATATCGTCGTCGTCGTACGTGCGCGGATACTCGACCAGGCTCCACGTGGCTTCCACGGCCCCGATGCGCAGATCGTCTTCCGTGCCGCGGCGTCCATCCGCGCCGTCGCCGTATCCGATCGCCTCGAAGCGCGCGATCCCCGGCGCGTAGCTCGCGCCACCCGTGCGGGCGATCGCCGGATGCGGCTCGACCTGGATGTAGTCGACCTCGCCGTAGACGACGAACGCACCGACGCCCCGAGCGCCCGGCAACACGACGTCGCGGGCGCCTTCCGGCGCGTCGGGCGCGACGCGCATGCGCAGGGTGAGTCCCTCACCGGTCGCCTCCTCCACGGCGAGGACCTCGACGCCCGATCCGAGATCGATGTCCACGGGTGTCAGCCCAGTCGGCAAGGCCGCGCCATAGACGCGCACGCGCGCCCCGGCTCCCGACCGCACCTGCTCCGGATAGGTGCCCAGCACCACCGGTCCCGGTCCGACGCGCACCATGCGGACGTCGACGCCGAGCTCTTCGTACGCCCCGGTGAACCAGCGCCCGAACATCTCGTTCCAGTCGCGTTCCACGAACATCACCTCACGGAGCTCGGCGTGCTCGTCGCCGGACCCCTGGGAGCGGCCGCGCCACTGATATCCCGTGTAGATCGTCGACTCACCGGACCGTTCGACGGCGCGGTCCTCCGCGGGATACACGTAGCGGGCGGTCGTACTGAATGCCTCGCCGTCCTGCCCCGCCTCGGTGATCGTCACGGTTCCATAGAGCGGACCACGACCCACTTCGTAGCCCCGCACAGCCCATGTTCCCGCGATCCGGGCCGGCCGCATGTTCCTCGACCAGTCGGCCCACGCCATGGTCTCCAGCGGATAGCTGCGCGCGAGGTGCGACACCGCCGCTTCCACCGGGAACTCGAATTCGGAGTCTTCCGGCACGGATCCCCGTCGGAAGACCTGGCGGTCGATGAGTGGATAGAGCCCGCGATGCGTCTCCGTCACCAGCTTCCACTCTCCGGCGGTGCGCCGCTGCGTCGCGATGCGCCCGATGGTATGGCACGCCGTGCAGGTCGCCCGCACCATCTCCGGCATCTCGGGACGCTCGGTGAGGTGCCGCCGCTCGACCTCGTAGAACGCAGGTCGGAGCTCCTCTGGCGCGATCCCGTGTCGGTTCGCCAGATAACGCACGATTTCCCGCGCATCCTCCGGATCCAGGCTCACGTCGTTCAGCGACACCATCCGCCGCACCGACTGGCTCCACCCCTCCGGTGTCTTGCGGAGATAGGAGATGCGGCTCATCCGCCCGTCGTCGTCCTGGGCGTGGCACCGACTGCAGCTACGAACGACCAGGTCGCTCGTGACGGGGATACCGGCGCGTTCGGCGCCCTCCTGGGCTCCGAGATCCACGGTCACGACCAGTCCCGCCACGGCCAGGCCGAGGGCGAAGAGAACGAGCGAACCGCGTCGCACCATCCGGTATCTCCTGAGGCGGGAGTCCTTCACACTCCGCGACGCGCGACCGCCAGTCACCCATGGCCCGAACGCGCGCCCGGGTGGCGTTCGATGTAGACGCCGGTCATCACGGCGTCAAGTGTGGACGTGCGAGGGGCCGCAGCGCCACGCGCCGCGGCCCCCTCGAGCTCCGTCCGGAGCACTCCTCCGGCCTACCGACCGGTCAGTTTCTCGCCGCGACCGGCTCGAGACGCACGATGGGCGTGCGCACGCCGTCCCGGGCCTCGACCGCCAGGTACAGGAAGCCGTCCGGGCCCTGACGCACGTCCCGCACGCGGCCGATGCCCGGGAGGAGCACCTCTTCGCGCACCACACGGTCGCCGTCGAGAACGAGCCGAGCGAGATACCCGCCGGCCAGCCCCCCGGCGAACGCGTCTCCACGCCACTCCGGGAACTGATCCCCCGTGTAGAACGCCAGCCCGGATACGCCGATCGACGGCACCCATACATGCACCGGCTGCTCCATTCCCTCCCGGTGCGTCCCTCCGTGGATCGCGGAGCCCGTCCGGTAGTTCACTCCGAACCCGATCACCGGCCAGCCGTAGTTGGCACCTGCGCGTACGATGTTGACCTCATCGCCCCCCTGCGGACCGTGCTCGTTCAGCCACAGATCTCCGGTCTCAGGATGGAGTGCCATGCCCTGCGCATTGCGATGTCCATAGCTGTAGATGTCGGGAAGCGCACCCGCCCGGCCCACTAACGGGTTGTCGCTCGGAACGCGCCCATCGTCGTGGAGGCGGACGGTGACGCCGTGGTGGTTCGAGAGGTCCTGAGCCGGATGCGTGGCCAGATTCCCACTCGGAGGGACCTGACGGTCCCCCACGGTGATGAACATGTAGCCGTTACGGTCGAAGACGATGCGGGAGCCGTAGTGGCCACCGCCCGACGACTGCGCCTCGAAGACCTCTTCCACACCGACCAGTCGGTCGTTCTCCAGCCGTCCTCGCACGACCGCCGTCGTCGAGCCGTCGGCCAGGGGCTTGGAGTAGGAGAGATACACGAGCCGGTTCGACGCGAAATCCGGATGCACGGCCACTTCCAGGAGTCCGCCCTGACCCTGGGCATGGACTGTGGGAACGCCCGCGACGGGATCAGGCAACAGTCGCCCGTTCCTGACGATCCGGAGCCGGCCGGGGCGCTCCGTGACGAGCATGTCCCCGTCGGGCAGGAAGGTGAACGACCACGGCACCTCGAGCCCCTCGGCCACGTTCACAACGCGGAAGTCGTGTGCCGCGGAGCGGTGGACCTCCTGGGCGTCGACGGGCGCCGCCACGAGCGCGAGTGCTGCACCGAGCCAAACCATGGGCGTTCGGGCCATCGTGTATCCTGTCCTTACCTGGGGTGGAATCCTTCACTGGCGCTGGGCCCCACCAGGAAGATCTGCTTCAAGGTTGAGGTGCAAAGGGACACCCGGCAAGGCGGGGATCGGAAACGCCGGAGAACCGGGTCCCGCGGGGCTCAGTCCGAGCGGAGCGCCACGGCCGGATCGACGTGGGCGGCACGGACCGCCGGAATCACCGCGGCGACGCCGGCCGCGCCCGTGAGGACGAGCGCCACGGAGACCAGGGTAGGACCATCCGTGCGGCCGACACCGAAGAGCAGGCTCTCCACGAGGCCGCCCAGCAGAAGGGACATACTCAGCCCGATCCCGATTCCGGTGGCGACGAGGACGAGGCTTCGTCCCACCACCATCCACGAGATCTCTCCACTGCCGGCCCCGAGCGCCATCCGGAGTCCGAGCTCGCGGACCCGTGTGCTCACGTCGTACGAGACGACCCCGTACAGGCCCACCACGGCCAGCACGAGCGATACGGTGGCGAACAGGCTCAGCAGGAACGCCACGAATCGCTCGGGCGCCACGGCGCCCCGAACGATATCGTCCATGGTCTCGATGCGGGCGAGGGCGAGGGACGGATCGATGGCGCGCAACTCCTCGCGCACGGCGGCCACGGCGGGGTTCGGGTCACCGCCCGTGCGCAACACGGGGAAGTACGTCCGACCCGCGGACTGCGCGGACGGGACGTACAGCGCGTTTCGCCCACTGTCACGGACGCCGAAGTTGCGGATGTCCCGGGCGATGCCGATCACGTCTCGCCAGATGGGATCGGAATCGCTGTTGTAGTTGTACATGACCCGCTGCCCGATCGGGTTCTGGCCCGGAAAGAGATTCGCGGCAGCCGTCTCGTTGATGACCACCACGAGCCCGTCGTCCGGGGCGTCCTGAGCCGTGAACCACCGGCCCTGCACGACGGACATGCGCATCGCCTCCAGATATCCGGGCGTGACACGCCGGAACCAGACCGCCGGTTCCTGCCCGGGCTCGGGCTCCGGCCGTCCCTCCACCCTGATCCCCACGTCGCCGTCGAAACCGATCAGGGGGAGGGTGGAAGTGAGGCCCGCGGCCTCCACCGCAGGGATGGCACGAAGGCGCTCGTCCAATGCCTCCGTGAACGTCCGGATGGTCTCGGCGTCCGGGTACCGGGATGCGGGCAGACTCACCTGCATGGTCACGACGCCCGCCGGGTCGAAGCCGAGGTCCGTCGCACGGAGGTTTTGGAAGCTCCTGACGAGCAACCCCGCCCCGACCAGGAGCACCATGGCGAGCGCGACCTGCGCGACCACAAGCCCCGAACGGAGTCGGCCGCCGGAGCCGCTCATTCCGGAGCGTCCGCCATCGCGAAGGTCGAGGTGCAGGTCGGTCCGCGCGACGCGGAATGCCGGCACGAGGCCGAACAGGAGCCCCGACACGACGGTCACGGCTCCCGTGAACGCGAGGACCCTTCCGTTCACCGCGATCTCGTCGATCCGGGGCGTTCCCTCAGGCGCCAGTGCGACGAGGAGGTCGGTGCCCCAGAACGCGAGCGCGATCCCGAGCACGCCCCCGAGACCGGCGAGCACCAGGCTCTCGGTCAAGACCTGGCCGAAGATCCGGGCCCGTCCGGCACCCAGCGCGGAGCGCACCGCGAGCTCCTGGGTGCGTCCGCTGGCCCTTGCCAGCAACAGGTTGGCCACGTTCACGCACGCCACGAGCAGCACCAGGCCGACGGCTCCGAGCAGCACGAGCAGTCCGGCCCGCGTGTCTGCCACCATGTCGTTCTGGAGCGCGACCGCGCGGAAGGTCATGCCCGTGTTGCTCTGTGGATAGGCCTCCTCGAGACGCCCTCCGAGCTCCCTCACCTCGTTCGAGGCGCGCTCCACCGTCGCGCCCTCCGCGAGGCGCGCCACCACCCGCCAACTGAAGCCGCCGCGGGCCTGCTCCGCATTCTCGGGCGGTGCCTGGGGCGCCCAGAGCTCGGCGTCCTGGACGAACGGCGGAAGGAACCCGGCGGGCAGCACGCCGACGACCTCGTAGGGTTCGTCCATCAGCGTGAGCGTGCTTCCCAGGACGGACGGGTCCCGGCCGAACGCGCGCTCCCAGAAGCCGTGGCTGACGACCACCCGCAACGGCGCACCCGGAAGGTGGTCCTCGGAGACGAGCGTGCGGCCCAGAACCGGGTCCACCTGGAGCACTTCGGAAAGCATGCCTTCGGTCACGACCGCCGCCACGAGCTGTTGCGGCTCCTCCGTGTCCGTCCGGGTGGGCGACCATCCGCCCCAGGCCGCGGCGGCCTCGAGTGAAGCGGCCTGGTCGCGCAGGTCACGGAAATTCGCGTACGAGAACCACTCGTCGTCAGGCCCTCCGCGAGCCGTCACGTCCGTCCAGAGCACGACGAGCTCGTCGGGCTCGGGAAACGGTAGGGGGCGGAAGAGAATCCCGTCGACGACGCTGAAGATCGCCGTGTTGACGCCGATACCGAGTGCGAGCGTCACCGCGACGACGGCCGTGAACAGTGGCTTCTGCTTGAGGGCCCGCAGTGCGTAGCGGATATCCTGAACGAGCGCCGACCGCCACGATCCCATCTTCATTCGCCGTTCCTTCCTCTTCGTCATCCGCCTCATCCCGCGTTTGACCTCGTCCACGTCCCCGAAGCGCCGACGCGCCTCGATCTCGGCTTCGGCGCGCGTCCAGCCTTCGGCCACGAGGGCGTCGACACGCTTCTCCAGGTGGAACCGCACCTCGTCTTCCAACTCGTGCTCCATGCCCGGTGCGTCCCCACGGACGCGGAGCGCGCGCCGTTTCCGGTGAGGCTCCGGGCGGTCCATCAACGAGCCGGATCCTCCGCGAGCGCTTTTTCGACGGCGCTCGCGTAGAGGTCCCAGGTGCGGCGCTCCGTTTCGAGCTGGGCCCTTCCCGCAGCGGTGAGCCGGTAGTACTTCGCGCGCCGGTTGTTGTCGGAGAGCCCCCACTCCGACTCCACCCACCCTTTCGCATCGAGTCGGTGGAGCGCGGGATAGAGCGTGCCCTCCTCGACGAGCAATGTCCCGTCGGTGGCGTCACGCAACCACTCGGACACCGCATACCCGTGCCGCTCGCCGCCGCTGAGGGCCTTCAGGATCAGGAGGTCGACCGTCCCCCGGATCAGGTTCAGATTCGCTTCGGTCACTCGCCGGTCTCCTTGAACGCTGCGCGCGGGGCCTTCGGGCGATGCGGCATGGTGAGTCTCCCCTACGGTTACAAGGGTACGATACGGGAGGACCCCTCGGGTTGCAAGGGGGCGCACGCGTTCGTCCCCTCCTAGGTTGCGAAGCCCCGGCAATCAGGCTGGACGGCGACACGCTCCCATCACCCCGACGATCCCATGAAGTCATTCCTCCGCCCCGCCCTGCTCGTCTCCGCGCTCACGCTCGCCGCCGCCGCGCCCGGGGAAGCCCAACTCCTGGACGCGAAGGTGATCAGCCTGGACACCGCACGCACCATGTTGGCGGCCGCTGAAGCCGAGGCGGACCGCAACGGCTGGCCCGTGGCGATCGCCATCGTGGACGCCGCCGGCGAGTTGATCGCCTTCCACAAGCTGGACGGCACCCAGGCCGCCAGCATCGACATCGCCATCGGGAAGGCCCGCACGGCCGCACGCCTGCGCCGGCCCACGAAGGCGCTCGAGGACGCCATCGGGTCCGGGCGCATGGCGTTGGCCGCCGTGGAGGGGATCACGCCGCTCGAAGGCGGCATACCCATCACGGTCGACGGTCAGGTCATCGGTGCGGTCGGTGTAAGCGGTGCGACGTCACAGCAGGACGCTCAGGTCGCCGAGGCCGGGATCCGCGCGTTCGGAGGGTGAGAGCGCGGGGTTCCACGGGGCTCTGACCCTCCAGCCGCCAACCGACCTCCTCGATGACACCGACGATGTGCTGCATGATGTCGTCGAGGGACGGAATGCCCACGGGGTGCGTTCGGCCGCGATCCGTTGACACCTTTGCGACTCCGAGGGCGTAAGCATCTGAGATCAGCAACTTCCGTTCATTTTCAGATCGAAGAGCGCTTACCATGCGCACGCTCGCATATATCACCTCGGCAGTCCTGGCCCTCGGCCTCGGCACCTCCCCCTCTCGCCGCGCAGCAGGAGGACGGTCCCGTCCGGGGCTACGTCGGCGGCGAAGTCCTCGTAGGGACGCCCACCGGCGAGTTCGCGGAGAACGTCGGCACGGGGTTCGGTCTCGGCGCGTTCGGCCGCTACGAGTTGGACGAACGAGGCATCCTGAGCATCCGCGGCGATGCGGGCTTTCTCAACTACGGCAACGAGACGATCCGCATCTGCGTGACCCAGCCCTGTAGGGTCACGGGTGACCTGACCACGTCCAACAACATCCTTTTCGGCGGCTTCGGACCCGAGCTCGGCGCGCGGGGGGGCCCCGTTCGCGCGTACGTGAACGGGAGCGCCGGGTTCGCCTACTTCGCCACGACGTCGTCCGTCGAAGGGTCCAACAACACGGGCGACCCGTTCGCGTCATCCACCAATTTCGACGACCTTACGTTCGCCTGGATGACGGGCGGCGGCGTTCAGCTGCGTGCATCCGCAGGGCGCTTCCCCATCCTCATCGACGTCGGCGCCCGGTACCATGGGAACGGAGAGGCGGAGTACCTCAGAAAGGGCGACATCGACGACCTCCCGGACGGGACGGTCGTCATCAACCCGCAGCGGAGCGATACCGATCTCTGGACGTTCCGGATCGGCGCGTCCGTGGGGATCCCCCAGGGGGAAGGCAGCCCGGGAAAGGTAAGCCGCTCCGAGCGACCCCTTCCCCGACCGCCCCACTTGCTCAGGCCGGCTCCATGAGGGCGACGAGGCGTCGTCCCTCGATGGTGTTCGAGCGCTGCTCGATCCTGCCGACATCGGATAGGGACTCGAGCATGCGATCGAGCGCCTTCACACCGACCTCGGCCTGACGAAGCTCGCGGCCTCGGAAGCGAAGCACGACGCGCACGGCGTTTCCTTGCTCGAGGAAGCGCCGCGCGCGCTTGCTCTTCACCTCGAAGTCGTGGTCGTCGGTCCGCGGGCGGAGCTGGACTTCCTTGAGCGCGACGGTGTGCTGATTCTTGCGCGCCTCGCGCGCCTTCTTCTGCCGGTCGTAGCGCTCCTTTCCCCAGTCCATCAATCGGACGACGGGAGGGCGCGCGTTCGCGGCCACCTCCACCAGGTCGAGCTGTGCTTCGGCGGCGCGTTCCTTCGCCGCATCCAGAGAGACGACCCCTACCTGCTCTCCGTCCTCCGCGACGAGCCGTACCGGGCTAATTCGGATGCTGTCGTTGACTCTTGGGTTGTCGATGGGGCTACTCCTTCTTGGGTTCATGGTGACCGGCGCGCACGCGCGGGCCATACCTAAGTATATGGCATTGTGCGCGTAAAGGTCCGAAGGAGGCCTTCGCGAAGCGAGGGCGTGCCGCGTCGGAAGCCATGTCCCGCCGCGCGTCGGGAGCGATGCCGCTCGCGCGCGCGGGTCAGGCGTCCCTTGGCCGAACGGGCGGCCGACTTAGCTTCTTCCCATGTCCAACCAAGCCCCATCGCTCGACGAACAGGTCCGTGCCGCCACCGACCTCCTCGAGAAGATCGCGGACGATCGGTCCCTCCTCTCACACGTGGCCAAGGCCGAGCAGCGGCGGCTGATCCACGCCGCCGGCGTGGTGTGGACCCCCGACGAGACCCGGCGCCGGCAGCTCACACGAGCGCTCGGCAAGAAGCGCAAGGTGGAAGCACGCCGCGAGGAGGAGCAGGCGCGGAACCAGACCGGCATCCGCACGCTTCGGCGCAAGCCCACCTTCACGACGCCGAACGTGCATCCGCCGACGCTGCCGGGCGCGCTCGGCCCGGCCGTCGACGGGGACCGGCCCGTCGAGTCCGCCCCGGCGGACGAGGGATCCGCCGGGGAACAGCACTGCTACGTCTGCAAGGAAAGGTTCACGGAGCTCCACCACTTCTACGACCAGCTTTGCCGGCCGTGCGCCGCGTTGAACTACCGGAAGCGTGGGGAGCTGGCGGACCTCTCCGGCAAGGTCGCGCTGCTCACCGGCGGCCGGGTCAAGATCGGCTATCAGGCGGGCATCAAGCTCCTGCGCTGCGGCGCGGAGCTGGTCGTTACCACGCGTTTTCCGAGGGATGCCGCCGCGCGGTACGCGCGGGAGGAGGACTTCGACCAGTGGGGCCACCGCCTCAAGATCTACGGGCTCGACCTCCGCCATACGCCCAGCGTGGAGGCGTTGTGCGCCGAGATCCTGAGGACGAAGCATCGTCTGGACATCATCATCAACAATGCCTGTCAGACCGTGCGCCGCCCGCCCGATTTCTACCGGCACATGATGGAGGGTGAAGCGGCCGCCCTGGATGCGTTGCCGCCCGAGGTGCGCTCGCTCGTAGGGGCGTACGAGGGGCTGCGCGGCTACGACCTGCTACCGAGCGGGTCGCGCACGACCGCGGCCCTGGGCCCGGGGGGCACCGATCAGAACGGAGCGCCGGGTCTGACCCACGCCGCCGCGCTGTCGCAGCTGCCGCTCCTGGCCGAGGAGCGCGAGGCGCAACAGGCGCTCTTCCCCATCGGGAGGCTCGACCAGGACCTGCAGCAGATCGATCTCCGGGAGCGGAACTCGTGGCGCATGCTCATGGACGAAGTGCCCACCGTGGAGTTGCTCGAGGTGCAGCTCATCAATGCCGTCGCGCCCTTCGTCCTGAACGCCCGCCTCAAGCCGCTCATGCTTCGCACGGAGAACCGGGACAAGCACATCGTGAACGTCTCCGCGGTCGAAGGGCAGTTCTACCGCAACGCCAAGACCACCCGGCATCCCCATACGAACATGGCCAAGGCCGCGTTGAACATGATGACCCGGACCTCGGCTACCGATTATCACAACGACGGCATCCACATGAACGCCGTGGATACCGGCTGGGTGACCGATGAGGATCCGGAGCCGATCGCGGCGCGCAAGACCCGCGTGCACCGGTTCCACCCGCCCCTGGACATCGTGGACGGCGCGGCACGCATCGTGGACCCCGTCATCCATGGCATGAACACGGGCGAGCACGTCTGGGGGCAGTTCCTCAAGGACTACGCGCCGACGGACTGGTAGGGCGGCGGGCGCCCCGCCCGGATCCGATGTGCCGACAGGTGGGTATTGGACGTCATACATGGCTCAGCACGCGAGCCTACTCCTCAGCCCCGAGGCCTCATGCGGATCATCCGTCGGCAGCCCGCACCGCATCTCCGAACCCTCGGCATGGTGCTCCTCGCGCTGAGCCTTCCGGCCGCCGGCCACGCCCAGACCACGCCCGCCGACTCGGCCGACATCGTCGACGAGATGCGCGACATGCAGGAGGAGTTCGAGCGGTTCCGCGAGAGCCGGATTCCCGTCCAGCGCGACGCCAACCCCGGGACGTGCGATGAGCAGATCGGGCGGATCTGCATCTGGTTCGGGGGCGATGCCGAGGAAGACTTCCCGGCGGAGGCCCGAGAGGTCGGGCAGGCGCGGGTCGAGCTCATCCGGTCGCTGTCAGAGGCGTTCGATCAGGTACGAGACCGGTGGGTGTTGGGGCAGCTCGCGCACTATCTGGTCGAGAGCCGCAACATGGGCGAGGCCGAGCGGGTGGCCGCGGCGTGCGGCATAGACGAAGCCTGGTGGTGCTCCGCGCTCCTCGGGTACGTGTACCACGTCTGGACCCGCTATGTGGACGCCGAGGACGCCTTCCACGACGCGCTCGACACCATGCCAGATTCGGTCCGCACCGCATGGATCCGGCCCCGGTACATCTTCACTTCGGATGCCCTGGAAGCGTTCGACGCCGAGCCCGAGGAAGCACGCCAGCGGCGGTGGGAGCTGCTCTGGCAGCTGTCGGATCCGCTGTTCCTGTTCGAGGGGAACGACCGGTTCACGGACCACTATGCACGCCTTGTCCAAGCGGAGAACCGGCGGGACGCGGCGCATCCGCAGAACATGGAGTGGGATGAGGATCAGGAGGAGGCGCTGGTACGGTACGGCATGAACACGGGGTACAGCCGAACCCACGACCCCGCACGAGGGTTCGGCAACCTGCAGGATACCCGCCGGGTGGTGGGGCATCACCATCCCATGAGCCGGGGATACCTCTTCCCCGAGGTGTTCCTGACTTCGCCATCCGACATCCCGCCGGAAAGCTGGATCACGGCGCCTCGGGAAGCGCGGACGTGGCATGCTCCTCTGTACGCGCCCGATGTCCGTGGCCTCGAGACGCAGGTCGGCCGCTTCCGCCGGGGTGACGAGATGCTCGTGGTGGGAGCCTACCGGCCCACCGTGCCGGTCGCAGACGGCCGGGTCGCCCCGGCATGGAGCGAGCGGGGCGGCGTCCAGGGGGAGGCCGGCGCGGCGCTGTTCCTCGTCCCGGAGGACGGCTCCGAGCCCGTCCACGTCCAGGGCAGCGATCCGGAGGGCGTGTTGGCGGTACAGACCTGGCCCGGTCGATACGTGAGCAGCCTGGAAGTCGTGGACCCGGAGGGACGGCGCGCCTGGCGGGCCCGCCAGGGGATCGCCCAACTCCCGCTCGCACCCGGCCTCGTGGCCGTGTCGGACCTCATGATCCTCCGGGAAGGCGCGCCGCTCCCGGAAACCATGGAGGAAGCGATTCCCGATGTGCGGCCGGGCGTCCGCGTGAGCGTGGGCGAGCGCTTTCCGGTGGTCTGGGAGGTCTACGGCCTGGGCGTGCGCCAGCCCGTGCGGGTCACCATCGGGTTCAGTCGAGGACGGCCCGGCTTCCTGGAGCGCGTGGGGGCGTTCCTCGGCGTGATCGATCCCGAGCGGAACATCGAGATCGCGTTCGACGAGGCCGGACCCGAAGACGAGGTCCAGGCCGTCTTCCGGTCCATCGAGATCGAGCTTCCGGATCTCGACCCCGGCGAGTACACCCTGCACCTGCAGCTGGAGATCTCCGGGAGGGATCCGGTGGTGGCGAGCCGGCCCATCATCGTGGAGGGGTGAGCGGGCGGTCGTCCGCGTGGCCGACGCCGGCCATGGGCTCGGGCGGCACGAAGGCGTCGCTCAGTCGTCGGCGAGCGCCGCCCCGACCGTCAGATGGTAGACGGTCTGCTGCCGCTCGTAGATGACGAGCGCCAGTCCTTCGGCCTGCACCTCACGAAGCACGTCGCTGAAGATCGCTCCCAGCTCGCGCGACTTGCGGGCCGACACGGACTCGAACGCCAGGTCCACGAGCCGGCCGAGGTGGGGCACGAGATCGGACGGGACGCCCGCGAGAATGTCCTCCGGATGCTCCGCGGGCGGGGCGAACGCCGCATAGGACAGGTCCACGGTGGTCCCGAACTCGTGTGAGCTCGCGCCGGCCGCGGCATTCGCGTTCGAGGAGCGCAGCCGGTTCTGCCCCTCGGACGTGCGTAACGCGCTCGTGACCTCGATCCGGTACGGTGGAAGCCCCATCTCGGCGAGCCTGGCCTGGAACCGCTCGCCGAGCACCTGGAGCAGCTCACGTGTGTGTGGCACCACATACGCGGGCGAGGTGCGCGGCCGCACGATCCAGTGCTCCGTGCTGTCCTCCAGCTGGACGAGCCTTCCCGCCGCAACCAGCGCGTCCCGCTCGGCGCGGTCCGCCGCTCTGACCCCGAGCGTGCGTGCCCGGTCCACGTGGGCGCTGTTCAGGTATCGTCTGAGCGCGGCCTCGTCGGCCGGAGTCATGACCGGGAGCGGCCGCAGGATCTCGTTCGCCACGCCTGCCCGCTCATCCGTGAGCCGGATCGCCTCGGACAACGCGCGCTCGATCTCGAGCAGGGTGGCGAGCCGGGTCGCCTCCACCGCGGCATCGACCGCCGCCTGGATCTCGGCCTCGCGCTCCTGCTCGGAGGGTCCGCAGGAAGAGAGCAGCACAACGAGCGGAACGAGTAGGGTCGACGTGCGCATGCTGGGCTCCAGGGGCTTCCGGGCGAGGCGATGAGCTCCCTGATTATGGGCCGGTCGGGCGCGAAGGATCCAGGTAATCCCGCAGTTCGGGGTCGACCGCGTAGACGTAGCAGCCCTTCACACGGTCTCCGGCGCGATCCGGACGTCCAGTGCGCGGGCCGATCCCTCCGCCAGATCCCGCACTGTGACCGGGCTCCCCGAGCCGACGTTCACCGCCTCGCCCACGGCGTGGTCCGGCTCGGCCAGCAGCATGGCGCGGACGACGTCGTGCACCGACACGAAATCGCGCTGCTGCGCGCCGTCCTCGTGAAGGGCGAGGATCGTCTGGTCGGCGTCATCTCACGGGCCGACCTCACGGTGAAGTTCGGACCGGACGAGAGGATCGGGGTCGAGGAGACCATCGAGAAGATCTCCCAGCCGGCGAAGCCGAACCGCTGAGCGGGTAGGCTCCGGATCGGCCCGGCCTTCCCTGGTGTTTGGGGGGACTCGCGGCCGGTCCATTCATCTGGTCAGCGTCTGACCGATGATCAGCGACGATAGACCCGCACGTGCTCGACCCCCAACTCGTCACGCCATACTCCGGCGACGAGTCCACGTTCGACATCCATGATCTCGAGTCCTGCTGGCGTATTCAGCCGACCAGTGACCTTCCCTTCCGAATCGAACAACCACCACGTGCCCTCTTGATCGGTCGTTGGCTGGTATCGTCGTGCCCAGACTGAACAGTCGTCGTCCAGGAGGAGCGCGGCGAACGCCGGCATCCATTGTGGGAACGTGAGATCGTCGCGGACGCGGAGCATGACGTCTCGGTAGGGTCCCTCCGCTTCTTCCAAGAGCGTCGACCAGTACCGATCGATGTCTGGTTCGGTGACCGGGCGGAGGGGAATCGATAACCTCCAGACGGCTTCCAGATTGCCGCTCTCGCCGTAACAGCGTACTTCGGGAGTCGGGCCGAATGCATGGCAAAATCCGGAGCCGGACCTTACCAGGCCGGCCTCGGCGGTGAACGGTGCCCCGACCGTGGTCCTGAGATCTCCCGCCTGCCTCACGAACCTTTCGTTATGAGGGACACGACGAAGGGAATCGAGCAGGGACCCGTCCGCGTCGTAGGTGGACACGACGCTCTGGTCGACAATCCTTCCGACGCCCTCCAGTTCCGTCATGTGGCTGACCGTGACCGTGAGCGCACTCCCGTCTGCCGCGATCTCGACCGGGAAGAGCAACCCGCTGAACCATTCCAGGCGATAGGAGCGCACGAACTCTCCGCCGAGACTCCGAACCGTGATCCGGTCGTTTCCCACGTCGTAGGTGAAGATCGAATCCGCGACGTCCTGGACTAGGCTCAGCCCTCGGTACTCTCGGGGCCCGCTCCCTTCGCCGCCGAAGGAGGTCAGGTGCCTCCCGTCGAGCCCGAAGATGCGGACCTCCTCGCTCCCGCGGTCGGCCACCGCGAGATGGGCCGAGTCGAGGAGCTCGACGTCCCTGATCTGATAGAACTCCTCCGCACCGCCCGCGCCGACGGTGCCGAAAGACGCGATCATCTCCAAGTCGGGCAAGACGGGGACGTCGCCCACGTCGCTCTCCACGATGCGGATGCCCAAACTGTCGGAGACCGTCCAATGTTCATCAGCGATGTTGGACCCGCACCCTCCCAACGAAGCGATGATGGTGAGGCCAAGAATGAATCGATACACCAGACGCTCCACGGGGCTGGGGTAGCGCACGCTACTATCACCATAGTAAGAGGTGCATTCGACCCACCACAAGATTTCTTGCGAGTGGCAGTGATGCGCGAGATCATTCCTCCCGCAGCGAACGCGCCGGCTCGATGTCCAGCACCCGTCTGGCCGGTAGGTAGCACGCGGTCAGCGCCACGGTTCCCAGCCCCACGGAGACGGTTGCGAGGGTCAAGGGGTCAGTCGGCGACACGCCTACAAGCAGCCCCCGAACCGTCCGGCCCACGAAGAAGGTGGCCGGCACCCCGATCAGCAGGCCCAGCATGATCAGGCGTGCTCCGTCCACCAGGACCAGCCGCAGCACGCTCCGGTGGTCTGCCCCAAGAGCGAGCCGCACGGCGATCTCGTGCTTGCGCCGGGTCACCGTGGCCGACACGACGCCGACGAGCCCCATCGCGGCGAGAAGCAGCGCGCCGAGTGAAAACCCCCCGATCAGAACCGCCGTGACACGCTGCTGACGCAGAGCGTCGCCCACAAGGTCCGTCATGGGTCGGACGTCCGCGATCGGCAACTGCGCGTCCAGCTTGCGCACCACGGCGCGCACCTCGGGCATCAGTGCTTCAGGATCGAGCCCGCTCCGTATCACGAAGGATAGCGAGCGCTGCTGATGATACTCGGTGCGCATGTAGAGTTGCGGGCGCCCATCCGCGTGGACGTCGTAGAGGCGCGCTTGGCGCACCACGCCCACCACACGCAGGCTGTCGCCCCCATATGGGATGATGGCGCCGAGCGGGTTGCCGCTCGGGAAGAAGTAATGTGCGAACGTGTGGTCGACAACTACCTCCGTCATCCCGGCCTCTCCGCGCTCGTCCAGCATGCGGCCCGCGAGCAGCCGCATCCCCATCGCCTCCATGTATCCCGGTCGCACGCCGATGCGGTCGACCAGCGGAGCGTCATGATCCTCCTCTCCGGTGTTGCCCGGCGCTCCCGGCACGCGGATGGTCGTCTGGCTCGCGTTCGCGGACAGGGGCAGCGCCGACGTGGCGCCCACGGCTGTCACGCCCGGAAGTGTCGCCAGTTCCCGCTGGAGGCGACCTGGCACGGCGATGGCTTCTTCCGGCTCGGCGTAGAGCTCCGACGAGATCGGTACCCGAAGTGTCAGAACGCCCTCCGACCGGAACCCGGGATCCGCGCGGAGCAGGCGCTCGAAGCTTCGTGCCACGAGACCGCCGGCCGTGAGCAGCACCAGCGAGAGCGCCACCTGCGTCACGACCATGCCGCGCCGCATGCGCCCGTGGCCCCCGCCCCCGCGCACCGCGGCGTTGCCGAGCAACATCGACAGCGGTGCCCGCGCTGCCCAGACCGCCGGCGCCGTCGCCGCGAGGCACCCGATCAGTACCCCCGCGCCGAGGACCACGGCGGCGGTGCTCGTGTCCACGGCGATGGACGTACGACGTGGGAGGTCGAGGGGCGCCAGCGCAACGAGCGCGCGCGTGCCCCAGACCGCCAGGACCGTCCCGGCCACACCGCCCAGCAGTCCCAGCAGCGCCCCCTCCAGCAGATTGATACGCACGAGGGACGAGGACCCAGCCCCCAGCGCGCGGGACACCGCGAACGACTGCTCGCGCTGCGCCGCACGCGCCAGCAGCAGCGTTCCGACGTTCAGCATCAACACCAGCAGCAAAAGCGTACCCGCCCACCCGAGGAGCACCAGCGCCGGGCGCACCTCCGAGACGAGGTCGTCCTTGAGCGGCACCGCATATAGCTCGAGGCCTCGGCCTTCGAAGTCCCGCTCGTCGACCGCGGCGCCGACCGCCGCCACTGCGGTCGCGAAGGCCTCCGGCGATGTGCCGGGCCGCGCCCGCACCAGGCCGGCGTAGGAGCCCGCGTTGGGCTCGGTCTCGGACAGCTCCACGTTCAGCGGGATGTAGGCATCCCCTCCGCGCGGCGCCCCGAGGCTGGCGTTGCGCACGAAGTCGAACGCCGGTCCTGTCACGCCGATGACGGTGTGGGGCTGGCCGTCGAGCCGGATCTGGCGCCCTATCAGGCCCGGGTCCGCGCCCAGGCGGCTCCAGAGGTCGTGGGTGAGCACGGTCACCGCGGCCGCGTCATTCCCCCCCTTCGTCGGCGGCGAACCCGCGTCCGAGCTCGGGCTCCACCCCAAGGAGGTCGAACAGATTCGGGCTGGTCGCCATCACGGCGATCTCGACCGGGTTCATGTCGTCGCGGCCGGACAGCGACATTTGACCCACCCGGAGGGCCGCCGCGTCCTCGATCATTCCGCCCGCGCGCTGCAGCTCGGCCACGTCCGTCCCACCGAGCCACCCTCGGTCCAAGTCGAAGAACGCGGTGTAGTCTCGCCACACGTAATAGAGGTCGTCGGGTTCGTCGTAAGGCATGGGCGCGAGCAGCACATTGTGCACGACCGCGAACACCACGGCGAACGCGCCCAGCCCCACCGTCAGCGTCCCGATCATGGAGCCCGCGAAGACGGGCGCGCGCAGCACCCTTCGCACCACGAGCCGCACGTCACGTCCCCACTCCGTCCCGCCATTTCGGGGCGGCCAGGAGCTCGCAGGCCGCACTCGCTCGGCCGGGCCGTTTCGCGCGGCATCGGCCAGCGCTCGCATCCACAGGCGCAGTAGGGCTCCGCGACCCCGCTCGCGCAGCAGGACGCGGCAGCGTCCCATGTACTCTGCGATCAACCCTTCGCCCATGCGGCTGCGGAAGGACGCTGGATAGAACAGCAGGAGGAGCCGCAGCCACCGCCGCGATGCGTCGAGCCAACGATCGTCGCTCATAGCCCCTCCTCCGGAAGGAGTAGCCCGTCCATGGCGGCCCGAGTGAGGGACGCCAGCCGTCGCGCCTCCAACCGCGCCACCTCCATGCCGAACGGCGTTATCACGTAGTAATGCCGACGCTCGTGGCCACGCTCCGCCTCCGCGGGGCCTTTGGAAGCACGGATCAGCTCCCGCTCCGACATCCGAGCCAACGCGCGGTAGAGCGTCCCGATGTCCGGCACCCGCGCCTCGCCTCGGGCCTCGGCGTCCTTGATGATGCCCCACCCGTGGCGCTCACCCGCCGCCAGGCTGAGCAGTACGTGGAACTCCACGGGACGGAGCGGGAGGAAGTCTTCCGGTTGCCGACGCTCTTCGATGCTCATGGGCCCTCCGAGGATATATGCGCTGTGATAGTATGCGTAGCGCATGCATGCGTTGTCAACGCACGGAGACCTGGAGTGCCCCCTAATCGTGCGAACCGAAAGGCTGGAAGGGGGAAGAACGGACTGACGTGCACCGATCCGGGCGGGGCACGATTCTGGCTGCGTTCGCGGCATATCAATCGGGGCGCCCGGATGGAGCTGCGGTCGACTCCAGCATCACCTGGTGTGGCGACGTGGCTAAGCGGTACAGTAGGGTCCCAGGATTTCGCGATGGCGAACAACAGGAGGCAAGCCATGGCCATGTATCTGACGCGCTTCAGCTACACACCTGAGACGTGGGCGCGGTTGATCCAAAGCCCCGAGGACCGGCGCGAGGCCGCGCGGGCGTACATCGAGTCGGTTGGTGGAAAATTGCACGGCTTCTGGTACGCCTTCGGCGAGCATGATGGATGGAACCTGTGGGAGGCACCGGACAACGTGTCGATGGCAGCCGTTGCGCTCGCCATTGGCGCAGGAGGTGCGCTCAGCTCGATCGAGACCACCGTTCTGCTCAGTGTGGAGGAGTTGGTGGAGGCCCTTGGTAAGGCGAAGTCGATCCGTTATCGGCGGCCGGGTGCATAGACGCGTCGTCTTCGTATATGACGACATCTGCGAAGTCATTAGGCGTGCGTCGCGGCACCTTAACTTCGACCGCCATCCGGGAGGGCGGATAACCCTTCGTGAGCACTAGGAAGGCAAGCGCGTGAGCGCGAACCCACTCTTCAGGGTTCGTCCAGTCGTACGTCTTCCGCTGACTCAACGCGTAGGTGACGCGCTTGCCGTCGATACTAAGGAAGCCTCTCCGTTGAGCCAGTTGAGAGGATGGGCCTCGGTCTCGGCACGTGTCAGGTTCGGCATACGCGAAGGGGAGGAGGTGCGACCACCCCTGTCGAGTTAGACGCGCTTGCGCAAGCGAGATCGCGGGTCGGAGCACGCACAGCGGGACTGTGCCCCTGACGATCGCCGGGCGGGCCACAACCTCGATGAGGTCGGGTGCAAGGTTCGTGCAATACAGAACTTGCCAGTCATCCAAACTTCAATCGGGGCGCCCGGATTCGAACCGGGGACCCCCTGCTCCCAAAGCAGGTGCGCTACCGGACTGCGCCACGCCCCGAGGGTCCTATAACCTATTGCGGCTCAATGTCTTCTGAGGATAGCCGCTTGCTGTCTCCGCTCCGCATTTCGCCCGTGGGGCACGTATGGGGCACAGGGCCGAGGGCGCTAGGACGGAGGGCGGAAACAAGTCATGCCGGAAACGTCGCCGCGTGCCCCATGGGGGTCAACGGGTGTGCCCCACGTCACCGGAACCACCGCCCGAGCCACCGATGCCGAACGCGCGGCACGTTGGTGCATCGTCAAAGGTCGAGGTCCTCAAGCACCTCGTTTCGGCCTTTGCCCAAGTGCGACCCCACCTCCCTCACGATGCCGGCAAGGGTTCCCGTCTTAAGCCCGGTGTGTGCGGGAATCGTTATGTGGTGATCCCCACGACGAGGGTCGCGTCGGGTTAGGCGGATGTGAGAGCCGCTCTGCCGAGTCACTTCGTAGCCGTAGACCTTGAGCGCGTCGGCGACGGCCTTTCCTCCGACATCGCGGGGCAGCTTCACCGGGTCGCGAAGGTCCCGCTCCAGTGTACCCTCGCTGGAGGCTCGTCGGGGCCGAAATGACACTCCAGCGCCTCGCGGATCGCCTCCTCCAGCTCCTCGAACGTGTCGGCCTCGGTGAAGATCGACGCTGACTCCGCCCGGGCCGTGTAGCCGCCCTCGGGCGCATGCTCGACGACGAACGCGATTTCTCGTTCCTGATGCAACACCGCTGTTCCGGCATTCATTTCGCTCTACCTCCGACTCGGGGCCGACTTCCTGAATGATACACGGCCGAGAGCGCTAAGGCACACACGCTCACGAGCCCGCCGCCTTCCGCAGCTCGTCGGCGAGCGCCTGGAGCTCTCCACCGCGACGCTCGATCGCATCCGCCAGCTTGGCGAGGTTCTCGGGCGTCGGGTTCCGCTTGCCGTTACGCCAGGCGTACAGGGTGGCCCGCGAGACTCCCACTTCTTCGGCGAACGCATCGACGTTCGGCACGGCTCGGTTGAACACCTGTTCCATCATCTTCTGCATCCGTGAATGCTGGGGCAATTCGGGCGACCTCTCAGTCTGGCTTGTTTGCAAGTTGTTGACAAGCTCCGAGCCGACCCGCATGATTGGAGCCCGATGCAGAAACCGGACGGACGGCCCACCCGCGAAGATGATCCGACCGCCCGGCCCAACTCACCGCCCGAAGACGGCGCCCTCAAGCTACGGCGGCGACGTACCTTCGGGCAACGAACGGAGGTCAAGTCCCCATGG
>Ga0326597_10002776_pt1 | contig 25918 bp, 19 predicted proteins | sample RVTome_12_FD_203789 | JGI IMG/M metagenome (GOLD analysis project Ga0326597, IMG submission 203789) | Soil microbial communities from uranium-contaminated site in the Upper Colorado River Basin, Wyoming, United States - RVT100D185 | ecosystem: Environmental > Terrestrial > Soil > Contaminated >... | reverse complement strand
GTGATGCTGCTCTTCTTCGAACCGCTCGTCGCGATTCCGATTCACGGCGTCGTGCAGCTCGTCTCGAACGGTTCGCGCACGTTCGTCCAACGCAAGCACGTCGACTGGACGATCCTCTGGCGCTACTCGGCGATGTTGCTGCCGATGGGTTTCGTGGGCCTGGAGATCGCGCAGTCGTTGCCGGCGACCGTGACACGCGCGCTGATCGGCGTCTTCGTTTTGATCGCCACCTGGAAGCCGGGCTGGCTCCTGATCGGTACGCACCCCGAGCGCACCGACATCCATCGCCGGTTCTTCTGGTTGGGAGCCGTCGTCGGCGTGCTCAACATGACGATCGGCGCGGCGGGCCCGCTGATCGCGCCGTTTTTCCTGAGAATCGGGCTCACCCGCCAGGCGTTGATCGGAACCAAGGCCGCCTGCCAGGCGGCAGGACACCTGGTCAAGATCGCGATCTTCGGAATCGCGGGCTTCGTTTTCGCCGACTACGCGATCCCGCTCGCGCTGCTCTGCGCATCCGTGATCGCGGGCACCTGGATCGGCAGCCAATTGCTCGAAAGCGTGAACGAACTCTGGTTCAAGCGGCTGTACCAGGGAGTGCTCACGGTGATCGCGCTCCGCCTCGTGATCTGGGAGGGGGTGGCCTGGCTCGGCGTGAACTGACCCGCGGCAATGGACTGGATCAGTAGATCAATACGCTCCGGATCACCTCGCCCTTGTGCATCTTCTCGAACGCGTCGTTGATTTCTTCGAGCGGCATCGTCGCGTTGACCATCTCGTCGAGTTTGATGCGGCCCGACATGTAGCGGTCGACGAACTGGGGCAGCTGGGTGCGGCCGCGCACGCCGCCGAACGCCGAGCCGCGCCAGTTTCGGCCGGTCACGAGCAGGAACGGGCGCGCGTGGATCTCCTGGCCCGCACCCGCAACACCGATGATGATCGCCTCTCCCCAACCGCGATGCGTGCACGCGAGCGCCTGGCCCATCAGATCGACGTTGCCCACGCATTCGAACGAGTAGTCGACGCCCCCATCGGTCATGTCGACGATCGCCGCAGCGAGGTTGTCGGTCTCCCTGGGATTCACGAAGTCCGTCGCGCCAAATTGGCCGGCCAGCGCGAACTTGCCTGGATTCGTGTCAACGGCGATGATGCGGTCCGCACCCGCAATCACCGCGCCCTGGATTACCGACAGCCCGACTCCGCCGAGGCCGAACACGGCGACTGTCGAACCCGGCTTCACCTTCGCGGTCTGGAGCGCCGCGCCGATGCCCGTGGTCACCGCGCAACCGAAGAGGCAGACCTTGTCGAGCGGTGCGTCGGGGCGGATCTTCGCGAGCGCGATTTCCGGAACGACCGCGTACTCCGCAAACGTCGAGGTGCCCATGAAGTGATGGAGCATCTTGCCCTTGTGGGAGAGTCGGCTGGTACCGTCGGGCATCAGGCCGCGACCCTGGGTCTCGCGCAACTTGAAGCAGAGGTTGGTGCGACCGGAAACGCAGTACTTGCACTCGCGGCACTCGGGGATGTAGAGCGGAATCACGTGGTCGCCGACCGCCACGGACTTCACGCCGGGACCGACCTCTTCCACGACGCCGGCGCCCTCGTGACCGAGTACGACCGGAAACAGGCCCTCGGGGTCTTCACCGCTCTGCGTGAACGCGTCGGTGTGACAAACGCCAGACGCCGCGAGGCGCACCAGGCACTCAGCCTGCTTCGGCCCGTCCAGATCGATCTCTTCCACTTCGAAGGGAGCCTTGGGCTCCCAGCAAATTGCGGCCTTCATCTTCATCTTGGCGTCTCCCCGTCATTGTGCACGCCGTCGGCGTGGCGTGGCGCGACAGTATAGCGGCAGATACCCGAGCGGGTGCAAACCCGAGCGGAGAAGTCGTTCAATCGCTGAATCCTCGAGTCGCAATTCGGGAATTCAACAATTCAACCACGTTCCCGTCTTACCACTCGAAGCTAAGGGTGATGCTTCCGACGTGTTGTACGAGGTCTGCGTTCAAAACGGCGTCATAGCTGCCGACGACGCTCCAAGCCGAGTTCGTGATGACCCTCCACGCGAGGCCGATGCTGCCGGAATCGCGCGGAAGCTCAACGCCCTGGATCTGAAACGCACTCGCGCCAACCGGAGCGCTTACGAGCCGCGCTTCGATCAGCCGGTCGGTGTCGAGAAACTCGTGCAGCCAGCGACCGCGCAACTCCGGCACCACCCAGAGTTCAGCTGCGATCTCCCAACGCCCGTGAACACGCATTCCGACACCGGTGACCAGGGAATCGAGGTCGTAATCCTCGAGCGCGAGGTTCAGCGACTTCGCGCCGCTTTCGGTGACGTCGTCCTGGGTGAGGTGATTGTAGTTCACAGAGGCGATCGGCTGAAAGACGATTCTCCCGAGCGCGAGCAGATTGAGTCCGCCATCGAATCGCGCGCCGTAATCGTTTCCATCCAGGTTGGCGTCTGTCTTGCGATCAATGCTGCCGAAGCGAATCTCGCGCTTCCCTTTCATGTCGTTGTGCGCATAGCGTCCGGAAACCCCGACGTGGAACCGCGGATCGACGTAGCCCGCGTAGAGAGCACCCTGGTAGGTGTCGACTTCGCCCTCGCCCGGGCGCGCCGAGAAGTCGAGATCCGTGTTCGCGTAGCCGCCCGCCAACCCGAGCACCCAGTGCTCGGCCAACAGCACGTCGGCGCCGAGCGACCCACCCCAGATCGTGTAGTCGAAGGCGCTTTCATTCGAGTTGCCGTCGACATCGCCGTAGATCCCGGATCCATCGATCCAGGTCCGGATCCACGGATCCGCGCTGGTGTTCGGTTCAATGCCCGGGGCGCCCATCGGCCCGACTCCGAGCATCGCCACCCCGAAGACCGGACTGCGCTCGGGATGGATCGGATCGGCGGGCGAATGATCTTCCTCTCCCGTCGCGGTACCCGCAGTGAGGAGCGCGCGGTTGCCCCGCCGCTGGTGATCGCGAATCCGCGCTTCGAGCGACTGCCCGAAGCGCTCCGCGGTCGCGAGCCGCGTGGTGGCGAACTGTGTGAGGGTCTCCCCGGTCATCGCTTCGAGCGCGCTGGGAACCTGGGTCTCGCTGAGTTCGTCCAGGCCCTCGAAGACCTCGTCGATGTCCGGATCGGTACCCGCAATCCCTGCGGCCTCCAACGCTGCCGCGATCGTCAATTGATTCGGGGTCTGCGCGTAGTCCGATGGAGTCATCCCATTGTCGGCGACTCTGAGTTCTACGGTGGTGGCGGTCTTCATGTACGTGATGTCGAGAAACGCGAAGTCCTCTTCGAACGGCGCAAAATCATTGAGGACGGCACCCGCCGTCAGGATCGTAACGTCGAGCGGCGTGTCGTAGTTGCCACCGATGATATCGACCTGGAGCGAAGCGCCGCCGAGATCCACGGTACCCGACGCGAAGAGGTGGTCCGCCGTCGGCGCATCCACTTCGACTACGAACACGGATCCGGGCGCGAACGTAACCGCTCCAACACTGAGCACCCCGATCGAGTTGCCCGGCGCAACCGTGCCGTTCACGGTAACCGGCCCACCAACGCTGCCCGTTCCACCCAACACCGCAGAAGCGCCCACGTTGACCGCGCCGATCCCGAGCGAGCCGTTCACATCCAGGCGGCCGGCCATGATCGACGTAGGCCCAGTGAAGGTGTTGATGCCCGCGAGGCTCAGAGTTCCAATACCGGCCTTCGTGAGACTTCCAGTGCCGCTGATCGCCCCCTGATAGGTGCCGGCCCCACTCGAATCGAAGATCAATGCGGCGTTGTTTACGATGCTGCTCGTCGTTTGGTTGGGCAGATTCTGGGAGCCGGCACGCAGCGTCCCTGCGCTCACGGTGGTCACCCCCGCGTAGGTATTGGCGCCCGAGAGCGTGAGCGTACCGGTGCCGGTCTTCGTGACGCCGGCCATTCCGCTGATGGCACCCGCGTAGGTGCCGTCGGTGTCGTGGTTGAATGTCACCAGGGTACCGGCCGCCGTGGAGAGTTTCCTGGGAATGCTCGCAAAGCCGCCTCGAAGGGCGCCACCAGCGAGGCTCGACTGACCCGAAATGGTGTTCGTTCCTGAGAGAGTCAGGGTGCCGGCGCCCTCCTTGGTGAATCCCCCGGCGCCGGTTAGGTTGCCCAAATAAGTGGCATTTGCAGGTTGAACGAAGATCACCACCCCACCGCTTTCGACCGCGATGTTTCCCTGGAGGCTGTCCGCATCCCCGCGCAGGGCACCCGCACTGATCGTCGTCCCTCCCGCATAGGTGTTTCCGCCGGTAAACACGACTTCACCCGTGCCGGACTTCTGCACCGCGCCCGTGCCCGTGATGGCGCCCGAGTACGTACCACCGACGTTCTGATCGAATACCAGTGTCGCATTGTTCGTGATGCCACCCTGCAGGCTGGTCGTGTCTCCGCGCAGGATCCCCGCGCTGACCAGGGTGCCGCCGGTGTAGTCGTTGGCGCCGCGGAGGGTGAGCGTGGCGGTGCCGTGCTTGACCAGGCGCCCCGCGTCGGTGATCACACCGTCGAATTGCTGATCGGCGCTGCCGTCGAAGGCGAGCGAGGCGCCCGAGCCGATTTCGAGAGGCGCATTCTTGAGCGTCAGCGCCTGCACCGTGGTCGTGTCGCTATTTACCCGAAAGATGTGTGTCTGGCCCGCGCCATTCACCGTGAGATTCGTCGCGGTGCTGCCATCGATTCTCACGCCGTCTTCGATGTCGGGCAGCGGCGTGATGAGGTTGATGGTTCCGTTGTTGGGTACGGCGAAGGTGATGTTCTTCGTATCGGCACTCGAAGCATTCGCATCGATGATCGCCGCGCGCAGCGACCCGGTCCCACTGTCGAGCAGGTTGGTCACCTCGAAGGTTTCGGTTCCCTGGGCCTCGGCGTCTGCAGCGCCGATCGCGAAACCGACAAAGATGCCAACGAACACCAAAGCAAATTGGACGCGACCCGCGGACGATCGAAGAATCTGCAATGAGCACCTCGGCTGTTGCTGGCTAGGTCAGGCGCAGGGGTGAATCTTCACCTCGGAAATCGATCGGGAGTGAACATCCACCATCGTCCGACCTCTTCAGCGTACACGCAGTCGGGCGGGAGCGGAATTCCTCGACCGTGATCCAGATCGACAAGGATCGCCCAATCTGGCCGCGATTTCGGCTGAATTGCGCTTGCAGGGCAATGCAGATCGGCCAATCTCTGACCGCCGGATTCGAGCGGAATCCGCACCGAAGCCCCATGGATGAGCAGCCATTCCGGCTCGGCCGTCCGGGCGAAGCTTCACGGCTTTGCCACACGACTGCTGTCCGGGCTTCACGAAACGCGCGTAATTTCGCCGCTCGAAGGCATTTCAAGAGCGAAGGGCGAATCGCCACAGGATCACCTCAGGGAGAGAAACATGCGCTACGCCACCATCCAGAACGCAACTCGTACCATGCTCTGCGCAATCTTGCTGGGATTCGCAGGGGCGGCATCGACTGACGAAGTTTCCGAGTCCAAGAGCGTCGCCGAGGAGTTGCTCGAAATCCTGCGCGCCGCAGGGACGATCAACGACACCCAGTACCGGGATCTCAGTGAGCGCGCCCGCGCGGAGGAGAAGCAGCGGATCGAGGCTGCGGTCGCGGCCGCAACTTCGGCGACCACCGCTGGCACCAATGCGGTGATCGACGAAGCCATCGAAAGCGCGACGATTGCAGCGGTCAGCGCCGCTGCTGGTTCGGAGCCCGGGCCCGATGACTGGGAATTCAAGTGGAGCAACGGCTTCAAGCTCGAACGCAACGACGGGGCCTTTAAACTCAAATTCGGTGGCCGCCTCCAGAACGACTGGGCGATGGTCGACCTCAACGAGCGGCTCGAGAACGCGATTGGAGGCGAGGGGCACGGCACCGAATTTCGCCGCGCGCGCATCTTCTTCGAAGGCGAGTTCTACGAGCGCCTCATCTTCAAGACCGAGTACGATTTCGCGAATACCGGCGATGGAGAGGTCGCCCTGAACGACGCCTACATCGGCCTGAAGGACCTGGGGCCCGTGGGCACGGTACGGGTCGGACACATGAAGGAGCCCTTCTCTCTCGAAAACATGACGAGCAGCAAGTACGGCGTCTTCATGGAGCGCAGCCTCCCGAACGCGTTCTCGCCGGGCCGGAATACCGGTTTTGCGGCGCACAACACCGCGGCCGACGAGCGAATCCTCTGGCATGTTGGAGCATTCATGGATTCCAACGACTCGGGCTTCGGCTTCGAAGACGACGGCATGTGGAATGCGACTGCCCGCCTGGTGGGCGTCCCGCTCTACGAGGACGGCGGCGCGGAAGTCGTGCACCTGGGGTTCGGCTACAGCCACCAGTTCCGCGCCGGAAGCGACTACATGCTCCGCTATCGGCAGCGCCCCGAATCCCACCTCGCCCCGTACCTCGCCGACACCCGCGCGATCATTCCAACGAACGACATCGACCGCATCAACCCCGAGCTGGCGGTCGTCTGGGGACCCGCTTCGTTCCAGGCCGAGTACATGCGCGCGTTCGTTCAGGGCGATGACGGCACGAGGAACAGCACGTTCTGGGGCGCCTACGCGCAGGCGAGTTACTTCCTCACGGGTGAGCACCTCATCTACAACCTGGGCGATGGAGCCTTCGGCCGCGTGAAACCCAACGCCAACTTCAACCCGGCACAAGGTGAATGGGGGGCATTCGAACTCGCGGCCCGATACTCCTACCTCGACCTCAACGACGAGTTCGTCCGCGGCGGAAAGATGTGGGACATCACGGCGGGCTTGAACTGGTATCTCTACTCAAACGCGCGGATCTCGCTCAACTACGTGCACTCCGAGCTGGATGACCGGGTCGTCACGACGGAGCCCGATGACGTCGATGGCAACGCGGACATCGTCGAGGCGAGGTTCCAGATCGACTTCTGAGGTTCCCGGCGGAGAGCGGGTTCGCGGTCCGAACCGCTTTCCGCCACGGGTTCCCGGCCGGGCTCGCGATTGCGATCCCCTCCTGCAACGCGCCCCGGCCGGGAAATTTCACCGAATCGTCACATCGATGACAAGCAGCGGTCACCTGGGCAATCGAGCTTTGGGCAAGATTGAAAACACGGAGAAAACAACGATGACACGAATTGCCTACTCGATCGCACTGCTGGCCGCCGCAGGTGTCGCGCTCTGGGCGGGTCACGCCTCGGCGCGCGACCAGATCCGGATCGTCGGATCCTCGACCGTCTACCCTTTTTCGACCGTCGTCGCCGAGGAGTTCGGACGCTCGACCGCCTTTAGGACACCGATCATCGAGAGCACCGGAACCGGCGGCGGCCTCAAGCTGTTTTGCGCGGGAGCAGGACTCGATACGCCCGATATCGCCAACGCCTCCCGCGCGATCAAGATCTCGGAGATCGAACTCTGCAATCGAAACGGCGTTGCGAAGATCACCGAAGTCAAGATTGGCTACGACGGAATTGCGATCGCACGCTCGAAGGAGTCGACGGCGATCGACCTCACGCTGAAGCAGGTCTTTCTCGCCTTGGCCCGCGAGGTTCCGATCCCGAGTGGCGAGTTCGTCGCAAATCCAAATCTCACCTGGAAAGACGTCGACCCCTCGCTGCCAGACGTCAGGATCGAAGTGCTCGGACCGCCCCCGACCTCCGGGACCCGCGACGCCTTCAACGAACTCGCACTGGAGGGCGGTTGCAGGACCTTCCCAGAGATCGAAGCGCTCGAGAAGACCGACGCGATCGCCTACAAACGGATCTGCCAATCGATTCGCGAGGATGGCGCCTACATCGAGGCGGGTGAGAACGACAACCTGATCGTTCAGAAACTCGTCGCCAATCCGTCGGCGCTGGGGATTTTCGGCTACGGATTCCTCGATCAGAACCGCGACCGCATCCGCGGGAGCCTGATCGATGGGATCGAGCCGAACTTCGACGACATCGCTGCGGGGAAGTATCCGGTTTCGAGACCCCTCTTCTTCTACGTCAAGGGCGAGCACATCGGAAAGATCCCGGGAATCTCGGAATACGTGAGCGAATTCATCGGAGAGAAGGCCATCGGCGATTACGGCTACCTCGCAGGTCGCGGCCTGATACCGGCCTCGAGTGACGAGCGAAAGCAGATCCGCGCGGACGTCGACGCTGGAAAAGTCGTCAAGCTGGCAGCCGACCATTGATCGATTCGACACCCGAAACTGTGGCCGGCGCCGATCGATTGGCGGCGGGCAGCTTTCTTTCCCTGCATCGAAACCGCACCCGGCGAAGAGCCCAGCGGTCCGTCGAGCGCGGCGTGCGATTCGCGCTATTCGCGGCTTCCACAGTCGCCGTACTCGTGACGATCGGAATTCTCGGGTCTCTGATCGTCGAGACCGTGCGATTCTTCGAACTCGTCTCCCCGCAGGAATTCTTCTTCGGATTGCGCTGGAGTCCCCAAATTGCGTTGCGCGCGGACCAGGTGGGCAGTTCGGGCGCCTTCGGTGCGGTGCCGCTCTTCGCGGGCACCCTGCTGATCACCGCGATTTCGATCTTCGTCGCGGGCCCGATTGGTTTGCTGGCCGCGATCTACACCGCCTTCTACGCGAGTCGCCGTGTGCGCGCAATCGTCAAGCCGGCCCTGGAGCTGCTCGCGGGTGTTCCGACCGTCGTATACGGTTTTTTTGCGGCGCTGATCGTCGCGCCGGTGATTCGCGACTTCGGCGCACATCTCGGCCTCGACGTCGCGTCGGAGAGCGCTCTCGCAGCCGGACTCGTGATGGGCATCATGATCATTCCGATCATTTCATCGCTTTCGGACGACGCGATCGCCGCGACCCCAAAGGCGTTGCGCGACGCCTCGTACGCGCTCGGCGCGACGCGTTCCGAGACCATTCGCCTGGCAATTCTGCCGGCAGCGCTACCGAGTCTCGTCGCCGCATTTCTGCTCGCCGTATCGAGAGCAATCGGTGAAACGATGATCGTAGTGATGGCCGCGGGACTGGCCGCCAACCTCACACCCAACCCCCTCGAAGCCGTCACCACGGTGACCGTCCAGATCGTGACCCTGCTGACCGGCGATCAGGAGTTCGACAGCGCCAAGACCCTCGCAGCTTTTGCACTGGGCCTGACGCTGTTCGTCGTCACGCTCGGGCTGAATTTCATCGCACTTCACGTGAGCCGGAGATCGAAGCTGCGCCATGGTTGACGCGAGATCGCATTGGCAGACCGAAGGCTTCAAGAAGCGTTTGCGAAAGCGAAATGCCCGCGAACGGCGTTTTCGACGCCTCGGGATCGCCGCGGTCCTGCTCGCCGGAGCCTCCCTCGCAGTTCTGCTCGTGAGTGTGCTCTCGAACGGCTTTCGCGCCGCCTACCGAAGCGAATTCGCGCTCGATGTCGAATTCGATCGCGAGATCCTCGGCGTCGAGTCGCCGCGGCAAGGCCTCGCGGACCAGGTCCCCGCATCGGCCGACTTCGGCGCGATCTTGCGCACTTCCCTCATGCAGCGCTTTCCGAACTCGGAGGGGAGAACTGCAATCCGCGAACTCGTCGCGCTGCTGAGCCGCGGCGCTGCGGAGGAACTCGCGGACCGGCTTCGCGCGAATCCGGCGTCGTTGGGCCAGCGCGAGCGGGTCTGGATTCCGACCGCCGACGACGTGAACCTCTTCCTGAACGCGAAGAGGCGCGATCCCGGCGCAAAGCCGAGCACGCGGCTATCGGATCAGCAGATCGGGTGGATCGAGACGCTCGTGGCTGACGATCGGGTGGCGAGTCGATTCAACAGCCGCTTCTTCAGCGCTGGAGATTCGCGCGAGCCCGAACTCGCGGGCATCGGCGGCGCGCTGATCGGCACCGCGCTCACGCTGCTCGTCACGCTAGCGGTTTCATTTCCCCTCGGTGTTTCGGCGGCCGTCTATCTCGAAGAATTTGCACCCAATAATCGCTGGACGCGCCAACTCGAGGTCAACATCAACAACCTCGCGGCCGTTCCATCGATCGTCTTCGGCCTGCTCGGCCTCGCGGTCTTCCTGGGGTTGTTCGGGATGCCGCGCTCCGCTCCGGTCGTCGGTGGCTTGACGCTTGCGCTGATGACCCTGCCGGTGATCATCATCGCGAGTCGAGCCTCGATCTCCGCGGTACCGCTGTGGATTCGCGAATCCGCTCGCGGGCTCGGCGCATCTCCGGTGCAAGTCGTCGCCCACCAGGTTCTTCCAATCGCGATGCCGGGAATCGTCACCGGGACCCTACTTGGTCTCGCTCGCGCAATGGGTGAAACCGCGCCGCTCCTGATGATTGGCATGGTCGCGTTCATCGTCGATGTCCCGACCAACTTCACGGATGCCGCGAGCGCACTTCCGGTCCAGATCTTCCTCTGGGCGGACAGCCCCGAGCGCGGCTTCGTCGAGAAGGTTTCTGGAGCCATCCTCGTGCTCTTGACGTTGCTCGGTATTCTCAATGGCGCTGCCATCTTGCTGCGGCAGCGATTCGAACAACGCTGGTAGAATCAGGCCGGAGAATCGACTCGTGACCAGCATGATTGCCCAAGACGAATTGACGATCACCGGTGGCGGTTCGTCGAACTCGGCAAATGAATCGCGGATCCGGTCCGCAGCCTCTTCGACGTCCCAAAACCGAGGCTCGGCGAAGATGTCTGCGCGCGGGTTGAACGTCTATTACGGAGATTCTCATGCCGTGAACGACGTCTCCCTCGACATCTCGAAAGACGAAGTCACCGCACTCATCGGACCTTCGGGTTGCGGAAAATCGACGCTGCTGCGCTGCTTCAACCGGATGAACGACGACATCGTTGGCTGCCGGGTCACCGGCGAGATCTCGCTCGACGGCGAGCCGATCGACGGATCCGCAATCGACGTCGTCGAGTTGCGCGCGCGAGTGGGCATGGTCTTCCAGAAGCCGTATCCGTTTCCAAAATCGATCGCGGAGAACGTCGCCTACGGGCCGCGCATCCACGGGCTCGCCCGAAAGGGCGCGGAACTCGATGCCATCGTCGAACGAAGCCTGCAGAGCGCCGGCCTCTGGGACGAGGTCCGGGATCGACTCGACAGCCCCGCGAATTCGCTCTCGGGAGGCCAGCAACAGCGCCTGTGCATTGCTCGTGCGCTCGCCGTAGATCCGGAAGTCATCTTGATGGACGAACCGTGTTCTGCACTCGACCCGATGGCGACCGCGAAGGTGGAAGAGCTCATCGGTGCACTCCGCGGCGACTATGCGATTGCAATCGTGACCCACAACCTCCAGCAGGCAGCGCGGGTCTCGCAGAAAACGGCATTTCTACACATGGGTCGGCTGATCGAAGTCGGATCCACGTCCGAGATCTTCACGAATCCGAAAGATCGGAAGACGAACGACTACATCACAGGCCGCTACGGCTGATCGGGAGCACGAAGATGCGCACTTTCGATCCCGTGATCCGGGACCTCAGGCAGATGCTGCTCCAGATGGGGAGCCGCTCGGAAGCCATACTCGATAAATCTCTTCGAGCGCTCGAGGAGAGGAGCGCGGAATTGGCGAACGAAGTCATGACCGATGACCTCGAGATCGACCGGCTGGACGTCGGGATCGACAGCGCGATTCTCAGGGCCCTCGCTCTCAATGCTCCCGTGGCGGGCGACCTGCGCGAAGTGTTCGGCATCAAGATGATCGCCACGGATCTCGAGCGCGTCGGGGATCTCGCGCGAAATATCGCCAAGAGCGCGAGTCGCTCGGCCGATCGGACCGAACTCGATCCACCCGGATCACTCCGACAATTGGCTCGCTCGGCAGTCGACCTCCTGCACCGTGCGCTGGACGCATACGCGCGCAGTGATGTCGAGGCCGCGCGGGGAGTCCTCGAGGAGGATGATCGCGTCGATGCCGAAGAAGACGAGGTCATCATTCGAGAGTTGGCCGAAATCGCGAGCGACTCGGCGATCGCCCCACAGGCCGTGGACCTGATCCTGGTTGCCAAGAACCTCGAGCGCGTGGCGGATCACGCGACCAACATCGCTGAAGACGTAATTCTGATCATCGATGCACAAAACATCAAACACGCCGCGAAGCTGGGCGCGACCAGCTAGCCCGATCGCCGCTCGCGGCCAGCTCGCCAACCTCGACCATCCGGGCTCCCGGTTTTCTACGTCTTCGCGTGGGGCAGACGCAACGTGAAGGTGGAACCGCGACCCGGCGTGCTCTCGACCGAAATTTCGCCTTCCATCCTCTGGACGAGGTGTTTCACGATCGAGAGCCCGAGTCCCGTTCCGCCGGCAGCGCGAGAGCGCGCCCTGTCTACCCGGTAGAAGCGCTCGAAGATGCGCCCGAGGTCATTCCCCGGAATTCCGACCCCGGTGTCCGACACCCGAACACACACCCATTTTTCGTCGGAATCGACGCTCACCTTCACTCGGCCGCCCGCTTCCGTATATTGGCACGCGTTGTCCAGGAGATTTCGGACGATCTGCTCGACGGCGTGGGTGTCGGCCCAGACCGTGGGGTCGCCATTGGCTTCCCTTTCAACTTCGATTTTCTTTTCGCGGAAGGCCGCATCGAAATCCTGCACGACGCGGTCGACCAACGCGACGATGTTCACGTTGGCAAGCTCCAGCTTCACTTCGCGCCCTTCGGCCTCGGACAGCTGCAGAAGATCGGCAACCAAGCGACCCAGCCTTCGGGCGTGGCGATCGATGATCTCGATGTGGGAACGGCTGGCAGAGTCCTTGAAATCCCCGGAGTACAGAAGCGTCTCCGAGAAACCCTGAATCGCAGTCAGCGGCGTCCGGAGCTCATGAGAAGCATTTGCGACGAACTCCCGCCGCATCTTCTCGAGTTGCGCAACTTCCGTCATGTCGTGAAGAACCGCGACGGTTCCGAGTCGAACCCCGTGGCCGGTCGGAAAACGAATGGCGTGCACCTGGAGCGTCTTCTCCAGCGGATTTTTCACGGTGATCGTCCGCGAAACCGGTTCGTCGGAACCCGCCGCATCTCGCAAGGCGGATTCGAGATCGATGTGTCGAGCGAACTCCATCAGCGTGAGATGATCGCCACCCGCTCTGACGCCGAGCAGCGCCGCCAGTCTTTCGTTTGCGAGCACGACATTCATTTCTGCGTCGACGACGAGAACTCCCTCGACCATTGAATTCAAGACTGCTTGGAGCTGTTCTTTTTCGCGGCTCGCCTGCTCGAGGCGCTCTTTGAGTTGATTTGCCATGCGGTGAATGGCATCGGAAATCGCACCGAGTTCATTTCGGCTGCGGCGAGAAATCCGATAGTCGAGATTTCCGTCAGCGATTGCGGTCGTCAAACGCTGGATCTCGCGAACGGGCCGCAATGTGAACCAGGCGAGGCCGTAGGACAGCGCCAGTGCAGCGGCCAGACCCACCGAGCCGGACAGGATGAGAACGTGGCGAAGCCCAGCGAGAGCGTTTTCCAGATCCGAGAGTTCCATCGCTACCCGCACTACGCCGTCGCTACCGTTTCTCACGGGAACCGCCAGATAGAGCAATTGGCGGCCGACGGTTTCGCTGCGGCGCTCATCCTGGCCGACTCTTCCGGATAGCGCGGCGCGGACTTCAGGCCGATCCCGGTGATTCTCGAGCATCGCCAGGCGATCGAGTGGCACCTCGGAGTCGCCCACGACGACACCCGAGGCATCGATCAACGTGACCCTTGCTCCAGCCGATCTTCCCGCGCGATCGGCAATCGCATCGAAGCGCGCGTAATCGTCAGAATCGAGATCACTGCCGTGGATCAATTCGCGGACCAGGCTTGCCCGCGCCTCGAGAGCGCGTGCGGATCGCTCGATTTCCGTGCTCTTCAAACTGCGCTGGGCGACCAGACCCGATACTGCGACAACGAGCACCACGAGACACGAGAGGGCCGCCATGAGTTTGAGCTGGCTATTCGACACAGTACCGCCTGACCAATCTGCCGGGAGACTTCACCGCCGCATGTCGAGAATCGATCAACGATCGGAAAAACGATAACCGACGCCGCGAACCGTCTCGACCGAGACTCCGGCGTCTCCCAATTTCTCGCGCAGGCGCTTTAAATGGGTATCGATCGTCCGGGGTGTCACGGTTACATCGCTACCCCACACGCGTTCCAGCAAGCGCTCGCGGGTCACGACACGCCCCGGGCGGGACATCAGTTCCCGCAGCAGATCGAACTCCTTCGCGGTCAATGGCGCCTCTGCGCCGCCCACCGTGCACCGATGACGCGCCGCATCGAGCCGAATGGCACCGTGCTCGAGCGCCTGCTCGGCGTCCGAATCTGCGAATCGACGGCGCAACACCGCGCCGATCCGGAGGGCGAGTTCGCGCGGACTGAATGGCTTGGTGACGTAGTCGTCCGCGCCCAGTTCGAAACCCACGACCCGATCGACTTCGGCGGCCTTCGCGGTCAGCATGATCAGGGGAATATCGGCCAGTGCCGAATCGGATCGAATCTTCCGACACAATTCGGTTCCCGAGATATCGGGAAGCATCAGATCGAGGACCACCAGATCCGGCGCAGAGCGGCGAAGCGCGTGGAGGGCTTCGCGCCCGGATGATGCGGTCTCGACCGAGTAGCCGGCCTGATCGAGGTTGACCCGAACCAGCTCGCGGAGATCCGGCTCGTCATCGATGACGAGGATCTTCTTCATGGCGATGGGATGATAACCAGAAGAGGAAGCTCCCGAACCACCCTCGAATTCGAAGTCATCCAATCGCAACCAGGCCGTCATGGAATCGCCACGGAATCCGCTGAGGGCGCTGCCCCAAGAATGCCCGCGGATCCGCGGCCTACCCGGGTCTCATTGCAGGTAACCCAACGCGCGCAGCTTGTCGGATATCTGCGGGTCGATGCGGATTCCGGACCGCACTGCACCGGGAAGCGGCTCGCGCCGCTGGTAGGCGTCGAGCAGCGAGCGCATCCGGTTGGCCGCTTCGGGTTCGATTCCGATCAGGTCGACCTCTTCGTCGGGATCCACGCGCAGATCGAAAAGCCTTTCCCGCTGCAAGTCGCCGGTGTCTCGCACGAAGCTCCAGCCTCCGTTGCTCACCGACTCCTGCAGGACTGCGTCGCGGAAGAGCAGCGCGGGAAGCGACGCATAGGTGGTGCGATCCCGGGTCAGTTTGCTGCCACTGGGGCGCAGCAGCGGCGCGAGGGATTCTCCCTGGAAGGATTGCGGAAGTGGAATTCCCGCCAGGTCGAGTAGCGTCGGGGCCAGGTCGAGATTTCGAACCTGATCGGGAATCCGCAGCGGGGCGGTCGCCTGGGGCAGGCGGATCACGAGGGGAACCCGAAGCGCCGGCGTCTGCGCATTTCTCGCGTGCCCCCAGCGACGGTCCTCGCCGAATGTTTCGCCGTGATCGCTCGCGAGAACCATGACGGTGTTCTCGAGTTGCCCCATCGCCGCGAGCTTCTTCCGCACGCGCTCGAGCACGTGATCGATCCAGCGGATCGCAGCCAGGTACGCTCCCGCGTTATCGGTTCCGAAATTCTGGAACTCCGCTGGAGCCGCGTACTCGTGGACGTCCATGAAGTGGAGATAGAGAAAGAACGGTGCACCCGGGTCGTGTGCGTCGAGCAGGCGCTCCGCTTCGAGGTAGACGTTGTCGGCGTGGGGCCACACCATGCTCTTCATCCACGGCACGTTCGCGCCGCGCGGAAACACATAGTGGTCGAAGCCCTGCTGGAAGCCGAAGGTCGCCGCGAGCCATCCGTTGCTCTGCACGCCATAGGTGGCGTATCCCGCTTCTCGAAATTGCTCTGCGAGCGTATTGGCGGCGTTCCCGAGCGCATCTCGGATCTCTCTCACACCGTGGTCGGCGGGCCATAGCGAAGTCATCATCGATGCGATCGAAACCTTGGTCCAGGACGACTGCGCCCTGACCGCTTCGAACACCGCGCCGTGCGCAGCCCAGCGCGCCAGCTCCGGAGTGGTCCTGCGAGTGTCCCCGTATGGTGTCGTCCAATCGGGTCTCAGGGTATCGACCACGATCAGTGCAATGTTCGGCTTTCGAAACCCAGGATCGCGTCTCTTCGGCACGCTGGCACGGACGGATTGCCCATCAAAGTCTTCTCTCGGCGTAGGTAGGTCTTCTGCGCGCCGGGCTTTGCTTTGGGCCAGCGCGAGGTGACGCTGCGTATCGGTGGAATCCGGGTTCAGGTCGCGTGCGCGCTCGAGAATCTTCACCGAGCGAGCCGTCAAACCCGCGTGCAGGTAAACCCAGCCGAGGGTCTCGATGACTTGCGGGTTGGTATTCGCCCTCGCGTACGCGCGATTTGCCATGCGAAGCGCTTCGTCGATCTCACCCATCTCCACGAGCAACATGGCCAGGTTGTTGTAGGGCGCGAATGCAGTTTCGTCGAGTTCGATCGCCCGGCGATAGCCGGTTGCGGCTTCGGCATTGCGTCCCTCTTTCTCGGAGACTACTGCGCGCAGGAAATGCGCTTCGGCATCCTGGGGCTCATCGACCAGGTAGCGTTCGATGTCCGCCCGAGCTCCGACGAAATCTTGCGAGGCAGCGCGAAAGGTCGCGCGAAGCTTGAGCGGTTCGAGGAATTCCGGAGCAATCGAGAGTGCAGCATCGACCGCGGCATCGCCCGACTCGGCTGCACCTGTGGAAAAAGCGAGCGCCGCCAGCGTCGAATAATAACGCGGCCTGTCGGGGCGCTTGGCGATGGCGGCTCGTGCGGCGCGGATGCCCGCCTCGGCGTTGCCCCGGGCGCCGAAAGTCAGCGCCCGCTCGTGTAAGAATTCGGGAGTGGGGCCGTAGACGGCCTCGGCCGCGTCGAGCGCTGCTTCCGCTTCCGAAAATCTTCCCTGAACGCGCAAGCTCGCCGCGAGAAGCGCTGCCGCATCTTCCCTCCCGGGAAAGCGCTGCATGTAGAGACGAGCCGCTGCCTCGGCGCGTGCGCCCTCGCCTGCCCGCCCGAGATAGGTCGCGAGGTTTGCGTAACCCTCGTGACCGGCCGGGAAACGCGCGATCAGTTGTGCGGCGTGCTCCGAGGCCGCCCGCCAATCGCCGCGCCGTTCGGCGAGGCGCATCAGCGCAACTGCCGGAGCTGGATGGCTACGATCGCGCAGCAGTGCGAGTCCGTAGCGCCGCCGAGCGCCGGTTTGGTCTCCAGTTGCTTCGAGCGCTCGGGCGAGCCAGTATTGTGTATAAGCGCGATCGAGGTTCGAAATGACCTGGGCCAAACCAGAAGCGGCTCCTTCCGCATCCCCCTCTGCCAGCGCGAGTCGCGACTCGAGATAGACGATGTGCGGATCCTCGGCGGCGCGCAGCTCAAATGCCAGCAGCGCGATGCGCGCCCGCTCGAGATCGCCGCAATCGAGCCACGCCTCGGCTTCGTGCATGCGCAGCATCGGTACGTCGGGATGGCGCTCGGCGGCACCCCGCAGATCTTCGGCCGCGGCTTGGGGTTGATCGGTAAACAACAAAAAGCGCGCTAGCAGCAGGTGCGCGTTCGGAGAATCGCTCTGCTCGACGAGCGCGCGAAGCGCCTGCTCCGCCTCTTCCTGTCTACCGAGAAGCGCGCTCGCCCAGGCCACCAGCGCCTGCAGTGTCGGATCTCGGGGGTCTCGCGAAAGTCCGGTCCGCGCAACCGCGAGCGCCTCGTCGAGTTTCCCATCGGCTTGCAGATGTCGGCTGAGAACATGGCGAATCTGAACGTCTTCGGGAAATTCCTCGACCAGCGACCGCATCCGCGCGAGCCCAGCTTCCCGATCCCCGTGTGCAAACTCGATCTGGGCGACCAGAACGTCCAACTCGCGAACCCGATCTGGCGATTGCGCGCGGCGCCTGGCCTCGTCGATCGCAATTCGCGCATCGGCCACCCGCCCCTCGCGCAGCAGTGCGAAGACGCGCGCGTGGCTTGCGTGCGGAGAATCCGGGTAACGCGCCTGCGCTTCCTCGAAGGTCGCGAGCGCAGCGTCGAGGCTACCGAGTTCGAGCTGGGCGCGCGCGCGCAGCATCAGCGAGGTGAGGTGCTGATCGGAATCTGGGCTGACGCTCTCGAGCACCGCGAGCACGCGGATGGGGTCACCCACGATCAGCGCGGCGCGCGCGAGCAGAAGTCGGAGATCTTCGCGTTCCGGATGACGTGAGATTCCAGCTTCGAGCAACCACAGTGCGTGCGCGGATTCGCCGGCGCGCATCATCAATGTCGCAATTTCAGCCAGCTCTTCGGGAGCCTCCGCGCGCGCGTCTTGCAGCTGGTCACGCGCAGCGCTCAACGCGGTTACATCCCGACGCAAAATCGCATCGCTCAGCGACTCGCGCGCTCTCTCGAGCGGATCTGCCTCGTCTCGGCCGCAGGCGAATGGGGCGAACAGCAACGCGATCGAAAACACCGCTCGGAGCGCGCAAATCATTCGGCGCGGCTCGCGCTGCGACAGCTCGCCTACTGGGATCCCCTCCCGATCCGCCTGCGCCGCAGCGAAAGACCCGCGAGTCCGATTGCACCGGGAATCAGCTGCGCGAAGGAGCCGGGTTCGGGAACGTTGAAGGTGCGGGACACCTCGTTCCCCATCAGGAAGATCGTCCCCGTCACCGGCTCTCCGAGCGTGGTCGCCGGAGGCAACGAAAACGGTATGGTGCCCTCGGCATTGGCGGCGCCGGGCGTATTCAGACTCGCGAGCATGATCGTGAAGGCCTGGCCCGGAGGGGGCGGATTCGTTCCCACGATGGATACGGGGAAGTCTCCGACCAGGCCACAGAACAGCCCGAAACAATTCAAGTGGGCGCTGATGAAGAGGCTCAACCCACCGGAGGTTCCAGTCCCCGTCCCGCCGCCGCCGAACATGACGGTCTGTGTGTTGGTGAACGGTCCGGTCGAGGTTCCCACCTGTGAGACGAAAATATTCCCCGTGACGTTGGCGATTCCGACGCTTCCGGCATCTACCGTGATGTCTGCAGTGAGGTTCTTCAGCTGCGCACTTCCGGTCTGAACCGAGGTAGCGCCGCCGCCGGTCTTGATCGCCGGGAGCACTGCCGTGGCTCCCATGCTCGTGATGGAACCGTCCGGCGGAATCGTGACCGTGCCGAGAAATCTCAAGATCGAATCGCCGAAATCGAAATCGATATCCACCGATTCCGCCCGGGCGCTCGTGGAGGATGCGAGAACACACGCTACTAATAGAAAACGGATGCGACGCATGCGTTGAATCCCCCCTCGAGTTTGCGGGCTTCGCGCACCTGATGAGGACCGGTCCGCGAAAGCCGCCAACTGGGCTTGCGAGCCTCCGGGCGATTCTCACCCAAGCGAGCGTGTATTGGCAACTCTGCCGCCCGAAGAGCATACCGGCCACTTCGCGATTCGCTTCAACTATCGTGTCGATCTGATGCTTCGCCACTGCTCGCTACTCGTACTGGTCATTCCAATCTGGATTGCAATGCCCGCGCGCTCGCAGGAGCCGCCGCCAGAGGAACTGCGCGCGCGGCTCACGGAGCGTGAGGATGAAAACCGGGTACCCGATCCGTGGAGCGTGGGCGTCTGGGGCTACCCGCTCACGGTCGCAGGAGAAATCGAAACCGCGTTTGACTACGTCGAGCCGCAGTCCCTCGGCGAACCGGGCAGCGATTACGACCGGCTCTTCTGGCAGGAGGGACTCCCGCTGGGGAGCTTCTACACGCGCGGAACGGTCTTCTCGGTCTTCAGCCAGGCGAGCCTCATCGTCGATTGCGACATCGAGAACCAGGCTGGGGACCGCGTCCGCGACGTCTTCGTCGAACGCGGCGAGATGTGGTTGTACTCCGAGGACATTGCCGGGACCGGACTGAGCGTCGAGATCGGTCGCCTCGACTTCGAGGACGAACGGCGCTGGTGGTGGGACAACGAGCTCGACGCGGTCCGCGTTGGCTACGAGAACGAGCGCCTCGAGGTCACGGATGCGCTCGCGCGCGAGCTGGCGCCGAAGCGAAGCGACCAAAGCAGGGTCGAACCGGACAACGATCGGGTACTGCGGCTGATCGGAGAAATCTCCTGGGGCCGCTGGCCGGACCAGACACTCGAACTGTTCGCGCTCCACCACGACGATCGCTCGCGGAGACAGTCCGTCGGTGCGTTCGTGAAGCCAAGCCGCATCGACGAATCAGACGCGCGACTCACCTGGCTGGGTGCGCGTGCCATGGGGGGCTTGGCGATCGAGTCGGGGGCGATCTTCGGCTACTGGCTCGACACGGGCTTCGTCGGTGGCGACGAGTGGCTCGCTGAATTCGCAAGCTCCCCCCCAACGGGAGCGTGATCGAGAGCGCTCAGCGACGCAGCGTGCGTGGCTGGGCGGTCGACGCGGGCCTCAACGCAATCCTTCCGCTCGCGTTCGAGCCGCGGATCTTCCTGGGCGCGGCGTACGCATCTGGCGATCGCAATCCCGACACGGGATCGGATCACTCCTACCGTCAAACCGATATCCAGGCCAATGAGTCGAGTTTCGGAGGCGGGCTGCGCGTTGTTCGCGGCAGAGCTGCTGGCCTTCCCGATGATCGGCCGACGCGTCGCCGAGGCATTCCGCGCGTTCCTCGTCGTCTGACACGTTGGCGCAGATGGCCTTCGCCTCGTAGAAGTCGTCTTTGATTTCACTGCGACATGCTTGGTGTTGAATCGATGCCGTAGTCGAGCAGAAGCGCTCTACGGTATTCGCGGTGGCTCCGGATCCCGCGACCAGCAGCAGCGCTGCCAGCGCCGATACGAGGGTCGAGCAGGCCTTGCGTCGAATCGTCATTTCGGCGTCTCCAGGTTCGGTTGCCCGACCACAACGCTCTCACGACCTCGTGGGATGGCGGTGCGGGCTCGGTTCCCGGCTGGTCTAAAGAGTCTCCCGACGAGCGTCCATCGATCTGATGGCATAGGTCGTCTCTGCACGCATGCGCGCAATGTCATAGGCGGAGCGCAACCCCCCGCCCTGGCAGCGAAGTTTCTCCGCCGGCGGGAGAAGAGCGCACAGCGAAAAGGCCAGAAGGCCTCTGCGGCGATTTCAGGTGGGTGGTATTCCTCGATCGCCGACGGCCCATGTCATCGAGCGGTCGTGTGCCCGCGCCAGCACGAGTAGCGCGATGATCGTTCCGGTCAGCGCCAGGAACATGTCCCACTGCGTGTCCCAGACATCGCCCTGGGTGCCGAGAAACGACTGCGCTGTTGCGCCGCCGATCAAGGCCGCCCACCACTCGAGGAGCTCGTAAAACGCGCTGAACGCCAGGCACACACAGACCACGAGGAAGCACAGCCAGCGGCCGCGACGTAACGGCGAGAGCCGAATGAGGATTTCGCGCGCGAGAATCGCGGGAATGAAACCCTGCGCGAGATGGCCGAGGCGATCGTAGTGGTTTCGAGACAAATCGAACCAATCCTGCAACCAGAAACCCGCCGGAACACGCGCATAGGTGTAATGGCCGCCCACCATCAAGATCACTGCGTGCAGGAAAAGCAACCGATAGAGCAGCGGCGAGAGCCGAAACCGCCAAAAAGTCGCGACCAGGATCGGTGCGCCGATCAGGACGGGCGCCACCTCCAACCACCAGGTCAGGCGATCGAACGGCCGAATGCCCGAGCCAATCAGCACCAGGCCGGCCAGCGCGAGCAGAACCAGCGGCTCCCGCAAGGAGGTGGTTCGTCCGGTCATCGGGAAGCTCGCCGGGTCATCACCGAGGCCATCGCTCCGCGGCGACCCGAACGCTGGCTCCCTGCGGTGCCGAAACGACCCACGCGGCCAAAAAAATGTTTCCAATTTGTCGCATCCGGTTGCATGCTACCCGAAGTCCGAAGGAGAGACCGCCGAAGATTCTGGTCGCGATCCGCTACGATTGCGCCGCCAGTTCAATTCGGTCCCCATCAAAGGAGTGATCCATGAGCGTGTCGATTCATCCGGCTGTCGACAATGGCGTGAAGCCCGGCAAGAAGGATTTCGCGGGCGGCAAGCTTCACTGTCGCTGCAAGGACCAGCGGGTCGAAGTCAGCGTGAGCGCACAGTCCGCCCACAACCACGTGTGTGGTTGCACCAAATGCTGGAAGCCCCAGGGAGCGCTTTTTTCGCAGGTCGCCGTGGTTCCGCGAGATAGCCTCACGGTTACCGCAAACGGCGGCAAGCTCAAGATCGTCGACGCGTCGGCCGCGATTCAACGCCAGGCGTGCACGGCGTGCGGCGTTCACATGTACGGTCGGATCGAGAACGAGAAACACCCGTTCTTCGGACTCGACTTCATCCACACGGAGTTGTCCGATGAAAAAGGTTGGTCCGCACCGGAATTCGCGGCCTTCGTCTCGTCGATCATCGAGTCGGGTGCGGACCCGGCCGGAATGGACGCGGTTCGCAAGCGGCTGAAGAAGCTCGGCCTGGAGCCCTACGACTGCCTTTCGCCGCCGCTGATGGACGCGATCGCCACGCACACCGCAAAGGCGGCTGGCGTTCGGCGCTAGCGGGGCCGCGCGGCGCACTCGTCTGAAATTGCGCTCATCTTCTTTGCGAGCGCGAAATCCAGCTTCGTGATGCCGTCCGCGCTGTGCGTCACGAGATCCACAACGACCGTGGCATAGACGTTCGACCACTCCGGATGATGGTTCATGACCTCCGCATACAAGGCCGCGCGGGTCATGAAACCGAAAGCCTGATTGAAGTTCCGGAAGCGGAATTCGCGGTGCAGTTTGCCGCCTCGAATCGCCCAACCCGGAACATCCTCAAGAGCACGCTCGACTTCAGCGTCGCTGAGCCGCTCGGGTCGAACCGGATCCGCCATCTCAGCGATTCTCCGCCGGTGCGGGGGCCGCGAGTTCGACGGGTTGGACGGCTCCGCTCGCCTCCTCCCACGCGCGTCGAATCGCGAAGTCGCGATCGAATTTGAACAAGAAGGGCAGCGACATCTCCGCGAAAGCTTCGTCGTGCTCGAGATCGGCCGCAGCCAGGGTTTCTTCGAGAGACATCTCGGCCGCGGCGGACTCGCTCGCAAACTCTGCGAGTTCAGCAATGAAGCGCTGGAATTCGAGCAGGCCGGCCCGATCGGTCACGGGGCCGTGGCCCGGAATCACTCGATCAAAGTCGAGGGCGAGCACGCGGTCGAGTGTCTCCGCCCACTGTTGTACCGAGCCGCCCGCCTCGAGATCGATGCTCGGGTAGAGGCGATTGAAGAAGAGATCGCCCGTATGGAGAACGCGATCTTCGACGAAGAGCACGACGAGATCGCCTCCTGTGTGGCCGCGTCCGAGGTAGAGGGAGCGGACCGTCTTGTCGCCGATCCTCAAATCGCGCCTGTCTGTGAACAAATCATTGGGCGCGGATCCAGCGGCCGAACCCTCCCAGAAGGCCGGATCGAATCGCTCGAGATAGGCGCGGGTGCGCTCCGTCGCCACGATGGGCGTCCCAGCCGGCCAGGCCGGGTTTCCGTGGGTGTGATCCGCGTGATAGTGGGTATTGACGACGGCCTGGGTGGGCCCACCGCCGATACTCTCGGCGAGTTCTCGAATGCGCCGACCCTGAATGGGAAGCGTCATCGTATCGACGATGACTGCTCCGCGCTGGGTCCGAAGCACGGCGACGTTTCCACCGACGCCGTAGATGACGTGGACCGAATCCGTCAGGGCTTCGTGATCGAGCAGCGTGACTCGATTGTAGAGGTAGATCACCAGCATTCCCGCCAGTGCGATCAGAACCACCACAACCGCGCCAAATTTGCGACCCACGCTTCCCCCAGAAAATGCACGGGAAGTATACGTCGCGGCCGGTTCAGCGCACTGCAGGTGTCGGTCTCACGGCGAGACGCATGAGTGTCTGGGCGTTGCTTCAGGTGTCCGTGCGCAAGGGGTGGGGCTTGCCGAAGAGCCAACCCTGACCGAACGGAATCCCGAGGCGACCGAGCGTTTCGAGCTCTTCCAGTGTGTCGAGCCCTTCTCCAATGATGCGCGCGCCGATCTTTTCCGACACCGTGTGCAGTGCCCGCAGCAGCTCCTGGCGATTCAGATCCTCGTCGATCCCGGCCACGAACGCTCGATCGACCTTGACGAACTCGGGGCACAGCTCGATCACCGATTCGAGGCTCGCGTAACCCGAGCCGACATCGTCCATCGCGATCTGGAAGCCGAGATTTCCGTAGTAGTCACGGATCTCGCGGAAGATGTCGAAGTTCGAGATCGATTCCTGCTCGGATATTTCGAGCACGAGGTCCGTAGGAGCAAGTCCGCAGCCGTCGAGCGTCCGGCGCAACGCTTCGGAGCGGAAGTTCGGATCGTAGATGGTCGTCGGGCGGATGTTGAGAAAGAGCTTCGCGCCGCCCGGGAAGTCCCTCGCGCCGTCGAGGCCGCTCATCCGGCAAAGACGATCGAGCTGGAAAATGAAGTCCTCCTCGCTCGCGCTCCGGAACAACGCCGCCGGCGAGTGAAATTCCGATCCCTCCGGTCCGCGCGCGAGTGCCTCGTATCCGAATACCGTTCGCGTCGAGACGTCCACGATCGGCTCGTAGACGGAGCGAACCCTACCCTCGAGCACCAATTCGAAGAGTTTGCGGCGGCGGCGGCGAGCGGCAATCTTCTCGTTGAGCTCAGCATCGCTGCGCGCCTGTTCCATCGCGTCCCGGATCTGTGTTTCGGCGCCGATCGTGGGATTGCACAGCGCAGCCGAGGTGCCGATCGGAAGCCTCGGGGGTGACTTCAGATGCGGATATCCGATCCCCGTGCCCCGCGTCTTCAGGCCCTGTGAAAGAGCACCGTGTAGATCGGGTAGCTCCCGACTCGAGAAGTCCGTCTCCGTGAGATCCCGAAACAGCAGGATCATCATCTCGTTGCGACCCGTTTCGCCCGCGAGAATCAGGTCACCGATCCCCAGCCGATCGCCAATCAGTTGCTCCACGACTTCGCGGAGCGACAGCATCGCCCCGAGGCGCGCCGTTCCGCCGAAACTGCGCTCGATGTCGGAAAACGCAGAAGCATCGATCGCGAGGACACCCAGCGCTCCGTGGCCGCTGAAGCGCTCGACGATCTTGGAGAGCGAATCCCCGATCGAAGGCAACGCCGTCTCGGACTTCGGTAAGGCCGAAAACGGCAGTAGGTCATTCGGCTCCGACATGCCTCCCGCATCGGCACCTCGGGGCAGCTCGTTGAGTGCGCGCGGTCACGGCCGTGCCAACCCCGCCCGCCAACCTTCCATGCGGGACCTCAGCCTCCCGATGATCAATGGAATCGTTAGAGAAATCCGACTGTTCCGCCGCGCGCGGCGGAGCGCCGAGGCTCCGCTCTAATGGACTCCTCGAGTCGCGACGAGGGTCGACGGGTCGATCCCGAGGCTGCGGATGACGTGCTCCCACATCTCGGATGACGCGACATCGAAGACGGTTTCTTCGCAGATCGGGGCTGTGATCCAGGCGCCCTGCGTGAGTTCGCTCTCGAGCTGGCCCGGCCCCCAACCCGCATAACCGAGCAACACGCGAATCCTGCCGGGCGGATCGCTCGCGATGCCTCGAAGCACTTCGAGCGAACCCGCGAAGCACAAGCCCGGTTGGATCTGGGTGACGTCTTCGGCTCGCTCGAGGCGCTCGTCCGAGCCGAACAGCACCCAGCCCGTTTGGGGTTGAACGGGACCGCCCCAGTTGATCTCCCAGCCGGGGTCTCCCCGCCATTCGATTTCGAGGGTCGAACACAGCACGGGAGCGGTGATGTCGGTCGAGCGGTTCAGTACGACCCCGAAGCTGCCGGTCTCATCGTGGTGGATCACCAGGATGACCGCCCGTTGGAAATTCGGGTCCATCAACTGGGGCATCGCCACCAGGAAACCCGGAGCGAGAGCAGATTCGGACACGAGCCAAAGAATAGCAGTCGGCAAGGTGCCGCCAGACGAGATCGAGCAGGTCTCGTCGCCGCATTGCGAATCCGAAGGATTCGCCAGCCAGACGAGACCGAGCAGGTCTCGTCGCCGCATTGCGAATCCGAAGGATTCGCCAGCCAGGTTCCCAACCGGCCCACGAACGCTGTACTTTGCCCGCGTGAGTACTCGACGCC
>Ga0326597_10002775_pt1 | contig 25919 bp, 36 predicted proteins | sample RVTome_12_FD_203789 | JGI IMG/M metagenome (GOLD analysis project Ga0326597, IMG submission 203789) | Soil microbial communities from uranium-contaminated site in the Upper Colorado River Basin, Wyoming, United States - RVT100D185 | ecosystem: Environmental > Terrestrial > Soil > Contaminated >... | reverse complement strand
GGTCACGACCGTTTGCCCATCTTCGATCAGGCGCTTCAGGAGCGCGATCGGGCGCGGCGTGGTGGTCACGACCTGGCGCGGGCGCTCCCCCAGCCGGAGGGCGAACTGCAGCATGTCCCAGGTCGCCACGGGATGGCGCCACTTGGCGGTCTCGTCGCACCAGGCGGCCGAGAACTGGGGCCCGCGCAGGCTGTCGGGACGATCGGCGGAGTAAAGTTCCGCCAAACACCACTGAAACTAGAGGGAAAATAGGACTATCCGGATGCCAACCCCCGGTCCAGCACCCGGCCAGAGCCGAGGGTCGGGTCGAACCTATTTTTCCCATCGGCTCCAGAAGGCATCAGCGCTCTCGCGGTAGGCCTCGACCTGCGTCTCCAGTGTGATCATCACGGTTCCAGCCCCAAAAGACAGTCGCTCCCAAATCTCGCACGTGCGGCGTGTGAATTCGAAAAGCTCGTTGTATAGGGGCAACGGAACACCGGGAGTCGGATTTGCCCAGTGCGCGAGTTGTTTGTCCCGCATGTGCTTCAGGCTGGCGAGACGGGGATCAGCCTCTGCCTGGTCGAACAGCTGGACCACGTGAGCGAGGTGCTCTCGTCGCTGCTGATCAGATTCTTCGCACAAATGATCGCGGAGAAAATTGACTGCGGCGCGAAGGTGAAGATCGTCCGCTCTTGAGACTGGGGCAAAGGCTCGGACCACGTAGAGGTGCACCCGCACGAAGGCGCTGTCTGTCAGCAGCTTCGCAGCCAGCCCGGCTTCCAAGTCGTTCAGCGGACCGATTATGCTTGCACGATTTGATCGCTCGACCGTCTCAATTGCCGCGAGGCACAGGATTCCGTCCGAGTAGCCCGCGCTGGCCACTTCCCGCAGCGTGTTCCAATCGACGACCCCTGAATGGGTTTGCCTAGCTTGCCGCATGTTGACAAGCGCTGCCACGTCGAAGCAACCGCCTCCTGCGCCAGCCGATCACGCCGAGCCCGACCAGAGCCGTAGCGAACAGGGGCAGGGCGGCCGGGATCGGGACAACGATGGGACCACCGGCAACGGTTCCGAACTGGAGATCGTATATGCCGCAGTCGAGGTCAGGGTCGAACTCACAGGTGATCTGAACCGAACGAATCCCCAGATCACTCGTGATCCCTCCGAAGCTCCCAGTAGGGACACCGAAGTCCGCCTCACCAAGGAGTGCGCCGGTCAGATTCAGCCCGGAATAGACGCGGATGTGCCCGCCATCACCGATGTTGTTGTTGACGTTGGGCAGGGCGCCAACGCCACTCTGCGGGGCAGTGAAATTTAAGGTGAAGTCCGCAGAAATCAGACCGTTGCCGGTACCATTTACGAGCATGCGGTCGCGACCGGGCTTCGGGAGCTGGAACGCCTGGCCGTTGAGGATTGTCGTCGGAGTCACAATGTCGATCCCCAGCGACAGGAACGCGGCATCACCAGCTGACACCGCCCCGGCACTGAACGGAGCGGCGTCGAGATTTGCCAGAGTGAAGCTTCCCGTCAGGGCTGTCTGAAACGCAGATTCGTCCGTGTAGGTCACAACCGCCGCGCTCACCGGCACTGTCGCCACGAGCGCTGCACACGCTGCCCACAATGAAACGATGCCTGTTGTCAGTCGATACTCCATGGCAACCCCCTGAGGTCCGAGTGTCGTCTCTTTGGATGGTAGCAGATGGATGGACATGGATGGACAATTCTGCAGGCACGCGCCGTCACCCCGCTCACCCCGGTTTCAATCCTGTCCGCCATTAGTCGCGTGGTCGCGTGCCGTCCGCACGAACCAGCTCTCTGTTCCCTCCCACAACCACACCCACACTCCGATACCCCCGACAAAACACAATCACGACCCCAGCCCTGCCACCCAGCCACGACACGAGTTAGGCGCCGACCGCGACCGCCATCAATACTTGTATACCTCGGTACTCAGCCGGTATCGGCCGATAACCCCCGCTGCAACCCCCGGTTTTCGACTATACACTCATCTGTCGATACACTATGATTCGCAGTCATGAGGCGAATGCGACTGAAGTATACGCACGAATACTGTGCCGACAATCAGCGCGATCCCGGCGACGACATGCCGCGGACCCGGTCTGGCAAGATCAGACTAAGATCTCTGGAGCACCTTGACGCCCGCACCGCCCCCGCTCGCCGGGCGCGCGAGCTGGTGAGCGAGCTGGAGAGCGATCTGGGCGGCGGCGATCGTCTCCCCGTCGCCATCCGCCAGCTCATCCAGCGCGCGGCGATGATGGCAGTCATGGTCGAGGACATTGAGGTCCGCTGGCTTGAGCGCAAGCCCGCTGATCTGAGCACATATGGCACTCTGGTCGACCGACAGCGGCGTGTGCTTGAGGCCCTCGGACTGGGGCGGACTGCGCGCGACGTGACGCCAGACGCAACGTTTCAGATCGTCCAGGCCATCCGCGCGGGGGCGGCATGACGGCCGGCGTCCTCACCGACCTGACCGACGGCCAGCTTGCCCGGCTGGAAGCTGTGCTCGCGACGCTCGGGCGCGACGCCCGGCGAATAGACCTCGGCGCAGTAGCTGCCGCAATCCGAGAGAACCGCGCTCCCGTGATGGCGCCAGCGCACCTCGGATCTGAGGCCGACCGGGCGAGCGGGGGTCGGATGTATGAACTCACCTTGTTTGATCCAGACGAAATCGCCAACCGGCCCGGACTGGATGGCGAGGAACTTGACGAGCGATACCGCGCCGAGGTCGCCAGAGTCGAGGCCATGGTCTCGACCGGCCTCACGATGGAACAGGCCTGGGATCGGCTCAGGCAGGAATGCCGGCGGCCGAGACCCGCGCATCGGCGGTACCGGCGCCGCTCCCCTGTGGTCCTCCAGGCGAGTCTGGACAGGTCCGCGGAGGGCGCGGCTGGGCTCGACGACGGGGCCGGGGATGAGCCCGGCGCTGGGGCCGAACCTCATCTGAGAATTAACGATGGGGGTGGGGCCGGCGAGGACGAAGGTCCCCCACCAGCCCGTATCTCTCAAATTTCCCCCGCGCACGATGATGCCAAAACTCGGAGGCAGCCCGATGGACACAAATGAAGTTTCCACACTTGAGCGCAGGCTGGCCGATCTGGACCGGGCCCTCTTTCTCAACGAGGAGAGGCTCGCCCGCGAGCCGGCTCCGCCGTCGCGCGACGGCCGGCGAACGTATCGGCGTCAGGAACTGGAGAGCGAGCGGCGCGACCTGCGCACCGAGCGCGGCAAGTGTGACCAGCGGCTGAGAGAGGCCCAGAGCGAGATCAAGCGGAACTTTCGCCTGTTCATGCCTCATCGTGAGGTCACACCGTCAGTCGAGAGAGCGAGGGCGAGCTTCGAGAAGCTGGTCGCCGAGGCGCGGGACGGTCTGGAGGCATCCGCCGACCGCGAGGAGAGAGCCGGTTCACACCGGCAGGCGCGGCTCCTTCGCGCTCAGGCGGCCGATGCCGCGGCGATGGTCGCGCGGGAGTATCCGGTCCTCGCAGAAGACGCCGGCTTCCAAGTGCTCGTGCCGAGATAGAGGAGAACACAAATGAAGAAACCAAAGGCACGTCTACGGCGGCTCAAACTCACCGAGCTATCGCTGGTTGATGCGCCCGCAAATCCCGAGGCGAGAATCACACTCCACAAGCGGGCACAAGATGAGGATGCAGAAATGAGATTCCAGAAGATCACCGACACCGCCCATCCGGCCAGTTTCGACAGTCTTGAGGCGGCCATGGCCGAGATACGAAAGGTGGAGGGCTGCTCACGTCTGGATGCCATGAGGCAGGCGGCGCGTGACCATCCAGACCTTCTGCGGAAATACAATGCTGCCGGAATGGAGGCGGTCGAGAAGCTGGCCGAGGACTCGCGTTCCAGAACGAAGCCGCCTGCGGTGGAGAATTTCGACCTTCTTGTTGATGCCATCATGGAGCGCGACAAGGTCTCGCGCTCGGTGGCCATGCAGCGGGCGCGGCGAGAGAACCCGCGAGAGTTCGAGGCCTATCAGGCGGCATAGTTTCTGATTCCGGCAGCGGGGTCCGACAGGCATCTCACCCCGCTCGCCGGATGGTCCGCGGCGGCATGTCGTCGCCGGGACCGACTGGGGGCGCGCCGGTCTTTCTCCAGCTTGCCGGTCGCGCCCCCATCTTTTCCTCATCTCGGCAGCATCGTCTGGGGGTCCGCGCTGAGGATCGAGACGGGCTCGGCGAGGGGGCTGGGTCGGCCACTGGCCTCCCCGGTCCTGAGCGGAGTCCTGAGGAGGTCGCAAATCGGGACTCAGGCCGCGCTGTCGCCGGTTCGAGTGCGGGGCCGGCGTGAGCGACGACTTGAGGTCGGATTGTCGACGACGAGCCTGAGATGCCCCTCCGACCTCACGCATCCTCGCCTAGCTCCGACTCTGAGGTAGTTCACCCAGTCGTCGGCCGTGACTCCGCCAGACGACAGAAACTCCGCCCAGGCACGGCGAATGCGCGCCGAGCGCGTCAGCACCGCCCACATCTCGTCGTCGTACCAACGCAGGTCCGCCCGTGCGGCGTCGATCTCCGACAGCACCTGAAGCACACGCTCGGCCTCGGCCCAGACTGGGGGCTTCTTCTTTTTCGTGAGTCTGTATCTACGCATCTGGCGGTGGCTTCCTTGGTGAGGGATCAGACACCCAGAGGCTCATACTTCTGCTTCTCCACGCAGGATCGCGAGCACGCGCTCGATCTCGGCGCGAGCGCGCTCGGACCGGAAGCACTCCGTAGCCAGAATCACCTCCTCGTCCTCGAACTTCTTCTCGTCTGGCTCGTGAGGGCGAGCCCTCGTTCTGGTGAGGGAACTCCCATCATCTCCCTCATCTCCCTCAGAAGTTGTCTCGAAGAGACGATCGCCTGCGACAGCAGGCCCGTTTATCCCTTCGTTTCTCTTGTTCCCGTAAGGGAACTCGTATTTAGGGTTTACTTCACGGCTCCTTTTGGCCCCCCTGGGGCTTACTTCACGGCCCCTTTTGGGTTTACTTCGCGGCCCCCCTCGCGGGACCCTCACTCGATGGGCAACAAACCCGATCTTGCCGTCCTCAAGTACGTCGCCCTCGCGCCGGCTGCGGATGACGCACAACTCGCCGCCCGTCCTCTCAAACCATTCCTGAGCCGCAGCCAGAGCGGATTCTAGGACGGCGTTTCGCCGACTGTGGTCGAGACCGAGCTTGCGCGTCAGCCAGGCTCGGTCCCGCTCAAGGGGGATCCCCTCCCCGTGTGAGTCCTGGTCCTCCTGTGCCCATGCAGTCAGATGCACTACGAGATTCTGCGCGGCGGCCGTTCTCGGCAGCGGCAGGGGCACATTGACGTAATACGCACGCGCCCTGGCCAGCCGGACCCAATCGTGGTCAAGTTGAATCACGACCCGCTGCCCTCGCAATCTCATTCCCGTAATTGGTGGCCGCAGCCTTCGCTCAGTGCGTCGTCCGCCCTCGTACCAAGTCGCAAACCGGATTGAGACGGCTTGCAAGTAGTTGATCGAGTCACGCACGCGGCGGCGCTCGCGGTTCCGGGACTCCAGCCCGAGCCGGCGAATAATCGCCGACAGCGACGCAAATTCGACCCTCTCGACAATGCGATGGACAATGCGATTGCCGGCCCGCCTCTGGAGTTCGGCGAGAATCTGGAGCAGAACGGCGACGTCCAGCGCGGTGGGGAGACGGCGATCAGACCGCGGCGTGTCGCCCGGGAGCCTCACGACAATTCTGTCGTCACCTGGCAGTGCGGCAAACCAGTACCGTCCAGTCCGCTGCGAGCGCTCCCACCTGACCACACATCTCGAATCGCGCGCGATGGGGAAGTTTCCGAAATTCTTGTTGAGACGCAGCGGAACGCGAACGGGCGCCGGGGCCGGCGCTCGCTGCGGTGGTGGGCTCTGCTCTACTTGGGCCTCAACTGGGACAGGAGCAGTTGCGAGGCGGAAGCGACTAGCCATGTCGCTGTCGCTCCCCGCCCCCGCTGAGTGCCGCCATGCGCTCAAGCAGATCGTCGCACTCATCCTCGAACGCCACCTTGGCTCTTCCGCCGGGGGAAAGCGGAAACACACGGATAAGTCCCGCGGCGATCATGTCGTCGATCTTCGTCTTCCCGCACTGGAATTTATCCTTCAGGTCGCACTTGCGGATTACTCGCCGTCCGTGCCGCGTCGCAGTCTTGATCATCCCACTCTCTCCAGTTCACGGCAGGCGCCTGCGGTGCTGACCGGGGCCTGCGACTAGACATACTCAGCAGCGAACGGCTTCCCTCGGACGGGACGAAATGAGCAAAGGTCACAAGCCACTGATCTATCGCGGAGAATCCTGACAGGAGCACAGAAGGCCGAATTGAGCCCGCCCAACAGAGTCGGACCGACCCGCATAACTCGCTGATATTGCGGGAAGAAAGAGGCGATAACTTTTTCGTTACCGCCACTTAAATTTCGGCTTAATTATGCCCGGATCGGAACGACCCGGTCGCCCTCCGCGCCCGGCCTGCTCGTCGCAAACTTCGACCAGTCTGACATCAACCGCGCCCGCTTGTCGAAGAGATCGCCGCGCCGATAGGCGCGCTCGACCGAGTTGCCGATCACATGGGCGAGCGCCTGTTCTACGACATGATTGGGATACGAAGTTCTCTCCGCTGCCCAATCCCGAAAACTCGACCGCATGCCGTGGACCGTCACATCGTTTCTCCCCATCCGCCTGAGGACGTTCGACATCGCCATGTTGCTCAGCGGCGCGCAGGCCCGGCCTCCGATGAAGATATGCGGATTGCCGCGCTCGCGGGGCAGGTCAGACAGTATCGAGACGGCCCGATCGTTGAGCGGCACACGATGCTCCCGATGCGCCTTCATTCGGTCCGCTGGGACGGTCCACGTCCTGCCGTCGAGGTCGATCTCGTCCCATCTGGCGCCGATGACCTCACCTGTCCTCGCCGCCGTAAGGATCGTGAATTCAAGAGCGCGCGCTGCGACGCCCTCTCTCTTCCTCAAATCGGACATGAAGCCGGGCATCTCACCAAACGCTAGCGCCCGGTGGTGGACGGTCCTCTGCATCTGCGAGCGCGCGGGCAGAACGTTGTCAAGATGCCCCCGCCATCGCGCGGGATTATCTCCCGTCCGGTAACCGCGAACGGTCGCCCAGTCGAGCACACTCTCTATTCTGCCCCGGACCCGGTTCGCCGTCTCGGTCTTCTCGGCCCAGATCGGCTCAATGCATCGCAAAACAAGACCCGTGTCGATATCGGCAACCGAGACTCTGCCGATATGCGGAAATGCGTACATCTTCAGCGTGGACAGGAACTGAGCGCGATGCTTGGCATTTCGCCATTTGTCGCTGTGCTGGTCGAAGTACGCCCGCGCCGCCTCCTCGAACGACAGAGCCCTCGCCGTCGCCAGAGCCCTCGCCGTCGCCAGAGAACGCTTATGTTCGAGTGGATCAACGCCATCTGCCAGAAGCTGGCGAGCCTTCCTCGCCCGCTCCCGAGCTTCCGCAAGGCTGAAACTATGGAGCGGACCGAGCCCAAGCCACCGCTCCCGCCTCGCGACTTGGTACCTGAGGAGCCACGACTTGACTCCGGTGTCGGTGATCTGGAGGTACAGCCCGTGACCGTCGCCATACCTGCCGGGAGCACTGAGGTTTCTGACCCCCAGCGCCGTCAACTTCTGCGTCGCCTTGACCATCGTCGCTCACCCGATCTCGATTATGCCGCGCCGGGCGACCTCACGAAGGTATCCGGCATCAATGCCGGCCGCCCTGATCTCCGCGACAGTCGCGCCGTCCGTCAGCTTGCGGAACTTGGCGTGATCCTTCGTGCCCGGCCGGTGCGGATTTCCCTCGGCCAGTATCTTCACACGGTCGTCGGGGCTCATCCGGCGCCGGGCGGGTGTGGTCGTCTTGGGCGTGAGCTGGGTCACCGTCGCCTCTGGTCTTGCCAGAAGCTTGGCCAGCGGCTCGCGAGTCACCGTCGCCGTCCTCGCGCTCTTCTTCGTCGTGTTCCTTGTCGTGATATTTGGCATCTCAGATCTCCTGTTTATTGCCGGGCTGGCCGAGCGCGATTTTTAACCGCCTAACTCTCACCGCCCCCGCTCCGACCCCCGGCCCATAAGCCGGCGGTCACCGGCTCTTATAGGCGTCCCGCGGGCGCACGTAAAGCGATTCTGTCAATGATAATCGGATGTTCCGGGAATCTCACCGGGGCAGACCGGCGCCTAACGGGTTAGGCGGAAACGGTGTAAAGTTCCGCCACCGCGCCGCCCGGCCAGCGCAGCCGCCTCAGGGTCGGCTCGAAGACCGGCCGCTCGCGCGTCCGGTGCACCGCCAAAATCCCGGACGGCCCCTCGACCATGACCCGGCGGACATCCGCAAGCGCTTCTCCGACGAGGGCAATCCGCGGCAGGGACCCGTCCGCGTCACCGGCGCTCGCGACCGCCCGCACCCATTCCGCTCCGGCGCGGGTCTTTCCCGCGCCGCGCCCGCCGAGCACCAGCCAGGTGGTCCAGTCGCCCGGCGGCTCGAGCTGGTCGTCGCGGGCCCAGACCGGCCAGTCGTGGACCAGAAACTCCAGTTCCGCCGGCGTCAGCCCGGCAAGAAACTCGTCAATCAGTCCCTTGCGGCATAATGCGAGCAATGCGGCGCGCAATCGCCTGGCGCATTCGTGCAACGGCTTCCGGCTCCAGTTCGTTGGCTTCCGGCGATCCGGAGCCGGCCGGGCCGGCATGGAGGGCGCAGAGCTTTTCCAGCGTGCGCACGAGTGAGGCGAGCGTTCGCGCGTCGCGTTCGCGCGCGGCGGCGTCGCGCCGTTGGCTGTCGCCGTTCAGACGATGCTCGATCTCGTGCATCTGTCGCTCGAGTGCGTTGAACAGCCGCGCGACCAGGCGTTCGGTCCGCGCGGCGGGCTCGCCGGAAACCTCGCCCGGCAGTTCGGAACGAGGTTCATCCTCACCGGGCACGGCGTCTCGCGGCCCGGCATCGCCCGGCGGGCCGGGGCGCCCGGCCTCGGGCTTGGTGGCGCTGCGCAGCGGCCACCCCTCGGTCTTGATGCGGCGGTAGAGCACCGAATGGACCAGTTCGAATTTTGTACATATTTCGGAAATTGTGAGATCACTGCCCAGATAGGCCTCACGCACCGAGGGCCAGTCGATCTGGCTCACCCTTCTACTTGATACCATGCACTTTTTTCGGGAGTTGCGTTCGCGCCCAATTGTCGAACGATGCCATCGTGTACCCTCGACAGCGTAACGATGTCAAGACAAAAATTTCATAATCGGCACATTTTTACGTTATAGGAAACTCAGTCGACGCCTCGGGACGGCCACTCAACAACATGGTCCTCAAGTTCGCCGAACGTCAGGCCAATCTCGCTGATCGCCCGGCCCCTGACGGAAATTCCCGCAATATGAACGGTTTCCGGGTCCTTTGAGACCAATGGGTGCCACCAGTAGAGTGCCTTTCCTTCCGCGATCAGCCGGTAGGCGCAGGTCGCCGGCATCCAGTCGAGGTCGCCGATCGACGACGCGGTGAAACTCACGCAATCGGTGACGAGCTCCATACGGTTGTCATAGGAGGTACAGCGGCAGGTCCCGCAATCCAGCAGCCGGCAGGCGACGTCGGTGTAGGCGAGCTCGCCGCTGTCGATGTCCTCGAGCTTGACGAGGCAGCACCGCCCGCAGCCGTCGCACAGGGATTCCCACTCCTCGGCCGTCATCTCGGCCAATGTCCTGCGTTCCCAGAACGGGGCGGCCGGGCGGGCGCTGTCGTCGCGTTTCATGTCTTGCGGCATCCTGACGGCTACAATATCAAGATAGACCTCATCACATCGAGCATCACGTGGCGGGGCTCAAGGTGACAACTCCACGGCCGTTCAAGCGTCTTTGGAACCGGGTGCTGGATATCGACTCGGCGATCGACGCCGGCCTCTACGGCTTCGGCCAGTGGATCACCGAGCGATGGACCGCCTACAGCGAGATCGTCGACCGGATGCGCGTCGCCGGGCCCAAGCGCTTCGTTCTCGACATCGCGTCCGACAGCCTGACCTACGCGACCGGTGCCGCGCTGGTGCTCCATGCCTGGGCGCTGCCGGAAACGCCGCCCGAGGACGAACTGCGCGCCGGCGCGCGCCAGTACGCCGTGGTGTTCACCGACAGGAACGGCCGCTACATCGGCCGGCGCGGGATCCGGCACAATGACTCGGTCAGGCTGGAGGAGATTCCCCCGCACGTGGTCGACGCCGTGCTCGCGACCGAAGACGAGCGGTTCTACGAGCATTTCGGCGTCGACGTGGTCGGCACCCTGCGGGCGATGTTCGAGAATGTGAAGGCCAACGACATCGTCCAGGGCGGCTCCTCGCTCACCCAGCAGGTGGCCAAGAACCTTTTCCTCACGCCCGACCAGACAATCGAACGCAAGGTCAGGGAGGCCTTTCTCGCGCTGTGGATCGAGGCCAGGCTCACCAAGCGGGAGATTCTCAAGCTGTATCTCGACCGCGCCTACATGGGCGCCGGCGCCTACGGCATCGAAGGCGCGGCCGAGTTCTACTTCGGCAAGTCGGTGCGCGACGTCAATCTCGCCGAGGCGGCGATGCTCGCCGGCCTGTTCAAGGCGCCGTCGCGGTTTGCCCCGCATCGAAACCTGCCGGCGGCACGCGAGCGCGCCAACATCGTCCTGACGCGGATGACCGAGGCCGGATTCATCACCGAGGGCGAGGCGCGGATCGCGCGTCTCAACCCTGCCCGCCTGGTGGAGACGCCGGAGAACAATGCGCCCGAGCATTTCCTCGACTGGGCGTTCGACGAGGCCCAGCGCATCGCGGCCGGGCGCGCCCATGTGCTGAATGTGCGCACGACGCTCGACCTCGTCATGCAGCAAAAGGCCGAGGAAGCCGTGCTCGCGGCGCTGCGCGAACACGGACAGAGCCGACAGATCGGCGATGCGGCACTCGTGTCGATGTCGATCGATGGCGCGGTGCTGGCGATGGTCGGCGGCAAGGACTATGGCGAGAGCCAGTTCAACCGCGCGGTCAACGCGAAGCGGCAGCCGGGCTCGTCGTGGAAGCCGTTCGTGTTTCTCGCGGCGCTGAAGAACGGCTTCACGCCGAAGTCGGTCGTGGTTGACGCCCCGATCTGCCTGCGCGGCTGGTGCCCGCGCAACTACGGCCGCAGCTACCGTGGCCAGGTCACCCTGACGACGGCGCTGCAAAAATCGATCAACACGATCCCGGTGCGTCTGGCCCAGAGCATCGGCCGCAAGGCGATCGCGGAGACCGCGCACGACGTCGGCATCAACACCGAGATTCGCCTCAACCTGTCGATGCCGCTCGGCACCAACGAGGTCACGCTTCTGGACATGACCGGCTCCTACGCGACCTTCGCGTCCGACGGCCTGAAGACGATCCCTTACGCGATCACCGAAATCCGCGGCCAGTCGGGTGAACTCCTGTATGAGCACGACCGCGACGCGCCGCGGCGTCGGCAGGTTGCCGATCCGGAAAAGGTGGCGGAACTCAATATGATGCTCAATCAGGTGGTGGTCGGCGGCACGGGCCGCAGGGCCAATCTCGACTTCACGCCCGTCGCCGGCAAGACCGGAACCAACCAGGCCTACCGCGATGCCTGGTTCATCGCCTACACCGGCGATCTGACGACCGGCGTGTGGATGGGAAACGACAATTTCATGCCCACCAACCGCGTCACTGGCGGCAGCATCCCGGCCCAGGTCTGGCACGACTACATGATGCAGGCGATCACCGAGCGCTATGCCAAGGACATTCCCGGCGTGAAGACCTACGGCACGCCGAGGCCGGTCGAGGGCGAGGCCGCCAGGTCGCGCCGGCTCGCCCTCGCCGAGGCCAGCCGCGCCCAGATCAATCGCAAGATCGAATATCTGGAGCAGCTCGGCGGGCTGTTCCAGCGCGGCATGCTGGGGCCGATCGAGGTGACCGCGGACGGCGCGGCCGAACGGCGCGCCGGGGCGGGCGATGATGCCGGCTCCGCGCGGCCGGCGCCGCCTGCCCGCCACGCCAGTGCCGGCTCGGCCGCGGCAGGCAACCCGCAATGATGGTTTGCGGTATCGGCCGCCCGGGCTGCGGCGCCGCCCGGGGTTAGCGCGATGCCCACCCTCGTTGTCGCCCGCCGCGCCCGGTCGCGGCGACGGTCCGGCGCCGAAACACCGATGCGCTCGTTCGTCCGGTTCGTGTTCTATCTGGGCCTCGGCGCCTTCATCGGACTTGGTTCGGCGTGGTACGTGCTGGAGAACGGGATCAGTCTCGATCGCGTCCGGATGGGTCCGTGGGTGCTGAGGACCGATGCCGGCCAGCCGGTCGCCGATCCCTATACCAGCGCCTATATCGCCCGCAGCGGCCACATTCCCCTGCGCCTGGAGGGCGCGATGTACTTCACCGCGACGACCGCATCCGACGGCAGGGAGCTCAGCGGCGCGTGCTCCTATGTCGTCTCGGGGCCGGCGCCCTCCGGCGCGTGGTGGTCGCTGTCCCTGCACGACCCCGACGGCGGCCTCGTCGAAAATCCGGCCCGGCGCTATTCCTTCACCTCGACCACGGTGTTTCCGGAAAATGACGGCAGCTTCGTGATCTCGGTCGCGCCGCGGGCGCGGGCCGGCAACTGGCTTCCCGCGGGCAGTGACGGACCGTTCGTGCTGATGCTGCGCATCCACGGGCCGGACCCGCGGCTGGTGCGCGATCCGGCGTCTTTCGTGGCGCCGGTGATCGAAACGGAAGAGTGTCCATGAGGACCGGGGTGTTCTGGCTCGGCCTTGCCGTCATTCTCGGCGGCATCGTTCATATCGCCGCGATGCTGGTGATTCCGGCGCTGGCGCCGAAGAGCGGTTACAGCCGGATCGAGGCGACGAGCGAGGTCAACGAGCCGGTCGTGCGCGGCCCAGCGATCCCGGGCGGGGAGCCGTTCCCGTTTTCGAGCCCCGACACCGTTTACGTGATCTGCCGGTTCGATGTCAGTGACAATCCGGTCCGGTTCACCGCCACGCTGCCGCTGACCTACTGGTCGCTGGCGCTGAGCGAGACCGACGGCGGCAACTACTACCACACCAACTCCATGCAATCGCTCACCGGACAGCCCGACCTTGTCGTCCTCGGCCGCGGCCAGGAGTTCGAGCCGACGGCAGACCAGGCCGTGACCCGGGCGAGCGGCCCGCGCGGCCTCATGATCCTCAGGATCGTCCTGCGCGACCGCTCGCTGGAGCCGACCATCAAGGAGGCGGCGGCCGGCGCGGCCTGCGCACCGCTCGAAATCGGTTAGCCCGGACTTCTCACACCGTCATGGGCGTCACGGAGGCGGGACGACGACAATCCCCTCAGCAGGGGCGGGCGAGCGACGGTTCGAGGCAGGCGGGCTCGCGCGGCAAATTCATGGCATAGCGCGCCTCGCTGGCGCGCAGGTCCGCCTCGAGCCGGGCATAGCGCCGGTTCACGTTCTCCAGCTCCAGGCCCGCCCCGGCCCGGACGCCGTGCCCGCCCGCGGCGATGGCATCGCCGAGGGCGAGCTCGTAACCGGCGATCTTCAGGGCCAGCGCGACCAGCGTCTGCTCGATGACCTCGCGGTTCTCGGCGATGCGAACGGCCACGCCATGGGCCGCCCGCTCGGTGGTCGTCAGGCGCTCGAGGTCGGCCACGCGCGCCGCATCGGCGGCAAGCACGTTCAGGGCGTCACGTTCGAACGCGTCGATGCCAACGAGATCGGCGCGCATGTCGTCAACGATCGCGTTCATCCGCGCTTCGGGCGCCCGGAAGCCCGCCTTGGCCAGCCCGTCGGCATAGAGCGCCGGATCGGGATAGTGATCGTGGGAAAACGTCGTCGTAACGAAACGGTTGGGCTCGGCCCAATGGTCGTGGGTCTGGGTATGGGCGTAGATGAAGGCCAGCGTGTAGGCGTGCGCGCGCAACTCCGTCTCGTCCGCGCTCAGGGGCACCTCCGTCGAGACCGGGCTCGCAAATCCCGGCATTTGGGCATAAACGTCATGGCCCAGATAGCGATTGATGCTGGAAGGCTCCATCCGCCCGAAATCGCCCTGGCGGACGCAGCCGGCGAGCAGGGTGGCGGCAATGGCGAGCCAGGTCGCCCGGCGCCGCAGCGCCTGGCAGGGGGCGTTGCTCAATCGTCCGCGCCGCCGAGACTGCGCGGCTTGGCCGGCTCGCCGCGTGCGCACGGGTCCGGCGCCGCCCGGCCACGGGCATTTGCCGACCGGTCGCGCTCGATGCGAATGCCCGGGAAAATCACGATTTCGGCGAGGCCACCGGGCGCGGTCGCATGCGCCCGGGCGCGCATCTGGCGCTGCGGCCCGCGCGTGTCCCGAAACTGGAGAATTACAGACATTGCACTCTCCCTTGGCATCAGCCCGCCTGAGCTCGTGACCTCATGAAAGAGTTTACGCTTTCTTACGGTTAACAAAGACCTAACAAAGCGGCGCGGCTGTGTTCATGTCGCGCGCCGGCATCGCCGTCCGGCGCCAACGACCTCGTCGAGCGAATTTGACATTCGAGTCCCGGTTGCGGCCAGGTTCGCGCTCAAATGTCAAATTCGAAAGCTCCACTGGAATCAAATCTTTCGGGTGGTCCTGATGATTCCGACATTTGCCCGGGCGAGGGCTGCCAGGGGAAGCAGATGTCGCAATCGGACCACTAGCCATCGACGAGTTCGTCATCGAGAAAATGCCTGCCGTCGCGGTCCTCGATCTCGAGAACCCAGATGTCGGGATCGATCGATGCCTCGCGCTCGAGACGGGCGGCGATGTCGGGCGTTGCCTGCAAAGCCTGCGCGACCCTGCGGCGCCAGCGGCGGTCAGTCTGGTCGAGACCGGGATTTGGCGCCGGGGTGAACAGCACGGTCCCGGTTGGCGAGGAGACGCAGATCAGAATGGCGCCGGCGTGGGGATCGCCCCGACGCATGACATAGCCGGCCGCCCCCGCGGCCTGGATGCGGCGCATGTAGGCCTGAACCCAGATTTCCGATCGCAGACGCATGTCCCGCCACCGCTCCGGGCGGGGAGAAGCATCACGTCGCCCAGCCCGCTGCGCCAACCGCGCCACCCTCGTTCCGGCTCCGATCGATGTGGCCTCGACTAGAACGGTGAATAGATATTGTCGCTGCCAAGCTCCTGGACGAGTCGGGGCGAGAGCTCGCCGGTGACCGACAGTCCGCGGTCACCTTCGAACGCGGCAATCGCCTCGCGGGTCTCGACCGTGACCGCGCCGTCGCTCGCGCCGGGATCGTAGCCGAACTCGGTCAGCCGGCGCTGGACCCGGGCGACGAGCTCGCGCTTGTTGAGCTGCTCTTCAGCCAGGACCGCGTCCGCCAGGCCGCGCGTCAGACGAATGTGCCTCAGCAGATTGGCGGTCGGCTCGCCGGTGACATCGAGCCCGGCCGTCGCCTCATAGTCGCGGATGGCGGAGCGGGTTTCGGGATGCAGCACGCCGTCGGCGGGTCCCACGTCGAACCCGCGCATCGCCAGTTCGTGCTGGACCGCCTGGAGCAGTTGCGTGCGCGCCTGAGCCTGCTCGCGCTCGGCGACGGGAAGCGGAAACTGGGCAAGCGCCAGATGGGCGGTGTAACCGTCTTCCAGGGCGGTGCCGACACCGAGCCCGCTGTGAAGAACCGGCCCGCGCTCGGAGAGCGAGCGATCATCCCACTCGTAAGTCAATGCCCCGACGGCGGTGAATCCAACCGCTATGATGGCGAGCGCGCCGGCCACCTCAGCAAACCGCAATACCATCAGCGCCCCTCTTGCACGCACCTGGCCCGGCCCAGTCGCAAGTCGTCGATACTCACCCCACCATCGACTGACATCAGCCTTCATGCGCTTTGAGGCCAAATCATGGCGCGAAAAGTCCGATTCGTCGAGTGCGTGATGGCGAATCCTGTTCATTTCTCGTGACTTCTGCGCATTTGTGCCGCATTTCTCCCGCTGCCCGCGCCACCGCAGCCTCGCCGAGGCCTCGTGAGGTGCGCGAAATCCGGGTTAAACTTTTCTTTTCAACAAGGTCAAATAAGACCGTTTCCGTTCAAAGAATTGCGAGACGGTTCCGGTATATCCGAGTCAATTCTGACGCGGTTCGGGGCAGTGCCATGTTTCTCCTGCGGATGACGTTTTGGCTGGCGGTCGTGATCATGCTGGTGCCGGCGGGCACCGATCCCTCGCCGGTCACCACTTCGGACCGCCAGTTGTCGGTTGACGGCGCCATCGGCGCGGCCGCGGCCACGGTTTCGGACATGGCCGGATTCTGCGGCCGCAATCGCGAGGTGTGCGAAACCGGCAGTGCCGCCTGGAGCCTGTTTGTCGCCAAGGCGGAAAATGCGGCCCGGCTTGCCTATCGGATGGCGGCCGGAACGCCGGGCGCCGCATCGCGGGACGACGATCGCTCGACCGCGAGCCTGAGCAGCGCCCCAGGTCACGCTTCGGGGACGCCAGGCGCGGCAGGCACGGACACGCTGCGCGAGAGCGATCTCGAGCCGACCTGGAGAGGGCCGGGCGCGGAAGATATCTGAGCCCTCCCGCGCCCACCTCGTCGGCCGGCCGGGCCAGCCGTCGGCGGGGCGCCTTGTCTCGACCGGCGCGCGCGCTTAAGTCAAAGGCGCACCGAACGGAAACCCGCGCGCCGCATGGCCGAGATCGAGCACATCCTCGAAGAGTTCTCCTTCCTCGACGACTGGGAAGATCGATACCGGTATGTGATCGAGCTTGGACAGTCGCTGGAGCCGTTTCCGGAGCCGCTCAGGACCAAAGCCAACAAGGTGCGCGGATGCGTGAGCCAGGTCTGGCTCGCGAGCCGCGTCCGCCGGCCTGCCGGAGGCGGGGAAGAAGTCATCGAGTTCGCCGGCGACAGCGACGCGCATATCGTGCGCGGCCTCATCGCCATTCTGCTGGCGATCTATTCCGGGCGGTCGCCGCCCCAGATCCTCAACATCGACGGCAGGGAAATCCTGTCCCGGCTGGGGCTGGCGGAGCACCTGACACCGCAGCGCTCGAACGGGCTCGTGGCGATGGTCGAGCGCATTCGCGCCGATGCCGCGGCCCGGGTCGGCGCGCCGCAACAGGCCTGAGGGCACGCGGCGCCGGCACCGCGAGCCGGCACCCGTGCGCAAAGACAGAGGGGGGCCTTACCCCGATCCGTCCTCCGCGGCCTGCGGGCTCGCGCGGGCGATGGACGGGCGGTAGCCCGGCCGGCCCCAGCGGTGGCTTCGCCGCGAAGCCCGCGCGGGCTCTTCAGGTCCATAGTGGCGGCTGAGCTGATCGAGCGCCAGGCGCAGCACGACCTTGGCGCTGCGCTTGGGCCATGAGCGGGACCGTTCCGCGTCCTCGAGCCCGGTCAGCAGGCAGCACACATCGATCAGCAGCCCAGACAGCTCCGGACCGACGGCGCCGAGCGCGGCCTGCACGCGCTGACGCGCGGCCAGCGCGGCGTCATGCATGCTCGCGCCGGCGCCCGCGCCGTCGCCGCGCCGGGTCATGCGCGGCAAATGAAATGTCGACCAGTTGGCCGTCACCGAGGGTGCCATTCCGGCGACGGTGAAGTCGCGGCGAAGGCGCTCTCCCGCCTCGAACTGGCTTTGCGACAGGAACGAGCCGCCATGACGATCCTTTCGCCCGCGCAGCCACTCGAGCGGGCTTTCGGCGCTGTTGACCTGCACCATGCGGCGGACGCGGTCGGGGGCTTCGATCGTGCGCGGCTCGATCAGCCGGTGGCGGGCGCGATCGACATTCTCGCCGGCGCACTGGCCATCGACCCAGGCGATCCCCGACTGGCTGATCCGCCACCGCTCCGGCCCGTCGCGCGAGACGAGGTCACTGGCGGCAAGCGCCTCGATGACCGACAGGTCGACATGCGGCTGCTTCTTGCTCGTGCCCGGCAGCCGAATGGCCACGCGGGCCGGCCCTCCGTAGCGCCGTGGCGGCAACAGGCAGGCCACCGCGTCGGGCATTGCCAGCAGCGGCAGAATGCGGCGGGCCTGGCGCTGAACCTCGCCCTCGGCAGGGCGCTCAGCCATGGCGGATTCCCTCCTCCCCCGCGGCGACGGAAAATGCCCACAGCCGCGCCGCCCGCTCCAAATGATCGAGCGCGTAATCGAGCGCCCAGTCCTCGCGCCGGTCCTCCACCAGCCGGCAGGCATGACGGGCGGTCGAACGGTCGCGCCCGAAGCTCGATCCGACGTCGACCAGCGACATGCCGAACGTGATATGGGCCAGGTACATGGCGACCTGGCGGGCGAAGGCGGCGCGGGCGCGGCTCCTCGATGCGGCGCACAGCTCGACTTCACGCACGGAAAAGGCCGAAGAAACAACCGCTTTCAGGCAACGCAGCTCTGTGGCGCGCAGGCTGGTTCGGACGACGCGGCGGTGTGGCATGACCGGATTCTCCTCGCGTTGACGACGCGCATCAGTGCACGCGTCATTGTTTAGGAAATTATACCTTTCCGTGTTCCAATTTTCACCTAATTCGTTATGATGGGGGATAAGTCAGCGATGAGATTGACGTACTTCGGAATTTCCGCGTAAGGAACACGATGCTCACCCGAATCCGAGAATTGCGCAAAAGACGCGGTCTGACGCTGAAGGACCTGGCGCTTAGGATCGGCACCACGCCGCAGACGGTCCAGCGGCTGGAAACGGCCAACATGACGGTTTCGACCGACTGGCTCGAGCGCATTTCCGCGGCGCTCGGCGTGCGGCCGGTCGATCTTCTCGAGGACCGCGAGGAGCGCGCCATGCCGCTCCTTGGCAGCGTCGCGCGGCATGGCCGCATCATCGCCGACCGGACCGGCGCCCAGGACTTCGAACTCGATCTGCCGGCGACCTCGGCCGTGGCGGCGACGATGTCGGTGGCGATCGGTCCGTATGCCGCCGGATCGATCGTCGTCGGCGACCGCCAGTATGCCAGCAACATGGCCAACGCCATCGGCCGCGATTGCCTGGTCGGGCTCGAGGACGGCAGCCATCTGTTGCGCCGGCTGGTCGCCGGATTCGATCCGGAGACCTTCACCCTGGTTCCACTCAACCAGGGTGACGACGTGATCTACGACGCCCGTCTGGTCTGGGCCGCGCCGATCGTGATGGTGGTCACCTACTGCTAAGTCATTCCGAGTCGGGGCGGCGCCGGCCCGCGAGCGCCGGGACCGGCGGGGCGGGCAAACTTATCCCCACCCCCGAGGCCATGGCGCATCCTGCCCGTTGGCAACGGAGCAGCACATGGCCGAGGCACCCATTCACGCACCACCGCCGCGCGGCACCCGGATCCGGGCTTGGCGCGCGCCATCCGGAAAGCCGGCCCCGGGCGGGCGGGGCTACGAGCGCTGGCGCTGCCTGCCGCGGCTGATCGAGATCGACTTCAAGGAGCTCGATGACAACTCGCGCGCCTGCGGCCGCCGCATCGTCGCGCGGCTCGCCGCCGCGCTCGCCCGCGAGCGCAGACGGGCGCGAACCGGCCACTGGGCCTACGATGCCAACCGGCACATGGCGCTGGTCAGCGCATGGTGGGCGGAGCTTGCGATGCTGAAACCGGATGGTCGCCGCGGGGAGCCGCAGCCGCGGCCGCAGCCGGAAGGCGAGCGGCGGCGCCGGAATTCACCAGCCGGCGGTGTGGCTTGCGAACTCGCCCCGGCCGGCCCGGTCGAGGTCTGAAAGGCGCACCGCCTTGCTGACCGGCACGAAGGCGTCATGCGACAGGATCATGGAGACGGCGGCGCCGTCCTCGGACAGCGGCAGCCGGAGCCAGAACTGGACCAGATGATCCTTGCCGGCAAGCGGCGCCTGGACAATGCCTTGGGCAGGCCGGGCGCCGGTGGTGACGCGGCGATAGGCGGCCATCCAGTATCCGGCCTTGTCGCCCCAGCCGAGATTTTCCACATAGTTGCCGGTGATTTCGCGTCCATAGACTTCGTAGAGCCGCGTTCCGGCGAGACGCACACGATAGCGGACCGGGTCCGCCTCGACGTCGATCAGGCTGATTTGCGGAAGCAGACGCGGAATGTGGCCGGGGTGGATATCGGCGCGTCGGGGCATTCGCCGGCCCCGCGCGCTCTCGAGCCAGTAGTCATAGAGCTCCAGTTGCTCCGGAATCACCAGTTGTGCCCGGAATGCTACTTCCGACCCCCGCATTTCCAAGATTTCCCGCCGCATCCAGAATTGATTCGACTATGAATCGTCGGTGCGCGGCGCGCAAGAGTCATCCATGCAACACCTGCAGACCAATTCAACCCGCCGACCGGATGGCCGGGGGACACAGTGGGCGTCCCCCGGGCAAGCCGGCCGACGATGATCGGTGTCAGGACGAGCGGCTTTGCCGGCCCTTCTGCCCCAGCCCCATCTTCTTGGCGAGATCGGACCGGGCGCGGGCATAGTTCGGCGCCACCATCGGATAGTCGCGGGCCAACCCCCACTTCTCGCGGTACTGCTCGGGGGAGAGGTCGTAATGCGTGCGCAGGTGGCGCTTCAGCGACTTGAACTTCTTGCCGTCCTCGAGGCAGACGATGTGGTCGGGCGTGACCGACCGGCGGATCGGAACGGCCGGTTTGGCCGGCTCGGAGATTTGCTCGGCCCGCCCGCCGGCAACTTTTTCCAATGCCGTGTGCACTTCTCGAATCAGGTTAGGCAATTCGGTGGCGGATACCGTATTGTTGCTCACATAGGCGGCGACTATGTCCGCCGCCAAATCGATCATTCCTTCGCTGGCGTTGGCTTGGCTCATATTTCCTCCGTTCTTTTGCGCGGTCGGGTCCCAGGACAATGAAAATGGCAAACCCCTTTTTTCTGGGGCGGCGAGGCAGGTCTCCGGGTCACCGTCATCTGCGCTCTGCTCCAAGAGTGGGCGCTGAAAACTAACAATATATTGATCGCTTGCCCAGCCCACCACTGTCGGTCGACAAATTTTTTCTAACCGACCATTATCATACATCTCCAAAAACAACGTAGTTGGTGAATATGTTTACGTATTGAGTAAAATGACCATGACCAAACCCGGCCGCGACCGGGCCTGGAGCCGGCTCCGGTCAGCGAATTCTCGTCCCCGCTGGTGCGCGGGTGGAGCGGGCGCCGGCGGACGGCGGTTCGGATCATGGATTTTTTTGGTCCCGAATCAGGCCGGATATCCTATGAGTTGTCGGCGCTGCGATGTCATGTTCATGTCGCAATTCTGGGGTTTCCGAACGGGGATTTTCACCATATCGGCTGATCGGGACTGTTGATGCGGATCATCATTGCACTGGTGCTGTTCGCCTTCTGGCTCGTCCTTTCGGGCCATTTCGAGGCGTGGCTGATCGGGTTGGGCATCGGATGCGCGGTCGCGGTCGCCCTGTTCGCCGGGCATCTCGGCATCGCCGACCGCGAGGGCCATCCCGTCGCCCTGCTGCCGCGGGCGCTGGTCTACTGGAGCTGGCTGGTGAAGGAAATGATCGTGTCGGCCCTGCGGATGGCGCGCCTGATCGTCGATCCGCGCCTCCCGATCGCTCCGGTCCTGGTCCGGGTTCAGGCGAGCCAGACCACACCGGTGGGCCTCACCACCTACGCCAATTCGATCACGCTCACCCCCGGCACCATCTCGGTCGAGGTTTCGAGCCGGCGGCGCGAAATCCTCGTTCATGCCATCACCACCGACACCGCCGCCGGGCTCGCCGACGGCGAGATGGACCGGCGGGTGCGCTGGCTGGAGGGAAAGGGCAGGTGATGTTCCAGGTGGCCACCGTCGCGGTTCTGATCGCCATGAGCCTGGCGGTCGTTCGCGCGCTCAGGGGGCCGACCGTGTTCGACCGGCTGGTGGCGGCGAATTCGGTCGGAACCGGGGCGGTCCTGCTCCTTTCCCTGTTCGGATTTCTCACCGGCCGGCCGGAGTTTCTCGACATCGGGCTCACCTATGTGCTGCTGAACCTGATCGGCACGTTCGCGGTGCTCAAGTTCTTCCGCCATGGGGCGCTCGGCCATCCGGGCGACGAGGACGAGAGGACCAAGGTGCTGTGATCGAGGCCGCCGTCGACGCGCTGAGCTGGATCGCGCTCGTCGCGGGCGGGCTCTTTTACGTCGTCGGCGCGGTCGGCCTCAACCGCATGCCCGATGTCTTCACCCGCATGCACGCGGTCTCGGTCGGCGACACGCTGGGCGCCGGGCTCCTGGTGACGGGGATGCTGCTTCAGGCCGGGCCGACCCTGGTGGCGGCCAAGCTGGTGCTGATCATTCTCGTCCTTCTGTTCACCGGATCGGTGGCGACCCATGCGCTCGCGCGCGCGGCCCTGCAGGACGGCGTGCGGCCGGTGGTCGCCGGCCGCGACGGAACACTGGTTCAGCGCGACGCGGCCGAGGCGGTCCTGCCGCTGAGCGCGATCGCGCCAGCCGAACAAACCTCCCCGGAGGCGGAAAAGGAGACGGGCCGATCGAACCCCTAGTCAACGAAGCCGCCATCAACATGGTGCTGCTGACGCTGATGGCCGCGGTGACGGTGGGCATCATCCGGGTGCGCAACCTGTTCGCCGTGGTCGTCCTCAGCTCCATCTACAGCTTCCTGATGGCCAGCGTGATGATCGTGCTCGACGCGGTCGACGTGGCGATGACCGAAGCCTCGGTCGGCGCCGGGATCTCGACCGTGCTGATGCTGGGCACGCTCTATCTGACCAAGACCAGCGAGACCGTGCCGGTCCACACGCCGGCGCTGCCGCTGTTCGTCGCGCTCGGAACCGGGGTGGCGCTGGTTTACGGAACCTTCGGACTGCCGCCATTCGGAGCAGCCGACACGCCGCTGCATACCCATGTCGGGGCCTCATACCTCGCCAACTCGGTCGCCGAGACCGGAATCCCCAACATCGTCACATCGGTGCTCGCCAGCTATCGCGGCTATGACACGCTCGGCGAGACGACGGTCATCTTCACGGCCGGAATCGGCGTTCTTTTGTTGTTGAAGCGCCTCGCCCGCGCCTCCCGGAACGGCTAACGGACCCTGGACCATGCGTCTCGACGTCATTGTTCGCGTCACAACCAAGTTCTTTCTCCCGTTCATGCTGCTGTTCGCGCTCTACGTGCAGCTCCATGGCGACTTCGGGCCGGGTGGAGGATTTCAGGCCGGGGTCATCACCGCCGCAACGGTCATTCTCTATGCGATCATTTTCGGCCTCGCGCCGACCATGCGGCTGGTGCCGCCGATCGTCGTCGAATCCATGGTCCCGCTCGGGGTGCTGATCTTTCTCGGCGTCGGCGTCGCCGGTTTCGTCACCGGCGACAACTACCTCAATTATTCGCATCTCGCCCATGACCAGGTGCACGGCCAGGAACTGGGCGTGATGCTGGTCGAGGCGGGCGTCCTGGTGACGGTCTGCGGCACCATGATCGCGATCTTCTACACCTTCGCCGACCGGGGAAGATCATGAGCCAGGTCGCCGAGCTGCTGCCGCTGTACAACTACTGGATCACGATTTTCCTCATGATTTCCGGCCTCTACATCGTTGTCGCGCGCGGCAACATGGTCAAGAAGCTGGTCGGTCTGTCGTTGTTCCAGACCTCGGTCTACCTGCTCTATCTCTCGCCCGGGAAGATCCTGGGCGGAACCCCGCCGATCATCGCCGAGGGATTCGAGGTCTATTCGGCGCCGCTGCCCCATGTGCTGATCCTGACTGCCATCGTGGTCGGCGTCGCGACGCTGGCGCTCGGCCTCGCCCTCATCGTGCGCATCAACGAGGCCTTTGGCACGATCGAGGAAGACGAGCTCTTCGATCGCGACGACGACGACGCATGATCGAACACCACCTGCCGGCACTGCTGGTCGTCGTGCCTCTGGTGGCGGCCGTCGTCACCGCGCTGATCCGGCACGGGATCGCGGCCTATGTGACGACCCTGGTGGCCTCGTGGACGCTGCCGGTGATGGCGCTGATGCTGCTCGGACAGGTGCTGGAGGCCGGCGAGGTCTCCTATGCGCTGGGCGGCTGGGCGCCGCCGGTCGGGATCGAATACCGGGTCGATGGCGCCAACGCGCCGCTCCTGGTCCTGGTCGCGACGATGGCGGCGCTGGTCGCCACCTACGCCCCGCGCAGCGTCGCCTCGGAAATCAACATCGGACGGCGCGGCTGGTTCTACACCATGTTCCTCCTGTGCGTGGCGGGGCTGCTCGGTATCGCGATCACCGCCGACGCATTCAACGCCTTCGTGTTTCTCGAGATCTCTTCGCTCGCGACCTATGTGCTGATCGCGCTCGGCCGCGACCGGCGCGCGCTCCTCGCCGCCTATCAGTACCTGATCCTCGGCACCATCGGCGCGACGCTCTACGTCGTCGGCGTCGGACTGATCTTCGTGATGACCGGCTCGCTCAATATGGGCGACGTCGCCGCCCGCCTCACCGGTATCGAAAACACGCGGCCGATCTTCGCGGCGCTCGCGTTCATCACCGTCGGGATCTCGCTCAAGCTCGCCCTGTTCCCGCTCCATGTCTGGCTTCCGAACGCCTACGCCTTCGCCCCGTCGATGGCGACCGCGTTCCTTGCCTCGACCGCCACCAAGGTCGCGGTCTACCTGCTGCTGCGGTTCCTGTTCTCGCTGTTCGGAACCGACTTCGTGTTCGTGCAGCACCCGATCACGCCGATCCTGCTCGCGCTGTCGCTGGCCGCGATGTTCGCCGCCTCGTTCGTCGCGGTGTTCCAGGACGACATCAAGCGGATGCTCGCCTACTCCTCGGTCGCGCAGATCGGCTACATCACCCTCGGCGTCGCGCTCGCGACCCAGACCGGGCTCACCGGGGCCATGGTGCATGTGCTCAACCATGCGCTGATCAAGGGGGCGCTGTTCCTCGCGGTCGGCTGCATCGTTTACCGGACCGGCGTGTTCAGGATCGACCAGCTCGCCGGCATCGGGCGCACCATGCCCGTCACCATGGCCGCGTTCGTGATCGCCGGCCTCGGTCTCATCGGGGTTCCGGGAACGGTCGGGTTCGTCTCCAAATGGTACCTGGTCGCGGCGGCGCTCGAGGAGGGCTGGTGGTGGCTCGCGCTGGCGATCGTCGCGAGCTCGCTGATCGCGGTCGTCTATGTCGGACGGATCGTCGAAATCGCCTGGTTCCGGGAGCCGAGCAGCCGGGTCCGGGCCGGAAAGAGGCTGCCGATCGAAATGATCGCGGTCACCTGGGTGATGGCCGGCGCGACCATCTATTTCGGGCTCGACGCCGAGTTCACGGCGGGGCTTGCCGGCCGGGCCGCGGACACGCTGCTGGCCGGGCTTGCGGGGCCCGGATGACCGACGCCGGGCTCGTCACCCTCGCGGTTTTCCTGCCGGCGCTGGCGACGGTGCCGATTTCGCTCGCCGCAAGCCGGCCCAATCTGCGCGAGGCCATCTCGCTGGCGACGGCGGCGGCAACCGCCGCCGTCGTGCTCTCGCTCGTTCCCGGCGTCATCGCCGGCGCGCGGCCCGAGACCGCCAGGTTCTCGATCTTCGCCGGGATCGAACTCGGCTTCGCCGTCGAGCCGCTCGGCATGCTGTTCGCGAGCGTCGCCTCGGTCCTGTGGGTCGTCAACACGATCTACTCGATCGGCTACATGCGCGGCAACGGCGAGCCGCGCCAGACGTCGTTCTATGTCTGCTTCGCCGTCGCCATCTCGTCGGCGATCGGAATCGCGTTCTCGGCCAACCTGTTCACCCTGTTCCTGTTCTACGAGATCCTGACGCTCTCGACCTACCCGCTGGTCGCCCACAGGGGGGATGAAGAGGCCCGGTCCGGAGGGCGGGTCTACATCCTGCTGCTGCTCGGCACCTCGATGGTGCTGCTGCTGCCGGCGATCATCGCGACCTCGGTGCTGGCGGGAACGCTCGACTTCACGCAAGGCGGCATCCTCGCCGGCACCGCCTCGCCGGTCATCATCGCGCTGCTGCTCGCCGCCTACATGTTCGGAATCGGCAAGGCGGCGCTGATGCCGCTCCATTTCTGGCTGCCGGCGGCGATGGTGGCGCC
>Ga0326597_10002774_pt1 | contig 25922 bp, 22 predicted proteins | sample RVTome_12_FD_203789 | JGI IMG/M metagenome (GOLD analysis project Ga0326597, IMG submission 203789) | Soil microbial communities from uranium-contaminated site in the Upper Colorado River Basin, Wyoming, United States - RVT100D185 | ecosystem: Environmental > Terrestrial > Soil > Contaminated >... | reverse complement strand
AAACCGCCCCCGGAAAGAATTCGAAAATGTCATCAAAAAACCGTCGAAACGCCATTCTTGCGTGCTGACCGAGGTGAAACGGCTGTGGAACTAAGCATTGTTCACAAAAAAATGGGGCGGTTTTCCTTTTAGCAGCCTGTCGGACTGTTAAGTCCGACAGGCTGCTAGGAAGAAATAAGGGGGCAGGTCTGGCAACATGGCATCTGTCATCGGGTCAATATGAATGATCGGGAACGAACCAGCATTTCATAGCATGAATCGCGCCGCAAGCCAATGGCCACTGCAGGCCGCCGGCAGCGCAGGCGAAGCGCCTGCGCTACGAAAAGCCAATTCGATACGGTAAACTCTGTTTGCCTGCCAGAATTGAGCGGAGCAAACCGATCACGATATCGCGGCGCGCACCAAGAATGAGCTCGAGCGCTTCGGCGGGCTCATCGAGGCGGTAGTCCTCAATGATGAATAAAGGGATCAAGGAACCATGGCGAATACGACCGAAGTGGAAGTAATGACCTCCAACGCCCTGCGCACAGTGCTCGGCGAACTCGGACCGGCATTCGAGCGCGCGCACGGGCACAAGATCTCGGCGAGCTACGACCCGGCGCAGCGGATGCTGAAGCGCATCGCGGCAGGCGAGAGGGCAGACCTGGCGATCAGCGGCGCGCCCGCGATAGACCAGCTGACGAACCAGGGCATGATCGCGGCCGGCAGCCGCCGCACGCTTGCCCGCTTTGGCATCGGAATCGCAGTGCGCGCGGGCGCGCCCAAACCCGACATCAGCTCGGTGGAGGCGTTCAAGCGCGCGCTGCTCGACGCACCATCCGTTGCCTACACTGTGGAGGGCGCGAGCGGCATCCATTTCGCGAAGTTGATCGAGCGCCTCGGAATCGCCGAGCAAATAAATGCGAAGGCCAGGAGGCGGTTGGGCGGCCTGATCGGCGAACTCGTCGCCAGCGGCGAGGCAGAGCTCGCCGTGCAGCAAATCCCCGAATTGATGGCCGTACCCGGCATCGAGCTGGTGGGCGCGCTGCCGCAGGCGCTGCAGAGCGAGAGCGTGCTGGCGGCGGGCGTTTTCGCCGCTTCAAAACAGCCGCAGGCAGCCCAGGCGCTGATCGAGTTTCTCGCGACGCCGGACTCCGTGCGCGTGTTCAAAGCCAAAGGATTCGAGCCCGGCTGAATACCCGCGGCCTGGATGACCTTCGCCCACTGTTACCCGCGCTGCTCGCCCACGAGGCTCCAGAAGTGGCGCGTCGCGAATTTCATCAGCGGGGTTACGCCGGTGTGAAAATATCGCACTCCGCGGCGCACGAACGCCGTCATGTGCTCCTCGTCGCAGCTCAACCCTGCCACTTTACCCGCGCCAAGGATGGCGTCGAGCGCTTCGTGCACCACTTTCTGCACTTCGGGCGTGTTCTTGTTGCCGGGAAAACCCATCGACTGCGCCAGATCGCCGGCGCCCACGAAGAACACGTCCACGCCTTCCACCTTCAGAATCTCCGGAAGATTGCGCACCGCTTCGTGCTCCTCGATCATCACGCAGACGAAAGTCTCCGCGTTGGAGAACTTGATGTAGTCCGGAATGGATTCACGGAACCCGTAGTTGGCCGATCGCGTGGAGCTGGTCACACCCCGCGTGCCTACCGGGTAGTACTTGACCGCTTCGACCACGGCGCGGGCATCCTCCGCCGTATTGACATGCGGTACCTGCACGCCCTGCGCCCCGCGGTCGAGAAAGCGCAGGATGGTTTCGGGGTGATTGGAGGGCGGGCGCACGATGGAGGTGGTGTTTGCCAGTTCACAGGCCCGCACCATGGCCGCGCAATCGTTCTCGTTGATGGAACCGTGCTCGGCGTCGATCAGTATCCAGTCGAATCCCGCGTAGCCCAGCATCTCCACGAGGTCGGCATCGGGGAATTGCACCATCGTGCCGTAGACGGGCTTGCCCGCGGCGAGTTTCTCCTTGATCTGGTTCTTCTTCATCGCTTCTCCTGTCGTTGACTCCGGTTCATTAAGCCTGAATTTTGACCTCGCGCGCAACTTTGGTCCAGCTGGCGACATCGCGCTTCAACACCATAGCAAACTCTTTGGGCGTTGTTCCCGCCTCGGCCGCAAAAGTGGCGAGCGCGGCAGACGTCTCCGGGATCGCCAGGTCGCAAGCCGTATCGATATGGTCTATTATGGTCGGCGCATCGCCGCCGGGCGCGCGATTGCGGCGCGCCGTTTAGCTCAACACTCATGCGAAGGCCGGGAATGAAAATATTTCAGCTGTGCGTGGGCATCGTTGCAGGAGCCAGTCTGTCGGTTGTTGATTCGTCGGCTCAAAGTTACCCGAGCAAACCGATACGCATGTTCGTGGGATTCAGCCCCGGCGCCGCCCGGGATCAGACCTCGGTCGGAACGTAGCCTTCGGTCTCTGCCTGCCAGTCCGGCGCGCCGCGGATGAGGCCGGCGTAGGTGCTGGGCCCGTGGATCATGGTCAAGAGGTCTCTTGAATATTTCTCCGCGACCATTTCGCGATCGACCCCGGGGGCGCCGAATATTTCCTGGACCTGATACGCCATGTGTCCTGCAATCTGGTTGAGCAGCGGCCGGATCAGGATACTCAGGCGCGGCTCATACTCATACTGGTTCTGCCAACACCAGGCCTGCTTGTACAGCAGCGCCCGCGCCGCCTCGATTTTCACCCACGTGTCGGAGATCTCGGCCGCAACCAGCTGATGGCGGATGATGGGCTTGCCGCCCTGCACCCGCGTTCTCGCGTAGGCGACCATTTCATCGTGACACGCGCGGAACGTCCCGATCATGGTCGCGGGAATGAGGAAGGCCTGGAATGCGACCTGCCGCAGGTATTTGCCGGCCTCGCCTTCCTTCTGTATCAGGTAGCGCGCCGGCACGCGCATGTCATCGAAATACAGCTGCGCACTGTTGATGAGCCGCCGCCCGAGTTTGCTGTGGAATTTGCCGATCGTGAGGCCCGGTGTATCCGAGGGCACCAAAAAAACGCTGCGGCATTGATTGAGCGGCAGTTTTCGGTCGGTTCTTACGTGCAGCAGAATCAGCTTGGCGATTCCGCCGTTGGAAATAAAATGCTTGGCGCCGTTGATGACGTATTCATCCCCCCGTCTTTCGGCATAAGTCTGCATCGCTGCGCCCGGAACGCTCGCCATCAGCGTGTTGTCGGTGCCGGAATTCGGTTCCGTCATTCCCTCCGCGATCAAAAAACAGTCGTCCTCAACGATTTTCGGGAAAAACTCGTCCTTCTGTTGCTGGTTGCACAGGATGTCCATCCACGCCGTCAGTCCGATAGCATGCCTGATGGTGCCGGCGAAGCCGTTGTCGCCCGCGCCGAGTTCTTCCACCGTGGCCATGAGCGACATCAGGTCTTTGACGCCGCCTCCGCCGTATTCGGCCGGGATCGACATTTTGGTGAGCCCGAGCTTGGCTGCCTTCTTGAGCAGCTCCCACGGAATACAATCCTTCGGGTCGGCCTGATGGTCGAATTCCATCGCCGCGGGCTTGACTTCATTTTCGACGAATTTCCGCACCATCTGGCGGACCATCGTCTGCTCTTCGGTTTCTCTGTAATCCATCTCAGACCAGTTCCGTCGACTCGACAGCGGCCTTGATCGCCCGCTTTTCCGCATCGGTCAGCTCGACGTGCGGCAGCCGCACCCGGCCGTCACCGCCTGCCATGCCCAGGCACTGCGTCCAGTACTTGTAGGTGGCGTGGCTCTTGGTGCGCACCATCACCGTATTCAATGCCCGGCGTATCGGCTCCAGCCGCTTATAGGCTTCCCATGCTTTTGCAATTTCCCCCTTCATTGCAAGGTCCGTGTATTCCTTCACCAGCTTGAGCTTCCTGCTCTGCAGGCAATACGGATCGGGATCGGCGATCATGGCTTCCTGTCCCCTGACGCTGAAGTTCATGAACCAGTTGCTCTCCGAGGAGTCGCTCACCACCACCTTGTCGCCGCACAGTATCCTCGACCGGAGGATGTCGGGCGCCGGGCCGATATTCTTGATGCCGACGACATTCTCCAGGTCCGAGATCCGGCTCAGCAGCTCGGGGCTCATCAGATAGCCATGCTCGAGCTGATTGAGGACAAAGATCCCGATATTGACCTTGTCCGCTATGTGCTTGAAGTATTGAAACACGCCTTCGTCGGTCATCGGAACCAGGTAGTACTTGGGATTGACGATGCCGACGTAATCGGCCCCGATTGCTTCGGCGTAGCGCGTCATATCCACGCAATTTTCGAGCGCGTTGTCCGAGGTATACGCCAGGATCGCCATGCCTCCGTTGGCGGCTTCGACCGCGAGCTTGATGATGCGCTTGCGTTCGGCAATCGTCTGGTACAACGATTCGCCCTGCAGCGCATTGACATACATCCCTCCCAGCTCCAGGACTTCACTGCAGTAGCGGATGTTGAACTGAAAGCCTTCTTCATCGATTGCATACTTGGGGGTAAACGGCGTCAACGATCCTCCCCAGACGCCTTTCATGTTCGCTTTGGCGTATTTTTTTGCATTGGATTTCGTGTATTTCATTGCGCGTACCTCCACGTCGGACCGCCGGCGGCGCGGCGTTTTTTATTCTACTCCAGGACAAACGGAACACCTCACCGCTGGCAGACGGCGCGTAGCTTGTCAGCGAGCTTTCGCGGGATGGGGATTCCCTCCCGCAAACGTATCTCCCGGCTCAATGCTTCCGGATCGCCGGCGGCGGGAAATACTCGGCCACGGGGATTTCGATGACGCTCGGGCCGTCGAGTGCAAGCGCCGTCTTGACGGTATCCGCAATCTCGTCCGGGCGCGTAACGTAAAACCCGCGCGCACCGTACACCTCGGCCAGTCGATCGAAGCGCGGGTTGGCGAGATCCACGCCGATGTAACGTGCGTCGAAGTTTTTCTGCTGCTGGGCTTTCTCGGCGCCGTGGCAGTTATTGTTCAAGACGATGCTGACCAGCGCAATGCGCCGGCGGACGGCCGTGTTGATCTCCTGCGAAGTGTAGAGAAACCCGCCGTCGCCTTGGATGCTCACCGCTGGCCGATCGGGCCGGCCGAGCTTCGTGCCGAGACCCACGCAGTACCCCATGCCCAATCCGCCTTGGCCGGAGTAGTTGAAGAAGGTGCGCGGCAGCTCGAAGTTCAGGCGGTCGTAGGCCAATCCCTGCGCAACGCCGGCGTCCAGCGTTACCATGCAATCGCGCGGCAGTACCTTGCGCAACTCGGGGTAGACGCGCTGCGGCATCATGGGATCCCCCGTCAGCGCGAGCTCAGCCTGCAACCGCGTGCGCCGATGCGCCGCGAGCGACTCGATTTCGGTGCGCCAGGCGGGCCTGGGCCGTCCATCAGGATGTATCGCACGCAGAGCCTCGAGCAATTGCCGCGCTACGGCCTGGGCATCTCCCGCGATGCCGACTTCGACCGGGTAGTTGCGCCCGATCTCCTGCATATCGATGTCCACCTGCACGATGCGCGTCTGCGGGTTGACGCAGCTGTAGTCCCAACCCGTCGTGTCCTGGCTCAGGCGCGACCCGAGCGCGAGGATCACGTCAGCGCGGTGTATCGCTTCGAGGACTTCGCCCGATCCGCGCTTTCCGGTAACGCCGATATAAAGCCGATGGCTGTTGGGCACCGCATCGTTGTGTCCGTACGAGGGCACTAAGGCCATATCCAGCAACTCCGCCAACGCCACTGCCTCGGCGCTGGCCGCGGCGTCGATGACCCCGCCGCCCGCCAGCAGAAGCGGCCGTTGCGACTGCGAAAGCAGCTCCGCTGCCCGCTGGATCGCTTGCGGGTCGCCGGAAATGCGACCGTGGACCTGACGATAGCGCTCCGGCGCCAATACCTCTTCTTCGATGGTCTGATTAACCAGAAGATCGGGCGGAATGCTGAGAAAAACCGGCCCCCGCTTTCCGGAGAGCGCCGTCCGGAAAGCATTATGCAGCTGCTCCAGAACGCGCCCGGTCTGGTTCACTTCACGTGACAGGTGCGTCACCGGCTTGAACAGTCCGACCAGATCGAACTCCTGATGGCCGTCTCGTCCGATGTTTTTGCTGTCTACGTTCCCCGCGATGGCGACCACCGGCGCGCGGCCCTTGTAAGCGAGAGAAATGCCCGTGAGCAGATTAATCGCGCCCGCTCCCGCAGTCGTGAGGCAAACGGCCGGCTTTCCCGAAGCGCGCGTGTAGCCGTAGGCCATGAACGCTGCGCCTTCCTCGTGCCGGGTGTCGATAAAATGGATGTCGTTTCTGCCGTACAATTCGGTGACGATGCTGTTGGTGGTCCAGCCGACGACGCCGAAAACATGATCGACCCCCTCGGAGCGCAGCGCTTCGATGACTGCCTGACCGGCTCTCATTTGTGTCATGGGTTTCCTTTCGACTTTCATGCGCCGCGCGCAAGAAAAGAAAATGGTCATTCACCCGCTTTTTTCCTCAGAGATTTGACATGGTCTTCGACGTAATCGTCCATGCGCATCTCTTCGCCGAATTGTACCCCTAATCCATAAGGGCCCTTTAGGGTGAAATGCGTCCTTCCCGAGGGCATCAGGGTTGGGGGACCGACAGCTCCGAATTCAACCCCTTTTGCCTTCAAATCTTCATAGGCTCTTTGCGTATCGTCTACCAGCAGACAGAAATGGTGAACGGGAGAAAAGGGTTCGCTCTTGTTTTCACGGATATCCAATTTGCACGATCGGTCTTTCTCATGCTCCATGAAATACCCCTTCAACCCGGCAAGCACCGTGGTCTTATAGATGACAAAACCCAGCTTCTGGTAATACTTTGCCACCTCATCCAGTTCCCCAACTTTACAAGAGAGTGCAATATGACCGATTCTCATAAGTTTCGTCTCCTATAATGGATATTGACAGGATCGCTCTTGTCATCGCTACCAAGCATACGCTACATGTGACTCACAACGAAAGGTTTGATATGGCAATGTGGGCCGAAGACCAGATGCGGGCTATCCATAAAATGCTCAACCCGCGCTCGATCGCGGTGGTTGGCGCAACGCCGAGCGGCAGTTACGGCGGGCGCCTTCTGGGTGCGGTTCTGAAATCCAAAGATCGCGTACGGATCTACCCCGTGAATCCAAAGTACGACGAGATCATGGGCGCCGTTTGCTACCCGAGCGTTGCCGCTCTGCCGGAAGCGCCGGATCTGGTCGGCATCGTCGTTCCCCATCACAAGGTGCTCGACGTATTGCAGGAGTGCCACCGGAAGCAGGCCGGCTCCGCGGTCATCATTTCCGCCGGGTTTGCCGAACGCGCGACAGATGCGGGGCGCGAATCGCAGCGGCAACTGGCCGCGTTCGCCAGCGAATCGTGTTTTCGCATCGCCGGACCCAATTGCCTGGGCATAGCCAATGTCAGGGACGATATCTGGGCGACCGCGTCCTCGCGCACGCTCGGCGGATTGACCGGGCCCATCGGGCTGGTTTGCCAGAGCGGCGCGACGGCGTTTGGCCCGTTCCTCGTGCGTGCCGTGGACAGCGGCATCGGATTGAGCCACATCATCTCCACCGGCAATGAAGCCGATCTGGACTTTACCGACTTCGTCCGCTACCTGCTCGATGATCCCGCCACGCGCGTCATCGCCGGTTTCGTCGAGGGCTTCAAAGACGTCAGGAAATTTCTCGCCGTGGCCGAACTGGCGGCGGAGCGCGGCAAACCCATCGTGCTGATCAAGATCGGACGCTCAGTGTCCGGAGCCCGCGCAGCACAATCCCACACGGCAGCGCTCACCGGCGTCGATGCCCGGTATGACGCAGTGTTCAGGCAGTACGGGGTTATCCGGGTGCAGGACTACGACGAACTCTTGGAGATTTCCCACCTGCTCGCCCATAACCGGAAACCCCGGAAGCCGGGCATTGCGGTGGTGTCGCACTCGGGTGGCATCAGTTCGCTGACCGCCGATATGTGTGGCCAGGCCGGGCTCGACTTACCGCCTCTCACCGATCACGCGCGTGATGGCATCAACGGTATCCTGAAACACTTCGGGTGGGCGGCCAATCCTGCCGATGTCACCGGCTTTTCCCGCAGCGAGCAATTCCCGCAGATCATGGACACCATGATCAACGAGCCGGAGGTCGGCACGCTCGTCATCGCCAGTGCCGGAGCGGGCGATCAGGTCGAGCAAGTGATCAGTCAGCGCGACCGCACCGCCAAGGGCGTCGTTTTTTTCTGGACGGCAAGCCGAGGAGACAAAACGGCGCTTGCCAAGCTCAAGAGCGCGAATATTCCGATCTTCTACTCACCGGAGAAATTGGCGCGCGGCCTCAAAAGCCTGATCGACTATCACGCGTGGCGCGATCGCCGGCTGGCTGGCGGCGCCGCTACGATACCCCCGCTGACTGCCGGGCAGGAACAAACGTCAGCGCGGTTACGCGCTTCCGGGCGTTCGACTCTTTCCGAAAGCGAGAGCAAGGAAGTGCTTGCTGACTGGGGTATCGCGGGGACGCGCGAGCAATCGGTGCAATCCGCCGATGCCGCCGCGGAGGCGGCGCAGCGTCTCGGCTATTCCGTCGCGCTGAAGGCCGATTCGCGCGACATACTCCACAAGACCGAGGCTGGCGTCGTGCGTCTGGGTCTGCGCGATGCCGATGATGTGCGCAAGGCTTACGGGCAAATCTTGGCCAATGCCGCCGGTTATGCGCCGAATGCCGCCGTCTCCGGCGTCCTGGTGCAGGAGATGGTTACCGGCGGCGTGGAGGTCATCGTCGGCATCTCATACGATGCTCAACTCGGCCCCATGCTTTTGTTCGGCAGCGGCGGCGTGATGGTCGAGGTCTATAACGACGTCGCGCTACGGCGTTGCCCCATCACGCGCCCCGAAGCTTTGGAGATGGTGGCGGAGGTCAAAGGCGCGAAACTCCTGCGCGGTTTCCGCGGGCAACCCGCAGCGGACATCGACGCGTTGGCGGATACTCTCGTGCGCGTCTCGCACCTGGCAGTGCAGCTCGAAGGGCAGTTGGCGGAACTGGACATCAACCCGCTGATGGTGTTGCCGGCGGGACTAGGCGTCAAAGCGGTTGATGCGTTGATATTGATCCGGTCATCCACGGTTGGGACGTAAGGCGCAGATTTATCACGCCGTCGATCGTGCGCGTACCCATGTAGGGCGCAGATTTATTGCGCCGTCGATCGTGCGCGTACCCATGTAGGGCGCAGCTTCAGCGCGCCACGGCTTCAGCGCGTCACGGCTCGGCGCGCTAAAGCTGCGCCCTACTGGGCCACGAACTTCGCGAGCCAGCGGCGGCGCACGATCAGGTTCTCCCGCCACGCCGCTTCGATGTCAGAAACGGTCGAGGCTTTCACCGCCGGTGCGGCCAGCAGCGCATCGCGCCAGGCGGCGAGATGCGGATATTTCTCGATGATGCCAAGCGGGCGCAGCTTGTCCACGAAGGTATAGCGCTGCAGGAACGGCGCGTACGCCGCATCCACGAGCGACAGCTTCGGCCCGTTGAAATACGGCCCGGCATTGCCGCGCTTGGCAAGCGCTTCCTCGAGCTTGCCGAACGGGCCGGGGATATTGGCTACGCGCGCGGTGAACGCTTCTTCCGAATCGGCATATGCGGTATTGGAGATCGCGCTGGCGAAGGTCGACACGTAGTCGGTCCAAGCGCGGTTGCGAGCCCGCGCGATTGGATCCTCGGGGTGCAACCGGGGCTCCGCCGTTTCTTCCAGGTATTCGGCGATGGCGTTCGATTCGAACAGCGCGTCCTTGCCGTCGATCCGCAGCACCGGCACCTTGGAATGCGGCGAGATGGCCAGGAACCATTCCGGCCGGTGATCCCGGTCGATATAGGTGATGTCGTAGAGGACCTGCTTCTCCCGCAGCACGATCGCGGCGCGCTGAACCCAGGGGCAGGTCTTGAAGCTGCACAGCATGAACTTGGACGCCATTGAAACCTCCATTCACTCCACCGCCACGGCGGGGCGGGGCGCCTCGCATCGTGGCCGGTTGCGGATAGCGGATAGTCGCACAGCCGGGCGGGTGTTTCAATGGACGTTTGACAGGGGCGCTGGCCCTGACGATACTTCGGTTCGTGCAGTTGAATTTCCTGTCCTTGACTACGGCAAAGCGAGGCACGCGTGAGCAAAGATCTGAAGTCATACAATATTTTCGACCTGCGCGAGATCGCGCTCAAGCGCGTGCCCAAGGGCGTGTTCGAGTTCATGGATCGCGGCACCGAGGACGAGGTGTCGCTGCGAAATAACCGTGCGGTATTCGATCGCATGCGGTTCAAGACCCGCACTTTCGTGGATGTCTCGAAGCGCCATCAGGACACCACGATCTTCGGCGTCAAGCACAAGATGCCGCTCGTGATTGCGCCAACCGGGACCGCGGGCCTGATGTGGTACGAGGGCGAGCTCGCGCTCGCGCGTGCGGCCAAGGCGGCGGGCATACCCTTCACGCTCGCCACGGGCTCGATGACGGCGATGGAGCGCGTTGCCGACGAGGCGGGTGGAGATCTTTGGTTCCAACTCTACCTGTGGCCGGACCGGTCGTTCTCGCACGAATTGGTTGAACGCGCCAAGGCCGCCGGCTACAAAGCTCTGATGGTGACGGTGGACGGAGTATCCGCGGGCAATCGCGAGTACAACATTCGTAACGGCTTCACGATTCCGTTTACCTACTCGGCCCGTGCCATCATTGATATGTTGACGCATCCGCGCTGGCTGCTCGGCGTCATGCTGCGCTACCTGGTCACGACTGGCATGCCGATGTACGCGAATTACCCGGCCGCGGCGAGAGCCAGACTCACGGTGGGGCCGATGGGCCGCTCGAGCCTGCGCACCGACTCGATCAACTGGAGCGATCTCGACGCATTGCGCAAGATCTGGCCGCATAAATTGATCGTGAAAGGCATACTCGACCCGCAGGATGCCGCGACGGCGGTCGATCATGGCGCCGACGGCATTTGCGCGTCCAACCACGGCGGCCGCAATCTTGACGGCATCGTTTCCCCGATCGAGGTATTGCCGGAAATTGTGGACGCGGTCGGCAAGCGGGCGACGGTTTTTGTGGACAGCGGGTTTCGCCGCGGCACGGACGTGGTGAAAGCGCTGGCGCTGGGTGCACACGCGGTGATGATCGGCCGCTCGACGCTCTACGGCGTTGCCGCCGGCGGCGAGGCCGGCGCCGCGCGCGCGCTCGAAATCTATCGCGAGGAAATCAGCCGGGTGCTGGCGCTGCTCGGCTGCCGCAGCATTGCCGATCTGGGCCCGCAGTACCTGCAATTCGTCGATCCGCACTTGTTTTCCGCAACGCTGCCGCGTAAGGGGCTGCGCTCGGTCGCCGATACGAAAGCGGTTGCGGAGGCCTGATCGGCGGTAACGCGATTCCCGTAAAGTGGCCTTTGGTATCGGATCGGTATGGCCGAACGGCGATGTTCGGAGGATAATGTGCTCATGAACGACGAAAAGCCCATTCCAGAGCAGCCCATCGAAGCACCGTCCCTCGAACCCCAGGCCCAGGATCCGCGGCGCCGGTTGCGCGAACTCCTCGCCATTCCCGAACGCGAACGCACTGACGCGGTATGGGACGAAATCATCGCACTCGAAATCCAGCTGGCGCCTGGAAACCGTGCGACTTCACAGCAGGCGGAGGTTGGTCGCCATCAGGAACCCGGCCGGCGGCAGGAACAGGGCCGGCGTCCACAGCAGGCGCGGCGGCAGGAGCCCGGATCGGGCGCAAAGCCGGCCAAGCGTTTTTTCAAGAAGCACAAGCGCGGTCCGGGCACGCCAACCCAGCGGTAGCCTCACAGAGGTTTCCCGCATCGATCACGTTGCCGGGCGAAATCCGAAGACCTGCTCGAAGCGCTGTGCGTAGAGTCCCCACGCATCGGGATTGACGAGGCGGGGAGGGCGCTCTCCCCGCAGGATTCCGGCAACCTGCTGCGCGTTCCAATCGGCCATATTGTGCCGGGAATCTTGGGTGACGCCGGCGGTGTGGTAGGTGGCGATCACATTGTCGAACGCGAGCAGCGGGTGCGAGAGCGGCGGCGGCTCCTCGATCCAGACATCGATGCCCGCGCCGGCGATGTGCCCCGATTTGAGCGCGGCGACGAGGGCGTCCTCGTCGACGATCCCCCCGCGCGCCGTGGTGATCACATAGGAGCCGGTCTGCATGGCGTTGAGTTCGCGGCTGCCGATCATGCCGCGGGTCTCGTCGTTCAGCGGGCAATGGAGCGAGACAAAGCGCGACTCGGCGAGCAGGGTGGCGAGATCGACCTTGATCGCGCCGCGCGCCTCGCACACTTCCGCGGTGAGATAGGGGTCGCACGCGAGCACGCGCATTTCCAGTCCCCTGCCGCAGATGCGCGCCACACGCCTGCCGACTTCACCGATCCCGACCAGGCCGACCGTGCGGCCCCGCGCGTTCCGGCCCTTGAAGTTTTCCCGCGCAACACCCCGCGTGGCGCGCAACGAGCGATCCGTCTGCGGAATGTTCTTGGTGAGCGCGAGCATCATCGCGATCGTGTGCTCCGCCACTGCATCGGCGTTGCCTCCCGACTGGTTCACCACGAGCACGCCCGCCGCCGTGCACGCCGCCACGTCGACCGTGTCGTAGCCCGCGCCGCTCGTGGAGACGGCGAGCAGATCGGGACAGCGCGCGAGCAGCGCCGCGTTGCATTGATACTCGCCGGGTACCTCCTGATGCGTCGAGGTAATGCAATACACCTGCGAGGCCGACATGGTGCCCCAGTTGTCCGCCTTCGGTCCGTTGAAGGCGAGGCGATGCAGGATGATGCCGTGCTCTTTGCCGAGCGAATCGGCGACGTTCGGCCGCTTGCCGTCTTCGAACCAGAACACTCTCTTGTCGGTCTTGCCGGTATGCATGGGCGCTCCGCTGCTGATCATGTTTCTACAATCTTCCGCCGGATTTTGCCAGAGCGGCCTGGCGGCGCGCTACTGAATTCGCAGGGCGGGCGGCGTGCCGGTCTGGCGCGCCAGCGCAGCCCGCTTTTCGGCATCCCGGGCCGCACAGGCCTCGGCCGTGGCGAGCACGACAATGGCCCATTCATCGACTGGCACGTCGATCATCTTGCCGTCGAGCGGCACTGCTGCAGTACCCGCAGCCACGCCTGCCGCAAATGCCTCGCGCACACGCGTGTTCCAGGCAACCAATTCGGCGGTGGGCGTGAAAGCAGCGTTGACCGGCCCGACCCAGCTCGGGTGCGGGCAGATCACGCCCTTCATGCCGAGGTTTCTGGCTTTCGTTGCCAGGGTATGAATCTCCGGCTCAGGCATCTCACGGGGCAGCGCGCTCAGCGGGTATGCCATGCCGATCGGATTTACCTTGGCCGCAGTGGCTTCAACAGCCAGGCGGCCCCGGGCATAAACAAAGGGGTCGTACTCAGGCAGAGGGGCGATGCCCAGGGCGTCGGCCAGATCGCTCTCGTCCAGGCCAACCTGCGTGACGCGTGGGCTGGCGGTGATGATAGTACGGATGTCCCATACCCCGCGTGCCGATTCGAGCAGCACGATGAAGCACAGTGAGCCGACGACGATCCCACGTTGGCGTTCCAGCGCGGTCGCGATTTCCGCAGCCTTCGTCACCTCCGCGGCCGACTCGACCCGCGGGAGCATAATGCCGTGCAATCCCGGCCACACGGAGGCCTCGAGGTCAGCCTGCAAGAAAGACTTGTTCACCCGCACGAAGATCTCAGCCGCACCTTGCCCGGTTGATACGATAGCTTGCTTGACCAAACCACGCGCCTGCGGCTTGCGCTCTGCGATGACACCGTCTTCTAGATCAAGCGTGATCGCGTCGGCGTTGTGGCGCCACGCCTGGCTGACCATGTTGTCATCGGTGACGGGCACCATGAGATTCGAGCGTCGAACAAGAATGGCCATCGTGATTTCCTGAAGTTCAATCCGCTTTCGGGAAACCGTAAAGGGCTTGCGGATTCGCGACGAGTATGCGATTGCGCGTCGCCTCCTGCGGCGCCCACGCGGTGAGCAGGTCGAACAGCGCTGCGTCATCCGGCTTGACCGCAGGGCCCGGGTGCGGCCAGTTGCTTCCCCACACGAGGCGCTCCGGCGCCGCTTTAACGTAGGCTTGCGCGATCAACGTCGCGTCTGCGAAGGTTGGCGCGCCGATTTTCGTATTCATGTAGGCGCCGGAAATCTTGACCCAGGCCCGGCCTGTGTCAACCAGCGAGCGGATCACCCCATAGGCCGGGTGTGCGAGTCCTGCGGGCAGCGGAAACTGGCCCATGTGATCGAAAACGATTTGCGTCGGCAGGCGCCGCAGCAGGTCCGCGTTTTCAACGATTTTATCGGCCGGCATGTTCAGCTGCACGTGCCACCCAAGGCCGGCGATGCGTTGCGCGAGAGGCTCGATCATGTCGATCGTAACGACCGCGGTCCGCGGATTGCCCACCGTGAAGCGTATGCCGCGGATGCCGGCGCCATCGAGGCTTTTCAACTCGGCATCCGTCACCGTCGGGCGGATAACGGCCACGCCTCGCGCGTTTGCGACGCCCAGTTGCTTGATCGCGTCGACCGTGACGCGGTTGTCCGTCACGTAATTTCGCGGCGTGACGATGACGACGCGCATCGTGCCGATGCGTTGTTGCAGCAGGCGGTAATCCTGCACAGTCGCATTTGGCAGCGGCGGGTCGGACGATTGAAAGCGAGCATCGTAAATATGAATGTGGCAGTCTGCCGCATTCGCGGGCGCTTTGAGCCTGGGCAGCCCGGTGCCTGAGGAATTGGGCACTGCCTGTCGGGTGCGGCTGTCTTGCATACGAATTACTCCCGTCGTGGCTAACGCTGTCATGCCGGCGGCTTGCAGACAAATCCGCCGTCTGGGCCATCAGTTTACTCCTGCTCACGGGAAAGAACTTGCCTCACGCTGGCGGTTGGAATAGATTGCTCGGTAATTTTCGGCCGTCACCTTATCAGGAGAAACTGCATGAAGATTAAAGCGGCGAATGGCGTTGCGCGGATACTCAAGGCCGAGGGCATTCCCTGGGTGAGCTGCTATCCCACTAACCACGTGAACAACGCACTCGGCGAAGAGGGCGTGCGCATCCTCATGATGGGTGAGGAGCGCTTCGCGGTGGCAGTAGCCGACGGCTACTCGCGAGTGACCTGCGGCAAGCAGATCGGCGTGTGCACGGTCATGTCGAACCTCAACGCCGCAGGCATCCAGATGGCCTTTGGCGCAATCGCGCAGGCGTGGGAGGATTCGTCGCCGGTGCTGGTCATCACGGAAGGCGTGGGCCAGGGCGCGAACCAGCACACGCACTTCGACATCGCGCAGGCGTTCAAGCCGGTCACCAAATGGGTCGGCAGGATCGATCGCGCCGAACTGGTGCCGGGCTACCTGCGCCGTGCGTTCACGCACCTTCGGTCGGGTCGACCCGGCCCCGTGCTGCTGATCGTCCCGCGCGACCTTGGTGAATATGACGAAAGCGAGCATCCCTACGTTCCGGTGAAAGGTTGGCGATCCGGTCCCGATCCGGACGACGTCAAAGCGGCGATCAAAGCGCTGCGCGCCGCGAAGGCGCCGCTGCTGTACGTTGGCGAAGGCGTCTACTACGCGCACGCGACCGCCGAGCTGCTGCAGTTCGCCGAGGCCGCCCAGGTGCCGGTGCTGACCACGCTCAAGGGTAAGGGGACTTTCCCCGAGAATCATCCGCTCTCCGTGGGCGTGCGCGGCTCGCTGGCCGAGCATTTCCTGCGCAAGTGCGATCTGCTCTTTTCAATCGGTTCGAGCCTTTTTCCCAACCGCTTCAGCCACGCGGTGCCCGACGCTCAGAAGAAGACGATCGTGCAGTGCACGGTGGACACGCTCGACATCAATCGCAGCTACGAAACGCGCCATGCCGTGATCGGCGACGCCAGGCTCACGCTGCAGGCCCTTAACGATGAGCTCGCGAAGCAAAGCGGTGGGGTGCGGAAGAATTCAGAACTCGTTGACGAGATCCGCGCCGGCAAACAGACATTTTTGGCGAAGTTCCGTCCCATGATGGAGTCGAATGAAACGCCGATCAACCCTTACCGCGTGATCGGGGACCTCATGAAGGTGCTCGACCCCAAGGCCTCGTTCGTCACCGCCGACTCGGGAAATACCCGCGACCAGACCAGCACGGTCTACGAAGCGCATATCCCGCGCGGCCACCTCGGCTGGGGCAACGTCTCGACCCTGGGTTTCAGCCTTGCGGGCGCGATCGCGGCCAAGCTTGCGTATCCGGACCGGCAGTGCGTGAACATCACCGGGGACGCGGGCGTGTGCTACATGATGGGCAACTTCGAGGCGGTGGCGCGCTACGGCATCGGGATCACGACGCTCCACATCAACAACGGCGGCTACTCCGGGTACGGGCCGGGCGCTTGGGGTCCGGGTCACGATCCCTACACCTGGAAGGTGTCGGATCACTCCTCGGCGTGCATGTCGGCGATGGCGCGGGCCGTCGGTTGGCACAGTGAGGATGTGAGCGAGCCGTCGCAAGTAATCCCCGCATTGAAGCGCGCGTTTGACGCCAACGCGCAGGGCCGGCCGGCCTTTGTCGAGTTCATCTGTTCGCACAATCCGGTCCACGGCGGCTGGGTGGGCCGCTGACCTCTGTCTGCTGATTCAAAAGGAACTCCTTCCCCCTTGATGGGGGGTTGGGATGGGGGTGAATAGCCCTCCCCCAATCGAGGGGGAGGGAATCCGATTATTCTTGCGCAGTAGGTTTAAGTGTCAGCTGGATGAGTTTGTCGGCGCGTTCCTGCCGATCAAGGTCGTAACACGTGGCGATGATGGATTCGAACTGCGCCACAGGAATCGGCAGGCCGGGGATGACTTCGCGAATACGGCGCGCCTCCTCGTCGAAGTCCCACATGAACTCGCGCCCAGTGGACTGCTTGGTGTAGCTCTTGCCGTCCTTGGTGAATATCGTGATGCGTGGACCGAAGAGCGTCATCTGGTGCGAGGGGATGATCGTCACCCGCTTCATGAGTTCCAGCACTTCGGGCGGGACGTCGGCGCCGGCCGGGTCGGCCCCCAGGCCACGCACCGCGGGAAAGCCGCGTTCGACGACGCCGTACGCGGTGTAGTACGCCGTGCCTCCGGGTCGCGCCGGGCCGTCTTCCCTGCGGCTCGGAAAGGCCGGGCTCGGGTACTGAGTTTCGAGCCAGTTCACCACGGCCTCGACCCGAGCCACGTCATCGTAGCGGATGTCGTGCTCCGCGCAGAGCTTCGCCGTCACATCGACGTGAGCGAGATTGTAGCCGGCCGCCGAATAAATGCGGTAGAGCGTTTCCAGAAACATCCAATCCTTGCCAAGATCGGCGGTGATCTTGGCGAGGCTGGTCTGGGTGGCGCCGACAAAGCTGTAGGTAAGCTGGCCCCTGTTGTTGCCCGTATAGGCGTGATAGAAGCCGGCGTCGCCTTCGAGCACGGTCTCGCCGCCCACGTGCCCCTCGCGGGCCAGCGCGACCGCGAGCATGGCGTTGCGCACCGCGGCGCCCTCGCGCAGCGCCCGGCCGCCGCTGCGGATCCCTTCGATGTTGCTGCCCGCCAAGCTCGCACAAAGCGCGATCGTGCTGTTCACCTCCTCCTCGGTGAAGCGCAGGATTTTTGCGGCGGCGACGGCGGCACCGAAGATGCTGAACACCGGACCGGGGTGGAAGCCGCGCGACATGACAGTCGGAATGAAGTCGGAGGCCATCCGTTCCATGACCTCGTAGCCTGCCGCGAGACCCGTAATGAAGTCTTTGCCGGCGGCGCCCGCGATTTCCGCCGCGACGAGGGCGCCCGGGATGATGGCCGTATTGGGATGGGTCAGCATGCGGAAGGTGTCGTACTTGCCGCCGGCCAACGCCATTTCGGAGTTCGCGAAGGCAGCTCCGCCCTTCGTTACTTTGCCGCCGCTTACCATGATGGTGGCGCCGTTGCGCACGCCGGATTCTTCTTCGGTGACGAGTTTTACGCCCTGCCGGCCATCCCGCGTTTGCGAGCCGATCAACACGGATGCGAGGGTGTGGAGCGTGACGCCCTTGGCGCGATCGACCACCGCGGGCGGGAGATCTTCATAGCGCAGACCCACGACCCACTGCGCGAACTGGCGGCTGAGAGATGCCATAATACCTCCTGGTTCGTTGACAATGACAACATGCCGTAAAGTGACGGATTATTCAACCGAATAGGAGCCTATCATGCCCGCCGTGAATTACCTGCCCGATGTCCTGGAGACCACCGAAGCCGAGCGCCTCGCCACCGGATTCGTCTTTACCGAAGGCCCGCTGTGGCATCCCGATGGTTTTTACTACTTCGTCGACCTGCGCAGCAACAAGCTGTATCGAATCACGCCTGGCCAGGCGCCGGAACTGGTCCGCGAGACCGCCGGGGGAAACGGCACGACCTTCGACCTCGAGGGGCGCCTGCTCCATTGTGAGGGCACGGGCCGGCGCGTCGTGCGCACGGGACACGATGGCAAGGTCGAGGTTCTGGTCGACCGCTACCAGGCAGGACGCTTCAACCGCCCCAACGATATCGTGTGCCGCTCGGACGGCAGCATCTTTTTCACCGATCCGGACAAGCGCGTGCCCTATGCAGAGCGGGAAATACCGCCTCCCGCCGGCGTCGACAATCTGTGGGACGGCGCGTGCGTCTATCGCGTGGCGCCCGACGGCGCTATCAGCATGGTGGCAAACTGCGAGTATCCCAACGGTCTCGCGTTTTCGCCGGACGAGCGCACGCTCTACGTCGCGAACACCCGCTCTTCGAAATATATCCACGCGCTCGAGATAGGCGCTGCCGGGAAGATGGTGCGCCGGCGCATCTTCGCCGACATGAACGAAGGTGACGAGCCCGGCATACCTGACGGCATGAAGGTCGACTCCCTGGGCCGGGTCTTCTGCACAGGACCGGGCGGTATCTGGGTGTTCACGCCCGACGGCAAGCACATCGGAACGGTCAGGTTTCCCGAACAGTCGGTGAATTTTGCGTTCGGCGGCGCGGATCTGCGGACGTTGTTTTGCTGCGCTTATACTTCCGTCTACACTTTGCGCGTCAAGGTGCCGGGGCAACCGCATCCCTGGTATCGGCTGCGGGCTTGAGCCCGAGACCGCAAGAAAATTTTCATGAGAGGAGCTGGCACAGATGGCGAGAGAGACAGGCAGGGCAATGGTGTGGACCGCGATCGACACACCGCTGGAGCTGCGAGAGTATCCACTTCCGGAGCTCGAAGATGACGCGATGCTGGTCAAGATCACGATGGCGTGCATCTGCGGTTCCGATCTCCATTCGTACAAGGGCGAGTACGTCGGCCGGCTCAAGCCGAGCAAGGAAAAGCCCCTCATCATGGGCCATGAGATGTCGGGCCGGGTCTACCGAATGGGTCGCAACGTCAAGACCGATTATCTCGGGCAGCCTCTGAAAGAGGGCGATCGGATCATCTACAGCTACTTCAATCCGTGCGGCAAGTGCTGGGCGTGCGTGAGCGGTTCGGCGCCGTGCCCGAACAAGCACCGCTTCCGAAAATCGAGCGTGGAGTTCCCGCATTTCCGCGGCGCATTCGCTGAGTACTACTACCTCAGGGGCGACCAGTGGGTGTTCAAGGTCCCCGACGAGTTGCCCGACGAGACCGTAACGCCGATCAATTGCGCCCTGTCCACGGTCACCTATGGCATGCACCAGGTCCGCATTCCGTTCGAAGGCACCGTGCTCATTCAGGGCGCCGGCGGGCTGGGCCTGAGCGCCGCCGCGATCGCCAAGGAAATGGGAGGCGCACGAGTAATCGTGGTCGACAAGCTCGCCGAGCGGCTCGAGCTCAGCAAATCCTTCGGCGCCGATCACACGATCAGCCTGAACGAATATCCCACGCCGGAAGCGCGGCTGGAACGGGTCATGCAGCTCACGGGCGGCAAAGGCGTCGATCTTGCGGTGGAAGTGGTCGGTCGTCCCGAAGTCGTGGCCGAAGGACTGGAGATGCTTTGCCCCAGCGGGACCTATCTCACGATGGGATTGGTCACGGGCGGCCTGATTTCCAATCTCGACCTGGAGAAGGTGGTGCACAAGGGGCTCACCATCGTCGGTTCGGGCAACTACAAGGCATGGGTCCTGCCCAAGGTGCTCGACCTGCTGGTCAGAACCCGTGATAAGTATCCGTTCGATAAGCTCGTGTCGCATAAATTCAAGCTCGAGGACGTCAACGAAGGCATTCAGCTATCCATCGAAGGCAAGGTGATTCGGGCGGGGGTGGTGCCAGGCTGACGCAAAGACCCGAATCCCTAACCGGCATTGCATTCGGCCGAGCGCAGGCGCAACATGCTCTTAGCGCAATGCTCAGCAGCGTTGAATCAGCGCCAGATCGTCGCCATCGGCCGGACGCGCGAGAAGAGGCAGGATCGAATTTCCTATCGTTTATCGTTCGCCCACGCCACGTTTCAGCTCCGCCTCAGGGAAAAACCCAGCACGTCATGGCCGTCAGTACGCCGCAATCTTCCACGGACGCATCCACGCCTGGAATTACACTCACGCAGACACCGGCCGGTCCCTGCGCAGTCGTCATGGGACGCTGGACAGCGGCGCAGCTGACAGTGCACGACGTGTGGGCGCCGGTCGTTGCTGCGCTGCAGGCCGTGCCCGCCGGCACGAAAGGCTGGGACCTGCGGCCTGTGCAGAGGCTCGATCATCTCGGGGCGCAACTGCTGTGGAATCAGTGGGGACGCGCGTGGCCTGCCGATGTGCAGCTGATTCCGAGCCAGCGCGCAGTGATCGAGCGTGTAGCCAAATATTCCACTGCGGCACCGACGATTTCCAAACCCACGTGGTGGGGACGTTTCAATGCGCTCGGCGGCCTGCTGCTGCACGCGTTCGGGCACGTGAAGGATCTGACGCGCCTCATCGGTCAACTGCTGCTCGATGTGGCGAAGCTCGTCACGCATCCGCGCGAAGGCCCGTGGCGCGACATGTCTGGCCACCTGTATCGTATCGGCGCAACCGCGCTGCCGATCACGGCGCTGGTCGGCTTTTTGATCGGCGTCGTGCTCGCGTATCTGACCTCGCAGCAGCTCAAACAGTTTGGCGCCGACGCGTTCATCGTCGACATCCTCGGTGTCTCGCTCATCCGCGAGTTGGGTCCGGTGCTCGCAGCGATTCTGATCGCGGGCCGCTCGGGCTCTGCGATCACGGCGCAGATCGGCGTGATGCGCGTAACCGAAGAGCTCGATGCGATGCGCGTGATGGGCATTGCGCACGGCTACCGGCTCGTCATGCCGCGCGCGCTCGCGCTCGCAATCGTGATGCCGCTCGTAGCTGTGTGGACGACGCTGATGGCGCTCACCGGGGGCTTGATCGCCGCCGATCTCGCGCTCGGCATCTCGCCGACTTTTTTCGTGAACGCGCTGCCGAAAGCAGTCGACATCGCCAACCTCGGGCTCGCGCTCGGCAAGTCGGTGGTGTTCGGTTTGCTGATCGCGCTCATCGCCTGTCACTTCGGGCTACGCGTCGAACCGAATACCGAAAGCCTCGGTAAAGGCACTACGGCTTCGGTCGTGACCTCGATCACCGTAGTGATCCTCGTGGACGCGCTCTTCGCAGTCGTGTTCAAGGACATAGGCATATGAGCGCCGCAAACGAAACCGGTGCTTCCGGCTTCGCGGCGCGCTACATCGTCGACATCCGCGGCTTGTGGACGGTGTTCGACGCGCCCGCTGCCGAATTCGTTATCCACAAAAACCTGGATCTCGCGATCGAGCGCGGCGAAGTGGTGTCGCTCGTCGGCGGCTCGGGCACCGGAAAAACGACGCTGCTGCGGCAGATCCTCGGCCTGGAGACGCCCGCGAAAGGCACGATCGACATTCTCGGACAGCCGGTGGCAAAGCTCGGCGAGACGGGCGCCGCGAGCCATGTCGGCATGCTGTTCCAGCAGGGCGCGCTCTTCTCCGCGTTTAACGTGCTCGAAAACATCGCTTTTCCGTTGCGCGAGCTGAAGACGCTGCCTGACGACCTGATACACGACGTCGCGCTCGTCAAGCTGCAGATGGTGGGGCTCGGCGCGCAGCACGCGCACAAGATGCCGGCCGACCTCTCGGGGGGCATGGTCAAGCGCGTTGCGCTCGCGCGCGCGCTCGTGATGGACCCGCCGCTCTTGCTGCTCGACGAGCCGACGGCGGGACTCGATCCCGAGAGCGCGGATGGTTTCGTTGCGCTGCTGCGCTCGCTGCACCAGGAGCTGCAGCTTACCGTCGTCATGGTCACGCACGACCTCGATACGCTCTACGAGCTGAGCACGCGCGTGGCCGTGCTTGCCGAGCAGCGCGTGATCGTCTCAGGTCCGCCGAAGGACGTCATCGCCTTCACGCATCCGTTCGTTCACGAGTTTTTCCTCGGCGAGCGCGGCCAGCGCGCGATGGAACTGCTGCGCGAGTATCCGTTTGCCGTGTAGCGAGGGGCGATGCGAGATATTTAGAGCAGCTGACCCAGTTTAGTGCTAGGAACAATTTTTGGAAAGGAAGACGCGATGGAAAACAAAGCTCATGCCCTTGCCGCCGGCGCGTTCGTGCTCCTCGTCGGCGCGATGCTCGTTGCGCTCGCCCTCTGGCTCACGCGCGATAGCGGTGTGCGCCGTGTCTATGAAATGTCCACGCGCGAAGCCGTGTCCGGCCTGCAGCCGCAGGCAGCCGTGCGCTATCGCGGCATCGACGTCGGCAAGGTGGCGCAGATCGGCTTCGACCCGCAGACGAGGGGCAACGTGCTCGTGCGCATCGCGGTCGACGACAAGGCGCCGATTACCAAGTCGACGTTCGCGACGCTCGGCTATCAGGGCGTGACCGGGCTCGCATTCGTGCAGCTCGACGACGAAGGCGAATCGAAAGAACCGTTGGTCGGCGATGCGGGCAACCCGCCGCGCATCCCGATGCGTGCCGGACTGCTCAGCAAGCTCACGGATCAGGGCACCGCGATCATGGCGCAGGCGCAGGAAACCATGGTGCGGGTGACGCAGCTGCTGAGTCCGGAAAACCAGACCGCACTCGTCGCCGCAATCACCAACCTTGGCGCGGCGGCGAACGGCATCAACAAGGCTGCCGGCGGCGTCAACAAGGTAGCAGCGGATGCGAGCAAGACTTTGCGTGCGCTCGAGACAACATCGACGGAAATTTCGAAGACTGCCGCCGAAGCGGCGACGACCGCAGCCGAATTCGGCAAGACGGCACGGCGCATCAGCGACCAAGGCGGTGTGCTCGACAAGTTCGGCGACACGACCGAAGCGCTCGTGTCCACCGCGAAGACGCTCAATGCGACGACGCTGCCGCGCGTGAACCGCGTGAGCGACGACACGTCGGCGACCGCGCGCCAGGCGACGCGTGTGTTCAACGCGTTCAAAGACAATCCGCAGTCGCTGATCTACGGCGGCGGCCCAATCGCGCCCGGACCGGGTGAACCGGGTTTCGTGGCGCCTGGGAGAACGAATTGAAGCGGTGTCACGCTCTGCCGCTGCTTTTGCTTGCATGCCTGTTGCCCGGCTGCGCGTCGTTGCCCTCAGCGCCCGTGCGTCCGGCGGTATATGACTTCGGGCCCGGCGCGGTGACAACGCCCGCGATGGCTCGCCCCGCCCTGCGCCCCATCGTGTTGCAGGAGGTCGAAGCGCCGCCTGCGTTGGATAGCGCCGCAGTGCTCTACCGTCTCGCGTACTCCGATGCGCAGCAGCTGCGCCCTTATGCGCTGGCGCGCTGGAGCATGCCGCCCGCGCAACTCGTGCGCCAGCGGCTGCGCGAATCGCTGAGTCTTAAGCGCGCGGTCGTCAATCCCGGCGAAAGCTCGGTGCCGCTCGCGCTGCGCGTGGAGCTGCAGGAGTTCAGTCAGCTCTTCGACACGAAGGAGAACAGCAGCGGGCTCGTGCGCCTGCGCGCGACACTCATCGAAGCCAAAGGCGGCGCAGACCGGTTGGTCGCGCAGCAGGTTTTTGTCGTGCGGCGGCACGCAGCCAGCGCCGATGCGCCCGGCGGCGTGCGCGCGCTGATGGCGGCAACCGATGCCGCCGTTGAAGAAATTGGCGCGTGGCTGCAACACCAACCCGCGAGGTAGCGGCGGGTCAGCCGATGGCAATGATCGAAGAAGAGCTGCAGGCGGGCGGGCTGGAAGTTCTCGGCTTGTGCCACGGGCTGGCTCAGAATAACGCGGCGCTGCTGCAGAGTTCGGTCCTGCTCGACCACTTCACGAATGACGAAGCCGACACGCTCGGGGGCGTCATGCTCCGCGTGCGTGCGCAGCGCGGCCAGATCCTGATCCATGAGGGCGCGATCGGCGACTGGATGATGCTGCTCCTAAGCGGCACGGTCGATGTGACCAGGCGTTCGGCGCGGGGTGCGCCATCGAGACTCGCGGTGATCAAGAGCGGCGCATCCATTGGTGAGATGTCGATGCTCGACTGCGAGCCGCGCTTCGCCACGTGCGCGGCGCTCGAGGAAGTCGAAGCCGGAGTTCTCACGCGCCTCGCGATCGAGCAACTGATCCGCGAGCATCCTGCCGTCGGCGCGAAGCTCCTCGTCAAGCTCACGCAGATCCTCGCGCAGCGCCTGCGCAACACGAGCAATCAACTCGTCAAAGCGCGCGCCGGTGCGGCTCCGGATGCGCCCGAGGACGTGAAGGCGGGGCTGAAACGGCGCGCGAGCGATTGGTAAGGTTGCACCCATAACGCTACGCTGACCCGCCCTACCGGCTATCGACCAATATCAATTCGCCTGAATACCCGCTGCCTTGATCACTTTCGCCCACTTGGTGATTTCGGCGCGGATAAACGCGTCGAATTCTGCGGGTGTGCGGGTGACGGGCACCTGAATCAATCTCGCTCCGGCCAGACGGGCCGATTAAAGCCGCGCGGCACTGCCGGCCGCGCCCAGCGAGCGGGTGTTTCGGACATTTGCACAATGGGCGCGAGATGCGTGAGGCGGCCGATGGGTGTATCGTGCTGCATCAACAACGACTGCAGTTCGTCCGCGGGAAGCTCCGCGGGAAGATTCGCATATGCGGAGGGTTCAAGCAGGCCGTGCTGGCGGATCCAATGCCCCGCGCCTGCGAGAGAGGCCCTCACGAACCAGCTCCCGCCTTCGCGTACGCGACGGCCCAACGCAACCATCGCGCCATAAGCCAGCAAGTAACCAGCGACGTAGTCCTGCGCGGATACCGGCAGAAACGCGGGACGCTCGTGGCTCGGGCGGTAGGCCATGCCGTTTGCCGATTGCACGACCGTATCATAGCCGCGCCGCTCGCGCCACGGACCTTCGTGGCCCCAGGCGCTCAGCGTTACGTAAACGATACCGGGGCGCTGTTCCGCCAGCGCCTGCGGAGAGAGCCCGTGATGAGCCAGGGCGCCGGGCCGATAAGACTGGGAGAACACGTCGCACGTGCGGATGAGTCCGCGCATCGTTTCCGCTTCGGCCGGGTTGCGCAAATCGATGTGGGTGCACAACTTGCCGATGCCGGTATCAAAGTCCGTCATGCCCATATCGGCGAGGTCTTCACGCGTCACCCTCAGCACGTCGGCGCCGTGTTCGGCAAGCGTGCGCGCGCAGGTCGGTCCTGCCAGTACGCGCGTGAGATCGAGCACGCGCACCCCCGACAGGGGACGGTCTCCGCCAGGCAACGGTCGCGGCGGCGCGTCCCCGATCTTGATGATTTCGAGCAGCGGCAAGCGTGCGACCGTTTGCATTTGCGGCAACGCGCGCCACTCCTCTTCGCTGCGCACGAACCCGCAAGCGCCTCCCGCTGCGAAGATGGCTTCCTCGAGTTCGATCCCGTCCCATTTCGCGACGGCCTGCGTGATGGCGTCCCGCTTTGCCGGAACACCGAGCACCGCGACGTTGCGGTCGCGCAGGTTGAAGAAGTTGCAGTGCAGATACATCCAGCGGCCATCCCGCAGCGGGTAGAAGCCGGTGATCTTCTCGGGATCTTCCGCGGGCCTCTCGCCGTTAA
>Ga0326597_10002773_pt1 | contig 25925 bp, 27 predicted proteins | sample RVTome_12_FD_203789 | JGI IMG/M metagenome (GOLD analysis project Ga0326597, IMG submission 203789) | Soil microbial communities from uranium-contaminated site in the Upper Colorado River Basin, Wyoming, United States - RVT100D185 | ecosystem: Environmental > Terrestrial > Soil > Contaminated >... | reverse complement strand
AACTGTTAGTTGGCGTCCCTGACGAGGACCAGGCCGTCGATGTCCGCCGACCCGTCGGGCCGCACGGCGAGGCGTTCGCCCGCCCCGACCGCCCCCCCAAATCGCCGACGATCCGCTCCATGAGCGACTCGACCGTGACGAGGCCGGCGGTGCCGCCGTACTCGTCGATGACCACGGCCTCGCGGACGCCGCGCCGGCGGAAGGCGGCCAGGAGGTCGTCGGCGGCGAGCGTTTCCGGGACCGTCAACGCGTCGCGCGCCAGCGCGACGGGATCGATCTCGACCGCCGATGCCAGCGCCCTGACGATGTCGATCACGTGCAGCACGCCGACGACGTTGTCGAGATTGTCGCGGTAGACGAGGACGCGCGGATGGTCCGCACGCGTGACCTGCTCGAGCAGGGCGGCGCGCGAGGCGTCGGCGGCCACCGCGATCAGCTCGGTGCGCGGCACCATCACGTGGCCCGCGGTCAGGTCGGCGAAGCCGAACACGCGGTGGAGCATCTGCTCCTCCTCCTCCTCGAGCACTCCGGCTTCCTGACTCGCCGTGACAGCATCTTGAGCTCCTCCTCGGAGTGCACCATCGCGTGGCCGCCGCGGCTCCGCAGGCCGAGAAGGTTCACGACGGCGCGTCCGGTGCCGTTCAGCAAACGGATGAACGGCCAGAACAGCTTCATGAACAGCTCGGTCGGCTTGACGACCCAGAGCGCGGTCGCCTCGGGGCGCTCCAGCGCGATCGTCTTGGGCGCCAGCTCTCCGAGCACGATGTGCAGCGCGGTGATCGTGGCGAAGGCAATCGTCACCGCGATGCTGTGGGCCGACGCCTCGGCGATCGGCGCGGGGAGAAACCGGAGCGCCGGCTCGACGAAGGAGGCGAGCGCCGGCTCGCCGATCCAGCCGAGGCCGATGCTGGCCATCGTGATCCCGAGCTGCGTCGCCGCGATGTAGCTGTCGGGATCGGAGACGGCTCGTCGCACGGCCCGAGCCCCGCGGTGGCCCTCGACGATCATCTGATCGATCCGCGTCTTGCGGGTCGTGACGATCGCGAACTCCGACGCGACGAGGAAGCCGTTGGCGAACACCAGCGCCAGGACGCCAGCGAGACGCCACACGATCTCCCCAAGGGAGTACTCCATGACGAGCTCCAGACCTGTCTCAGGCTTTCCGGTTCGAGAAGAAATGCGCGTCGACGAAGTTGTCGATGATGGCTTGGCTGGCGGGCTCGACCGTCTCGAACTGGATGCCCATGCCGACGCGCCGATCGCTCCACGCCACCCGGCCCTCGGCATCAATATCGCGCTTCGAGCCGGGCATGCGGAAGCGGACTTTGATGTTCGATCCGCTTTCGAGCGGGCTGGTGGTGCGGATGGCGATGCCGCCGTGGCTCAGGTTGAGCGTCAGGGCGGCGGCGATCGTGTTGCCGAAGCGGTATTGAATGGGGATGCCCAGGACGACGCGCGGGCTGCTGCGGCGGTTGAAGTTGTCGGGAAACAGGTGCGGCGCGAGCGACGGCAGAATGTGCTGCACGGCACTGTACTCGTTGACGTAGCCGACGACGCCCAGGGCGGCGAGCTCGCGCACTTCGTCGGCGTTCGCGATGGTGCCGCTGAAGACGAGGATGGGCAGCTTCCCCTCGTCGAGCTTGCGGATCGACCGGACCAGCTCCACACCGGGCGCGTGGGGCAGCCGGAGATCGAGGACGATCAAGTCGAGCAGCGCCAGATCGGCGCGCACCCGCGCCAGCAGCTCCGCCGCGCTCCTGACGGAGACCGCCTTGTGACCGGCGTTTTCCAGCGCCGTGCGAAAACGATCGCGGACAAACGCGGTGTCATCGGCGACGAGAACGGTCTTAGCGGTGACCGAGGTACTGGCCATCTGAGGATCTATCGGAGCCCCTGGATCAGCGCCTTAGGCCGCGTTGCAGATATGCGCATGATGTCGCTATAATCCGGATTCTTATCGTGAACGGGCCTGCCGGCGGATTCTGGCACGTCACCGACCCAATTGCCAAACCGTACGCTGGCACGCACACGCCGAGGAGGCGCATGGCCACCTGCCCTGAATGCGACGCCGAGATCGAAGTCGACGAGTTCGACGTCGACAAGGGCGACCACCTGAGCTGCCCGGAGTGCGGGTCCAATCTCGAGGTGACCGGCCTGTCGCCAATCGAACTCGATATCGCGCCTGACGACGACGACGACGACGACGACGACGAGGATCTCGACGACGACAAGGCCGAAGACGGCGCCGAGGACGACGACGAGGACGAGGACGAAGAGGACAAGGACTGGGAAGAGTGATCGAAAAGGAGTCCGCGCTGCGCGAGACGCTCTCCGCGCTGGGTTCGGTCGTGGTCGCGTACAGCGGGGGCGTCGATAGCGCCTATCTCGCGTACGTCGCCCACGACACGCTGGGCGAGCGGGCGCTGGCGATTACCGCCGACAGTCCCAGCTACGCCGAACGGCATCGCCGCATGGCCGTGCGCATTGCCCAGCTCTGCGGGCTGCATCACGAGATCATCAGGACCGGCGAGCTCGATCGGCCCGAGTACCGCGCGAACCCCGCCAACCGGTGCTATTTCTGCAAGCACGAGCTGTACACGCACCTCACGCGCATCGCCGCCCCGCTGCACGCCGTGGTCGTCGACGGCAACAACGCCGACGATCGGAGCGACTACCGTCCGGGCCGGCAGGCGGCGCGCGAGTTCGGCGTGCGGAGTCCGCTGGATGAAGTCGACCTCACGAAGGACGAGATCCGCGACCTGTCCCGCCGCGCCGGCTTGCCGACGTGGGACGAGCCGGCGTCGGCCTGTCTGTCGTCGCGCATTCCCTACCACACCGAGGTCACCGACGAAAAGCTTCGGATGATCGAGCGGGCCGAGCAAGTGCTGTGGTCGCTCGGATTCAGCGTCTGCCGCGTGCGGCACCACGACGAGCTCGCGCGGATCGAGGTGGCCCGCGACGAGATCCCCCGCGCGCTCGACGCCGAGGTCGGCGCGGCGATCCTGCGCGAGCTGAAGGCCATCGGGTACCGGTACGTCGCCGTCGATCTGCAGGGGTACCGCACGGGCAGCCTCAATGAGGGCCTGCTGCTGAGACCCGTGTGAGCCTCTTCACCCGGCACGCGGCCGGCATCCTCGCGCTGGGGTTCCTCGCGCTTCACCTGCCCAGCCTCCCCTCGTCCCTCGAGGACGTGGATTCGATCAACTTCGCGCTCGGCCTCCGCGACTTCGACGTCGCGCAGCATCAGCCGCATCCGCCGGGGTACCCGCTGTTCATCCTGGCCGCCTCCGGCGTCAACGCGCTGGTGTCGTCCGAAGCTCACGCGCTGGCCGTGGTCGGCATCGTGGCCGGCGCGCTGTCGGCCTTCTCGTTGACGGCGCTCTTCGGCGCGCTCGACCTTCAGCGGAGGTCCGGCGGCGCGGCGACCGCCGCGACGTGGCTCGCCGTCACCGCGCCGCTCTTCTGGGTCACAGCGGCCCGGCCGCTCAGCGATGTGGCGGGATTGGCCGCCGCGCTGGTTGTGCAGGCGCTGATCCTCAGGGCCACGACGCCCCGCCAGCTCGTCGTCGCGGCCGCCTGCGCGGGGTTCGCCGTGGGCGTGCGCTCCCAGGTCGTCTGGCTGACGCTGCCGCTGCTGCTGTTCACAATCCTCCGGCCGCCGTTCCGGGGATGGCGCCCCGCGCTCGGAGTGGCGCTCGCCTACCCTGCGGCCGCGCTGCTGTGGGGCGTGCCCCTCCTGATGCTCGCAGGCGGCCCCGCCGCCTACTGGCAGGCCCTGTCGAACCAGGGCGCGGAAGACCTGAGCGGCGTCGTCATGCTGTGGACCACGCCGACCGCGCGACAGCTCGCCTCGGCGCTCTATCAGTCATTTGTGGCGCCGTGGGCGCTCTGGCAGTTGGCGGCCGTCACCATCGCGTTCGCCATCGTCGGGATCGCCAGGCTGGCGTCGCAGGCCCGCCCGGCGTTGCTGACGCTCGTCGTGGCCTACGGCCCGTATTTCGTCTTCAATCTGCTGTTTCAAGAGACGGCGACGACGCGGTACGCACTGCCGCTGGTGGTGCCGCTGGCGTATCTGACCGCGAAGGGCTGACTGGCCCTGGCTGGACGACCGGGGGTCGTCCTCGTCGCGGGTCTGGCCGGCATCAGCGTCGCGGTCGGCCAATCGACCGTCTCTTCGTACGCGCGCGACCCGGCTCCCGCATTCCGCATGCTGGCGGACATGCGCGCCGCCTCCCCGGCGCAGCTTCCCGTGCTCGCGATGCATCGGCGCCAGGAGTTCGACCTGCGTCGATCGATCCAGTGGACGGGCGGCGCCATGGCGCCTCTGGCCGGCCGCCTGCCCTCGCCGCCGAGGCTCGAGTGGCTGGAGGCGGTCAAGTACTGGAACAAGGGGGGCCGGAGCCCCGTCTGGTTCGTCGCCGACCCGCTGCGCAGCGACCTCGCGCTCGTGGATCGCTCGGGTCCCCGCCGCTCGTATCGGTGGCCGGTCCCGTTTCCCGGCCTGCTCGGCGGCGTGCGACCTGGCGTGATGGACTGGTACACTTTCCATCAGCCCGGGTGGTACCTCGGGGAGGGTTGGTCGCTGACGCCTGAAACGGCCGGCGTCTCCGCGCGCACCGGTCGCGGCCCAGGTCGTGCGCCAATCGAAGGCTGGATTCGCCGCCGGCCGGAACCGCTGACGCTGATGATTGGCGGCCGTAATTTCACTGGCGCCGCCGCGCGTGTCCGGGTCGCGCTCGACGGACGAACGGTCGACGAGCTGGACGTGCCGCCCGGCTTCTTCCTACGGATGGCCGCCCTGCCCGCGGGAAGCGTGAGCGGCGACGGAGACTATGCCGCGATGGCCGTCGCCGCGGAGCCGGCCGGGATGCCGAGCGGCGCCGCTGGGCCAGGCGGCGCCGGCGACGTCGCCATCGAGCAGTTTGAGGCGCAGTCGGCTGGGCACGTGTTGTTCGGCTTCGGCGACGGCTGGCACGAGCAGGAATACAACCCCTCGACGGGTGCGTTGTGGCGATGGACGAGCGAACGCGCGGCGATTCTGGTACGGGCCGAAGGGCATGCTCTCACCCTGACGGTCAGCGGCGAATCCGAGGCGTCCGGACAATCGCGCGTCGTCGTCCGCGTCGGCGATCGGATCATCGCCGAGCAGGACATCGGACGTTCATTCGCGATTCGTGCCACCGTTCCGGCCGCGGTGTTCGGCCCCGGCGAGAGCACGATCATGATCGAAACCAATCGCACGTACGTGCCGGCCGAGCGGCGCTGGCCGCGATCGCGGGACCAGCGCCGGCTCGGGCTCAAGGTCACGCAGGTCGAGATGACCCCGGCTTTCTAGCCAGGCAGAGCAGCGAGCTGCCGAACGGGCTGTTGAACCGCCGAAGCCACCAGCTTTCCACGCGAAGGACGCCTGTCAGCAGCGTGTTGATCGGCGCGGGGGGGACGGTGATTTCCTGGTCGGCCTGCTTCTCGGACAAGAGGCCCCGGCCGCGCTGCGCCGCTCTCATCAGGAGCATCGGCACGAACAGCGCGGCATTCGTGTACGTGAGCCGGACCACGATGAAGCCCGCGTCCTGGAGGAGTCGCCGGAGCGCCCCGCGGCTGTATCGTCGAACCTCGCGGCTCAACACCGAATGATCGCCGCGGAGCCATTTCATCGCCGCCACGTTGATGAGTGCATAGCCGCCGGGACGGATCAGCCGGTACATCTCGCCGACGGCCGCGCGTTCATCGGGTTCGGGCAGTGAGTACAGGACGTCGAACGAGGTCACGACGTCGAAGGTGCCGCTCACGAAGGGCGCCGCGGCAACCGTACCGCGGGCGAGACTGCTGCGGCCACCCGCCCGTCCGATGCGCAGACCGGCGGCGGACAGGTCGAAACCGTAGGCCCGGCCGAATCGAGCGAGCAACTCGAGGTTGGCTCCCGTGCCGCAGCCACAGTCCAGGAGCCGAGCGTCCGATAAGCCTAGCGTCGCCTCGCGGAGGAGCGGGGTCACGAACGACCGGAACCCTCGAAACCAGAAGTGGCGCGCTTCGGCGCGCGCCGTCGCGCGAAGCAGATGCTCCAAGCCGGCCATTGTATCGTTTGCGTCACAAAGCGTCCTCTAGCGTTTGATGAATTGACACCCATGCTTATGAGTTTGTAAGCTGCGAGGCCTTGAGGAGTGTGCTGATGACACGCGTTCGTCATTTCGTCTCGGTTGTCGCTCTCAGCGTCGCGCTCGCCGTTGTCGTGGCCGGCTGCCGCAGGCAGGTACCAACTCCGGTGCCCGCGCCCCCGCCGCCCGCGCCGGCCGCTGCGCCCGCGCCGCCGCCACCGCCGCCACCGCCGCCACCGCCGCCCAAGCCGGCGCCGGCTCCGGCGCCTCTCACCGAGGACCAGATCTTCGCCCAGAAATCGCTAGAACAGCTGAACGCGGAGCGCCCTCTCGGTGACGTGTTCTTCGATTACGACCAGGCTGTGGTCCGTGATGATGCGCGGGCGGCCCTCCAGCGGAACATCGGCTGGATGACGCGGTGGACCAGTACGCAGATCACCGTCGAGGGCCACTGCGATTCGCGTGGAACCGCGGAGTACAACCTGGCGCTTGGAGCGCGCCGCGCCAATGCCGTGCGCGATTACCTGGTGAGCCTTGGCGTGCCCGCCAACCGCATCACGGTGATCAGCAAGGGCAAGGAGCAGCCGTTCTGCAACGAGGAAAACGAGTCGTGCTGGCAGCAGAATCGGCGCGGCCACTTCCTCATCACGGCAAAGTAGCGCCGCCACGGCTCCACACCCGGGGCAGTCAGGGGGGCGGGTAGGGCATCGAACCTACCCGCCACCCTCACGCGCCTGACCTGTCCTGGCGCGCAGGATCCGGCGCAGCTCCCCCTCGGCGACTCGGTGCTTCGCCGCTATTTTCCCCTCGACCATCAGAATGGGGATGTCCCAGCCGTACCGCGCCTCCAGCGCGGGATCGACGGAGATGTCGATTTCCTGGAGCGTGAGCGGGACCGTTTCGGCCACACGGCTGACCACCGTCTTCATCTCGTCGCACAGGTGGCAGCCCGGCCTGGAATAGAGCGTGAGGGCGGTCACGGGGCCGGAGCGGCGCGGCATTCGCCGGTTATTCGCTCGGCTGCCGCCCGAGGGTCGGCCGCCGCGATAATCGGGCGCCCGACGACCAGGTAGCTCGCCCCGGCGGCCAGCGCCTCCGCGGCGGTCATGACCCGGTTCTGATCGTCCCTTGGCTCCGCGGCGCTCCGGATGCCGGGGGTGACGATCACGAACTCGGTGCCACAGCACGCGCGGACGAGCGCAAGCTCCAGCGGCGACGCGACGACGCCGTCGAGGCCGGCCGCCCTGGCGAGCGCGGCCAGCCGCTCGACCTGCGCCGTCATCGGCCCGGCGACGCCGATGTCGGCCAGCATCCCCTGGTCCAGGCTGGTCAGCATCGTCACGGCGATGACGAGCGGGGGCGCTGCCGAGAGGCGGGCCGCCTCTTCGTCGGCGGCCTGGCGCGCCGCGCGCATCATGGCCGAGCCGCCGGCCGCGTGGACGTTGACCATCCAGACGCCCAGCCGGGTGGCGGCCGCGACCGCGCCGGCGACGGTGTGCGGGATGTCGTGGAACTTGAGGTCGAGGAAGACGCGATCGCCGCGGGCCACCAGCTCCTCGACCACCGACGTGCCATGGCTGGTGAACAGGCGGCTGCCGATCTTGAAGCCGCCGACGAGGCCGCGGAGCTGCGTCGCGAGCGCCCGCGCCTCGGCGGCCGTATCCACGTCGAGAGCGACAAGAAGCTGATCCATCGCGTCCGGTCGATCCTACGCGCCGCTGGGCTCGGCGATGCCGCGAGGCGCGGTGACGGTGCCCACGATGTCGGCGATGCGACCGACGTCGTGGCGCCGCATGTAATCGCGCAGGCCATCGAGCAGTTTGGGCCAGATGAACGGGTCGACGAAGTTCGCCGTGCCCACCTGCACGGCCGACGCCCCGGCGATCATGAACTCGAGCGCATCGCGCGCATTCGCGATCCCGCCCATGCCGATGATGGGGATCTTCACCGTCTGCCGGCACTCGTACACCATTCGCACCGCGATCGGCCGGATGGCGGGCCCGCTCAGCCCGCCGACGACGTTGGAGATCTTGGGGCGCCGCGTCTCGACGTCGATCACCATCGCGAGGAACGTGTTCACGAGCGACACGGCATCGGCGCCCGCTTCCTCGGCCGCCCGGGCGAACGACGCCACGTCGGTGACGTTCGGCGTCAGCTTCGGGATCACCGGGAGCCGCGTGACCCGGCGGACGGCGTTGACGACGTCGAACGTGCCGTTCAGGCTGCAGCCGAACTGGATGCCTCCCTCTTTGATGTTGGGGCAGGAGATGTTCAGCTCGATCGCGGCCACTCCTTCGGCGTCGGCCAGGATGCGGGACACCTCGACGTACTCGTCGAGGGTCGTGCCGCACACATTGACGATGACCGTCGCGCGGTGGGCGCGAAGCGTGGGCAGCATCTCGCTGACGAAGCGGCGGACGCCGATGCCCTGCAGCCCGATCGCGTTGAGCATCCCGGCCGGGGTTTCCACGATCCGGGGAGCGGCGTGCCCTTCGCGCTCGGTCAGAAACAGCCCCTTCACGGCGACGCCGCCGAGCGAGGACAGATCGACCAGCTCGGCGTACTCGACGCCGTAGCCGAAGCAGCCGCTCGCGGCGATGAGCGGATTGGCGAGGGTCAAGGAGCCGATCGTGACCGAGAGGTCTAGTCCCACAGGACCTGATCCGCCGGGAGCACCGGCCCGGCCATGCACGATCGGACGTGATGGAAGCCGCCGTGACGCGTTCGCATCGGCACGACGCAGCTGTAGCACCCGCCGAGGCCGCAGCCCATGACGCGTTCCATCGACACCTCACAGGACGCGCGAAAGCGCATCGCGATCTTCGTCGTGGCGGCCATCATGGCCTCCGGGCCGCAGGCGGAGACGAGCGGCATGGCGTCGGTCCGATGGGCGAGCGCGCGCTCGAGCGCCGCCGTCACCCGCCCGCGCTCGCCGGCGCTGCCGTCCTCGGTGGTGAGCACCAGATCGACGCCGAGACCGCGGAAGAAATCGAGGTACATGAGCTCCGCGGCCCTGCGGGCGCCGTAGAACAACGTCGTCCAGACGCGGCGCTCGGCGAGGGACTGGGCGAGCGTGGCGAAGGCCGCGAGGCCGACGCCTCCCGCGACCAGATAGGCCTGCAGGGGCGGCTCGGCGATCCGCCACGAGTTGCCGAGCGGCCCGAGGCACGCGACGCGGTCGCCCGGCCGCGCGGCATAGAGCAGCCCGGTCGACACGCCGATGCGCTTGTTGAGCAGCGAGATGGCGGTCGGGGCGCCGCGCGCATCGCGGAGCACCTCGAAGATCGAGAACGGACGCCGCAGCAGCGGGTCATGACCCGCCCCCGCCTTGACCATCACGAACTGCCCTGGCGCGGCCCGCGCGGCAATCGACGGGGCGGCAATCGCGAGCACGTTGTAGTCGGCCGACAGCGCCGCGTTCGCGATCACCTCGCCCGAGACGTCGATGGGCATCGCGGCAGTATACCGCCTCGCGCTTTCGTCCTTGCTTCGGCGCGTCGTCGGGACGCGGCGCAAGGCGGGTCGATGGCAGTCCGGCGACGCGCGCCGTCCATCCAAGGTATACTTTGTCGGTCTCTTTAACGCGCTCCGGCGAGAGCGCGAAGAGGTGTTCATGCCGACCCGCGCGCCCATCCACCACGACGCCGCTCCTCGATCCTCCCGTATCCGGTTCACGCCCGAGGTGTGCCCATGCCCGTCGTGATGGACGCCGATCGGATGGGGCGCACCCTCGCGCGCATTGCGCACGAGATCCTCGAGCGGAACCGCGGCGCCGAGGACCTGGCGCTGGTCGGCATCCGCACGCGCGGCGTGCCGCTGGCGCGCCGCCTCGCGCGCATCCTGCAGGAGATCAACCATCAGGAGGTGCCGACCGGCGCGCTCGACATCACGCTGTACCGCGACGACCTGATGCGCCACGCCGTCGGCGCCCAGCCGGTCGTCCGCCGCACCGAGATTCCGTTCTCGATCGACGACAAGCGCATTCTCCTCGTCGACGACGTGCTCTATACCGGCCGGACGATTCGCGCCGCGCTCGACGCGCTCATCGAATTCGGCCGCCCGCGGTCGATCCAGCTCGTGGTTCTCGTCGACCGCGGCCACCGCGAGCTGCCGATCAAGGCCGATTACGTCGGCAAGAACCTGCCCACGTCGCTGTCGGAGGTCGTCCAGGTGCGCCTGATGGAGATCGACGGGCGCGACGAGGTGGAGATCCAGGGATGAAGAAGGATCTGCTCGGCATCGCCGAGTTGTCGCGCGAGGAGATCTACAGCATCCTCGACACCGCCGAAGCGATGCGGGAGATCGGCCAGCGCCCCATCAAGAAGGTGCCGACCCTGCGCGGCAAGACGATCGTCAATCTGTTCTACGAGCCGAGCACGCGGACCCGGACTTCGTTCGAGATCGCCGAGAAGCGGCTGAGCGCCGACACCCTGAACATCGCGGTCGCGACCTCGAGCGTGGTGAAGGGGGAGACGCTGGCCGACACGGCGATGAACATCGAAGCGATGGCGCCCGACATGATCGTCCTGCGCCACGGGTCGTCCGGCGCCTGCCACCTGCTGGCGCGGATCTGCCGGTCGCGCATCATCAACGCGGGCGACGGCATGCACGAGCACCCGACCCAGGCGCTGCTCGATGCCTTCACGATCCGGCAGCACAAGCAGCGCGTGGAGGGCGTGAAAGTGGCCATCATCGGCGACCTGCTGCACAGCCGCGTGCTCCGGTCGAACGTGCTGCTGCTCACCAAGCTCGGCGCCGACGTCTGGTTGAGCGGGCCACCGACGCTCGTGCCGCCCGGCATCGAGCGGCTGGGTGTCCGCGTCTCCTCGTCGGTCGACGAGGCGGTCGCCGACGCCGACGTGATCATGATGCTGCGCATCCAGCAGGAGCGCATGCAGGGCGCCTTCTTTCCGTCGCTGCGCGAGTACTTCCACGTGTTCGGGATGACGGCCGAGCGCGTGAAGCGCGCCAGGCCGGACGTGATCATCATGCATCCGGGGCCGCTCAACCGCGGCGTGGAGATCGCCTCCGACGTCGCCGACGGCCCGTTCTCCGTGATTCTGGAGCAGGTCGCCAACGGCGTCGCGGTCCGAATGGCCGTCCTGTACCTCCTGGCGGGCGGAGCAGAGGTGGACTAGATGGCGAAGCGACTCTTGAAAGGAGCGCGGGTGGTCGATCCGGCCAACGGGCGCGACGGGGCGTTCGACGTGCTCATCGAGGAAGGGCGCGTGGCCCGCGTGGGCAAGGATCTGCCGGCGGACGCCGGCACGACCGTGGTCGACCTGGCGCACGGGTTCGTGATCTGCCCCGGCCTGATCGACATGCACGTGCACCTGCGGGAGCCGGGGCAGGAGCACAAGGAGACGGTGGCCTCGGGCACCGCCGCGGCGGTGGCGGGCGGATTCACGGCCGTCGCCTGCATGCCGAATACGTCGCCGGTGAACGACAACGCCGGCGTCACCCGCTTCATCCTGCAGAAGGCGGCCGAGGCGAACCTCGCCCGCGTCTATCCCATCGGCGCCGTGTCCCGGGGCCAACTGGGGGAGCAGCTGGCCGACATCGCGGAGCTTCGCCAGGCGGGCTGCGTCGCCGTGACCGACGATGGCCGCCCGGTCGCGACGGCGCTGCTCATGCGGCGCGCGCTCGAGTACACGCGGATGTTCGACATGCCGGTGATCGAGCACTGCGAGGAGCAGACGCTGAAAGGGGACGGCGTCGCGCACGAAGGGTTCCACGCGTCGACGCTCGGTCTGCGCGGCATACCCAACGAAGCGGAGTCGATCATGGCGCTCCGCGACATTTCGCTGGCCGAGCTCACGGGAGGCGTCGTGCACGTGGCCCACTTGAGCGCCCGGCAGTCGCTCGACGCGGTGAGGTACGGTAAGGCTCGCGGCGTCCGGGTCACGTGCGAGGTCACGCCGCATCACTTCGTCCTCACCGACGAGATGCTCGGCGCGCCGGTGCCGTACGACACCAACACGAAGATGAATCCCCCGCTCCGGGAGACCGCCGACCGCGACGCGATCCTCCAGGGCCTGGCCGACGGGGCCGTGGACGCGATCGCGACCGACCACGCGCCGCATCACTACGACGAAAAGCACGTGGAGTTCGACCGCGCGCCGTTCGGGATCACGGGCCTCGAGACCGCGGTGTCGCTCTGCTTCGACCGCCTCGTCCACCGCGGCCTGATCTCGTTGACGCGCCTGATCGAGCTGCTGTCGGTGAATCCCGCCCGGATCCTGCGCGTGCCGGGCGGCTCGCTGGAGGCAGGGGCGCCGGCCGACATCACCATCCTTGCGCCCGATCTGGCGGTGACGGTCTCGGCCGCCCGGATGCGATCCAAATCGAAGAACACGCCGTTCGACGGCTGGCGGCTGCGCGGCGGAGTGGCCGCCACGATCGTCGGCGGCCGCACCGTCTATGTGAACGCCGAATATCAGACGCTCGCACTTTAGAGGAAGCCAGGGAGCCGACGTGGACAAGCGCGCCAGCATTCGCGAAAAAGCCCTCAAGGACCTTCAACAGTCCGAGGTGCTCATGGTCGACGGCCATTTTGACTACGGCAACGGGTATCACGGCCGCCTCTACCTGAACGCCCACCAGCTGTTCCGTCATCCGTCCACGATCTGGCGGTTTGCGCAGGACCTGATCGATCTCATGCCGGGCGACCTGCTGCAGCGCGTCGAGGTCGTGGCCGGGCCCGTGACGGGCGGGGCGCTGCTCGGGCACACGATGGCGGGTCTGCTCGACAGCCGCCGCAGTCTCACGCACCCTCCCTGCCTGTTCGCTCCGTTCAACTCGGATCCCTCGAATCGATTCCGGCTGCGGCCCTTCTACGGCCGAGAAATCGCCGGCAAACGCGTCCTGCTGGCCGACGATGTTCGTAATACGGGCGGAACGTTCGCGCGCTGCGCCGCGCTCGTGGCGGAGGCCGGAGGCTCCGTGGTCGCGACGGTGGAAATCTACGATCGGATGGAAGCGATGATCGATCTGGGCGTGCCGAATATCGCGCTCGCCGAATGGAAGGCGCCCGAGAACTACGAGGCCGGCCAGTGCCCGTTGTGCCGCGCGGGCACTCCCATCACCAGGTTCTAGATCTCCATGCGCCGGCCTACGGGGCCTTCAGCGAGCCGGCACCAGGCGCAGGCGGCCCACCGCTCCCGCGTCGATCTCCTCCCGATCCATCCTCATCTTGCGGTGCCTCACGGCCCGCCAGTCGCCGAGAAAGTCGGCATAGTGGGCGGAGAGAAAGTGGCCCGACTGGCCGACCGCGTGGAGGAAGCGGCTGTCGTTGGCGGGCGACAGATCGACGATCTGGCGATAACCGGGAATCGCGTGCTGCTCGAACAGCTGATCGGCGGCGACGGTTCCGACGTTCACCGTGCTCCAATCGCCGGCGTTGGGCACCGATCGGCTCAGCAGCGGCCGCAGCAGCCGGACGGCGTCGAGACCGAGGTGCGGAAAGACCGCCCGGTGGACGGCGTCCCAGCGCCAGTTCGCCATGTTGCCGCCGAGCCGCCGCGTCAGGTCGGCCACTCCCTCGTGCAGTGCCGCCGTCACCGCTTCGGCGCACGTCTCCCGCCGTGGGGTCCCCACATCGTCGCACCACGCGCTCTCGTCCTCCGACAGCGTATTGAAGACGAAGCGCGTGATGAACGAGAAGCGACCCTGGTATCCCTCCATCACGAGCGGCCCGAGGTCGTCGCCGGCCAGCGTCCGGGCCAGCCGCAGGAACCACGCCTGGAAGATCGGAGCGGCGGCGCTGTCTCCGCCCGCATCGTAGTTCCACCGTTTCAGCAGATCGACGGCCTCCCGGTCGGCGGGCGTCTGCGGGTCGACATGGTTCAGTAGGAGAGGCAGCAGCCGTTCGGCGTGGAGCGAGCGCGTATCGGCCTGCATGGCGCGAAAGTCCTCGGGCGTGAGCCCGGCCTTGCGGCGAATCAGCTCCGTGATGCGCTGCGCCCGGTACGGTTCGGGATATTCCAGCGCGATGAGGTGCCGATCGCCGGGACGCGGGCGGTTGTTGGCGGTCACGATGAGGTGTTCGGGTGGGTCGTAGGCATGCGGCAGATCGTCGAACGGGACCCAGCCACTCCATTCCGCGTCGCCGGTCCATCCTTCCGCCGGCGCCGACCCGTCGCCCGTCGATCGGATCGGAATGCGGCCGGGTGCGTAGTAGCCGATGTGGCCGTCCACATCGGCGTACACGAAGTTTTGCGACGGCACGACGAATTCGCGGAGGGCCGTCGTGAAGTCGATCCAGTGGCGCGCCTCGTTGAGGCGGAGAAACGCCACGATCGTGGAGTCGTCCTCGTCGAGGGCGGTCCACCGGAGCGCCATCGGCTCGAGCGGCGTTCGTTTCGGGCCGCCCTCGGGAGCCGCGGCGTTGTTCGCGTTGATGGCATCGGACACGAGCGGGCCATGCCGCGTGATGCGAACGTCGACGGCAACGGGGGCGGCGCCCCTGACCGCAACGGTTTCAGTCAGGAGACGCAGCGGTTCCTGGACGCCGCGGAATTCCGCGAACCGGCCGCTCGGATCCAGCCGCTCTCGATAGAGATCCTCGACGTCGGCGCCGACGTTGGTGGCCCCCCACGCGATGAATCGATTGCGCCCGATCGCCACGGCGGGCGCGCCGGGCAGCGTCGCGCCGATCACGTCGAAATCGCCGGCCGACATGTGCGCCAGATACCAGAGCGACGGCACCTGCGTTCCGAGGTGCGGGTCGTTGGCCAGGAGCGGCTTGCCGCTCGCGGTGAGGGTCCCGTCGACCACCCAGTTGTTCGAGCCGAGCCCCTCGGTCCGCGCGCCTCCGGTCAGCAGAGCCCGGACCGAGGGCGACCCTGCCGAGAGCGCCGACAGGAACGCGGCCAGGGCGCTGTCCTGGGCCCCGCCTCCGCCGGCGCGTTCGATCGCGCCGTCACTCCGGGCGGCGGCCGGGGAGGCGCCGGGCCTGGCCGCCGGGCCCGGCGGCGTCCCGCAGCAGGTCGGGTCGGCCGGCGGCGAATCCCGTTCGGCGAGGATGCTCAATCCGCCGGCTGGATACGGCGGCAGCAGCTCCGCCATGCGCTCGGGTCCAACCCGCGCCCGCAGGTCGTGGCGCAGCAGCTCGAACGCATGGTTCTCGCTGAGGTCCCACGCCATCATCTTGATCCAGGCAAGGACGTCGGGGCCGGTCCACGGTTCCGGCTCGAACCGCAGGAGGGCGAACTCCGGCGGCAGCGCGCTGCCGCGGTGGCCGGCAAGAAAGGCGTTCACGCCCCCGACGTAGGCGTCGATCTGGAGCCGCGCGTCGGCAGGCAACCGGTCCCAGGCCGCGTGCGCGGCGCGGCCGAAGCCGACCGTCCTCAGGAATCGATCCTGCGGGACGGTCACCTCGCCGAACACCTCGGACAGACGACCGTGGCCGATGCGGCGCTGAAATTCCATCTGCCACAGCCGGTCCTGCGCGTGCACGTAGCCGAGCCCGAAAAGGGCATCGGCCTTCCGGGACGCAAAGATGTGCGGGATGTCGTCGGCGTCCCGCACGATGTCGACGGGCCCCTCGAGGCCGGCGAGCGCGATCGTGCCGTCGACGACGGGCAACGATCGGCGCGCGTACGCGTAGGCCGCGAATGCGGCGAGCACGACGATCGCCACCAGCAGGGCGAGCGTTTTGACGACGACCCGGCGCATGCCAGAATCATAGTTCACGTGACCAACGACACGCTCCTGAGGTCCACGCTCGATCGGCTGTACGAAGGCTTCAACCATCCCGATTCGGCGACCGATCCGATTCAGATCGTCAGGCGGTTCGAGCGGGCCGACGATCGCGAAGTCGTCGGCTTCTGTGCCGCCGCGCTGGCATTCGGACGGGTGGCGAGCGTGCTGGATTCGATCGAACGCCTGCTGGCTGTCATGGGCCCCCGGCCGGCCGACTACGTCCGCTCCTTCGATCCAACCCGGGACGCCGCGCCATTCGGGGCTCTTGGCCACCGATGGACGCGAGGGCCCGACCTGGTCGCGCTGATCTGGGTGCTCCGGCAGATGCTCGACCGGTCCGGTTCGATTGAGGGCTTCTTCCTGGAAGGCGACGACGGCGCGGCCGAGGACATCGAACCGGCGCTGGACAGCTTCTGCGCGCGCGCGCTCGCGCTCGACCTGCGGCGCGCGTACGGACGCGCGCCCCGCCCATCGGCCCCATCGGCCCGGACCGCCTCCGCCGCAGCAAGGGCGCCGGGCGTCCGCTATTTCTTCCCGCGGCCGTCGGCGGGGAGCGCCTGCAAGCGGCTCAACCTCTTTCTCCGTTGGATGGTCCGGCACGACGCGTTGGATCTTGGCGTCTGGTCACGCGTCTCGCCCGCGCGGCTGGTCGTGCCGCTCGACACGCACGTGATTCGCGTCGGCCGCTGCCTCCGGCTGACGCGGTACGCCAGCCCCGGCTGGCCGATGGCGCGCAACATCACCGTCGCGCTGCGCCGGCTGGACCCGCAGGATCCCGTCAAATACGACTACGCCCTCTGTCACCTCGGGATGATGAACGCGTGCGGATTCAATCGCGCGCAGGGTGACGCGCAGTGTCCGCTGCGCGGCGTCTGCCGGCCACGCGGGCGTACACGGCAACCGTCTCGGCGACCATCCGTTCGACGGTGAAGCGCTCCCGCACGCGCGCCAGCCCCGTCCCGCCGAGCTGATCCCGGAGGGGCTCGTCGGTGAGCAGCCGCACGATGGCGGCGGCCATCGCGTGATGGTCGCGCGGCGGCACGAGCAGCCCGTTCACGCCGTCCTCGACAATCTCCGGGATCCCGCCCGCAGCGGTGGCGACGATGGGTCGGGCGCACGCCATGGCGTCGAGCAGCGACGTGCCGAGCCCCTCGGACACCGAGCTCATGACGAACAGATCGAAGCTCTTGAGGCAGCCGAGCACGTCGGCGCGGAAGCCGGGCAGCAGCACGTGCTTTTCCAGCCGGTAGTCCCGAATCTGCCGGGTGAGCGGGTCGCGGAGCTCACCTTCGCCCAGGATGAGGAAGCGGGCGTCCGGGACGTCGCGGACGACGAGGTGAGCCGCTTCGACCAAGTGGCGCTGACCTTTGTGGGGGACGAGCGCGGCGATGTTGCCGACGACCGGCGCGTGGTGCGGCAGCCAGAACGCCTCGTGCACGTTGACGGGCGGGGTGGCGGCGACGTGATCGACGTCGATCCCTTCGTGCACCGTGACCGTGCGCTCGGCCGGCACCCCGTCGGCGACGAGCATCTTTCGAATGACCTCGGACGCGGCCAGGAAGCAGGCCACCTGGCGATGCTTCCATCGGGAAAACGAGTGGGCCTTCAGATGGAAATCGACGCGGCGCGACGCGACCAGGGGCGGGACGCGGCCGCTCGGGCCGGACCCACCCATCGACAGCGCCAGCGCGGCCATCGCAATCCCGTGGGGATCGTGCGCGTGGATCACGTCGGGCTCGAGCCGCTTGAGCACGCGCGCCAGGCGCCAGGCGGTCGAGAGATCCACCTCGGTACGCGGTGCCAGCGGAATGAGCTCGAGCCCCTCCGACGCGCGCCGCCACAGCTCGCCGTCCGGATGGGCCACGAGCGCGGCGCGATGGCCGATCTCGCGGAGGCCATTGACGGTGAGCAGCACCTGGTTCTGTCCGCCGCGCCACGTCCGCGCCGTATCGATATGGAGGGAAAACATCGTCGGCCGACGATTCAGCGGGGGGCGGAGTCCACGACGGGCGCCGCGATCTCACGTCCGGCCGGCGTGACGGACTGGACGGATTGGCGCTCCCACAGCTTGGCGAACTTCAGGAAGACGTAGTACGCGTTCATCGCGGAGATGATGAAGCCGGGGACCGCGTCGCGGAAGCCGCCCCGCGCGATGTAGTTGCGGAGGAAGGCGAGGGGGGGGTGGCCGACCAGGTGCAGGAGGCGGGCGCGCCGGCCGCTCTCGCGCATCTGGCGCGCCGCCAGCGTAGTGTAGCGGTCGATCGTCTCGAGGTGATCGGCGAGGTCCCGGTAGGCGTAATGCTGGAGCTCGCCGCGGAGGAGGCCGACGGTGCCTTCGAGCGCCATCGCCTCGTGCACGTGCTGGCCGGCCCAGCGGCCCGCGCCGCGATTGTAGAGGCGCAGCTGATGATCCGGGTACCAGTCGGTCGTGCGGATCCACCGGCCGAGATGCCACGTGACGCGCGGCATCCGGAACCCGGCGTGCGCCGGCCGCGCCGAAAGCGCCGCCTGAATCTCGTGGGCGAGCGCGGGGGTCACGCGCTCGTCGGCGTCGAGCGAGAGAATCCAGTCGTGGCTCGCGAGGGACGCGGCGTAGTTCTTCTGTGCCACGTAACCGGCCCACTCGCGCACGACCACCCGGTCGGTGAACCGCCGGGCGATGGCGACGGTGTCGTCGGTGCTCTCGGCATCGACAACGACGAGCTCGTCGGCCCAGGCGACCGACTGCAGGGCCGCCGCGATGTCGGCGGCCTCGTTTCGAGTGATCACGGTGACCGAAAGCTTCGGCACACCGTGGAGTCTACCGCAAGGGCACGGCCTGGACGGCCTCGAAGTCCACGAGCGACTTGTTGTGGTCGGAGATGGCCCGCACTTCGTTGGTGCGCGCCTGCGCCAGATCGCGCTGGGCCTGGAAGACGAAGAAGCTGGTCTCGATGCCGGCCGCGAACTTCTTCTCGACGGCCTCGAGCCGGCGCTCGGCCAGTTCCCGCGCGGCACGCGCGCTGGCGACGCGCTTCTGGTTGGTCTGCACCTGGCGTCCCGCGTCGCGGACCTGGGTCGCCACCTGCAGCTCGAGCTCCCGGAGCCGCGTCTGCGCCTGCGAGTACTGGAGGCGGGCCCGGGCGAGGTTCGCCTCCGACGCGCTGCGGCCGACCGGATAGCCGATCTGCACGCCAACCGTCCAGGTCGGAAACGCGTTCCCGAACACGTCGCCCAGCACCGAGGCGAAACTCTGCTCGGACTGGATGATCCGCGGCGGAGAGGCGCCGCCGGTCGGGAGGGCGTTGAAGTTGATCGGCTGGTATCTCACGCCCCCGACGCCGACGACGCCGTAGGTCACGTTCGCGTTCACTTCCGGCAGGACCTGGTTGCGCAGGTAGCGGACGCCGATGTCGTCCCGTTGCAGCAGGTTCCTGGACTGCTGAATGTCGGTGCGTTCGGTCAAGGCCCGGCGCACGGCCAGGTCGATGTCCACGATCAGCGCCTCGAACGGCGCCGTGTCGGTCGGTTCGATCGTCGTGCTCCAGAAATCGGGCTCGGAGGGGTCGAAGATGAGGGCGCGGAGGCGGTCCTGCGCCTGTTCGATGCCGGCTTCGGCGACAATCACCGACTCGTCGTTCCGCGCGACTTCGGCCTGCGCCTCGACGATGTCGATGGGCGCCATGGTGCCGATCTGGACGCGCTTTTCGTTGTCCGCGAGCAGCCGCTTGGCGAGGTCGAGCGACTGGCGCTGCACCGCGAGGTTGTCGATCTGGAACGCGAAGTCCCAGTACGCGTTCCTCACGTTGCGCATCGTCTGCACGATCGCCGCCCGCAGGTCGACGTCGGAGCCCTCGCGCACTTTCTGGTCGACGGCGAGCTGCTGACGGACGGTGTCGATCTTGAAATTGCGGAGCAGCGGCTGCGTGAACGTGAACGAGAGGTTGGACCGCAACTGCGGATCGAACGTGTTGAAGAAGTTCGTCGACGTCGACCGGCTGTTGTTCCAGCTCACGTTGTAGTTTGCGCCGGTCTGGAGCAGCTGACCGACGCCGAACGACGTTTCGAAGCGCCCGTCGGTGACCTTGTTCTGGCCGCCGGCGAACACGCTGGTTGCCGCGGTGTCGGTCGAGGTGTTGGCGATGTTCGACGTCAGCGTGGGCGCCCAGGCTGCGCGAGTCTGCGCAATCGTCAGATCGTGGATCTGCGGATTGAAGCGCTCGATCTGAATGCCGAGGTTCTGTTCGACGGCGAGCCGGACGGCGTCGTCCACCGACAGCCGGCGGACGGCGGGCGCCGCCTGAGCCGCGTCGTCCGCCAGCGCGGCCGTGGCGAGCGGCCTGGACTGCCCGGACGCGGTGGCGGACACGAGCACGGCCGCAACCGTGACGATGAATCGGAGTCGGGGAAACGCGTGACGCATGGCCGATCGCTCCATCGGAAGGAAGAGAAATCGAGGGTCGTCCAAACAGTAGACGCTTGGCGGGGCCGTTCGGTTCAGCCGACCACCTGTATACTACGGCCGTTTTTCATGATGACGAAGGACGAGCTGGTCGATCTCTTCCGCCGCTCGGGCGCGTTGCTCGACGGACACTTCCACCTCTCGTCCGGCCTGCACAGCGGCGGCTACCTGCAATGCGCGCTGGTGCTGCAGCACCCGGCCGATGCGGAAGCGCTCGGGCGCGCGATCGCGGCGCGCACGCGCGGGCTCCGGCCGACCGTCGTGCTCTCGCCGGCGCTCGGCGGCGTCGTCATCGGCCACGAGGTGGGCCGCGCGCTCGGCGTCCGGCATGTCTTCGTCGAACGGCAGGACGGCGTGCTCACGCTCCGGCGCGGATTCGTGCTGGCCGAAGCCGACCGGGTGCTGGTCGTCGAAGACGTGCTCACGACCGGCGGGTCGACGCGGGAAACCATGCAGGTCGCCGTCGCCGCCGGCGCCCGGGTGGTCGGCGTCGCGTCGATCGTCGACCGGAGCGGCGGCACCGCCCGGTTCGGCGTCCCCTTCGAGTCGCTGCTCGCCGTCTCCTTGCCCACCTACGAGCCCCAGGCGTGTCCGCTCTGCGCGCAGGGCATGTCGGTGATCAAGCCCGGGTCGAGGCCGGTGGCGACGTGAACCGCCGATGTCCACCTACAAGCTCACGATCGCCTACGACGGCACCGACCTGGTCGGGTGGCAGCGTCAGGCGGACGGCACGTCCGTCCAGGGCCTGCTCGAAGCAGCGCTGAGCGAGCTCGACGGCCGTCAGGTCGTCGTGATCGGCGCCGGCCGGACCGATGCCGGCGTCCACGCGCTCGGTCAGGTGGCCGGCTTCTCGATCGACCGCGTCATCGACGCCGCGTCGATCACGCGTGCCCTCAACGCGAAACTCCCTCCGGCGGTCCGCGTGATCGACGCGACGGAGACGCGTGCCGATTTTCACGCCCGCTTCGACGCGCGCGCCAAGACCTACCGCTACCGCATCTGGAACGACGAGGTGCTGAGTCCGTTCGAGCGCGCCTACGCGTGGCACGTACCGGCGCCGCGGCTCGACGTCGAGGCGATGGCCGCGGCCGCCGCGCTGTTCGAGGGGCGGCACGACTTCGCGGCGTTCCAGGCGTCGGGCGCCGCGACGCGGACGACGGAGCGGACGGTGTTCAGCTGTCGCGTCCGCGCCGAGCCGCCCGCAATCATCGCGTGCGAGGTGTCCGGAGACGGCTTCCTGCGCCATATGGTCAGGAACATGATCGGCACGCTGGTCGAGGTCGGGCGGGGGCGCCGTCCGGTGGACTGGGTGGGCCGAGTGCTCACCTCGCGCGATCGCGCGCAGGCGGGGCCGACGGCGCCGGCCGACGGGCTCTTCCTGATGAGCGTCTCGTACGGCGTGGTACAATGAACGTTTCCGACGAAGGGCCCCGAATGTCGCTTGAGCAGCTCCTGGCCGACACTCCGCCAGGATCGCCGGACGAAGCGCTGGCACGCCAGGTCAACTTCGAGCAGCTTCCCGCGCACGTCGCCATCATCATGGACGGCAATGGCCGGTGGGCGGCGCAGCGGCACCTTCAGCGCGTCGAGGGGCACCGCGCCGGGATCGATTCGGTCCGCGATGTCGTCGAGACGTCGGCCCGTCTCGGCATCGGGGTGCTGACGCTCTACGCGTTCTCCGTCGAGAACTGGAAGCGGCCGCGGCCCGAGGTCAATACCCTGATGCTGCTGCTGAAGCGGTACATCCGGCTGGAGTTGGGCTCGCTCCTGAAGAACAACATCCGGTTCCGTGTCATTGGGCGTCCCGACGAGCTCTCCCCCGACATCCAGCAGGAGCTCGAGCTGGCGATCCGGCAGACGGCGGCGAACACCGGCATGCTGTTCAACATCGCCCTGAACTACGGAGGGCGCGCGGAGATCGTCGAAGCGGCGCGCCGCGCGATCGTCGCGCGGGTCTCCCCCGACGACCTCGACGAGCGGCGGTTCAGCGATTTCCTGTATACGGCCGGGCAGCCCGATCCCGATCTGCTGATTCGAACCAGCGGCGAGATGCGCGTCAGCAATTTCCTGCTGTGGCAGATCGCGTACGCCGAGATCTGGGTTACCGAAACGCTGTGGCCCGATTTCCGCCGCCGCGATCTGCTCGAAGCGATTGTCGCCTATCAGAAGCGCGACCGGCGGTACGGCGGCATCAAGCCGTCGCCGGTGGCGCTCGGCGCCAAATGAACGTCCGCCCGCCGGCGCGAGATGGCCGCGGCCGGCGCGTCGAGAGCCCCCGATGACTCGCGTGGTGAGCGGGGCGGCCCTGCTCCTGCTGGCGGTGTCGGTCGTGTGGCTGGCGCCCGCGCTGCTGTTTCTCGCCTTCGCCGAAGCGCTGCTCCTGCTCGCCGTCGTGGAATACGCGGCGCTCGCCCGCGCGAGCGGCATCGCCATTCCGGCCGTGGCCGCCGGCGCGGCCGGCGCGCTCACCTGCGCGGCCTTCGCGCGCGTGGTGTCGGGCCCGCTCGCGACGATTCCGCTCGACGTCGTGCTCATGTCGGCCTTCGTCGCGCTGGGCGGCCTGACGGTCGCGCGGTGGCAGGGAGGGCGCGACGCGCTCGGCGCCGCCGCCGCGGCGCTGTTGCCCGCGCTGTATCTGGGGCTGCCCATCGGCGCCATGGTCGCCATCCGCGAGGCGCGCGGGCGCGAAGCCTTGCTGCTGCTGATGCTGACCGTGTCGGTCAGCGACATCGCGCAGTACTACACCGGGCGCGCGTTCGGGCGGCGCGCGCTCGCGGCGACGATCAGCCCGAAGAAGACGATCGAGGGCGCCATCGGCGGGTTCGTGTTCGGGGGGCTCCTGCTGGCCGCCCTGGGGGCCTGGTGGCTGCCGGCGGTGCCGCTCGCCCTCCGGGCAGCGCTGGGGGTGACCGTGGTCGCGCTCGGCATTACCGGCGATCTGTTCGAGTCGATGCTCAAGCGCAGCGCGGGGGTGAAGGACAGCTCGTCGCTGATCCCCGGGCATGGCGGCGTGCTCGACCGCATCGACGCGCTGCTCTTCGCGGCGCCGGTGTACTACATCGTGATGAAGTACGTGTGAAGCGCATAGCCATTCTCGGTTCCACCGGGTCCATCGGCCAGAGCGCGCTGGCGGTCATCGACGCTCATGCCGATCGGCTCGCGGTCGTCGGGCTCGCGGCGGGCGAGAACGACGGCCGGCTCGCCGAGCAGATCGCGCGCTACCGGCCGCGCGCCGTCGCCATGGCGACCCCGGCGGCGTTCGATCGCCTCAAGCGGGCGGGCCCGTTCGCCGGCGTCGCCTTCGCCGGCGCCGGTCGCGAGGGGCTCGTCGCCATCGCCTCTCATCCCGAGGCGGATCTCGTGCTCTGCGCCTCGTCGGGCACCGAGGGGCTCGAGGCGGTGCTGGCCGCGATCGAACACGGCAAGACCGTCGCGCTCGCCAACAAGGAAGTGCTGGTAATGGCCGGCGGCCTCGTCATGGAGGCGGCGCGCCGGCGCGGAGTGACCATTCTGCCGGTCGACAGCGAACACAACGCCATCCACCAGTGCCTGCATGGACGCCAGCCCTCGGAAGTGAAGCGGCTCGTCCTGACCGCGTCGGGCGGCCCGTTTCGCGGTCGACACGCGTCGGAGCTGTCCGAGGTTTCCGCCGCCGAGGCGCTGAAGCATCCGACGTGGCGCATGGGCCGCAAGATTACGATCGATTCGGCGACGCTCATGAACAAGGGTCTCGAGGTGATCGAGGCGCACTGGCTCTTCGGGGTCGGGGCCAGCCAGATCGACGTCGTCATTCATCCCCAGTCGGTCGTGCATTCGCTGGTGGAGCTCGTGGACGGCTCCCTCATCGCGCAGATGGGCGTGACCGACATGCAGCTGCCGATCCAGTACGCGTTTTCGTATCCCGACCGCTGGCCGGCGCCCCTCCCGTCGCTGGATCTCGCGCGGGCCGGCAGGCTGGAATTCGAGGTGCCCGACACCGAGGTCTTTCCCTGCCTGCGGCTCGCGTACCGCGCGCTCGAAGCGGATCGCAGCCTGCCGGTCGTGCTGAACGCCGCCAACGAGGTCGCCGTGACGCGCTTCCTCGAGGGCCGCCTCGCCTTTACGGCCATCGCCCACGTCATTGAGCGCACGATGGCCGCCCACGAGCCCGCCGAAGTGACGACACTGGCCGGGGTCCGGCGGGTGGATCAATGGGCCCGCGAGTACTCCCGGGAGTTCGCCCGCGGGGTAGAATTGAAGGTCTGAGGTCCAGCCGTTGACCACATTTCTGGCATTTGCCTTTGTTCTCGGCGTGCTCGTGTTCGTGCACGAGCTCGGCCATTTCGTTGCGGCCAAGCGAGTTGGCATCAAGGTTCTCAAGTTCCAGCTCGGCTTCAACCCCACGATCGCCAGCTTCCGCCGCGGCGACACGGAATACGCCATTGGGGCGCTGCCGCTCGGGGGCTACGTCAAGATGGCCGGCGAGCAGCCTGACGACGCCCACACGGGCGGCTCGGACGAGTTCTCGTCGAAGACGAAGTGGGAACGGTTCCAGGTGCTCATCATGGGACCGGTCATGAACCTGATTCTCGCCGTCGTGCTCATGGCCGTCGTCCTGTATCAGGGCGCCCTGGTGCCGGCTTACCAGGATCAGCCTCCCATGGTCGGCGCCGTGGCCGCCGGATCTCCGGCCGAGCAGTCCGACATCCGGCCCGGCGACCTCATTCTCTCCGTCGCCGGCCGTACCGTGTATACGTGGGAGGATTTCTTCATCGCCGTCGGCACGCGGCCCAACCGCGAGGTCGCCATCGCCGTGCTGCGGGACGGCGTCGAGACGACGCGGATGGTGACGCCGGTCCCCGCCCCCGACAGCCGGTTCGAGATCGGTGACATCGGCGCGATGCCCGACGTTCACCCGCGCGTGCCGAGCGTGAACCCCGGCGAACCGGCCGACCGCGCCGGGGTGAAGCCTGGTGACGTCATTCTCGCCGTCGACGGCCAGAACATCACCTTCCCGTCGCAGCTGCGCGAGGCGATTGCAGCGCACCCGGAGCAGACCATCACCCTCTCCATTCTCCGCGGCGAGGAGCGTCTGGACCTCCAGGTGACCCCGGAGCGGCGCGGCGAGACCGGCTGGCTCGGCATCGCGATCGCCGAGGCCACCAAGAGCATCCAGCCGGGGGCGATCGAAGCGATCACCATGAGCGTCGAGCGCAACGTTCAGTTCGCCGGACTCATCTTCGAAACGCTGTGGGGGCTGATCACGCGCGAGACGTCGCCGAAGCAGTTGATGGGCCCGGTGGCTATCGCGCAGCTCTCCGGCGAGTCGGCGCAGCTCGGCTGGATCGCGCTCTTGAGCCTCATGGCCAGCATCAGCTTGAATCTCGGGCTCCTCAACCTGCTGCCCATTCCCGTGCTCGACGGGGGCCACATCTTCATCATGGCGCTGGAGGGCGTGGCGCGGCGCGACTTCAGCATGCGCGTGAAGGAGAAGATGCTGCTCGCGGGGTTCGTGGTGCTGATGATGCTGATGGTGACCGTCATCTACAACGACCTCGCCCGCATCAGCTGGATCGAACGTCTCATGCCCTGGCGCTAGGAGCCTGTCCGAGTAATAGCATGGGTCGCGTTCCGAGCGCCGCGCCGGCAGATGCAAGGCGCCGCGACGCAGGCAATGCGGCACATTGCTGAGGAGCGGCAACGCCGCA
>Ga0326597_10002772_pt1 | contig 25942 bp, 21 predicted proteins | sample RVTome_12_FD_203789 | JGI IMG/M metagenome (GOLD analysis project Ga0326597, IMG submission 203789) | Soil microbial communities from uranium-contaminated site in the Upper Colorado River Basin, Wyoming, United States - RVT100D185 | ecosystem: Environmental > Terrestrial > Soil > Contaminated >... | reverse complement strand
GTCCACGCCCACGCTTTCCCCCCGGTTCTTCCCGGGGGACACGCCATCCGACTTTCACGCCCATTGTGGCGGGTCGAGCTTCTCCCTGGATCAGCCGCCCGCTGATCCTCCCGCCATCCTGCTAGCAATGTCCAAAGGCAGCACTGCGACACTCTGTGTGGTCTCGGCGGACGTCACGCCCACGTGCGCCCGCCGAGACACCTGCAATCCGTTTGTGCTTGCCTTCATGCCGGCCGAGGTTCCTCAGTTTCCCCGGTCAAACCGCAGACTCGTTTCGTCGCGGAGAACCTTCTTTTTCGCTCTCACGCGCGCCTAGTTGATGCTCGCCTGGGCCGCCGTCAGTGCTTCCGAGTGCGCGCGCGTACGCGACAGCCGAATCGTGAACGTTGTACCTTTCCCGAGTTTGCTGTCGACCAAGATCTCTCCACCATGCTGGGCGACGATGCCATAGCTGACCGACAGACCCAGGCCGGTTCCTTCGCCAGCGGGTTTGGTCGTGAAGAACGGATCAAAGATGCGACTGAGATTCTCTTTCTTGATGCCGGTTCCGGTGTCCTGGACAGACGTCTCCACCCAATCGTCTTTTTGGGCCACTCTCAACCTCAATGAACCACCTCTCGGCATCGCCTGGATCGCGTTCTGGATCAGGTTGATGAGCACTTGTTCGATCAGCTGGGCATCGTAGAACGCCATCACACCGCTCTGGGGAAGCTCGGTCGTGACCTTGACGCTCGCCTTGCGAGCCAGATAGTCCGTAAGACGCGCCGAAGTCTCGACCGTGGCGCAGATGTTCTGATACGACAGCTCAGGGCTGGATTGCCTGGCGAATTTCAAGAGGTCGGACACGATCATGTTGGCGCGCACGGCGCTTTCTCGAATCAGCTTGAGCTGGGAGACGATCTCCGGATTCGATTCGAGCTGCTCCTCGACTTCCTCGGCCAGTCCCTTGATGACTCCCAGCGGGTTCTTCACGTCATGCACGATTCCCGCCGTGAGCTGGCCCACCGAGGCGAGTTTCTCCGACTGCACCAGTTGCTGTTGTGCGACCTGAAGACGAGTGTTGGCTACCGCCAGCTCTTGGTTGCGCTCGATGGTCTCGGCGGTAAGACGCGCCGCCTGGGCCGTGCGCCGGCGCAAGCGGAATGTCATCAGATCGAAGACCGCCGCCAGCTGACCGATCTCGTCCTTGCGCTCGATACCGGTCCTCTGGCCCAGGTCGCCGGAGGCGACCGCCAGCGAAACGTCCCGCACTCTGAGGATCGGTCGAGCGATACTCTGCGAGAGCAGATAACCGACGACGATGACCGCCACGGTCCCAAGGGAGAAGATCAGGCTGAACAGGTTGCGGCTCGTGGCCTCGGTCGTGACGATGAAGTTGCTTGGCAGGGCAACACCCAGGACGCCTACCGACTCCTGGCGGACCATCAATGGCGCGTACAGGATCTGGAATCTACGGTCATACAAACTGACCTCGCGTTCGATCGCCGGATCCAGTTCGCTGACCTGGAACGGAGTGAGGTCGAGAATCGCGAATCCGTCTTCGGGCTCGGCCAGGCTGGCGACCATCACCTTGCCTGTCTGGTCGAGGGCGACCAGGTCGGCCAGCGCCTGGGTCTTAAGATCCGTCAAAAGGCTGTCCAGCTTGGTACCAAGCATGAGAACACCGACGATATTCCCATCCGCTCCACGCACCGGCACCGTCGTCGCCAGATAGGGACCGTGAACCGTCTGGATCAGACCGGCGTACTTGTCGCCAAGGACATCTTCTTCACCCTTCAGCGGCTTGGCGATGATCGACAGGCTGGAGAGATCCCCGCCTTCGGAAATGGCATACGTGCCGGCCTGTGGATCCTGCACCAGGCTGATGATCTCTTTCCCTTGTGCATCGACGACGGTCAAGAAATGCGCGTTCGCATTCACCACCAACGGGTACAAGAGTTGCTGCAGCTGGCCGGCGTCCCCGGCGGCGAGCGCTTCGGGTACTCCCTGGGTGAAGGCCATCAGTCTTAGCGTCTCTAGATGTGTTCGCTCCCGCCGGACGAACCCATCCGAGGCGACACGGCCGGCTTCGAGGAGTTGATTGGCGAACCGCTCGCGGACGGAAGAGGTGACCAGCCGAGTGACGACGAAGGTCCCAATCATCGCTGTGATCAATGTCAAGAAGACATAAGGGACCACGAGCTTGATCCGCAAGCTGGAAATCAGATCCATCAAGCGGTTGCCGGCCGGGAGAGTGATGGCGGCCTGGGTGCTCATGTCGAGCGCCTGCTCGGCAGCCTCATCCTCCAGTTCCTCGAGATCGTCGAACATTCCGGCTTGACGGCCTCGTGAACCGTTTGTCGGCAGCAGGGGAACGTTCGGTGTGGGCAGATCAGCCTGTGAGGACATCAGCACCCTCTTTTCTTGCCTCTTCGACCGAAATCTGACCACCCCCGGAGCGTTTGGAGCTATACAGGGCATGATCCGCCGCCAGGATGAGATCGTTCGGTGTGCGGCATCTCCCCCCGAGCTGCGCGATGCCGATGCTCACAGAAACCGTCCGATCCGCCACACGACAGTCCCGGACGCGGGCGAGAACTCGCTTCGCCACCGTCACGGCCTTGATGGCTTCGGTTTCGGGGAGCAGAACGAGGAACTCATCACCACCATAGCGACCGGGTATGTCCGTTTTCCTTAGCTCCAACACCAATGAGCGTGCGACATGCTGTAGCGCCTCATCTCCGGCAGGATGGCCACAGGTATCGTTGATCGTCTTCAATCCATCAAGGTCCAGCAGCAGCACCGAAAGCGGCCGATGATATCGCCTCGCCCGCGCAACTTCCGTATCCAGACATTTATAGAGGCTATGACGATTGGAGATCCCGGTCAATGGATCGGTGGTTGCTTGCTGTTGGGCCCGGGCGAACGAGCGGGCATCATCCCTGGCCAGGAATCCGTGCTTGAGCGCCCGGGAGACCGTGATCTCGAAGACCGTAAGCGACTCGAATGGCTTGGTAAGGTAGTCGAACACCCGGGAGCGCAAGGCCTCCAGTGCAGTCTCGTAGGTTCCCGTCCCTGTGATGACCACTGCCGGCAAGACCGGATCGAGTTGAAGCGCTCGCTGGACGACCTCAAGCCCGTTCTTGCCGGGCATGGAGAGGTCGACAATCAGAAGGTCGAAACTCCCGCTCTGAAGCGCGTCCACCGCCTGGTCCCCGTTTTCCACTTCCACACTCGAGAGACCCATCTTGAGAACCCGGCGCGCCAGCATCGCCCGGAACGCCGGATCATCATCGGCGATCAGGACGCGTGCACCAAGAAGTTCACCATCCCGCGAACGTTCCACTTACACCTCAATCTGTCTCCCGGGTCCTTCCGGGAGACCTGACAGAAGGCATGTCGTATACCCTCACGATCATCGCCCCCCCGGCTCCCTTAAAATCTAATGGTCAATTCGGCTGCTGAACCTTTCAGTTGACCTACAACTCACATGGGAGAAATGGGCTACTCCGCTTTCTCTGCCTCGATCAGGGTGTCAGGAAGTCGGAGGGGGCGATCGCTCGAGGATTCCGGCCGATCAATGGGCCGCACGGACGTAAGATGCTGCTTGACCCGGTACTCAAGTCCTGGCCCACCCCCGACATTCTCCGAGCCCGGGATGGTGCGGCGACTCCGCCGGAACGGACGCCCACTGATCGCCATTCAGCACGGGCGTATGTCGGCACACTTACCGGCCAGATCCTCTAGCGGCGTGGCGAGGGCGGGACAACTGGGAACTCCTGGTGGTCTACCTCTCGCTGGTCTACTCCATCGAGGTGGGGACGGCAGCCTGACGATGGTGAGAATGCACCTCCCGTCCTGGCGGCAACAGGTCTTCCACACGAAGCCGATCGAAGAGGTGGAGAGGAGTTCGGTGGCCCAGATGGCAAGCCGCCTCGATGAGCGCTGCCCAGGCATCAGCGATCGCCTGCTCGAGCCCGACCGGGGACTGGGGCGCCATGTCAATGGTTTCTGGATGGAGATCAGGTCCGTTGGGAGGGGCGCGCTACAATCCCGATCGAGGATCCGGCCGAAGTGTAGATCATCCCCAACGATGCCGGCGGCGGGAGGAGATCTGCCGTGCAGAAACGGACATGCCGGAAGGCATGATCCGCCATCTTCGATTATCTGCGCCGACGCTGATCGAGGTTCATGCCTGATTCAATCGAAAACTGGTTCGAACTCGGGACGGGCAAGCGTTACAAGCCGGACCCCGGCGTGATGCACCTGGCGGAAGTTTCCCCCCTGTGAGATGACCCTCAGGACCGGATCGATGTCGGTGACGATCGACCCGGACACGAGGTGCGCCGCAGTGTCGAGGAGTACGCGGCTCAGCGGGGAACTCGGGCCAACGATCATGACAATCGCCTCAGGCGAGCATAGCGCGAGCAGGTCCTCAAGGGTGTGGTTCACGAAAGCCGCCCCTGTGATCGCTACGACTTCCGCCTTGGGCAGGACGTCGGGCGCAGCGCTTTCCGGCAAGTCGGCGCCGCGCGGAACACGCTCGATGACCTCCAGTTGATCGAGTTTGTTTCTTAGACGCGGAACGAAGGGGAAGTGGCCGATAAGGACGGTCCGCTTTCGCTTACCAATCCGAGCCAGGATCTCTTCCGCGTTTCCCTCACGCCATGCTTGTGGCTCGCGCGGGAGGAGTGCATTGACCGCAGCCACGCCCAGACTGCGAAGCTCGGGCTCCTCCGTGAGGGCGAACTCGGCCAGCTGACGCCCGGGAAGTGACTCCAACTCCCCGGCCTGGGGGACCGCCGGCCGGCGGCCGTGGTTGTGCGGCCGTGCAAGAGTCGAAGCCAGCCCACATCGGAGTTGCCCATCCACCTCTACGACGACTGCAGTCCAATGAAGACCGACTCGCACGTCCACGACAGGGCCCTCGAGCAGCGTGTCCAGGATCTTTCGGATCAATCCCACGTCCTGCCTCCTGCGTTCGCTGGATCAATCTAACGATCCACCGCTCCCTACTTCCTGCCGGGAGAATCCGATTATAAAAGGAAGGCTCCCCTTTCCCTGAGAGCGTGTGAATGAATTGAAAACCCTGACTGACGTCAGGCAGATGCCCCAGGATCGACTAGCCCTTTGACCGATCGGGGCTCTGACCTCACCCCCTGCCCCCGGTAGAATCATCCAGGACGGACCCCGACGAGGGCATCGAGATAGGCGGCCCCTCTCCGCCATGCATCGCCCGAGCGGAAGTCACGCCGCAACGGCGGAGAGGGGGAAATATCCAGGGGAAGGAGGGGGGCGGCTTGGCCGCCCCCCTCCTTCCCAAAAAAACCTCCCGGCATCCTGCCTCCCCTGGCGGCAGGTCAGGGAGCCCCTCGGCGTTGCTCGGGATGAACTCCGCGGAGCGAGGTCGAGTGACGACCTAGCCAAGCTGAGCCTCAGGCCGGGGGAAGGGCCCGCCTGCCCCCATGCAGTTGGCGGGGTTCGCCCCGGAGGTCCTTACGGGGTGGGGCCCAATGCGGATCGCGCGTGGGTGGCTTAGGTGACGGTATATGAATCGTGTGTCAATGGGATTCATTCACGGTCTCTAAGCAGAGAGAGGGCATAAGCCCGCCCCGCCATCTACCCCCTGTGAGACCGCGTGACAAGTGTCACTCTTGTTTCGCCATCCTACGGGGGCGCTAGCTCCAAGCCGGGCGAGCCTCCCCTCCTGCCCCCTGCCAGAAAGGCGCCCAGGCGAGGGCAACCATTTGGACAGAGATCTCGCTCTTTTTGGGCTTGATCGTGATCGTCTCCAGGGTTTCCGTCAGAGGATCGAGCTTCGACTCCATCTCCTCAGTCATCGCCTTGAATTCAGCATCGAGGTCTGCAAGTTCCTGCTGAATAGTCTCTACCGTCTCCTTGGCCCGCCCGATATCTTGCTGTTCCTTGAGCGAGCGGCTGGCGCCGCGCGCCGCCGTCGTTGCCCTCCCCAACGTCGATGTACCGAGCACTTTTCTACCGGCGAAGGCCCCCAGCAGCGTAGCCCCAACTGAGATTGCGGTCTGAACTTGTTGGTGCTTGGCTTGCTCAGCCTCCCTTTCCACAGTCTGCTGGGCGCGCCTGAGGCGCTCCTGCCTTGACGCAAGCTTCGGGGCGTACTTCTGGCGGAGCTTCTCCACCGCTTCGTCACGCCGCTCTCGGGCAGATTGTTGCAGCCGGACCCTGAAGTCGCGCTCGGCTTCGCCTGGCATTGAAACCTCGCCCAAACTTGGACTCTTGAACAGCTCCAGCTTCTGACTCCCGTACAGCCAGGCCACGAAATCCTTGGACCAGGCCGTGTAGTTTTTTGCCTTGGCTGCTGCTTGGGGGAGCTCTGCATACTGACCTGCCCCAGGCGCCGATTTCTCCAAATCCGAAAGGTCCACACCCGCCTCTCGAGCAGCCTCCCAGCTAACCGGGATCGCCTCATCCGTAACCTCAGTCAAATACGCCACGTCCCGCGTTTGCTCCACCCCCGTCTTGGTGTTTGTGAAGTTCAACTTGGCGGAGCCAAGGATTGCAGGCTGGTATACAAGCGTACTTCCGGATGGGCCGCTGCCTCGCGCGGGGATAAAGAACTGGGGGACGTCGGGGGGTATCGGCGCCGGCGCGCCTACGACTCCAACGCTGCCCCCCGCCGCAACCGCAGCCGCCCCAGCACCACCCGGTTGGAGTGCATCTCGAGGGAGCCCACCAGAAGCCTGGGCGGGATGCGCAGCTTTCACCGGATCCATCAGCACCTTGATCTGATCGCGGGTCAGCGGTCCGCGCAGGTAGGACATCGCCCAGCGCGTTTGAAACACTTCAGGTGCATCCTCGTGTGTGTTGTTTAAAAGGAAGATGCGTGAGCCCAGGCCTGCCAGGATTTGTTCCATCCGCTGGCGGTCGAAGTTGGCAGCGGCTGTGGCGGCCGCCCCTTCCAGGCCTTCCAGCACCCGCGCCTTATCACGTTCCGTTTGCAGCCGCCCTATGAACCAAGTCCCGGCGTTGGATAACCCCTTGTAGTCGAGGTCCACCGGGTTCTGAGTGGCCAAGAGAACTCCAAGCCCGAAGGCCCGGGCCTGCTTGAGCAGCGTAATAAGCGGCGCTTTCGACGGCGGATTCGCAACTGGTGGAAAGAAGCCGAAGATCTCGTCCATGTAGAGCAAGGCGCGCAGGCTGGTCGTGCCCGATTGATTACGCATCCAGCCCAACACCTGCGTCAAGAGAAGCGAAACGAAGAACATGCGCTCGGGGTCATTCAAATGGGCAATGGAAAAGATGGATACTCGGGGTTTGCCAGCCCCGGTGTGCAGCATCTGAGCGATGTCCAGCGCCTCCCCCTCCATCCAAGCGCTGAAGCCTGGAGCCGCCAGCATGTTGTTGAGCGCCATCACCAGCCCGAACCTGTCTTTAGAAGGATAGAAGGATTCCAGATCCAGAACCCCGATCTTGTCTACCGGCGGCGACTGGACTTGCTGAATAAGTCCGGCCAAATCCAGTTCCTGACCTTGCTTCCAGGCTTTGTCCAGAATCGTCGACAGCAAAATGTGTTCGCGGCTCTGCATGGGGTCAGCCTCGATCCCCATCAATCCAAGCAAACTCGTCGCGGTCGTAGTTATGCGCTCCTGAAGCAACTCGCTATCTTCCAGGATTGCCCGACCAGGAGCTGAAAAAGATTTGAGGATGGAGACCGGCAGTCCGGCGCTGCTGCCGGGGGTGTAGATCACGACCTCAGCCGAATCCCGTAATCGCCGGATGCGGTCTCCACTCTGCCCCCAATCGGCCAACCCCTTCTTCCACAACTCAGCCTGCTGATCAGCGAACTCTTGCGCCGATAACCCTTTCTTGCGTGCGTCTTCCGTGTTGATCCACGGAAGGAAGTCCTGCCCCCGTAACTCGGGGAAAGTCAACATCAGATTGGGAAGGTCGCCCTTGGGATCGATGACAATCGACGGGATGCCATCGATCGCCGCTTCCTCGAGGATGGAAATGCACAGGCCGGTCTTGCCGCTGCCTGTCATCCCGACACAGACCGCGTGAGTGACTAGGTCCTTGGAGTCATATAGGAGTAGGCCTTCCATCGCCTTCTGTTTCTCAAGCGAGTAAGGTCGGCCCAAGTAGAACGCTCCCAGTTTCTCGTAGTCTTCCATGGTCTGGTTCTCCTCATAGGAATATGGTTGCAGGGAATCCCCGGTGGTGGCCCGCCAGGCTTTCGGGCCACTTCGCCCACGGAGAATTAATAAGATCGAAGTCTTGCTTTGAATGGCTAGCGGAATACATACGTCGTTCGCCACATCTATCTTATCATCTACAACCTCGCTCGAACTATGGGGATGTGGCCCGGCGGCCAACTGTGAAGCGCTTGCTTTGTGGAGCCAGCAGAATGCTCTGGTCGCGCACTCGAATGCTGCCGGACAGCACGATTCAATTGAGGGCCGCGATCGGTCTGGTTGTCCCGATTGGCTTCATGCCGACTCGTAAGGCCGGCCCACCGGTCTCCGACGTGGTCCCATCGCACTCTCCAGCCTAGTTCGTGGCGTCGGCTTCCTCGAAAAGCCTAAGAAACTCCTGAAGGTACGACTGCGCCAGTCCTGTGTCGTGGATGATGAGCACATTCTCATCGTTTCGCTCCTCGGCGCTGATGGTGAAATTGTACGAACCCGTGATGACGGTCTCTTGATCGATGATCAAGAACTTATGGTGCATGTTGAAGGGGTTCCCATCCGGGCGCACTTCGAGTCCTGAGGCACGCAAGTTCTCGTACTCGCTCCCCGAACCGCTCGCCTGACTCGTCTCCATAACGCCACGGACCCGTACGCCCCGACCTGCAGCGGCCAGAATGTGATCGGCGAGGGCGTCCGAGGTGAAGCTGAAGGCGGCGAACTCAAGGCTGGTTTGGGCGCCGTCGATCAGGCTGATGATCCGTTCGACAACGCCATCGTCAGGCGAGAACAGCACCTCGACGGGCACTCCAGCAACGGTCAGCCGGCCCTGCGGGGTGTCTTCCGAGGAGAGCGCTCCGAAACGATCCTCAACGAACATCTCGTCGAACTCTCGGGTGAAGTCCTTCGCCAACCCGGCAGAGGCAATCCGGAGCAGATTGTTGTCGTCGTGAAGAGCCGCGCCGACGGTCAAGTTCATCGAGCCGCTCCAAACCTCAGCTCCGTCAATGACGACGAACTTGTGGTGCATCAACGCGGGTCGGTTGTCCTGCCGAAGCGGAATCCCCGCGCCGAGCAGGGCCTGGACCTCAGGTTCGGAGGCGTTGTCGCTCTCGATGATCAGCCGCACATTGACGCCGCGCTGATCCGCTCGAAGCAGGGCGTCGGTGACGCTTCCGAGGTTCAATGCGTACACGGCGATGTCGACCGAACGTCCCGCTTGATCGATCGCCTTTGTCAGCTCAGCCTCGATCCCCGGCGCTCGATTCGTGCGGCCGGCCGCCTGGGGCGCTGTGAAGTAGACCCAGATCCCTTCGGGCCCTGCCGGTTCAGGTGCCGCGCCGGGCGGTGAGGTCGAGCTGGGCAGCCTGAACCAGAAGGCCAGGAATAGTCCGACCAAGAGAACGACGGCGAGGCTGGGGCCGACAGGGAGCCCTGCCCGCGCCTCTGGGGAACCAACGCGTACCTCGGACGTCAGCCTCTGATCGGCAATCCCAATCTTCCCGAACCCCTCGTCGTCCGGATCCATCTCTCCCCCTTTGAGCTTGCTCTGTCAACCGAGGTTCAATGCTTGCGCAGCCGGCCTATCGGAGAACCGCTGTCGTCAAATGGGCCTTCTCGGGTCTTCGTCTAGTGAGGGTCCCGCTTCAAGATGCCACCGGTTTCGGTCCGGCGGTCATCCTCAGTCCAGCTTATCACGTTCGACAAGCCTCGCGATCACAGGCGCGGGACCCGGCGCGCGGCCCGTCTTGGGCACCGCTTGACCTTGTTGCGTTATGTAAGGTTCCGGCCGGAGGCCGCATCCCAACCAACGACCAACCCTGGCGCGTGCCTCTCCGCCAATCGCGAAGCGAGTGCCAGGTATAGGGATGCCTCTCTCCGCGATCCCAACCGATGGTGGTGTCGCGCCGGATCATCGTCAATCCTGACCCATTTCAACGTCTCGATTTGGGGCCCTTGCACCCCCCTGGCGCATTTTTCTCAATCTGCTGTAAAATACCGGGCTGAGGCACTGCGGGAGCAACGAAAGTCGAAAAACTGAAGGAGGAATCCATGGCAAAAGCCGCAAAGAAGAGCACAAGAAAGACGGCGAAGAAGACGACCAGGAAGTCAACCAAGAAGGCCACCAAGAAGACGGCGAAGAAGGCTGCCCGCAAGACAGTCCGCCGAGTCTCTCGCTCGACCGCAAAGAAGAGCGTGAGAAAGGCTTCCAAGAAGACATCCCGGTCAACCGCCAAGAAGACGGTGAAGCGCGCCGCCAAGAAGACTACCCGGCGCCGGACAGCCAAGAAGACGGCGAAGCGCGCCGCCAAGAAGACCACCCGGCGAGCGGCCAAGAAGACCGCCAAGCGCACCGTCCGTAAGAGCACGCGACGCCGAGCGGCCAAGAAGACCGCCAAGCGGGCCGCTAAGAAGACGACCCGGCGCCGAGCGGCCAAGAAGACCGCCAAGCGAGCGGCCAAGAAGACCACCAAGCGAGCGGCCAAGAAGACCACCAAGCGCGCCGCCAAGAAGACCGCCAAGCGAGCGGCCAAGAAGACCGCCAAGCGAGCGGCCAAGAAGACCACCAAGCGGGCAGCCAAGAAGACCGCCAAGCGAGCGGCCAAGAAGACCACCAAGCGGGCGGCTAAGAAGGCCGCCAAGAAGCCCGCAGCTAAGAAGGCCGCCAAGAAGGCGGCCAAGCCGGCAGCCAAGCCTCAGGCACCGGCTAAGGTAGCCCGCCCAGCTGCACGACCGGCTCCCGCAGCCCCAAGACCCGCAGCTCCGTCCGTTTCCCGTCCGAAGCCAGCACTGAAAACCAAGGCCACACATACGGTGGCCAGCGGCGAGAGCCTCCGCCTGATTGCACTTCGATACTACGGCCCAGGCGGCCAGGAGAACTGGCGAGCGATCTACGAGGCCAACAAGGATGTCATCGGGGATAACCCCTACTTCTTGAAGCCTGGCCAGACGTTGAAGATCCCCGAGGTCTAGCGGGCGAGCACCAAAGACGCAACAGCCCCCCATCGACGGGGGGCTGTCGCGTTAACGGGTGCGCTCATCTGGGTCAACCTGTCCGCAATCCCTCAAGGATCTGGCGCGAGAGCCCTGGCCCCCGGTAGACCAGCCCGGTAAAGATCTGGACCAACGAAGCGCCGGCGTCGAGTTTCGCCCTGGCATCCTCTGGGCTGAAAACTCCGCCTACCCCAATGATCGGAAGCCGGCCACCAGTGAGCCGACCGGCCAGCGCGATTAGAGCCGTCGACCGGTCCCGGAGGGGGACCCCGCTCAAGCCTCCCGAAACGGATTCTTCCGGGTCGAGCAGGCCTCCTCGGGCCAGGCTGGTGTTGGCGATGATCACCCCGTCCAGGCCGGATCCAAGAATGGCGCCGCACGCCTGATCCAGGGCGGCCTCTGACAGATCAGGGGCGAGTTTCGTCAAGATCGGAGTGTAGCCTCGGCCGGCCCGCTGGTGAGCCTCGCGTCCGGCAGAAAGCTCGGACAGCAGGCTCTCCAACCTCTCCCGTGCCTGCAGCTCTCGTAGCCCCGGTGTATTCGGGGACGACACATTCACGGCCAGGTAGTCAGCCGCGTCATAAAACGTATCGAGCATGGCCAGGTAATCTCCAGAGGCCTCTTCGACGGGGGTGTTCACCCCTTTGCCGATACTCACCCCAAGGATGACTTCATTTGGCCGAGGCAGGCGGAGACGCTCCACGAGCCGTTGGGCTCCGGCGTTGGGAAAACCCATGCGATTGATCAAGGCTTGATCTTGTCTCAAGCGGAAGACTCGCGGGCGAGGATTCCCGGGTTGAGCTAGGGGCGTCACCGTCCCTAGCTCGATATGGCCGAACCCAAGGCAGGCCAGACCACGGACGGCCGTGCCGTCCTTGTCATACCCCGCCGCCAGCCCCAATGGGTTGGGGAACTCGAGACCGAACGCGCGGACAGCAGACTGCCTCTCAACACGGAAGGAACGCCGGAGAGCCAATCGGAGGATCCGCGACGAACCTGCCATACTCAGGATTCGCAGGGTCAGGTTGTGGGCTCGCTCGGGATCGAGCCGAAAGAGGGCCGGCCGAAGCCACTCGTAGAGGTTCATCCCCCCGTGCCGGCCGGGCGCGAACGCCTGATGAATCTCTTCACCTCGTTCACCTGCTCGCGGCTGAGCCGGCCCCTCAGTCCCCAGTAGTCCACGAGATCGTCCATCTTCATGACAGCGTGGAGCTTGTAGCCCGAGGCGGCCAGTGCTTCAGATGCCCCGCTCTCCCGGTCGATCAGGACGACGACGTCCCGAACGCGCAGGCCGGCTTCCTCCAGCCTTCGAATCGCCTCGAACTTGCTCTCGCCGGTGGTTGCCAGGTCGTCGACGACCACGACCGTCTCGCCGGCGATGAAGGCGCCTTCCACGGCACGCTTCCGCCCGTGCTCTTTCACCTCCCTGCGCGGATAGACCATCGGTTGTCCCAGCTGCAGGGCAATGGCCGTCCCGATCGGGAGGGCAGCGTAGGGCAGCGGCGCCAGCCGATCGTACGCGAGTCTTTGAAGATGCGGTGTGTAAGCGGCGGCCGCTCGCGCCAGCAGAGCCGGCGTCGACGCCAACAGCCGCAGGTCAAAATAGACCGGCGATACCAGGCCAGACTTGAGCACAAACTGCCCGAACTTCACACAGCCGGTCTCAAACAGAGCGTCGGCCAGTTCCTCCAACTCCGGAGATAGGTCAGTCTGCGGCGTGGACCTGAGCTCCCGCCTGACCATGTTGATCTCTGCTCGAAGTCTCTCAGCCGCCTGGCGGATATCGGGAGCAGACGCCAGGGAGCGCGAGACATTGATCAGCATCCCCATTCCATCCTCGCGCAGCCCTGAGCGCAAGGCGGAGCGCAGGTCGCCCCCCTGCGCTCCGACACCCGGGGCCAGGAACCATAGGTCCGGCGCGGCTGCCCGCACGGCGGCCAGGATGCGCGGATCGGTGGCCGAGACCACCAATCCCAGGTTGTCCTTCTCGCTCCAGCCGGCGGCGAGTCGGGCGAGGTACAGGTAGAGCGGAAGGCCGGTGTGCGTAATGACGGCTTGTAGAGCGTCGGCCCCGGGATTGGATGTGCGGCACAACAGAAAGATCCCGTGATCGGGGTCCTCCAGTAAGGGCTGCAGGGCGTCTTGCCCCAGAAACGGGTTAGCCGTGATGGCATCGACGCCCAGCGCCTCGAATGCGGCCCTGGCATATGCTCTGGTCGTCGACGGGATGTCGCCTCGCTTGGCGTCGAGGATGACAGGCGTTCCATCGGGCACGGCGGCGACGACTTGCTCCAGCGCCCGCCAGCCGTCACTTCCATAGGCCTCGAAAAACGCGGCGTTCGGCTTGAACGCCGCGGCTTGTTCGGCGGTGGCCTCGATCAGCCTCAGGCAGAAATCCAACGCACCTTGCGGACCGGCCTCGCCCAGGAGTTCCGGATGCGGGTCAAGGCCGACGCAGAGCAGGGAGTCCTTAGCCTTCGCACTGGATGTCAGAGATGAAATGAACGACACGTGTCAGGCTTTTCCCAGGACCATTGCCAGAAGGGCCATCCGGACGTACAGTCCGTACTCCATCTGGCGGAAGTAGGCTGCGCGAGGGTCCTGGTCGACCTCCATGCTGATCTCGCCCACACGAGGGAGTGGGTGCATGACGATCATCTCTTGCTTGGCGCCTTTCAATGTATCCGGCGTGATCACATAGGCGCCCTTGACGCGATCGTAATCCTCGGGACTCTCGAAGCGCTCTTTCTGCACGCGTGTGACGTACAACACATCCGTATCTCCAAAGGCATCTTCAAGTCGAGGGTACTCCGACTGGGACACACCTTTGGCCTTAAGCTCTGCGACCAGCTCCGACGGCATTCTCAGGATTTCGGGAGAAACGTAATTCAGGTGGACTCTATAGAGGGAGAGCAACCGAGCCAGCGAGTGGACTGTGCGTCCATACTTCAGATCACCGAGCATCGTGACGGTCAGGCCGTCGACCTTGCCCAGCTCCTCGAGGATCGTGAACAGATCAAGTAATGCCTGCGTCGGATGCTCACCGATCCCGTCCCCGGCGTTGATGATCGGCTTGCGCGCATACCGTGCGGCCTCCGCCGAGGCTCCGACCTCAGGATGGCGTAGCACGATAACATCTGCGTAACACTCGAGCGTGCGGACGGTATCCGGAAGCGACTCGCCCTTGGCGACCGATGAGTATCGAACCTCGTTGATGGGGATCACACTTCCTCCGAGCCGTTCCATGGCCGAGGTGAACGAGGAGGAGGTGCGCGTCGACGGCTCATAGAAGAGGTTGGCCAGGATCTTTCCTTTGAGGAGGTCGAACGTACCCACACGCTCGACCATTGCCCGCATTTCCTTCGCCACGCCGAAGATGTATTCAAGATCGCTCCGCTCGAACTGCGACACGGAGAGGACGTCCTTGCCGTAGAAACGCGCTTCCCTGCGGTCTCCAAGGGGAAGGTGCGGGCTCGACGCTCGACGTTCATTGGCCGGGACAAAGGTCGCCATAGATACCTCCTATGATGTATGAATCGGTTGGACGTAGAACAGATCTCGCCCCGACCCGCAAGGCGCCAGGACCTCTCCATCTTCGAAAGCGGTCCGACCTCGCAATCTGACATGGCGGACAACCCCGCGGAGCAGCATACCTTCGAAAGGCGACCAGCCGCAGCGCGAGCGCAGATCCTCCGCCCGCACAAGCCAGGTCGCATGCTCATCGACAATCACATCTGTCTCGAGCTGCTGGGTCAAATGGAAGATCCGTCGCGGGTTGGTGTACATTCGCTGTATCAGATCGTCCAGGGTCAGCCGGCCATCCTCGACGGCGCCCAACCACAGCCCCAAAGCGGTCTCCAGGCCGGGGAAACCTGGCGGTGGCTCTGGCCCGTCCTTCTCGGCCGTCGTGTGTGGAGCGTGATCGGTGGCAAAGCAATCGATCACTGCCAAGTTCTCCCACAGGGCGTGCTGATCGTCGCGGCTGGCGAGCCTTGGGCGGACCTCGCCCCGCCCAGGCCCGAGGTGGGGAAGATCCTCTTGAGTGAGAAACATGTGATGGGGCGTGACTTCGCATGAGATCTTGATGCCTTTCTCTTTGGCGGCCCGGATGAGCAAGATCTCCTCTTTCCGGCTGACATGACAGATATGCACGGGGCGATCGTGGAGAGCGGCGAGGAGGATCACGGCCGCCAGGTTGCGGCCCTCGGCATGGGCCGCGATAGGACGCGCCCTTGGCCAGCTGTGGAAGTGTTGCAGGAGAACCGCCAGCCCTTCCAGGCGCAAAGGCCCGTAGGTCTGGTCGAGGTACATCTTCATCCCGCATACACCCGCTGCGACGTCGGTTGAGGTGGCTGTATTGTCGGGGCCCGCCCCGAGGAATAGGCCGAAGTCGCAACGCGCCTTGGCCTTGGCCGCTTTCCGGGCGAGGGTCAGGCTGGGAGAGTCGATCAAGGGAGGGGCTGTGTTGGGCATGGCCAGCACCAGCGTGAAGCCTCCGACCAGCGCCGCCGCCGTCCCCGTGTCGAAGTCCTCCTTGTGGGCGGCCCCCGGCTCGCGCAGGTGAACGTGAGGGTCGATCAGGCCTGGGAGGGAGATCATCGAGTCTCCTCTCGGCTGGGACGGATCGAGACTGGCGAGGGCAAGCCTTCTGCCCCCACCCCCTCCATCCCCCTCCCCCGGCCTGTGACTGCCTTCCATCCTTCGGGTCTTTGCCGGGGGAGGGGGAAGAGTCTTCTCGGAGGGAAGGGGGCGGCAGAGCCGCCCCCTTCCCTCCGAATACTCCTCCCCCCTCTCCGCCGTGTGGCCCCAGCAAGGCCGCGGCGCTGCAAGGCGGAGAGGGGGGTAAGGGGGGTGAGGCCAATGCTCCTCCCGACCCCAGAAGATGAAGTCGGCCGTCTGGATCTGGCGCTCAAGAACTCTCGCCTCGGGCCCAAGAAGCATCCCTTCATCCCTCTCTGAGGAGGGTCTTGGCACCAGGCAAAAAAAGAGAGCCTTTCGGCTCTTGGTCTGGGGCAGAAAAAGGCCCGCTGTGAGGCACTGGCCTCGTGGCAGGCAGCTGAAGGCACTGGAATTGCTCGAGAACGCATAGGTTATTCCGCGGCATTATAGGACAAAGACCCCGCGTGTCAAGCATCGCATCACTTAAAGAATTCGGCCCGCTGCGCGGGCCACTCACCTGCATGAAGAACCAGCCAGGAGCTTTTCGAGCGATGAATTGACTGGGCCGCGACCTGTCTAGCCCAAGGCCGCCAGTTGGACTCGGGTGGCGGACAAGCGATCGCGCAAGGCGATCGCCACCTGGGTCATCATTTGGTATCCATACGTCGGATTCGCCTGGCAGATGCCCCGCAAACCCTCGGCCTCGATCTCGATGACCAGCCCATCCTTGCGGGCAATGCCGGTCGCCGTGAGGCGGTGGGGCTCCAGCAGCGCTGACCATGCCATGAGGTCACCCTCCACCAGGGTGTCAACCGTGACGTCCCTATCATCCCCAAGACGGTAAACGATGTCCACCTCACCTGCGTCGAGAAGCATCAGCTTGGTTGCCGTGGCGCCTTCCTCGACCAGCCGCTCGCCTGCCTTGAAGGGTCGCTCGCGGGCCAACATGGCGACCGACTTGAGCATTTCGTCGGGTGCCCCGGCGCAGTGCGGATAGCGGCGAAGACGTTCGGGTGAAATCATGGTTCTCCTCTTTCTCCTTGCAGTTCATCCAGGATCATGCGGACGGCTCTGGGGATCGCCGCCTCAACTTCAGGCGTAAGACTCTCCTCGAACAATAGCACATCACAAGCTTCAATTCCAATCAGGGTGATGCCATCATCGGCTGGAAGGCGCGCGCCTGCCTGGCGGCCGAGATCCAGAGCCGTTCGAAGATTGGCGTCATGCGCCGATGCACTGTGTTGGGTGGGGATCCCGTCCGGCGCCAGCCGATGAACCGTGCCTGGCCTGGCCCCGGTGCAGATCGCGTCGACGATAACGGCTTTGTCGAAACCAATCAGGCGCTCCATCAACCGCAGACCGCCGCGATAGTCTTCATCGACTTCGACGCCCGGCCTCCCGCGAAGCAACGGCCGGAGCCGGCGGGCGACGTGCAGCCCGACGGCATCGTCCCGAAGGAGCGGGTTCCCCAGACCCAGAACGAGCGTCTTCATGCAAGGGGCAGCTCCCGGTGGCTCGGGAGCCGCCCGGCCTCCGATCGACTAGTCCAGATTCTTACTCAGGCGCTCGATCACCGTTCCGTCGGGCGCATGCAGCGTGACTTCGAGCGGCATCTGGCCTGGAAGCGTGTGCGTGGCGCAGGCCATGCAGGGATCGTAGGCCCGAAAGCCCATCTCGATCGTGTTCAGCAAGCCTTCGGTGACGACAGAGCCTTTGGTGATCAGCCCTTGGGCGGCTTTCTTGACCGACATGTTGATCGCGGCGTTGTTGTTCGTCGTGCCGACGATCAGGTTGACCCTTGTCAGGATCCCGCGCTCGTCAGTCCAGTAGTGGTGCGTCAATGTGCCGCGCGGGGCCTCGACGCACCCGACGCCTTCATCCGGGGTTTGGGTCGGCAGGACACGGAAGGTCTCGCCGGTGATCTCAGGATCTTTAGCCAGTTCAACCCAACGCTCGGCGGCATACTGGAGCTCCACCAGGCGTGCCCAGTGGGTCGCCAGCGTGTGGTTGACCGGCTTGCCGCCGAGGACTTCATACATCCGCTCATATTCGGCCTGGGCCAGCGGCGTGGCCATGCCATCCGCGGCGTTGAGGCGCGACAGAGGTGTTGCCTTGTACACGCCCGAGTCGACTCCATCGGTGAACCCCTTCCAGCCGATCTTCTTCAGGTAGGGGAATTTGAGATACGACCAGGGTTCGACATGCTCGGCGACGTACTCCTGATAGTCCTTGGCGTGGTATTTGGCGTGCTCTTTGCCATCCGGGCCGACGATGCGGATCATGCCGTCATAGAAGTTGACATGATTGTTGGCGTCGACGGTGCCCATGTTGTAGGTCTTGTGCACGAAGGCGTCGTTCTTGATAAGGTCCACATAGGTGGAGTTGCCAAGAACGATGTCGTTGAAGAGCTGGATCGAGAACTTGGCGAATTCGACGGCGTCAAGCCCCAGGCGTTCGATTTCTTCCCGCTGTTCCTCGGTGATTCCACGGCTGACGCCGCCCGGCAGGCCCCAGTTGGGATGCACCGGACGCCCACCAATCATCTTGATCAGATGATGGCCGTCGCGGCGCATCTTGAGGACCTTGCCGGCGATGTCCATCCCGACCTTCTTGATGATCCCCAGGATGTTCCGCTCCGCCACAGGCGCATCCGGGCCCATGACGAAATCCGGGCCGCCCAGCGCGTAGAAGTGGGTCGTGTGGTCCGTGGCATAAAAGATGCTGTAGAAGAGCTCGCGCAGCTTCTTGGCTGTCGGCGGCGGATCGACGTGGAACAGTGCATCGAGGGCCTTGGTCGAGGCCATGTGGTGGGCCTCGGGACACACGCCGCAAATCCGGTCAGTGATATTGGGCATGTCCTCAGCCTGGCGGCCGATGCAGAAGCGCTCGAAGCCGCGCAGCTCAGGCACCTGGAGATAGGCGTTGGCGACCTCTCCCTCTTCGGTGAGGAAGATGTCGATCTTCCCGTGGCCTTCGAGTCGGGTGATAGGATCGATGGATATTCGGTTCATCTTCCGCACCTCTTCTCAGGCCGTCTCGGCCATACGAGAATACCCGTTGCCGGCCAGCGATTTCCTTCTAAGCAGACTGTTCGCCAGGCCAAAGCGGTAGAAGCTCCCTATCGGATCGGGGATGCCTTCCTGAATGATCCGGTCGATCTCATCCGGATCCTGCGAGTCGATCACCGAGGCCAGTGCGGTCATCATGCGCGCCCCGAAGTCGACCACACCGTCGTTCGGCCCATAGCATCCGATACATGGAGAGCCGACCGTCGGACACAGCGCCTCGCAACCCGCTCGAGTGGCGATACCGCAGCACACCAGGCCTTGCTCGAGCAGGCACGTCTCCGGATCGGGGATAATCTCCCAGGTCCGCTTGAACTCCTTGATCTTCTTTTCGTTGCGGGTTCGAGGGCAGGTGTCACACACCGTTGTCTGGGCGCCGATGACGCTCCCCGGTGCAGGGAGCTGTCCCGTCAGGATGGCGACAATAGCGTCCCAGATGCGATCGGCCTCCGGCGGGCAGCCAGGCAGGTAGTAATCCACATCGACCGACTGCCCCAACGTCTTGACCGTGTTGTAGAACATCGGCAGGTGAAGTATGCCTTCAGCAACTTCGGTTTCTGTCTGAGGCCGGATCCCATCCGGATTGTCGGTGCTGGGAGTATCGTGGTAGGCCGTCTGGAAGATCTCTTCGCGGGTGTTCAGATTGGCCAGGGCCGGGATGCACCCCTCGGCCGCGCACGAGCCGAAGGCCACCAGGACCTCCGATTTCTGACGCAACAGCTGGGCCATGTATTCCTGTTCGCTGGTGCGGATGGCGCCGTTGAACAGACACAGATCGATGCTCTTGTCCGGCATCTTCTCGATGTCCCGGACTTTGCCGTCCATCACGCAAGGCCAGAAGACGATGTCGAAGGCCTCGGCCACTTTGAGGATCTTGTCGTCGATCCCCAGGACGGCGATCTCGCAGCCACCGCAGGAGGCAGCCCAGTAGAGCGCCAGCTTACCTTTTTCAGTTGTAGGTGCTCCACCATCTGTCATGCCGGCACCTCCATCGCCTCGGCGTGCTCGCTGGGCAGAGCCTGGATGGCTTCCTGGGCTCCCTCGTCATCCATCCAGTTCCCCGACCAATGAAGTGGGCCGAGCTTCCGGACTTGATCAACCATCTCATTGATCGCCGACGCAAGAAGCGCACCTTCGCCGGCGGAGGCCCACTGCAGCCGGACGCGTTCTTCCTCGATCCCCAGGGCGCGCAGCGTGTGCTTGAGCATCTTGAACCGGCGGATGGTCTTGTAGTTCTGCTCGATGTAGTGGCACTCGCCCGGGTGGCAGCCGGCGAGCATTACGCCGTCTGCGCCTAAAGAGAGTGCCTTCAGGACGAATGTGGGATCGACGCGGCCGCTGCACATGACACGGATGATGCGGACGTTCGGCTCGTACTTCATCCGGGCCGTGCCCGCCAGATCCGCCGCCCGGTAGGAGCACCAGTTGCAGAGGAAGCCGACGATCTTGGGTTCGAAATCAGATTCGGTCATGGTCTCTTCCTCCCGCTATGCCGGTTCCAATACCGGCTGGGGGCTCTTGGCGGTCGCGCCATTGCTGCCGATAACGTCGTAGAGCAGACCTTCCATCTCGGCGAAGATCTGATCATTGGTGAAGTGAGCGCCGCTAATCGCCTGGGCCGGACAGGCAGCCACGCACGTGCCACAACCCTTGCACAGCGCCGCGTTAATGTAGCTGACCTCCTTGTCCTCCAGGTACTCGATCGCGTTGAACGGGCAGAGGTTATTGCAGATGCGGCACCCGGAGCAGCGCGCCTCCTCGATTGAAGCGACGATGGGCTCGATCAGGACCGTTCCTTTCGCGATCATGCCCTGCACCCGGGCCGCCGCCGCCGCGCCCTGGGTGACCGAGTCGGGGATGTCTTTCGGACCCTGGCACGTGCCAGCGATGAACACGCCGTCGGTCATCGTGGCCACCGGGTCGAGCTTGGGGTGGCGCTCGGTGAACCAGCCGTCGAGGCCGGCCGACACCCCGAACTTCAGGCCCGTTTCTTTGGCATCGAAGCGGGGCTGGAGCGCGCCGAGCAGGACCACCATGTCGACCGGGATCCGACGCTGTTTGCCGATCAGCGTGTCCTCGGCCTGGATGATGATCTTGCCTTCCTCACCGGGCAGGCGCGCAGCATCGGTCACTTCGGCCACCCGGCCTCGAATGAAGTGCATCCCTTCCTGCAACAGCCGGTCGTAGAACTCTTCGTAGTTCTTATGTAGCGGCCGCATGTCGATGTAGAAGGAGTAGACCTCGGCTCCGGTCTTCTCCATCGCCAGGTGCCCGAACTTGAGGGCGCTCATGCAGCACACGGCCGAGCAATAGGGGTGATAGTTCTTGTCGCGGCTCCCGACGCAGTGGATGATCCCGATCGATTTGGGCTCGGTCACACCATCGCGCAGGACGATGCGACCTTCCGTCGGACCGGCGGCGTTGCACAGTCGTTCGAACTCCAGATTGGTGAAGACGTTCGCCAGACGGCCATAGCCATATTGCGGGATCTTGGTGCAGTCGAACAGATCGTAGCCGGTGGCCATGATGATGTTGCCCACGTTCAGGTCGACATAGCTATCCGTCTGTTCGAAGTCGATCGCCTCTGTCGGGCAGAACTTCTCGCAGGCCTTGCAGGTCCCGCGCTCGAAGTAGATGCAGGTCTCTTTGTCGATCACCGGGAACTTGGGCACAGCCTGGGGGAAGGGCCGGTAGACCGCCTTGCGGTATCCCAGGCCGACCTCGAAGACCTCGTCGACGACTTTCTTGGGACACTTCTCAATACAGATCCCACACCCGGTGCAGGCATCTTCTATGATGTATCGGGCCTTCTTGCGGACGCGAACGTCGAAACTGCCGACGTAGCCGGAGACAGATTCAACTTCGGCGTAGCTCAGCAGCTCGATGTTTTCGTGGAGGCCGACATCGGACATCTTGGGTGTGAGGATACAGGCGGCGCAGTCGAGTGTTGGGAAAGTCTTGTCGAACTGAGCCATGTGGCCGCCGATCGACGGCTCACGCTCGACCATGAAGACGTGGTAGCCGGCATCCGCCAGCTCGAGCGAGGCCTGGATCCCGGCGATACCTCCTCCGACCACCAGGGTATTGGGGTTGACCGGAACCTCAGTCGGCTGGAGCTCAACTTGCAGCTGTACGCGCCTGACGGCACCGGCGACCATCATCTTGGCTTTCTCGGTGGCGGCCGCCCGATCCTCGGTGACCCACGAGACCTGCTCCCGGATGCTGGCCATCTGCGTCAGGTAGGGGTTCAGGCCCATCTTGCTGCAGGCGGATCGGAAGGTCTTCTCGTGGAGATGCGGCGAGCACGCCGCCACGACGACGCGCGTCAGGCCCTCGTTCTTGATGTCCTCCTGGATGATTTCCTGCCCCAGGGAGGAACACATGAACCTGTAATCACGAGCCAGGGCCACGCCCTTGAGATTCTCCTTGGCCCAGCGCGCCACTTCTGCGACATCAACCGGGCCGGCAATGTTCGTCCCACAATGGCAGATGTAGACGCCTACTTTCTCGGTCATCCTACCCCTCCCTGATCCGGGGCATCGGAAGCGATTTATCGTCGCGCTTCCGGCGGGCCTGAGCTGTTTCCTCGATCTCCTCCACTGTTCCGATCTTCCGCAGCGCGGAAGCCGCCGAAACGATCTCCTGCCCGATCGCAAGTTCCTTCGGCTCGAGCCCCATGGCCAACCCGATCATCTGCGTGAAATACAGGATCGGCAGGTTGAAATCCGTGCCGAAATGCCGGTTCACTTGCGACTGGTAGGCGTCGAGGTTGAGCTGGCACATCGGGCACAGCGTCACCAACAGATCTGCCTGATACTCAGCCGCGTTCTGCAGCAATCGGCGGATCAACTCGTAGGCCGTGTCGGCGCTGATCTGGGTCATGTGTCCGCCGCAGCAATGGGTCTTGAGGGGGAAGTCGACGACTTCGGCCCCGAGTGCCTCCATCAGATGATCCAGATGGGTCGGGTACTCGGTGTCTTCGGAGGATCCGCCGTTGAAATCTGGCCGGACGATCAGGCAGCCGTAGTAGGGCGCCACGCGCAATCCAGTGAGCGGCCGGGTGACCTTGGCGCTGATGGCGTCGTAGCCGACATCCTTGACGATCACATCCAATAGATGCCGAACCACGAGTGAGCCTGGCTCGTAATGCAGGCCACCGGCGGCAAGCGCCTGATTGGTCACCTTCCCAAGAGGCTTGTACTTCTTCATGTAATGGTCGGTCTTGCGCAAGTTGAGGTAGCAGGCGCTGCAAGGCGCGACCAACTCCCGCATCCCGCTTTGGGCAGCCAGCGCCAGGTTGCGCCCGATCAGCGCGTACGCGGCCGTTTTGTTCAGGGACATGTATTCCGTCGCCCCACAACAGTTCCAGTCCTCGACCTCATCGAAAGCCAACCCCAACTCGCCGGCGATGGCACGGGTCGAGATCTCATAGGGACGGGCGGCGTTCGTCAAGGAACAGCCGGGGTAATATCCGTAACGCATCACACACCCTCCAGTGACTTCGCCGTATCCAGGATCGCCCGAAGCTGATCGACCCCCTTGATCTTGTCCGGGCGGAGCGACATGCGATCCTTGGCAATCATTTCCAGGGCCATCGGGCCGACGCCGACCTTACGCAGCGGGCTATGCGTCAAGTGGTAGCGTGTCGCCAGGCCGAACTCGAAGCTCCGGCCATAGCTCTCCACGAACCCGACGAAACTCGAAGACCAATCCGGCGCGTCCCTGTCGTCGTATAGTTTTTCCCGGACAGCCATGCGCTTGAGGGTGTACATGAGGTCGGTGATTGGAATCTGCTTGGGGCAGCGGGTCATGCAGTAGTAGCACGTGACACAATACCAGGGGGTATTGCTGCGCAGCACCTCCTCTCGCATACCGGCATTGATCATGGCGAAGAGTCGCCGGGGAGTGTCATCCATGTCCGCACCGGACGGACACGACCCGCCGCACGTCCCGCACTGGAGACAGGTCACAAGCGTATCGCCTCCTGGCGTCGCCTCGATCACTTCGTTCAAGAAACCGTCGGGGGCATAATCCTCGGAACGAGCCATCCGGCACCTCGCCAGTTGCTACATGGACCCCACCTTTCCCGCTCGCCGCCTGAGCCAGAGGGGAGGTGGGGTCGTATCGGACCCGGGGCTGGCAACGCCATGACGCAGTCTGCAGGCGGTGGCACCTACAGTATGTGAGAGTCTTCACATACCGCGAAGTGACACATGGCGCGGAGCCACTGGATGAATGTCAGGATTGCGTTTTCCTTCACAATGGGTACCGAGAAATCCGGTTTCAGGGCCGCACCGCGTCCGCACCGGGCCATCGGGCCTCTCGCCCAACTGCCCGGGTCCGGCGAGCGAGAAGGCGATTCCCAAGTTCAAAATGGGGGCGCCGCTGACTTTCGGAGACACAGATTAGGGACGTTACTTGAGGCCGGGTTTGGATTTCCTCCAATTGGGATAACCTACCGACCAAAAGGGTGACAAATCCCACTGGGGAGGTCCGAAGCTTTGCAGGGATGATCCTTAGGAGTGAATCCAGGTGAATTCGTATGGGTGAGGTGATGGACAGCGGGGCCCTGCCGACGGCCGGTGTTCTTTTTCGTGTCTTGGCCGTCACCCAGGGCTTGTGGGGAGAGCGAATCGCGGAAAACGTCCTCGCGCGCGCCCCGTCCGATTGGGAAGTGAACGTCTGGGCGGCGCCGCGTGTGATCCCTCCCGTCGTCGACGACCCGGATGAATTTCTGTCGGATGGCCTCCCCAGGACAGATCTGCTGCTGGCACTGGGCGAGGTGCCCGGCCTCGCTCAGCTTGTTCCCGATATCGTCCGCATGACGGGTGCCAGGGCGGTCCTGGCGCCTATCGATCGCAAGGAATCCTTGCCTCCCGGACTGGCACTTCAGCTCGAGGGATGGCTGGCCGAAGCCGGCGTGCCGATCGTCTTCCCCATGCCTTTTTGCTCTCTGACCCCTGAGACGATCAACCGCCCGCCGCGGAAGGCTAGCTACGACGACCCACTTGTCAGGCGGTTCGCCACTCACTTCGGTCGGCCGGTCTTCGAGGTGGCTGTCGAGAAAGGCCGGATCGCCCGGATCGAAGTTCTGCGGGACGCCGCCTGCGGCTGTGCCCAGCACGTGGCCGAGGGTCTCAATGGCGTGGCGGTCGAAGACGCGGCCGAAGAAGGCGGGCTATTGCACCATCACTTCCCGTGTTTAGCGAGCATGAACAAGGATCCGGATTATCAGGACACCCTGATGCACGTCTCCGGCAACTTCTTAAAGGAAGCGCTGAACGAAGCGCTTGCGCCACATCGTGACCTCGCCAAGTATCTGCGCCCGGCGGGTCTGTCGGATGGGGATCGATCTTCAGCCCCGCAAGCATCCTAGAGATGCCGATAAGGAGACCGCGACATGCCACCTGAGAGACCTAAGAAGAAGGGACGCACCATCGAGGAACGCTCGATCGACCCGGCCGCGCAAGCGATGCTGATTCGGGCCGACGAGCTGGGCATCGATACCGCGTTCACCCGGGCCGAACAGATGGCCCCCTGCCCGATCGGCTCCACCGGCAGTTGCTGCCATGTGTGCTTCATGGGTCCCTGCCGCTTGGTCAAAGACGGGCAGACCGGCGTGTGCGGCGCCACGATCGAGACTATCACCGCCCGCAACTTCGCCCGGGCTATCGCCGCCGGCTCCGCCTCGCACTCCGACCACGGCCGCGATCTGGCATTTACTTTGATCGCCGTCGGTGAGGGCCAGGCCCAGGGCTACAAGATCCGCGATCCATTCAAGCTCAAGAAACTGGCCGAGGAGTTGGGAATCCCCACCGAAGGTCGGCCGGTGGCTGAGCTGGCCCGGGATGTGGGCGAGAAGTGCCTGGCGCAGTTCAGCCAACAGCGGGGCGAAATCGCCATGATCGAACGCGCTCCTGAGAAGCGAAAAGACCTATGGCGAAAGCTGAAAATGGTCCCGCGCGGCATCGACCGCGAGATCGTCGACATCCTACACCGCACCCACATGGGCGACGACCAAGATCCGGAACATATCCTCGCCCAGGGCATGCGGGCCGCGCTCGGCGACGGTTGGGGCGGCTC
>Ga0326597_10002771_pt1 | contig 25943 bp, 28 predicted proteins | sample RVTome_12_FD_203789 | JGI IMG/M metagenome (GOLD analysis project Ga0326597, IMG submission 203789) | Soil microbial communities from uranium-contaminated site in the Upper Colorado River Basin, Wyoming, United States - RVT100D185 | ecosystem: Environmental > Terrestrial > Soil > Contaminated >... | reverse complement strand
CCCCGGCACGCCGCCGCCGATGCGATCGAGGAGATCGCGGAGCGTCGCGCCCATTTCCACTTCGACCATTCCGGCCCGAGCCACGTGCCCCGAGAGACCGAAGCACTTGGTGCCGTGGCCTCGGCCGAGGGCAGCCCACCACTCGGCCCCGCGGGCCACGATGAGAGGCACGGCGAAGAGCGTCTCGACATTGTTGATGACCGTCGGTCTGCCGAAGAGGCCCGCCTCGGTCGGAAAGGGCGGCTTGGGACGGGGCATGGCCCGGCGGCCTTCGAGAGACTCCATGAGCGCCGTCTCTTCGCCCAGCACAAAGCCGCCGGCACCGCGGCGGATCTCCACCCCTACCGAAAAGTCGCTGGCGAGGATGCGATCCCCGAGGAGCCCCCACCGGCGGGCGTCCTCCACCGCGTGAGCCATGCGTTGGGCGGAGAGATGCGCCTCGCCGTGAATGTAGAGGATGATCCGGCTCGACCCCGAGGCGAATGCCGCGAGAAGCGCGCCTTCGAGGAGCCGGTGCGGGTCGCCCTCCATGATGTGGCGGTCCTTGAAGATGCCCGGCTCGCCTTCTTCGGCGTTGACGATGAGGTACGCGGGCGCGCCGCGCGCGTTGCGGGCGCCCTCCCACTTGAGCGCCGCCGCGAAGTAGGCGCCGCCGCGCCCCCGCAGTCCTGCCGCCTTGACCGTCTCGATGACGGCGAGGGGATCGCGCCTCGAGAGCGCGTCGGCCAGGGCGGCATACCCGCCGCGGCGGATCGCGTCGGCGATGTCGCCCGGGTCCACGAGGCCGCAGCGCGCCGTCAGCTCCCGGCGCTGGTGGCCGAGGAAGTCGCCGACGCCCGGGTTCGGCTCGATGCGCTCGGCCGCCGCCGCGTCGAGGAGGGCCGGGATGCGGTCGGCCGTCGCATGGGGCAGGAGGCGACTCTCGCCGTCCTGGGTGACGATGGTCACGACCGGCGCGGCCCAGCAGAGCCCGCCGCAGCCGGCCGTCACGATGCGAGCGCTCCAGCTCCGCCGCACGACTTCCTCGTGAAGCGCCGCGAGAGTATCAGCCGCGCCAACCGCGAGGCTGCAGGAGCCCACGGCCAGGATGAGGGTCAGGCCGGGGCGCGCGAGGGACTCGGCGTGGCGCGCGAGGTCGGCGTAACTACCACCCCTCACCCCAACCCTCTCCCCTGAGGGGAGAGGGAGTCCAGAAGGACCCTCGCCCCCGGAGCGGGAGAGGGCAGGGTGAGGGGGAGTGTTGAGCACTCGCCCCAGCTCCCGGATACCGACACGGCCGTGACAGGCGCCATCCACCTCGACCACCGGCGCCACCGAGCAGTTGAAGGCACAGTCGAGGGGCTCGAGCGTGACGTCGGGGTGCGCGACGGCCTCCAGGGCCTTCAGCAGATCGAGCCCGCCCCGTATCCTGCACGACACGCCCGTGCAGACGCGCACGATCCGCTTGGCCGGCTCGGTCAGCCGGAACTCCGGGTAGTGCGTGGCGACGCCGTAAGCCTCGGAGAGCGGCACACGCAGATGCGAGGCGACCTCTCCCAGCGCATCGGCCGGGATCCAGCGCAGCTCGTGCTGGACGACCTGGAGCGCGGGCAGCAGCCAGGTCCGCTCCCTCGGGAAGGCCAGGACGGCGGCGCGCCAGTCGCTCACGGCGGCGGGATCAGCGTGCTGAAGGGACCGGATCGGGGAGTCGCGCCTCGGCGAAGCCCTTCTTGCGCAGGAGGCACGAGTCGCAGAGGCCGCAGGCCCGGCCGTCGGGCTCGGGCTCGTAGCACGACCACGTCAGCGAGAGATTCACGCCGAGCTCGTGGGCGCGGGCCACGATCTGAGCCTTGGAGAGCGTGATCAGCGGCGTGTGCACGCGGAAGCGGCTCGCGCCCTCGACGCCGGCCCGGGTGGCGAGATTGGCCAGCCGCTCGAAGGCTTCGATGAATTCCGGGCGGCAATCGGGATACCCCGAGTAGTCGAGGGCGTTCACCCCGATGAAGATGTCCTGGGAGCCCAGCGTTTCGGCGCAGGCGAGGGCGTGGCTGAGAAAGATCGTGTTGCGCGCGGGCACGTAGGTAAGCGGGATGCCGGCGCCGATGGCCTCGTGGCTCCTGCCCTTGGGCACCTCGATGTCGTCGGTGAGCGCCGAGCCACCGATTGCGCGGAGATCGAGCCGCAGCGTCAGGTGCTTGACGGCGCCGAGAGAGGCCGCGACCTGCTTCGCCGATTCCAGCTCGCGGGCGTGGCGCTGGCCGTAGTCGAAAGAGAGCGCGAAGCACTCGTAGCCCTCCTCGCGCGCCACGGCGAGCGCCGTCGCCGAGTCGAGCCCGCCGGAGAGGAGGACGACCGCGCGCGCCGGCATCAGACCCCCCGCCTGGCGCCCCAGAGCAGCACGTGCAGGCGGGGCGAGAAGGCGAAGCCGTGGCGCTTGCACGCCTCGACGACCCAGGGCGAGCGCTCGAGGAGATCCTCGCGACGGATGGCTTCCGGCTGGAGGAGGATGCGGGCACGCGGCAGGGCGAAGCGCTCGGCCAGGCGGAGCACCTCGCCGACGTCGGTGTCGTTCGTGACCACGAATTTCCACCAGGCATCCCTGGCGAGGAAGCCCCGGATGGCTTCGGGGTTCAGGCGGCGCGCCTCGTCCACGCCCGAGCCGGCAAGCTTGACCGAGACGTTCCACTGGATGGCCCGGTCGACGCTGGGCGGCGGCGGCAGGATGCCCGCCGTCTCGACCTCGATGGAGAAGCCACGGCTGCCGAGCGCCCGCAACAGCGGAACGAACAGCGTGGATTCGAGCGGTTCACCGCCGGTCACGACGGCACGGCGGCAGGGATACACCGACATCTCTTCCAGGATCGTATCGAGATCGGCGGCGCTCCCGGCCTCGGGGTCCCAGGAGTACTTGGTGTCGCACCAGGCGCAGCCCACCGAGCAGCCCTGGAGTCGCACGAAGACGGCCGGCAAGCCGGCCGTGACGCCCTCGCCCTGGATCGAGTAGAAGACCTCTGCGACGCGCCCGGCCGGGTCCCGGCTGGTCACGCCTGCTGCCGCGACATGGCGCTGCCGCAGCTGGGCGTCTCGCGGATGGCGACGCGCTCGAGCGCGATGCCCGCGGGCAGCTGAGACTCGAGCCGTGTCCACGCCTCGCGCGTCAGCACCTCGGCCGTGGGTTGGCAGGGAAGCAGGATCACCCGGTCGGGCGCCTCGCGCTGGACGGCTGAGATGGCCGGGCCGAGCGGGTCGTCGGCGGCGAGGAGGGTGGCATGGTCCCAGAGGTCGAGGACGGCCTTTCGCACCGTGTCGCGCAGGTCGTCGAAGTCCATGACCATGCCGAGCGGGTTCAGCGTCGGGCTGCTGACCGTCACCTCGAGGTGATAGGTGTGGCCATGCAGCCACGCGCACTTGCCCGGATGCCCGGCAATACGGTGCGCCGCGTCAAAGACGTAGCTGGTGGTGAGATCCATAAGCCAACGGAAATCGTAGCATGAGAAACGCCTTGCGGCCCCCGGGCGCCTCTGCTATCTAATGGTGCCAGTCCGAAAGGAGGCTACCTATGGCCATGAGCCTGACCGATTCGCTCAAACACGACCGCTATAGCGTCGTCGCGGTGGACAAGGCCGCGGGCCGCCTGCGGATCAAGAGCGAGGCTGAGTTGTGCACGGACTTCGCCTGCGGGGAGGCCGAGATCGTCACCGACGAGGGACGCACGCGCGACCTCGACGAGATCAACCCGGGCGACATCATCATGCTCGAGCACAAGGATGGCAAGGCGAAGGAGATCCGTGTCGTCCGTCGCGTCTTCGAGGAGCACTCCAGCCCCGAGTGGTAGTCCGCGCTGGCCGGACTAGAGAAGGCGAACCTTCCGTGTCACCGCCTCGGTCTCCCCGAAGTTCGGGCAGGAGGTGATGTGGTAGGGCTCCGGCCCGCCGGCAACCACCACGAAGATGTCCTCCGGCCGCTGCGTCGCGTACACGAAGTCGCCGCGCACCGCGCGCTCGGCGAGCGGCACGATCGGGAAGAAATCTCGCTCCGGAAATCGCGACCGCGGGATCTTCGAGAGCTCGAACAGCGCCTCCTTCACCGACCGCTTGGTGGGATAGCCCTGGTCCACGAACTGGCGCGCGTGGCCGGGCGAGAAGAACACGGTGGGGTTGCCCCGGCCGAATAGGAAGTTGTTGTTGCCCATCGCCGCCATCGCGTCGCCGGTGACGTGCAGCGCCTCGCGCGCGCCCCCGCCCAGCGCGAGCACGTTGTTCGTGCCCTGCGCACCGATCGCGGTCACGGTACTGTCCTCCGGTCGGAAGCCGCGCTCCACGTGCAGCGGCTCCCATGGGCTCTCCTCCTCCGCCTCGCCGAGACAGAACGTGTACTTGCCCGGCATGCCGAGCGTCGCCTTGTCCAGCCGGCCGGGGACGGCGCCGCCCACGTGCAGCAGTACCAGCCGGAGCGCGCGACCGATCGTCGCGTTGGCACGCCGCCCCGGGCCCAGCGCGTTGCGCTCGCAGTTCAGGTCGATCGCCCGGCGCACCGGCCCGTTGATGATCAGCAGCGGCGCCACCGGATTCGTCGTGGTCTGGATCCCGTGCAGGTTGAACTCCGGCGCGGTCACCGCCTCAACCGCGGCGATCAGCACCGGCATGTACGAAGGGTGGCAGCCCGCCATCACCGCGTTGATCGCAATCGTCTCCACGGTCGCCACACCCTGGCGCGGATCAACCTCGCCGATCTCCTCGCCGGGGTCGCGGCTCGCACCCGCCACCATGGTCTCCACGCGCTCGGGCGTGGGCACCACCACCGGCAGGCCGTCGCCCCACGCGCGCGCGGCGAGGTAGTCCTGGATCGCCTCCGGATCGTCGGGGATCGTGTGTCTGGCGGACGTCAGCTTCATCGCGCGGCCCCCGCCGTGGTCATCGCCGCCACGAACATCGCGAACGTCTGGTCGGTGATGCGCTCCATCGTGTCGCGCTCGGAGTACTCCGTCTGCTCGGTGCGCGGCATGAGGATCAGCGGCCCGTCCGGGAGCTGGCGGCTCTCATAGGTCGCGCGCGCCAGCTCGAGGAACCGCTCGGTCACCAGCACCGTCGCCCGCACGCCCCGCTTCAGCAATTCCGTCGTGTCGTGGACACTCCACGCAGTGCAGGACCCTCAGTTGGCGAGGCCGACCACCGCCACGTCGGCGCGCGTCCCGATCTCTTCCAGCAGCGTCTCGGGCGCCGGACCGGAGATCGGAATCGTCCGGTGCAGCACGTCGCGCACGCCGTGGTCGCGGCGCAGCGCGGCCTCGAAGCGCTCGGCCACGAGGTCCATCGCCTTCCACTTGTTATTAAGGATCGCCACCACGCGGCCCTCCAGCGTGGGCAGCGGCCCGGGCAGCGCGCCGAGGCGCATGCGCGGCACCCCGGCTGGATCGAGGAACGTCACGTTTGGCATGTCACTCTCCTCCCGCGCGCGCGAGCAGGCCGAGGATGGTCTCGACCGCCTCGCGCGCCCGCTCGTGATCGGACGCTTCCGTGTCGCCCGGGAGCGGCTCCCGGTACGCGCAGATTGGCAGCGCCGGCCCGCCCAGCAGCGTGGCCTGCGTCAGCGCCGCCTGTTCGAAGACCTTCTGCACCACCACGACCACCGGACGGCCCAGCTCCATCAGTGCGATTCCGTCGCTCACGGCGGCGGACGTGCAGGAGCCTCAGGCGCCCACGCCCACGAGCGCGACGTCGGCGGCGGCGGCGAGCCGCTCGAGCTCCGCCCGTCCGGCGGGCACCGAGACGTTCGGCTTGTCCACGCGATGCACGGCCGGCGGCGCGAAGCGGCGCGCGATTTCGTCCTCAAGCCCGCGCCACACCCGGACCGCCGCCGGATGGTGGTTGAACACGTAGCCGATGCGGGCGCCGGCAAGGCTCTTCATCGGCCGGGGCGCGAGGTGCGCGACCGGAGCCACCTCACCCACGGGATCGACGATCCGAATCGTCATCAGGTCCTCCCTTCCGACGCGCGCCGAACGTGCACGGCGCGGCTCTGCGCGTGGCCGCCGAAGTGGCCCCAGCCGGGGCACACGGCGCCGTAGCCACCGATGGCGCCCCAGCTCCCGGTGACGAGTATCACCAGCCGCTCGGGGCTCCGCAAGTACGGAAACACCGCGTCGTCCGGCAGTGCCTCGAAGCGCCGCCACTCGTCGGGCGCCAGGTGCTCGATGAAGCGATGGCGGCGCAGCTCGGTCACCGGGCGCGTCGCGCGGCGCACGAGCTCGGCCGCGACGTCGGCCTTGCCCAGGCCGGACCGCGCGAGGCAGGTCGCCGCCATGGGCCCGAGCGCCAGCACCGTGTCGCCGCCGAGCACGCCGTTGCTGCCCAGGCGCGCGATCGCATCGGCGAGGATCGTCAGCACCTCGTCGGGCGGGTTCAGGAGCGCTCCGGTGTTCGTCGCGTGCGGCGCGTCCACGGCGGCCACGGTGACGACGGTCTCGTCGGCGGCGAAGCCGCGCGTGACGTGCAGCGGCTCCCAGGGATTGGTCTCGGGGTCCTCCGCGATGCAGAAGCTCCAGTAGCCCGGGTGGCCGTGCGTGGTGCGGCACGGCGCGCCCGGATACCCACCGCCGATATTCCACAGGATCAGCCGCACCGCGCGTCCGATGGAGCCGTTGGCTCGGGCGCCATGGCCCAGCGCGCAGTCGCGGGTGTTGAAGCCCAGCTCGCGGACCGCGGGTCCGCTCACCATCACCAGCGGCGCGCAGCCGTTGGTGGTGGTCTGCACGCCGTGCAGGTTGAAGTCGGACGCCAGCATCGCATCGAGCGCCGCGATCACGACCGGGACGTACTCCGGCCGGCAGCCGGCCATCACGCAGTTGACCGCGACCTTCTCGACGGTGGCGATGCCGTTGCGTGGCGGCACCACGCCGATCACGCGGGCGGGGTCGCCGCCCAGGTACTCGAGCACGCGCTCCACGGCGGCGGGGGTGGGCGGGATCACAGGCAGCCCGTCGCTCCAGCCGCGCGAGTAGCAGAGCTCCACGGCCGCATCGAGGTCGGCCGCCTCGGTGATCGCTGACGCGAGCGTCATCCGCGCACCGGCCGGGTGATCGCCACGGAGTCGCCGATCGCCGCGCAGTAGGTGATGTGGTACGGCTCCGGCCCACCCGCCACGACGACGAGCAGGTCCTCCGGCCGCCGCACGGCGCACACCTTGCCGTCGATCAACGTGCGGATCGCCATCGGCTTGCTCGGCACGATCTCGCGCGCGGGAAACCGTTCCACCGGGATGCGCGCGCGCTCCCACAGGAACGCCTGCACCGAGCGCCGGGTGGGAAAGCCCTGCTGGACCAGCAGCCGCGCGTGGCCGGGCGAGAAGAACACCACCGGCGTCCCGTTGCCCGAGATGACGTTGTTGTTGCCCATCGTCATCATCGCGTCCGCCACCAGATGCAGGGCATCCTCCGCATTGCCGGAGAGGATCAGCAGGTTGTTGGTTCCCTGCGCGCCGACCACGGTGACCGCGCTCTCATCGGGCGAGAGCCCACGGGTGGCGTGCAGCGGCTCCCACGGGCTCTCCTCTTCGTTCTCGCCGAGGCAGAACGTGTACTTGCCCGGCATGCCGAGGATCGCCTTGTCGACCTCCCCGGGGATGGCGCCGCCGATGTTCAGCAGGCACAGCCGCAGGGCGCGCCCGATGGTGGCGTTCGCGCGATGGCCGGGCCCGAGCGCGCCGCGCCCGCAATTGACCCCCGCCGCCCGGCGCACCGGACCGTTCACGATCACCAGCGGGCCGACCGGATTGGTCGTGGCCTGGATCCCGTGCAGGTTGAACGCGCGGTCCGCGACCGCCTCCACCGCTGCGAGGACGATCGGCAGGTGCACGGGCGCGCAGCCCGCCATCACCGCGTTGATCGCCACGCGCTCGACCGTGGCGTCGCCGCGCCGGGGGCTGAGCTGCGCCACCACCTCGTCGCCCGGGCGCGACGTGCTCGCGAGCATGCGCGCGACGCGCTCCGGCGTGGGCGGGATGACGGGCAGCCCGTCCGACCAGCCCTGCGCGATCGTGTACTCGAACACCGCCTCGGCGTCGTCCGGCACCTCGTGCACCGGCGCTCGCAGCGGCCCGCTCATCTCAGGCGCCCTTCGCGGCGAGGAGCGCGATGGTCTCGCGGATCGCCACCGCCGCCGCCGACTCCCACGCGGCGGGGCCGTCGAACTCCAGGTTGTCGCTGTCGGGCAGCAGGATCATCGGCGCGTCGGGCGCGCCCTCGCTCCGGCGCGTGGTCTCCGCGAGCGCCAGGAAGCGCCCCGTGACGACGACCACGGCCGGGATGCCGCGTCGGATCAGCTCGATTTGGTCGTGGACACTCCACGCCGTGCAGGACCCTCAGTTGGCGAGGCCCACCACGGCGAAGTGCGCGCGTGCTGCCACACGCGCCAGCACGGCTTCCGGCGCGCCGCCGTTCAGCGGCACCGGCTCCACCAGCACGTCCTTCACGCCGTGCTCGGTGGGCAGGTGTTCGGCCAGCCGCCGGGCGATCACGTCCATGCTCTTCCAGCGGTTGGTGAGGACGGCGGCCGTCAGTCCGGCCACGCCGGGCAGCCGCGCGGGTACTGGGACGGGGCCCGCGGTCTGGGCGGGTTTCGGTGCCGTGGGATCGAGGATCTTCATGAGAGCCTCCGTCAGCGCATGAGCGCGGGCAGCCAGGTGGCCAATCCGGGGAAGACGATGAGCAGCGCGAGCATGAAGGCTTCGGCGAGCAGGAACGGCAAGGCGCCGCGGAACACGGCGTCGAGGGGCACCTTGGCCACCGCGCTCACCACGAACACGGTGAGGCCGACCGGCGGCGTGACCAGGCCGACCTCGCCCATCGCGATCACGATCACGCCGAACCAGACAGGATCGAAGCCCATCGCGGTCACCGCGGGCATCATGACCGGCAGGGTGAGCAGCAGGATTGGGACGTTGTCCATGAACATCCCGAGGACGAGGTAAATCGGCAGGATCATGAACACCAGCGTCGCGACGGGGTTCAGCGGCATCGACGTGAGCGCGCTGCTCACGGTCTGCGTCACGCCGGCCATGGTAAGGAAGAAGCTGAAGAAGTGGGCGCCGATGACGATCGTCATGATCATCGTGGTGGTCATCGCCGTGTTGTAGAGCGCGGGCAGGATCTCGCGGAGGCTCAGCCGCCGCATGGCGCCCGTGATTGCCAGGGCGCCGGCCGCGCCCACCGCGCCCGCCTCCGTCGGCGTGAAGAACCCCGCGTACATGCCGCCGATGATGAGCACGACGAGGCTCACGACGGTCCAGATCGGCTTGAGCGACTCGAGCCGCTCGCGCGTCGAGAATTTCGGCACCGCCGGCGCGATGCCGGGGCGCAAGCGGACCCAGCCGAACACCACGATGCCATACAGGATCGCGGTGACGATGCCGGGGATGATCCCGGCGATGAACAACTGGCCGATCGACGTCTCGGTCTGCACCCCGTAGATGACCATCGGGATGCTGGGCGGGATCAAGATCGCGAGGGTGCCGCCCATCGCGATCGTGCCGGCCGCGAACGAGCGGTCGTAGCGGTAGCGCGTCATCTCGTCCATGCTCGCGCCGGCGATGGCGGCCGCCGAGGCCGTGCTCGCGCCCGACATGGCCCCCATGACGGCCGACGAGGCGATGGCCGCCATGCCGAGCCCGCCCGGCCAGTGCCCCGTCCACTTGTAGGCGGCGTGGTAGAGGTCGCGCGCGAGGCCACCGCGCGTCGAGAACTCCGCCATCAGCACGAACATGGGGACGGCCGAGAGGATGAAGCTGGCCGACTCGCGATAGGGATTCAGGGCGAGGAGCCCCAGCACAACGTCGATGCCGCCCACGAGGTAGAGGCCGACCACGCCCGCCACGCCGAGGGCGATGCCGATCGGCGCGCCGATCACGAAGAGGACGAACAGTAACAGGATGGGGCCGACGACGCTCACGCGTACGCTCCCGGCTCGCGCACGTGGCCGCGGGCGAGGTCGACGATGTCCCGGAGCAGCCACAGCGACACGAGCACCGCGCCGACGACCACCAGCGCGTAGGCGGGGCCCATGGGGTAGGCGAGCTCGCTGGCCGATCGCTTGTCGATGCGGAAGGCCTCCAGCGTCTGGCCGGCGGCCTGCCAGGCGATGAGGGCGAAGTAGACGAGCGAGATGCCGGCGACGATCATCCGCATGAACACGCCGCCGATCCACGGCAGCCACCGCTCGAACAGCTCGATGCGGATGTGGCGGCCCTCGCGATACGTGAACCCCATGGCGAGGAACACGATCGCGACCATCAGGTACTCCTCGGTGATCTCCACGGCGCCGGCGACGGGGATGCGGAGGCTGCGGCCGATCGCGTCCGCGACGATGAGCAGCATCATCGCGAGCGTGATCGCCGCCGTGACGAGACGGCAGCCGCGGTCGATGCGGTCAAGCATTCTTGCGGACAGGCGTCGCGGCGATCACTTGGTCTCGGCGAGGGCCCTGTCCCAGGCCTCCAGGACCTCGGGGCCCGCGAGGCCGCGGCTCTTCATGCTCGCCGCCCACTGCTCGCGCACGGGGCGCAGCGCGTCCACCCACTCCTTGCGCGCGGCGGTCTTGCTCACGTCCGTGATCGTGACCCCGGCGCCGCGGAAGGCGTTGATGGAGTCCTGCGTGGCCTTGTCGAGGTCCGCCCAGGCGCGCGGCTGGATCTCCTCGGCCGCCTTCGTCATGGCGTCCCGGACGTCGGCCGGCCAGCTGTTCCACACGGCCTCGTTCACCGCATAGATCACGTTGGCGTAGCCGGTGTTCGCGCCCACCGTGCCGTGCTTCACCACCTCGTTGAGCTTGTACGAGCGCCCCACGCTGTACGCGAAGAGCAGGCCGTCGAGCGTGCGGCGCTGCATGCCGGTGTACATCTCGGGCGCGGCCATGGTGACCGGCGTGCCGCCGAGCGCGCGCGCCGCCGCCACCTGCGCCTCACCCGCCGCGCGCACTTTCAGGCCCCGCAGGTCCGCCGGCGACTTCACCGGCTTCTCCGTCATCGCCTCGTAGGAGTCGAGCGGCTCGATGAGGAGCACGCGGACGCCCGCCTTCTTCAGCTCTTCCTGCACGGCCTTGTGCGAGTACATCCGCTGGAGCGCCTTGCCGCCATGCACCACCGAGTCGTAGCCGTTGGGCAGGAACGTCGCTCCGGTCAGGGCGAACTCGGTGGGAAAGAGGCCGGGGTTGACGAGCGCGATGTCAACGACCTTCCGCTGCACGGCGCCGAGCGCTTCCACCTGCTTCACGAGCTGCTGGGCGGGGAAGTGCGTGAACTTCACCTTCTTGCCCGTCAGCTCCTCCACGCGGGCCATCCAGGGCTTGGTGAGCGTGGCGGGGATGACGTGGCCGGCCGGGAAGTGGTCGGCGATCTTGACTGTGATGTCGGCGGCGGGGACCGCGGGCGCCCACGCCATGACGACAAGGCACGAAACCGCGAGGCACAGGAAGCGTTTCATCGGGACGTCCTTTCTTTGGTGGTGCATGGGGCCGCTTAGGCGTGCCGCTCGAGGAACGCGAGCGTGGCCGCGATGCTGTCGGCGGGGCGCGCGTTCATGACGTTGAGGGGCGCCCCGGCGAAGACGGTCAGCTCCGCGTTCGGCATCTGCTTCACGCCGCGCCGGATGCTGTCGACGGGGTCCTGCTGCGACTCGCTGCCGGTGAGCACGAGCGTGGGCGCCTTCACGTGGCCGAGGCGCGGGGTGAGGTCGACGGTGGCGGCGAAGCGGAATACCTTGGCGAGCAGCCACGCGGGGACGCGGCCTTGCTGGGTCACGTACCACTGGCGCAGCCCCGGGTCCGACGTGGGCGGCAGGCGGAGATGATTGGTCTGGCGCGCCCACGCCTCCGAGCCTTCGCCCTCGGCCGTGCGTGCCCACGCCTCCCAGTCCACGGCCTTGCTCGCGCGCCAGTTGTAGCCGAAGCCGGGAAGCACGAGCGCCTTGACACGCGCGGTGTGGCGGGCGGCGAGGTCGATGGCGACGGACGACGAGAACTCCGCCATCACAAACGTGGCGGCGTCCAGGCCGAGGCGGTCGAGCACGCCCGCAAGGTCGTCGGCGAAGGGCTCGAGCGCCATCGTGAAGTCGCGCGGCGGCAGCGTGGAGTCGCCGTGACCGCGCAGGTCGACGTTGATCACCCGGTATCGTCGCGCAAGGGCCGGGATCCACTCGTACCAGAAGCGCCGGTTCTTGCTGAAGCCGTGCACCAGCACGACGGGCGATGCGGTCCTCCACGGCTCCGTGAAGTCGTAGTCGTCATAGACAATGGTGGCGCCGTCCGACAGGTTCAGGCCGGGCACGACGGTCTCCTTTCCTTCTCGAGGTGCTCCAGGACCAGGCGCGCGCACGTCTCCGGCTCCACCGCCGCGAGGTGGTAGGCGGCGCCGGGCAGCACGCGGACCGTGGCGCGCCGGATGGTGGCCGCCCACGCGCGGACGGCGTCGACCGACTGGAGCGCGCTGCCTTCGGTGGTGCAGACGAGCGTCGGCGCCTGGATGCGCGGCAGGGCGGCGCGGATGTCGAGCCGTCCGGCGGCCACGGTCGCGCCGATGCACGCCTCGGGATGCGAGCGGGCCATCAGCCCGTCCGTCCACCAGCGGATCTGTGCCTCGCTGGTGTCGGGGCCGAGCCGCGTGCGCTGCGTCTCCGCCGCCCACGCGCGCACGCCGTCACGCCGGATGCGGTCGGCAAACGTGCCGAGGTCGACACGGGCGCCCGTGGCCGCGGCCGCCACCGGCGAGCTCACGATGGCGAGCGTGCGCACGCGGTCGGGGAAATCCGCCGCGAGCTGCATCGCGATGGTCCCGCCGTACTTCGCGCCGATCAGGTGCACGGCCGCGAGCCCGAGGCGGTCGAGCAGCCGCGCCACGGCGACCGCGTAGGCGCGGGGCGACCAGTCGAATCCGGCCGGGGGCATCGGCGAGCGGCCGAAGCCGGGCAAATCGGGACGCACGACCCGCACCCGAGTGGCCAGGTGCGGCACCCACCGCCGCCACGCGTCAGCGGACTCCGCGATCCCGTGGAGGAGGAGTGCGACCTCCGGCTCCCGCCACGGCGGGCCGAACCAGTGGTCGTCGTAGACGATTTCAGCCATCGCGCCGGCCGCCCTGGCGCGCGAGCGCCGCGGACACCTGCTGGGCGAGGCGGATCACCATGCGGGCGAGCTGCTCCTCCCGGCCTTCGGCCCGGGACGTGAGCACGGCCACCACGAGCGCACCCGCCATTGCGCCGGCCCTGAGGATCGGCGCGGCGATGCCCATCACGCCCTCCAGCAGCTCCTCACGACTCACCGCGTAGCCGCGCGCGCGGATCGCGCCGAGCTCGCGGCGCAGGCGCACGGGGTCGGTGATCGTCGAGCGCGTGAAGGGCATCAGCGAGCTGCGCCGGGCGCGCTCGAGCGCCTCCTCGGCGGGGAGGAAGGACAGGTACAGCTTGCCGGTCGCCGTGCAGTGCAGGGGGCGCCGGGTACCGACTTCCGCGATGTAGCGGATGGGGTGGCGCGACTCGACCTTGTCGAGGTAGAGAACGTGCTCCTCGCGGACGATGGCGAGGTACGCGAGCTCGCCGGTGTCCTCGCCGAGCTGGACGAGGTACGGCCGCGCGACTTGCCGGAGCCCGGGATCTCGCCCGGCGCGCTCGCTGACCTCGAGGAGCCGGGCGCCCAGCGTGTAGCGCTGGCTGTCCGCGTCGCGCACGACCACGCCCTTGGCTTCGAGGGTGCGCAGGATCCCCCACACCGAGCTCTTGGGAAGGTCGAGCAGCCGGGCCACCTCGCTCACGCGCTGCCCGTCCGGTGCGCGCGCCACGACGTCGAGCACGTCGATCGCACGTCCCACCGCCGTGCTGATCGCCGGCATTTTCGGCCCCCTGCGCGTCCCGGACGATTTGGTCGTGTTCAGAATCCTGAACGATCTGATCGAGATTATGAACGCGCAGCGATGCTAGCCTCCCCTCGCGCAGGTGTCAAGGCGGGATGTCGCAGGCGGGATGTCGCTGATCGAGGGTGAGGGCCGGTCAGCAGCCCTGCACCGCGCGGACACACGGCGCGCCGCACTGACACGACCGGACGCGCGAGGAGTAGCCGCCGGCACCAGCGGCCGCCCCTCGCCGACGGCACGGCATCAGCGCACGGGCTTGGGGAAGCTTTTGACCGCGAGCTCGCCGATCTTCCTTCCCATCATCGAGCCGATGACTGTCGAGTTGCGGGAGTGCACGCCGTCGTAGATGCGGGCCACGGCGACTTCCTGGGTGATGTCGTTGACAGTGGCCCACGTGCGCACGGCGCCCTGCGCGGTCGGGCTGGCCGAGCTCAGCGTCGGGCCGGGACGGGTCACTGGCGGGAGGTGGCGGCAGCGCGAAAATTGGCCGACGGCGGGGCCGGCCCCGGAGAGTCTCTCGGCCGGCGGTGCCGCGTCTGGGTGGACACGCTCATCATGGAGAAGCTGCTCTAACCGCGCCGCCCCGCCAGCGTGTCCGGGCTCCGCCCGGTGATGCTGAGTCGCGGCGCGCGGACGACATAAGGTCGGCGCGCCGCGGACGCGAGCCCAGCCTGAGTGGCGGCCGGCGAGCCGCGGTTTTGCTTCCGGGCCGACTCTGCCCCTGTTCATCATTGCCCCGCCAGATCCCCGACATGGCCTCTGCCGCCGACTTCCGGCCATCTCGCCCCGGCCCGCCGCGCTTCCCCCGCTCCTCTCGATCCATCATTTCCCATAGTGGGCGGCCCCGGCGGCCGTCGGCGGGCGGCTTCGTTCAACGCGCCTTTTTCGCGCATCGCGCTGTCGCGCGACGACACGAAAAAGCCCTCTTCATTATCGGACCGGGCCGGGGCCGGTGGGCGCCGGCGGCGGGGTGGCTGGCGCCGAGGGAGCGACGCGTAGCGGCGGACGGCGAGAGCACCTCGCCCACCTGAATCGGCGCCTCCTCGATGCCGCGCTCGCTGATGATCGCAAGCCGGTCGGTGGCGATCGAGAGGATGTCCGGCGCGATCCAAGGGGGTGGGCACCCGATTCTTCTCTTGACTTTTCCGCTCATTCCCTTAAGGTGACCGCCAACTCTCCAGGCTGGAGCCGGTTCACGCATCGCGTCGTTGGAATAGTGTCGGTGACTTGGTGGTTCTTCTGGATACGGCGGAAGCGTCCACCCAAATCAAGAGGAGGGTGTCATGCATGAGTCTCCCGATCGTCCTCGCGCTGGGCTGAGCCGGCGCGAGCTTCTCAAGGCCGGCGGCGCGGCCCTGGCGGTCACCGCGGCGGGTCCGTATGTGATTGGCACGCGGGCGGCCGGCGCGGCCACCCCGAAGCCAGGGGGCGAGTTCCGCTTCCGGGGCTACACGCCGCCGCACTTCGACCCCCATCTGACGTCGTCCTACACCACGATGATCAACCTGTCCTTCACCCATAGCAGGCTCCTGAAGCACAAGGCCGGCCCCGACGTGAAGCCGGGCACTTTCGAGATCGTGGGGGATCTCGCCGAGACCTGGAGCCAGTCCGACGACAAGACCTACGTCTTCAAGCTCCGCAAGGGCGTCAAGTGGCACAAGAAGCCCCCGGTCGATGGGCGCGAACTGACCGCCGAGGACGTCAAGTACACGTTCGACCGCTTCACCACCATCAAGGGCAATGCCAACCAGCACATGATGGCGACCCTGGCCAAGACCGAGGTGGTGGACAAGCACACCGTCAAGTGCACCCTCAAGGAGACCAACGCCTTCTTCCTCGACTTCCTCGCCGACCCGATGGCGCTGTGCATCGTGGCGCGCGAGGCGGTGGAGAAGTTCACCGACCTCAAGAAGCCGGAAGCCGTGATCGGCACCGGCCCATGGATGCTGGAGGGCCATGAGCCCAAGGTGCGGACCACGTTCGTGCGCAACCCCGACTACTTCGTCAAGGGGCTCCCGTACATCCAGCGGATCGAGGGCATCGACTTCAACGACCCGGCCGCGCGCCTGGCCGCCTTCGTGACGGGCCAGATCGACGCGGGCCCAGAGTTCCCCGGGATGATGATCCGCCGCCAGGACTGGAAGATCATCAAGGACAAGCGGGCCAAGCTCCGCTACGTCGAGTTCCCGTCCAATGTCATGACCCACGCCGGGATGCGCACGGACAAGGCGCCCTTCGGCGACATCCGGGTGCGCCGCGCTCTCTCCATGGCCATCGACCGCAAGGCGATCCTGACGGCGACGGCGGAGGGAGTCGGGGTGATGAACCCGCCCATCCCGGCTGGGCTCATCAACCTGGCCATCCCCTATGACCAGCTCGGCGATGGGCTCAAGTGGGACGCGTACAACCCGACGGAGGCCAAGCGCTTGTTGGCCGAGGCCGGCCACGCCAGCGGCTTCAGCACCACGCTCGAGTACGCGACCTACGGCTCCCAGGAGATAATCGACGGGGTCCAGATGGCGGTCAAGTTCTGGAAGGACATCGGGGTGGAGGTCAAGGTGGTGGAGAAGCCCTACGCGGCCTACTTCGCCACCGCCTACCAGGGCAAGCAGGACGGGATGATGATGGGCCCGCAGTTCCCCGCCCTCGACCCCTGGAACTTCATGGCCCAGTACCTGCCTGGCGAGCCCAAGAACCAGAGCCACGTCAAGGACCCGGCGCTCGCGGACATGATCCTGAACACGCGCCGGATCCTGGACGACAAGAAGCGCCAACAGCAGATCTACGCCGTCCAGAAGCACATCGCCAACCAGGCGTATTACATCCGCTTCGCGTCAGGCATCTACATCGCGGCCCTCGACCCCGCGCTGGAGAACTTCGCGCCCAACCTGGGCTATGACTACGGCGGCCGCATGATGGCCGCCTGGTGGAACAAGTAGGAGGCTCCGTCGGCGCCGGGCGGGGCTCTACCCCTCGCCCGGCGCCCGCCGCGCCCGCCCCGTGCTGCCCAAGTACTTCCTCAAGCGCCTCCTGGTCGCGATCCCGTCCCTCCTCATCGCCACGGTGATCGTTTTTTCTCTGGTCCGCCTCATCCCGGGCGACGTGGTCGTCCTCATGATGGAGGAGAACCAGTACGCCGATGACATTGAGGCGATGCGGGCCAAGCTCGGCCTGAACCGGCCGATCTACCTCCAGTACTTCCAGTGGGTGGGGCGCGCCCTGCGCGGCGATCTCGGGGATTCGCTCTACACGCGCCGGCCGGTCGTCAGCGAGCTGCTCGCCCGGGTTCCCGTGAGTCTCGAGCTGGGGGCCGTGGCGATCTTCTTCGCGATTCTCCTGGGCATCCCCGTCGGCATCCTCTCGGCCGTCCGCCAGGACACCGCGCAGGACTACGCCGCGCGCGGAGGGGCGATCCTCGGCCTGTCGGTGCCCGGGTTCTGGCTCGGGACCCTGGTGGTGGTGCTGCCCGCCATTTACTTCAAGTGGAGCCCGTCCATCCAGTTCACCAAGCTCGCCGACAATCCGTGGGGCCACGTCACCCAGTTCATCCTGCCGGGCCTGCTCCTCGGGATCGCCTCGGCCGCCTCCATCATGCGCCTGACCCGGACGCAGCTGCTGGAGGTGCTCCGACAGGACTATGTCCGCACGGCGTGGTCGAAGGGGCTGGGCGAGCGCATCGTGGTGCTTAAGCACAGCCTGAAGAACGCGCTCATTCCCGTCGTGACCGTGCTGGGCATCCAGATCGCCCAGGTCCTGAGCGGGACCGTCATCTTCGAGTCCATCTTCGGATTGCCGGGCATGGGCCGGTTTCTCTTCGACGCCATCACCGAGCGCGATTACCCCGTCATCCAGGGCATCAACCTGGTCGTGGTGACGACCGTGGTCGCCGTCAACCTGCTGGTGGATGTCGTGTACGCGTATCTGGACCCGAGGATTCGCCTCTGACCCGCACCATGCACCAGCCCATCACGCGCGCGGCGGGCGGGTCCTGCCGTTGGGGCGCCACCGCCCGTCTCACTATGGCGGCTCATGACGAGTTCGCACTAGGAGGAGGCGAGTGACCGATCACGTCGACGTCGCGAGCCCCGCCGGCTGGTCCGAGGTGACTCTTCGCCCCGGCGCGCTGCGCCGTACCCTGGTGGCCCTGGCCCGCTTCGCCCGCCGGAAGCCCTTCGGCGCGGGGGGGGCGCTGATCATCCTCGCGCTGCTCCTGATGGCCGCCTTCGCCGAGTGGATCGCCCCGTATGCCTACGACCAGCAGATACCCGGCGCGCGGCTCAGGCCGCCGGGGGCGGGCTTCCTTCTCGGCACGGACAACGTGAGCCGGGACATCTTCAGCCGGATCGTCTACGGGGCTCGCGTGACCGTCACCGTGAGCTTTTCCACCGTGTTCCTGGGCAATGCCCTGGCCGCCCTCGTGGGCATCACGAGCGGCTACTTCCGGGGACGCTACGACATCGCGGTTCAGCGGGTGGTGGACGCCTGGCAATCCTTCCCCTTCCTGGTGATCATTCTGTCCCTCCTGGCTGTCCTGGGACCTGGCATGTTCAACGTCATCCTGTCACTGTCCATCCTGGTGGCCGCCGCCGCGTCCCGGGTCATCCGGGGCGCGACCCTGGGCGTGGTCGAGAACCAGTACGTCGAGGCCGCCCGCGCGCTGGGGGCCGGCCACTGCCGCATCATGCTTTGCCACATCCTGCCCAATGTCCTGGCCACCATCGTCGTCATCACCACGATAGGGCTCGGCGGGATCATCCTGGCCGAGTCCGCCCTGTCCTTCCTGGGCTACGGGGTGCCCCCACCCCATCCATCCTGGGGCTCCATGCTCTCGGGCTCGGGGCGGACGTACATGTACGTCGCGCCGTGGATGGCCGTCTGGCCGGGCGTGGCCATCTCGCTCGTCGTCTTCGCGTTCAACATGCTCGGGGACGCGCTCCGCGACGTCTTGGACCCGCGGCTCAGAGGCTCGCACGGCGGCTCGGTCCAGTAGGCGCAACCACCTCGCCCGCATTATTGGCAAACGGTGGTCGCGTGTGGCGGGCGGGGCCGTTATTCACCCGGTGATGATGGCTCCCACTGGGTGCGCCACGACCGGGCACGGGCTTGATGTCTCGTGCGCGCGGCCTTTGGTCCTGGGGGCCGATCGACGAGGCGATCCAGCGGCTTCAGTGCCGGCCGGAACTGCTCAACGTCGGTGGGAATGTCGGCGTTCTCCGAGCGGAGACGCCCGTCGGCTGGGTCTCACTGCTTCGGTTGTGGCTGCCGCGGGCCTGGTGGTTGCTCGACCACATCGCGACGGCCTGCATCACCCTCGTGCTGCAGGTTACTGGATTACCCCGGTCGCCCGGAGGAGAACGGAGTGCGGAATCGTGAGCCCCAGAGCCTTGGCGGCCGTCTGATTGATGACCAGATCTAACTTCGTGGGCTGCTCGACAGGGAGATCCCCACTTGAGAACAGCGTAGACGAGGGAGCCCACTATCCTGGCCAAATCAAGTCGGATCGGCCCTAGTTCATGAAACTCCAGCGCCCACCGTTCTGGTGGGCGCCGAAGATAATAAAAATGATTGGGCGGGAATGCTAGCGCTTGATCCTTCGCCAGGCCACCAAACCTGCCAGGCCCGCGCCTATAAGGATGAGGTTGGCGGGCCCAGGGACTTGGTTGATTTGTCCTCGGATTTCCCCGCCTGGGAACTGGACGGTGTGGAAGTTGATGTATGAGTTACCCGCCAGGATGTTCGGCAACTGCGCGGCAAGCGTCGTGGTATTGCCCTCGGGCAGATCCCACTTGCCGCTGATCACACCCCCAACACCGAGACCGAAAGGAGTAACCACCTGGTCGTTGGGATTGTTGTCATTAAACGGCGCGCCGAAGAATCCCCAGACGACACCCGCGTTGACGCCAGGAGGGGCTGGAGCATGGATATGTGCCGCGATCAAATTGTCGAGAGAATTGGGTGTTTGCAAACCCGTAAAATCGAGGCCGAAGATCGTGGCGCTGAAAGTCAGGGCCGTCATCGCATCGTTCAGGACGAACGTCGCATGACCGCTTGCAGTCGAAGGATTTGGCGGAACCTCCTGCGAACCCGTTAAGATGGCGGTAAACATCGTGACAGCATTTGCTCGGTGAGGGGCCGCAAATAGAACCACAGCGAGGATGAGTGGAATGGAAAGCTTCTTCATGTTCATGAGCAAACCCTCCTCTATGGACCCAGTTTCTACTCCTCCTACATTGCTAAGCGCGTCGCACGCTCTCCAAGCTGCCGTTCCGCCGGTGACCACTCGCCTCAGCGACACCCCCGCCGGGGCCGATCCCGCTTCTTGTCTCATTGCCTCCGTGGGCCGTCCACTCGATCACGTCGGGTGCCACGCGCGTGGCTCGATGCGCCCGAGGGTCTGCCCGAACAGGCGCTTTGTCAAGTAGCTCTCGGCCAGCTGCCGCCGCCAAATAGAACTGTTCTCCCTGTCTGTTCGATGGAAGTGTCTCCCCATGGAGACCTTCACGACGAGCAGAAAGGAAGTGCCTCGGGCGGGCTCGGCAAAGGCCGCCTTGGCCGGACGGATCACGAACGAGACCGTGGCGCTCATCGCCCACGCCCGCGCGGAGTTCCGGTATTGAGCCTGCCGCACCCGGCTCTGGCTGATCCGCGTCCATGAGAAGACCGTGGCTACCAAGACGATCACCCGGATCTGTGAGGACCTGGACTTGTCGCCACTCCCGCGGGCGATGCGGCGCCGGGCCCCGGGCAGGGGCTGGGGCTACGCGATGCCGGTGTGGATGGTGACGGTGCCGAGGCCGAGGCGGCGGTACCTGACGCCGCGGAGGCCGACTGCCTCCATGAGCGTAGAGAGCCCGGGCGGCGTGAGGAAGCGGTCCACCGACTGCGGGAGATAGGTGTAGGCCTCGCTGTCGCCGCTCACCAGCGCTCCGACACGTGGCACCACGTGGTGGAAATAGGCGCGGAAGAGCGGCGCCCAGCCGGGCAGGTCGGCCTGCGTGATCTCGAGCGCCACGACGCGGGCGCCGGGGCGCGAGACGCGGCGCATCTCCGCGAGCCCTTGCCGGAGATCGGCGAGGTTGCGCAGGAGGAAGGCCGAGGTCACGAACGCGAAGGTGCGCGCCTCGAAGGGCAGGGAGAGCGCGTCGGCCTCGACGAGCCGAACGCGGCCGCCCGCAGCGTCCCCGCGGCGCTTCTCCTCGGCGATCTTCAGCATGCCATGGGCGAAGTCGGCGCCGACGATCATCCGGTGCCGGTGGATCTCGGCGAGCCCGAGCGCGAGATCGCCCGTGCCCGTCGCCAGGTCCAGTCCCGGTCCCTCGGGCGAGGGGATGGTCTCGCGCGCGGCGGCCCGTCGCCAGGCGTGGTGCATGCCGAAGGTCATGAGCCCGTTCATCAGGTCGTAGCGTCCCGCGATGCGGGAGAACATCTCGCTGACGAAGCGCGCCTTGCCCGGTCCCTCGTCGGGTCCCATTCTCAGAGCAGCCGCCCGCCGAGGACGGCGGCGAAGAGGATGACGGCAATGTAGCCGTTGACGTTGAAGAAGGCGACGTCGAGCCGCGAGAGGTCATCCGGCGAGATGAGCGAGTGCTCGTAAACGAAGAGTCCCGCCGCGACGACCACGCCCACCCAGTAGAGCCAGCCGAGCCCCGCCTGCAGGCCGAGGAGCACGAAGGCCGCGACCGTCAGGACGTGGCAGAGCTGCGCGCATCGGAGCGCCGCGCTGACGCCGAAGCGCGCCGGGAACGAATGGAGCCCCGCCCGCGTGTCGAAGTCCACGTCCTGGCAGGCGTAAATGAGATCGAAGCCGGCGATCCAGACGGTCAACGCGAACCAGAGGATGAAGGCCGGGGGCTCGAAAGCCCCGCGCACGGCGATCCAGCCCCCCCCGGCGGCGATGCCGTCCGTGAAGCCGAGGATCCAGTGGCTCGTCCACGTGAAGCGCTTGGTGTAGGAGTAGCCGATCAAGAAGAGCGCGGCGAACGGAGCGAGCCTGAAGCACAGCGGGTTGAGCATCCACGCCGAGAGCGCGAGGAGCGCGCCCGAGAGGACGGCAGCCAGCAGCATGTGCCGGGGCGTCAGGAGCCCGGCCGGCAGGTGGCGCTCCGCCGTGCGCGGATTGCTCGCGTCGATGAGACGATCTGCCAGACGGTTGACGCTCATCGCGAGGGTGCGCGCTCCCGTCATGGCGAGCGTCACCCAGACGACCACGCGCCAAGCCGGCCAGCCGTCCGCCGCCACGACCATCGCCGCGTAGGCGAAGGGCAGTGCGAAGACGGTGTGCTCGAACTTGATCGCGTCCAGGAAGTTGCGAAACGTGCTGGGCACTACAGGCCGTATTCTCGCCAGCGCTTCGTCACGAGCGAGCGCATCTCCTCGCTCATCACGATCTCCTCGGGCCACGGCTGGCCGATGCCGTCGTCCGCGGTCTTTTCCGTCGCGTCGATGCCCATCTTGCCGCCGAACCGGTGGCGGAGCGCCGCGTGGTCGAGGTCGTCCATCGGCCCGTCCACGATGGCGATGTCGCGCCTGGCATCCACGTTGCCGGTGGCGCGCCAGGCGACTTCCGAGAGGTTCTGGACGTCCACGTGTTCGGAGACGACGAGAATATTCTTGGCCAGCATCATGAGGCCGAGCCCCCAGAGCGCGTACATGACCTTGCGTGCCTGCCCCGGGTAGCGCTTCTTGATCGAAACGATGACCAGGTTGTGGAAGACGCCCTCGGCGGGCATGTTCATGTCCACGACCTCCGGCAGCATCAGCCGGATGATGGGCAGGAAGATGCGCTCGGTCGCCTTGCCCAGCCAGAAATCTTCCTGAGGCGGCCGGCCCACGATGGTCGTGGGATAAATCGGCTGTCTGCGGCGCGTGATCGCCTTCAGGTGGAAGACGGGGTACTCCCGCGCGAGAGAGTAGTAGCCCGTGTGGTCGCCGAAGGGCCCCTCGAGCCGGCGCTCGGCCGGATCCACCGTGCCCTCGAGCACGATCTCGGCCTCGGCGGGCACCTCGAGGTCCACGGTCTTGCCGCGCACCATGGGAACACCGGATCCGCGGAGCCACCCCGCGAAGACCATCTCGTCTATGCCCGGAGGCAGGGGGGCCGAGGCGGAGTAGATCGAGGCGGGGTCGCCACCCAGCGCGATGGCGACATCCATCGGCTTGCGCTGCTCCTCCGCGAGCCGCTGATGCTCGGCGGAGCCCTTGTGGATCTGCCAGTGCATGCCGAGCGTACGATCGTCGAACACCTGGAGCCGGTACATGCCCACGTTGCGCGCGCCGCTCAGGGGGTCCTTCGTGAACACCATCGGGAGGGTGATGAAGCGCCCCGCGTCCCCCGGCCAGCACCGCAGCACGGGCAGGGTAGCGAGGCTCGGCCGGTCCGTGTCGACCACCTCCTGGCATGGGGCGGAGCGCACGTGCTTCGGGCCGGCCTTGGCGACGTCGAAGAGGTCGCCGAGCTTCTTGAGCTTGTCGAAAAGCGAGCCCGGCATCCGCATGTCGAGGAGCTTCGCGACGCGCGCCGACAGCTCGCTCAGGTGCTCGACGCCGAGCGCCGCCGCCATGCGCTCCGGCGACCCGAAGGCGTTGATGAGCACCGGCATGTCGAAGCCCTCGACGCTCTCGAACAGCAGGGCCTGGTTCAGCGAAGCCGGGCCCTTCGAGACGCGGTCCGTGATCTCGGCGATCTCGAGGTCGCGGGAGACGGGGGCACGAACGCGCTTGAGCTGCCCGGCCTTCTCGAGATGGGCGACGAGCTCGCGGAGGTCGTCGAAGGCCACGCGGCTACTCGTGGTAGTGGAGCTTCACCAGCCAGCCCGCGATCACCGGAAAGGCCAGGCTCGGGATGACGCGAACGAGGACGAAGCGCCGCGCGGCATGCACGCATTATACGCCAGGCTCTGGGCTATACTAGCCGAGGGCCCGAGAGCGGGCTCCTCCATGCGCCTGACGATCCGGACGAAGCTCGCGATCCTGGTGTTGGCCGTGTTGCTGCCGCTCCTGGCGGCTGCGGCCTTCAAGTTTTGGGGCGATCTGTCGGAGGGCCGCCGCCTGGCCCACCAGAACCAGCTCGACGTGGCGCGCCTCGTCGCCGCCCAGCTCGACGAGGTGCTGAGCGGTCAGACCGAGAGCCTCCTCGCCCTCGCCAGCTTTCGGACGCTCGACCGGATCCAGGACTCCGACCTCGAGGCCCTCGCCGTCCGAGTCCGGACGCAGCACCCCTTCATGCACCGCTTCGTCGCCGCCAACGTCGACGGGCGCGTACTGGCCGCGAGCGGCCCCCGCGTGCCCGAGGCGACATTCATGGCCCGGGATGTCCTCGAAACGGTCCTGGCGCGGGGCGTGCCGGCGGTGACGGCGCCGCGGCAGAGTCCCACGGACGGGCGGCAGGTGGTGCCGCTGATGGTTCCCGTTCAGGATCGTCAGGGCGGGGTCGTCGGTGTCGTCGCCGCCGAGGTCGACCTCGAGACCCTCTCGCGGTATCTCACGGCGCTGCCGCTCAGCCACGGGCAGGCCGTCGCCATCCTGGACCCCGGCGGTGCGGTACTGTCACGGTCGCTCAGCCCGGAGAAGTTCTTCGATCGCCACCTGGGCGGCGTGCCCCAGGCAGGGCCGCTGCTCCTCCGGAGAGGCGGCACGGCCGAGTGGGCATCGCCCGGCGGCGTGCTCCATCTGACCGGAGCGGCCGGCACGGCCAGAGCGGCGTGGGTCGTCATGGCCGCGGTGCCGAGCGATGCCGCCTTCTCGCCCGCCGCCGGGCGGTTCAAGCGCGACCTGGTCGGCCTCGGCGCGGCGACGCTGGTGGCGCTCCTGGTCGCCTGGCTCATCGGCAACCGGATGCACGGCGCCGTGCGCGCGCTCATCCTCGGTACCCGCGACCTCGAGTCGGCGCAAGGGCCGCCGATCACGGTGTCCACGGGAGACGAGCTGGCGGAACTCGCCGAGCAATTCAACCGCGCTTTGGATGCGCGGCGGCAGGCTCTGACCGCGCTCGACGCGCGCCAGCGGCGCCTTCGCGCGCTGGCCGACGTCAACGCGGCGCTCTCGCAGCAGCTCGACCTCGAGCCGCTCCTCAACCAGATAACGCTCGCCCTCGCCCAGCTGACCGGCGCCCGGAACGTCGTCTTCTGGGAGGTGGACGGCGCCCGCGTGCGGCTGGTCCGCCGCGCCTGGTCGTCGCACCCGTCCATCAGCGCCGACGATCTGCCGCCGGCGCTGCCGTTCGACGAGGGAGGCACGGGCTGGGTCGCCAGCCACCGGCAGGCGCTGTTCATCGAGGACATCATGCGCGACCCGCGCATCCAGTCCAAGCAGTGGGCGGCCGGGCAGGGCCTCTTTTCCTTCGTCGGCGTCCCGGTCGTGTCGGGCGACGATCTGCTCGGCGTGCTGACCCTCAACCTGCTCCGCGAGGACCTACCGGCCGAGGACGACCACGAGATCCTGACGTCCTTCGCCTCGCAGGCCGCCGTGGCCGTGCGCAACGCGCGGCTCTTTGCCGAGGCGACACGCCGCCGCCGGGAGGCCGAGGAGCTGGCGCAGGGCGCGCGCATGCTGACCGAGAGCCTCGACGTCACCGAGGTCGCGGACCGGGTCGTTCAGAGCCTCCTGGCGATCTTCGGGGCGGACTCGTCGGGCCTGCGCCTCCTTCGCCCCGACGGGACGCTCGAGTCCATCGCCTGGGCCGGCGCGATGGCGGGCCACTTCCAGCCCGGCCAGGCCATCGAGCCGGGCACCGGCCTCTCGGTCCGCGTGATCGCCGAGGGACGGGCCGTCTCCACCAGTGACATCCTCGCCGATCCCGCGGTGGTGCTGACCGACGACTTCAGGCGGCGGCTCGAGCAGTCCGGCACGCACGCGCTCCTGGCGGCTCCCCTCCGCGCCAAGGGCGGGCTGATCGGGGTCCTGCTGGTCGCCTCCTGCGCCGTCCGCGAGTTCTCCGACGCGGAGGCGGCGCTCCTGCAGGGCTTCGCCGACCAGGCGGCGCTGGCGATGGAGAACGCGCGGCTCTACGGCGAGGCGACGCGACGGCAGCACGAGGCCGAGGAGATCGCGCGCGTCGCCCAGACGCTCACGGG